>Ga0114931_10007999_pt1 | contig 12847 bp, 14 predicted proteins | sample 2SBtaG_FD_89579 | JGI IMG/M metagenome (GOLD analysis project Ga0114931, IMG submission 89579) | Deep subsurface microbial communities from Kolumbo volcano to uncover new lineages of life (NeLLi) - 2SBTROV14_V59a metaG | ecosystem: Environmental > Aquatic > Marine > Volcanic | place: Kolumbo...
CACGAAAGCCCATTGAGCAGTAGCCGTGATGGTACTATCGTCAGCATGCATCCATGAATTTACAATGCGTGCCAAGAGGGGCATCGTGTTGCCCAACCGTTCAAGTTACCGTGCCACGGTCGCCGGTCGGTGACCGTACAACCCGAATAGACGCTAGTTTCCCCGGGAGTTGAAATACGTGACATCCAACCAACTGCAATTGGAGACCATCGAATCGGTGCCTTTCATGGAAAACACCTTCGTGGCGAACCTTGAGGGTCGAAACGATTGCTTGGTCGTCGATGCGGGGCTTGAGCCTTACAAAATCATCGAATATCTCGAAACTCAAGGTCTTACGCCCGCGGCGATTCTTTGCACCCACGGTCATGCCGACCATATCGGGGGCAATGGCGCGCTGAAACAGCGTTGGCCCGATTGCCCGATTGTCGTGGGCAAAGACGAAGCGCCGATGCTGACCGACGCCCGACTCAATCTCTCCGGCATCTTTGGCACGCCGATTACTAGCCCCGCGGCGGACATCACGGTGGACGAAGGCGATATCTATAAGGCGGCGGGATTCGAGCTTGAAGTCTTCAAAATTCCAGGGCACTCGATGGGGCATATCGTATTCGTCTGGCACGCACAGCCGTCTTACGTGTTTGGGGGCGATGTGCTGATGCAGGGGAGTATTGGTCGCACCGATTTTCCCGGCGGAAGTTTTGAGCAACTTGCCGACGGAATTCATAAGAAGTTGTTCACCCTACCCGATGACACGATCATCTTGCCCGGGCACGGCCCCCCCACCACCACGGGACATGAGAAACTGACCAATCCGTTCGTCGGTGAAAACGCCGGCTATTACGATCTTCGTTAAACATGCCCCACCAACCGCGATCGAATGACGCATGCAGAACCCCGGCGCGCAAGCTGATTGAATCGATTCGTTCAGGAGAGCTCTATTGCGAAGCGAAGTTTTCGAGAATCGATGTTTCACAACAGCATTTCGAAGAGGTTGAATTCGAGCAGTCGTGCCTGGAAAGCGTGACGGCGAGGAAAACGAAATGGTCGCGGCAAACGTTCCTGAACGTCGAGATTGACAACTGTGATTGGGTCACCGCTCGTATCGAGCGTGGGGCCATCGACAACACGCGGTTTGTCCGTTGCCGGTTGACCGGGCTGGAAATCATCGAATCACAGCTTCGCGATTGCCGGCTCCAAGATTGCAAGCTCGATCTTGCCGCCATCCACGATACGAAATGGCGATCGTGCCGGTTGTCCCGCTGCGACCTGAAGGCGGCCGACTTTCAAGCGTGCAACCTGCGCGAGATCACCTTTCGCGAATGCGATCTACGCAACGTACGCCTCCTTGGCAATCGCTTGCAGAAGATCGATCTGCGTGGGTCGCGTGTCGACGGCTTGCAGGTCGAAATCGAGAGCCTGCGGCATCTGACGATCGACCCCACGCAGGTCATGTATTTTGCTTCGCTGACCGGTGTTAAAATCTGTGATCTCCAAGACGATGAGGATCGCCCTGCTTCAACTGGCCGGGGATATTCCTGATCAATCGTTTACCTGACTGGACAAGGTGGCCAAGGGTACTCATGCTGTTCCCGGAAGATAACCGCACGAAGCTTGTACCGGTTTACAGGTCCATCCACTTTGGGGAATGTCGAATGAAACGACAACGCTTGCTATTCACGGCCATCTTGATCTTGTGTGGTCTTCTGACCGCAACCGTCGGTGCCGAAGAACCCTTGCTACCGGCCGGTCGAACTTCCATGTTGTTCGACTCACTCACGCGGTTCAAGGATGCCGAGAGCCACCGTGAGAGCAGTTCAAACGAAAACCTCAAGGCTAACGGCGACGCTCGCAGCATCGAAATCGGTGAAACGCTCGTCTTGGGAGAGATGGAAGGCCCGGGCGTAATCACGCACATCTGGACCACCGTTGGCAGTGTGGATCCGTTTCACGGCAACTCCTTGGTGGTCCGCATTTATTGGGACGGCGCCGAACACCCGAGTGTTGAAGCCCCGTTGGGCGATTTTTTTGGAGTCGGACACGGCGCGCAGTCGTCGTTCAGTTCGCTGCCCGTGGCGACGTCTTCCGATGGAAGGGCGCGAAGCTGCTTCTGGCACATGCCGTTTGAAAAGAAGGCATTGGTCACGGTGACCAACGAATCGAAACAATACCGCTGCGATTCGTTCTATTACTACCTCGATTGGCACAAGGTCCCTCGGCTGCCCGAAGACACGGCCTATTTTCATGCCCGCTACCGACAGGCGATGCCGGCGGGCGAAGGCGACTACACGATTCTGGAGACCAGCGGGCGGGGGCACTACGTCGGCACGGTGTATTCGGTCCATCAAACGAAGCTGGGTTGGTTTGGCGAGGGCGACGACTGGTTCTTTATCGATGGCGAAGAGACACCCTCGCTTCGAGGAACCGGCACCGAAGACTATTTTGGCGACGCCTGGGGGTTCCGCGAATTCTCGCGACCATTTTACGGTGTCTCGCTGTGGGAAGGTTATTTTCCCGGCGATCGTGTGTCGGCCTATCGTTGGCATCTGACCGACCCGGTGTATTTCCGGAAGTCGTTGAAGGTGGCGATCGAACATCGCGGTTCGATCTTCAACGAAAAGACAGGCTTGCAGACCAAGTCGTTTTTCGAGCGGCCCGATTGGATCCGTTCCGTCGCTTTTTGGTATCAGTCGCCCCCGACCACGTTCTCCGAAGAACTTCCCGCGGCCGATCAGCGGATCGCGCCGTATCGGGTGTTCCAGGCAACGGATTTACCCCGACGCGTCGCTCCCAAAGGCTTGCTCACGGCCGAAAAAATGCGTGTGATGTATGTCCCTCGAAAGGGAGATGCCGAGATCGAATTCGACTTCGAACTGGACACCGCCGGCACGTATCAGATCAACGCGTTTCTGTTCTATTCGGTGTTCGGAAGCCGCTATCAGGCCTATCTGGATGATACTCCCCTGGGAGAACCATTGGATTTCTACCGCTCCGGCGCCGATTCCGTTTGGACGCGATTCGACTTACACCGGCTTGAAGCGGGCACGCACACGCTACGTTTCGCCGGACGCGGTGCTTCACCTGGACGACGCACGCTAACGCCAAACTATTTTGCCTTCGGGATGGATTACTTGGTGCTGCTTCGCCTGGAAGACATGGCGGGGTACGGCAAATCAAAGTCTGAAAGTCAAAAGTAGTTCGGAGAGACGAATTCGTCTTCGCATTCAACGGCGGGCAATGCCCATCACCCGCGCCGATCAACTGCTTGACCGAAGCGAATCAGCAACCTTGGGTCGCTGATCGCCGGAAACGTTCTCGGACAGAAGGCCCTGAGCGGACCGCGGGCGATGACCGCGGATGCGGTATTTCAACAAGTTCATGATGAATTCGATCGACGTACTAGCATCGACATTCGATTTACCCCCGGGTCGCACTTGCCACATCACGTTGAATTCCAAGATGGGCAATCCGATGGCCTTTGCCCGAACCATCATCTCGGGGTCGATGAACCAATCTTGCGATTGAATCTCCATCCGTGCCAGATATTCACGCGGAAAAACTTTCGGGCTGCCGTTCACATCCAGCGAACCGATTCCCGGAAAGAGAAGGTTCATGGCGATGTTGTAAATGAATGACGTGGTTTTTCGGCGTAGCCCCTCCATGCGAAAACGTCGGCGGATCTTGACCAACATCGGTCGACGAAGGTTGAGCGCCACGTCACAGACTCTTGCCACGTCGCGCGCTTCGCACTGTCCGTCGGCGTGGAGAAAGCCAATTATCCGGCCGCGACAAGCTTCCAAACCAGTGAGAATCCCATGACCATAACCCCGATTCACCGGGATTGTCTGCTTGACGATGGGCAGCCCGTCGGCGATCAGATTGTCGATGATTTGCTGGTGCCATCGGTTGACCCGTTATCAACCAACACCAACTCGAGACGGATGCGGATTTCGTGAAAGGCCTGCACGATTCGCAGAGCCGTGCTACGGAGCACGGCAGCCTCGTTATAACAAGGAATGGCGAGGGAGACCTCGGGTTGCGAGGTCTGTTCCAGCTCGTGTTGCGTGTCGTCTGACATGGATCGGCGCGATGGCTTACCGGTCGAAGAGAGCGTAACGCGGGTCGAACCTTACGACTCGACCATCCCTGGAAAAATCGACCCTTGATAACGAGTATAGCAGGGGTTGCCGGCGACGACACGTGATTGAACGACGCTGATTTCCAGTATCTCGGGCAAGACGGTCGACCGCGTGGCCCACGGCTTCCGCCGCCGAAGGCTACGCACTCACACTTGCCAGACGTACCTTACGTACCAGGACGGGGCATGGCCAAGCTATGCAGAATCAACACCGCGCCGATGGAAGTTACGGCCCAACCCAGCCAGTCTGGAACCCGGATCGTCTTTCGCTGCGTCGTGGGGCCGAAGTTGGGGACGAAACGGGCCACGCCCGTGGAACCCGATTGCTCTGTTCCGAAACGTTCTTGAATTTTGGCCGTGACTTCAGGATTCACCACGTACGAATCGACGAGTCGGAATTGGATACCGAGCAGAACGATAACGATGCCCACCATGAAGTATTGATTGCGATTGAATTCCATGACCACCGTCTCCTTAAACTCGCTTGGCCGCGATGTTGGTTCCGCCGAGAGCCTGCTCAACGGACGACCACGGCCCCGCGAGAGCCAAGCCGCGCATGTGTAGCCGCCGTTGGATACTATCGAATCGCGCGAGCCTGTTCCTTCACTGATGGGTGCATAAGCCAACGGAGTTTGGTTGTTGCTCATTCATCTGGCGCGAATGTGATGATAGTGCCGTAGCGAGAGGTGATGGAAGCGGCACCATGTTTCGTCGCGAATCGATCGATCGCGCGGGCCGATTGGCCGATGACTTCACGCGCGATCTTCATGTTTGAGCGGATCATTCCGTCGCGAAATCGATTCCCTTGGCCGCCAAGGCATGAAACCGGGCAACATCGTCACCGGCGGCCCAGGCCATGCCCCGCAAGAGAATGAGCCGGTAAATCGGGTCGTCGAACGTCCAAGCGTAATGCCCGGGGACGGTACAGAACACACGCCCTTCTTCGTGGGAATGGGTCCACAACATGGGTCGGTCTTTCCCCGCTTCACGGGCCGTGGCGAGTGTTTCGACTTTTTCGAGATCGCCTACCATTTCCCAATAGGATTCGTCGACCAGATTCAAACTCTCGATGCCTTGCGTGATGGGGTGCGGTTTGCTGCTCCTGACCTCCAACCGCAGAGGACCATGGCGAAACTGTAGCCGCGGTCGCTGACCTGACAACCCGAACCGCCGTGCAAGTTCATTGGGGTGGCGATCTTCGACCACCGACGAGTGGATCGCCACGACCCCGCCCCCACGGGCAAGAAAACCGTCGAGTTCGGCGTAACGCTGTGTGTTCCAGTCGTGATTCCAGAAGTAGAGAACGACCAGATCCGCGCGTTGCCAGAGAGTCGACTCCGGCCACTCAAAGGCCGATTCGACCGTTACGCCAGGGGTGTCTCGAAGCAGCGAAGACCACCGCTCTTGCCACAACTCGTATTCATGCTCGCCAGGACCGTGGTCCTTCTTGCCAGCGACCAAGCAAACATTTCTCGCCGAGTGAGATCCCTCTTGCAAAGCCGGCAAGGCATTCAAAACGGCATCGAATTCAGCTCGTGTCCGCGTTGGAGGAGGTAGGTCGTTCATTCTAGGCTAGAAGGCTAGGTTGCTTGCGACGTATTTCCGTCACGTGTGTTCATTTGAGGACAGACTTCCTGGGCAAGTTGATAAACCGCGTCGACGGTGATCGATTGCATGCAGACATTATTTCCACATGGCGACTTGCGGTGGTTGAAAGCATGGAGACAAGGGCTACAGGCCAAACCCGCCCACAGCGAATGATTGTAAGGGGAAAGTGGGGCGTAGAGTTGTGGTGTTTCGGGACCAAAGATCGTAATGATGGGAATGTCCGTTAGCGCGGCCATATGCCCCGGACCACAATCGCTGGTAATCAGCAGGTCGGCCATTGTGAACAACGTGACCAAACCACGTAGCGTGGTGTCGCCTGCGACCGAAACAGCACGCTGCGGCGATATTTCGCTTGCCAACAACTCGGACGCTTCGCGCGCTTCGGGCAATCCCGTCAATAGCAGCGTCGCGTTCGGATGACGCTCTAGAATGCGACGACCGAGTTGCAGGAAGTTGTTCCGCGGCCACTGTCGCAAGGGAAGCAAATCAATGAGATTACAATTCAGTAAGACCAGAGGGCGGCCTGGATCTCCGCCACATTTGCGAGCGATCAGCGACCGCATCTCCTCGGCTTCGCCCTCGGAAGGCTCGAACGATGGCAGCCGGTAGTCGCCCAATTCCATGTGCCTCTTCAGCAACGGTGCATTGCCGGGAGAAGCGTCGATCGCCTCGACCATGGTCAGAAATTGGACGCTGGCGTGATTGTAATAGTTGTAGGCCACGCGGTGCGTGAAAAAATCTCCGCGATACAGTCCCTCGGTCGTGTAACGATCAAGTCCTACGCGGATACGTGCCCCGGTTAGCCCGGTGAGAATCGCCGAGATACGTGAGAACCCCTCCAGATCGATCACGCAGTCGATTGATTCTCGCCGACAACGCGCGAGAACGCGCAGCACGTCGACCGCGAAGGTCCATAGGTTGCGATCACGGATCACCAACAAGTTGTCGTCGTGGAAGAATCGCAAGAGATCATGCACATCGCGATTCCCCGCAAGCATGAGGCAGAAGAGGTTCTTCTGGCCCACGCGTCGTCGCGCAGCCTCGAAAGCCGGAACCGTGAGCACGATGGCGCCCATCTCGGCCAACTTGATGAACAGAATCTTGCTGGGCCCTTCGACAACCGATCGGCGACGCGAGAACAGCCGACCAAGACGCAACCACTGCGTTAGCAGCCAGCAGAGTGGAATTCCAATCCAGAGGTCAAGCCGACGGCTGGTGTTTTCGTTCATCGATGCGGGAATTCGGCCATGCCCCAAACGGGGCGCTCAATTCGAGTTATCGGTGGCCAACTGGGAGGCTGGCTGATTGATCTTTTCAATGATCGACGTCGTCGAATATTCATCGTGCATCTTAGTGCAAACTACCTCACCGCCATTGGCTTCAACGATCTGGTAGCCCACAACCTGATTCGGTGCGTACTGCGCTGCCTTGGCAAGCACATCAGGCAAGATGCGGCGCACCAGGGGTTCCACGCTAACTTCGTCGAACAGCACGACATAGTCAACGCACTCCAGGGCGGTCAGCATCGCGGTTCTGCCCTGTTCGTTGATGACAGGCCGCCCGGGGCCTTTGAGTTTCTGGACACTGACGTCGCTGTTGAGCCCGACAACCAGGCAATCACCCAGTTCCCGGGCTTCTTGCAACGAGGCGACGTGACCCGGGTGTATTAGATCGAAACAGCCGTTGGTCATGACGATTCGTTGTCCGGTTTGCCGGCGCTTTCGCAGTTCGTCTAGCAACGCATCGCAGGTGATCGCCTTACGGTGCCGCTTGGGCTCGCTGCCACGAAGTTCTTCAAGCAGTTCTTCTCGCGTCAACGGAACGACGCCCAGCCGCTCGACTTCCAAACCGCCCGCTAGATTGGCCAGCTCGACGATTTGTCCATCTTCGAGCCCCGCGGCAACGCCATAGCCGATGATGCTCAACACCATGTCGCCCGCACCGGTAATGTCGTAGACCTCTCTCGGTTTGATGGGACTGATGCCGTGACTCCCATCGCGGCGTGCCCAAGCCATTCCGTCGCGGTCCAATGTGACAATCGCCGAGTGAACCCTGAAATCGAGCAGCGCTTCGGCAGCTTCGATTCCCTCCTGAGGTGTTTCGATCGCGCGACCCAACGCGAGGCTGGCTTCCAAACGATTGGGGGTGATGCAGGCACAGCCCTTATAACGATGGTAGTCGCCGCCGCGAATCGGATCCGCGATCACCGGAATGTCGTATTGAGCAGCAGCGGCGACGATCGCCGGAATCGTATCACCCGCACAGACGCCCTTGTTGTAATCGCTTACCAGGATCACATCGACCCCTTCAAGGCGCGCGGTAACCTGTTCGATCAACTGAGAGCAGAGAGACTCACGGAGCGGCCCATCATATTCATGGTCGATCCGAATCATCTGTTGCGGGTGCCGGCTTTGGGCACGTCCCAGAAAACGCTCTTTGACCGTTGTTGGACGATCATCGTCGGTCAACACCACCGACTCCTCCACGCCCAAATCCTGCAACAACTCGTGTACGCGAACCGACGCTTCGTCGTTTCCCAAAACCGTTGCCACGCGAACGTGGACGTCGAGCGCCGCCAACATCGAAACCACGCTTCCGGCTCCGCCCAAGCGTTGCTCGCGACGATCAACCCGCAACAGCGGTATCGGTGCCTCGGGGCTAATTCGATCGACGTTGCCCCAATGGTAACGGTCGAGAATGATATCCCCCACCACGAGAATCGTGGGGTTCAACGGTCGCTGGAGCACTTCAATCAGATAGTTCGCCATGTCCTATGTCACATGCGGGAAGAACGAAAGTTGCAATTTTCCTGCGAAGCAATCTTCAAATCGACTGCTACTATAGCAGAAGCTTGACGATTCGCGGACGCCGGTTCCGATTTGAATACCCCTGGGAAATTCACCGATTTTGCGTGCCCCTGCTTCATGGGTCAGGTGGTCAACGGAAGCCTCTGTGCGACTAGGCGTTCGGCACAAGCGGCAACCGCTTCAAGATCATTCTCCCGTGGCACGAAGACGCCGCGAACCCGCGCCCGTCGGATCACACCCTTCTCCAGTGTCTCGAAGAAAAGGCCGCACGTGCAAGAGTATTGTGCCCCCTGGGCATGTGGTTCACTCCGCAGCAAGATCTGATGGGCCGGGGCCTCGCTGCCAGGCTTTGTGCGAATCAGGACATCGCTAGGGTGCAGCAATTGGGCGTAGGTCGTCTCCGTATTCGCTAAGCGAAAGATCACCCCTGCAACGCATTGCTCCTCAGGTGGAGGCAACCAAATCTCATCGCGTGGCTGTAACTGCCGATACTCCTCTGGGTCGGTCCCGGCACACTGGAATACTTCGGTGGCCAAGAGTTGGGCGAAGACGTGAATCGTCGGATGGCTTTCGAGCAGGTCGGTTTGTACCGAAACTTGGACATCGATCTCCAGCGGCGGCATAGGCTCGGATTGATCGACCCCAGGAGCGTGCCAATAGACCTGTGTCCGCACACCGTCGGACGACCGCGGATACGTAACAACGAGATCCGTACCTCGCGTGTATGCTTCCAGTGGCGCTCGCGGTGCCGAAGGCTTGCCGCCATCGTTCACGCCTCCGTCATCGATAGCAACTCCCAAAATCCGTAGCGAAGCGGTGTCGTGAAGCGATACCCGAAGCCCCAACTCAGGTCGTGCTAGCATAAGCTCCGCGGACAGACCGGACTGCATAAACCGTGCGGTCGAGTTGCTGATTGTCCAAGGGCTTCTTGCTTCCATGGATTGTTCAACCTTCCCCATGTGTTCCGTGCTTTCATCACGCACATGGTAAGGATATCGGTCTAGAGCAAACAAAAAACCCCGCCGCTCGAGTAAACTCGAAGCGGCGGGGCCGGAACAGAGAAGAGGCCACTCGTATGAAACAGATCAGCCAAGTGCCACAAAGCGTAGCGTTATCGTAGCACCGAAATAAAAAAGGTTAGGTGAACGACGATTGCTTAGCTAACGAAACCGATCCTACCAAGTTGATCGCCTGTGTCCAGCGGTTTTGTGAAAAATCGGACGCAGCGGTCCGCTGAACCACCAAATTCATCGCGCCAGTCCCCCAGGTTTCCGCAGCCAACCAAGGATACACAAACCTGATTGGTTCAATACCGCTTCGCTGCGTATAATCGCGTTCTTGGCGAGGTGCGAACGCGAGAAGAGGGGACATCGCATGGCGGTAACCGATGATTTATCAAGGGTTTGCGAGGATGCCGCTCGTGCGGCCGGCAGCGTATTGCTCGACTGGGCCAGTCGCTTTTCCGTCCGCGAAAAGGGCCCCGCGGACTTGGTCACCGAGGCCGATATTGCAGCTCAAGAGGTAATCCAGCAGCGGATTCTCAAGAAGTTTCCCAATCATGGTTTTCTTGGCGAGGAAAGCACCGGCGACATCAATCCCGGTGCCCCATACCGTTGGATTGTCGACCCTCTGGACGGAACAACGAACTACGTCCACCAAGTGCCCTACTATTGCGTTTCAATCGCATTGCAACACGAAGACGAATTGATCTTGGGCACGATCTTCGATCCCGTCGCCAACCATTGCTACACCGGAACCTTGGGCCATGGAGCTTTTCTAAACGGCACGCAAAGGCTTAAGACACGCGACACGAAGAACCTAGGCGACGCAATGATCTCGACCAGCCTTTCGGCCAGATCTCCCATGAAATCGGCCGAAATGAAAGCTTTTTCCGCGATCGTAAGCCGGAGCCAGGCGGTCCGGAGAATGGGTTCGGCGGCATTGAATCTCTGCCAAGTCGCTGCCGGACATTTCGATGCCTATTGGGCCGAAAATAATAAAATCTGGGACGTTGCGGCGGGGTTCGTAATCGTTCAAGAAGCCGGAGGCTACATCGCGGCTGTCGACGGCGGAAAGATCGATTTGAAACAGCCCAAGTTCATCGCCACCGCCACCGCGGAATTGCATGCTGAAATGCGCGAATTGCTGAACGCCGACAATCAATGATTCAAACCAGCCACCTTACGCCACGCAACTCCGTGGATCACTCCATCGTCCCATCGTCGAGCATGGCGCATCAAGGCAGCCCCCTATAGCCGGGGGGTAAAACGTATATCGTTTACGTCGTGGACTTATCGCTACTACCCGATCTTCCCGCTATTACACGAGATTACGTGGGTAAAATTAAGGCCGGGGGTTGGCGAAGTTTCTTTGTACGACTCGTACGGCTGGGTACACTGGAAATTGCTGGATTTCGCCCTGTTTTTTGTCTTTTCCAAGCCATCGGCGACAAGCAAGTTGCCAGATCTGATGGCGATCCGTGACGGATGACTTTGTTGCGCTCCAATTCTTGGTTCCCATGCGGTCTAGGCACGGGCGTTTTGATCCTCTGCCTGTGTGCCATGCTCCGCGCCCAGCCTCCCGGGCTGCCGGGCAAGGAACCTGGAGCCGAGCGTCCTGGTTCCACGAAATCTTCGGGGCTGGAATCCGAACCGTCGATTTACATGTTGCCTGATAAAGATGGCAAATTGCAGGCCGTGCTCAATTTCCGTCTCGAGGACTTCGAGGCACTGCTCGATCTGCAACGCCAACAGACAATGGCGACCGAGCCGCCCGATTTTTCGTTGTCAATAAAGGCCAACGGCAAGGTTCTCTCGGGGGTGGTAAAGCTAACCGTTCAGTTCGACGTCGAAACCAAGAGCGATGCCTGGACTCGAATTCCATTAAGCCTGAATCAGGGCATCCTTGTCTCCACTCCACGCTACCAGGGAGAAGGCGACTTCTTCTTGACAAGAGAAGAAGGCCCCCAAGGGTTTGTCGCCTGGATTCGTCCCGCATCGAAACGCCATCACAAAATCGAACTTGAAATGCGGTTGCCAGTCGATCAAATTGGTGGCGACTAACGATTGCGGTTGACGGTTCCCGAAACCGTCGAGTCCGCTTTGACACTCGAGGTCGACTCCGCGGGAGCCCTGGGACGGGTGAGCGAGAATGCCGTTATCGATTCCACCGCCACCGACGACGGCGAAGGTACACGGTTTGATGTCCACGGCTTAGCTGGCGACTTCGAAATCAGTTGGCGTGTTCCGGCGGATAACGACACGGCCTCTCCCACTCTCTTGCAGGTCAAGGGAGAGCTTCTTGCCACGATCGACGGTCGCACCATCACGACCGAAGCGCGTCTAACGATCGACAGCTTCGGCGATAGTAACTTCGACGACTTTCGGGTTCGGTTGCCTCCCGGCGCGCATTTGGTTCCCGGGCAACGTCCTGGATACACCGTGGTCGAGGTCATCCCGGGAGACGACGATCGGGAGAAGGTCCGTCCCGAGGTTGACGTGCATCTGGATGAAGCGCGCGCGGATGAAGTTGAGATCCTGCTTGTCACCGAACGGCCTCATGACGCCGCCAATGAAGCCGATCCCATCGAACTTGCGGGGTTCGATGTCGTGGGAGCGGTTCGCCAAACCGGTTACATCGCGGTCGAAGTCCTAGGCGACTGGCAGATCGTGTGGGAAGGGCAACGCAACGTGCGGCGTGTCGAGACAATGCCCAAGTCGCTCACTCGCGATGCGTTGGTCGCTGGATTTGAATACTTGGGCCAACCGTGCTCACTATCGGCTCGCATCTCCCCCCGGGAATCGCTGATCGGGGTCGATCCCGAATACGTGATCGAGGTTGATGACGATCAAATCAAACTGCAAGCCACGCTGCGGTACACAATCCGCGGAGCCAAGGCTTTCGCGCTGGAACTCGACTTCGACGAGTGGAAAATCGACGAGCTTGAACCGCACGGCGTGGTCGATCTGAAGGGTGTGGTGCTTGACAAACGCTCACCACTTTCGATTCCTTTGTGGCAACCGGCAATCGGTGAGCTGGAGTTGTCGATCAAGGCGCATCGTCTCTTGTCCGAAGATGCCACGGAGATCGACGTGCCATTGCCCCGCCCGAGAGTCACGTCGTTGGAGCCAGCGAGGGTCGTCGTTGTCGCGGCGGAGAACGTCATTCTCACACCGCGCACCGATCAAATCGTCGGGCTCAGTCGAAACACCGCTCAATCGCCAGAACGATGGGGCCCGCGACAACAGCGACCCTTGTTGTACCGCGGCGATACACGACGCGCACGATTCGTCGCCGA
>Ga0114931_10008000_pt1 | contig 12846 bp, 12 predicted proteins | sample 2SBtaG_FD_89579 | JGI IMG/M metagenome (GOLD analysis project Ga0114931, IMG submission 89579) | Deep subsurface microbial communities from Kolumbo volcano to uncover new lineages of life (NeLLi) - 2SBTROV14_V59a metaG | ecosystem: Environmental > Aquatic > Marine > Volcanic | place: Kolumbo...
CAGCCCTTGATCAAGGCGTCGGCCCACGGCGGCCGACAAAGCGGGGAGCTTTTTCGCCTGTGCCAGAATGTTTGTAAAGCCACTACTGGGGGTACCGCTGCTCATTGGCCTGCCTGTTGCTTCGCCATCACCGCCCGTACCGCTTGCATAGACGATTCGGTCAGTGTGGGGTGGGGATGGATGGCACCGGCAATGGCTTCCAGCGGTAAGCCGGTTCCAACCAGTAGCGCGGCTTCACCCATCAGTTCGCCGGCACCTTCCACCAGTGCGTGCACACCCAGCACCTTGTGGCCGGATTTATCAAAGACGATTTTCAGCATGCCGCTATCACGGCCAGCAATCTGGGCGCGGGCATCCTGCTGGAAGTCGTAACGGGCAACACCCACATCGAGCGCAGCCTGTTTGGCCTGCGCTTCGCTCAGACCCGCCATGCCCAGCTCTGGTTCACTGAAAGTCACCGCTGTGTTGGTGGCCGGAGGGTGCGGCTCCATCGGAGCGGCGGACGGGGCGCCTGAGCGTGTAGGTCCATCTGGTCCATGTCGGCCCGTGTAGGTCCATTGTCGCCACGCGAGGAATGCGGGGCTCCTGTAACCCGGAAGTTGAAAGAAGACCACCCGAGCCAGGAGGCTCAAGATGGCAAGGAAAGCACGACCCGACACGGCCGGCGATCCCCTTTTTTCCGGCGCGCGGCGCGAAGGAGCAGGCCGTGCAGCAGATCGACGCGCGCACCGGCGGCCACGTCCCCAAGCGCCAGGCCGAGCAGCTCGCCGTGCATGACGCGCAGGACTTCGAAGCGTTTTACGAGCAGCAACCGGCGCCGGCCAACGATGCGCTGAGCGACAACGCGCTCTGGATGATGTCCACCGATGGCAAGGGCATCAAGATGCGACCCGAGGCGCTGCGCGAGGCGACGGCGGAGGCGGGACCGACGCGGTCAAGGGCGACCCGACGGCGGCAAAGCCGGCACGCCGTCATGAAAAGCGCATGGCCGTCGTCAGGGGCCGGATGCCAGCCGGACCACGCCTCCAGCGCCGGACGCCCGTGCATTCTGCCTCGATGCCGGAGGCACAGTGCCGCGCCCCCGGGGCAAGCTGGCACAGTCGTTGCTGGCTGCGACCCACATGATCAAGCCGATCCGCTACGCACTGCTGTCCACCGCCCTCCTCGCGGGCGCGACGGGTTGTAGCAAGAAGACCAACGGAACGACCGCACAGGCCCAGGCACCGCGCGTGGTCGCCATCACTGCCGATGGCGACGGCTTCACTCCGCTCCAGGTCAAAGTCGCCAAGGGGCAGACGGTGACGCTGCGTTTCACGCGCACCAGCGACGAGACCTGCGCGAAGCAGGTGGTCTTCCCCGACCTCGGACTGAAGAAGGACCTGCCGCTGAACAAGCCCGTCGATATCCCCGTGCCCAGCACGAAGTCGCGCACGCTCGCGTTCCAGTGCGGCATGGGCATGTTCAAGGGCAGCGTCGTCGTCAACTAGACCGCCGTCGACCGCCTCACGACTGTCTCCGGAAATATTGTCGAGCCTCCGGAATATCGACAGCGGCCCGCCAGGCAGGGGAATCCGCTCCCGGGCCGGGGCGTTGTCGGCGTCGACGCGCACGACACGGCCTTGACCTCCAGCCGCATCCCCGCTTCGAATGGGCGCGTCTTCCTCGACCCCCGGGGCGCACGTGCAGATTCATCACCGCTCTCTCCTGCTGATCGCCGCGGCGGCGCTGGGCCTTCCGGCCTGCGATCACCCGTCGCCGGACAGCGGGTCGGCTCCAGAACCGCCCACGGCGAGTGTCGCCGCGACGCCCCGGACGGCGCCGACCACCCCGGCCCGCGCAGCTCCGAGCGCGTCAGCCGTGCCAGAGCCGGACCGACCGCAAGTGCCGATGGCCGCCGACGGACTGCCCGCGTCCATTCCCCTCCCCGGCTCGCGCCTGCCGGCCGTGCGCGACTGGAAGCAGCACGGCCAGGCGATCCAGATCGACGGCGCGGAGCAGCTCGGGTGCCAGGCACGGATGATCCGCGAATGGATCCGGCTCTCCTGCACGGGTGCCAAGGGGGAGCTCGGAAAGCCCGAGGCGGCGGAGACCCGACAGCAGGCCGGCGCTCCGGCGTACATCTTCGCGCGCAAGGGCGACGCGATCCGCCTGGAAACACAGCTCGTGCCCGGGCGCACCTACCAGGCCGAGCTCGGTTGGCACGACGGCAAGCGCGTGTTCGAGATCCGCTGGCCTTCAGGCCAGGCCCGCCCCAAGTTGCGGTTTGTCGACTCCGGAGCGACGGAACAGACCCAAAAGAACGACCACGGGGATCGGAAGCACAAGGACAAGAGCAGGCACTGAACCTACTATCGCCCAAAGTGCCCGCTTCCATCCGCCCCGTCCTCTCCCCGCGCTCCGTCGCCGTGCTCGGCGCTTCCCGCTCGCTCGGCAGCGTCGGCGGCGAGCTACTCGCCAACCTGATGCGCTGCCACTTCAACGGGCCGGTGTATCCGGTGAACCCGTCCGCGTCCTACGTGCAATCGGTGCGGGCCTACCACTCCGTGCTCGACATCCCGGACGAGGTGGACCTCGCGGTGTTGGCTCTGCCCGCATCGCACGCGGCCGAGGCGCTCGAACAATGCGGCCGGAAGGGCGTGCGCGCTGTGGTCGTGGTCTCGGCGGGCTTCAAGGAGATCGGCGGCGAGGGCGTGGAGCGGGAGGCCGAGCTCCTGGGCATCGCACGCCGCTACGGCATGCGACTCGTCGGGCCCAACTGCCTCGGGGTGATCAACACGCGGCCCGACGTGAGCTTGAATGCGACGTTCGCACATGCGTTTCCGGACCCGGGCCCCGTCGCATTCCTGTCGCAGAGCGGAGCGCTCGGCGTCGCCGTGCTCGACCGCGCCGCGCAGCTCGGCATCGGCGTCTCGTCCTTCGTGAGCGTCGGCAACCGCTCGGATGTTCCAGGCAACGACGTTCTGGAGCACTGGGCCGAGGACGACGATACGCGCGTCGTGCTCATGTACCTCGAGAGCTTCGGCAACCCGCGCCGTTTCACGCGACTGGCACGCCGCATCGCACGCGAAAAGCCCATCGTGGCCGTCAAGAGCGGCCGCACCCTGAGCGGCTCGCGGGCTGCCGCCTCCCACACGGGCGCGCTCGCCGGCACCGATACCGCCGTCGAGGCCCTGTTCGAGCAGGCCGGCGTGCTCCGCGTCACGACCATCGAGGAGTTGTTCGACACCGGCATGCTGCTGGCGACGCAGCCCGTGCCACGCGGCCGGCGCGTCGCCATCCTGACCAACGCCGGGGGGCCCGGCATCCTCGCGGCCGACGCCTGCGAACACTATTCTCTAGAGTTGCCGACGCTCACGCCACAGACGCTCGAAGCGCTCGCTGGCTTCCTGCCGCCCGAGGCGTCACTCGGGAATCCGGTGGACATGATCGCGTCGGCCGACGCGGAAAGCTACCGCCGCGCCGTCTCGGTACTGCTCGCCGACGACAACGTCGACGCGCTACTCGTGATCTTCGTCCCGCCGTTGATGACCGCCGCGCCGGACGTGGCGCGCGCCATCGCCGGGAGCGCAGCTTCGACGAACAAGTCCGTGGTCTCGTGCTTCATGGGCACGCACGGCTTCCGCACGGGACTGCACGGGGAAAGCGAGGGCGATGTGCGCATCCCGTCGTACGCGTTCCCGGAGTCGGCCGCCCGGGCGCTGGCGCGCACAGCCGGGTACGGCGAATGGCTCCAGCACGCCGACAGCCCGATCGTGCCGGTCGAGATCGGGACCTCACGAGGCGTCGAGGTGTGTGAGGCCGCGGCGGCACAGAGCGAGTCGGGCGGGGTGTGGCTGCCACCCGGGCGCGTGACCGAGCTGCTGTCGAGCTACGGGATCCGCACGCCAGGGTCGGCCGTCGCCAACTCGGCCGCCGAGGCCGCCCAGAAGGCCGCCGAGCTCGGCTTCCCCGTGGTGCTCAAGGTGTTCGCCGACCAGGTGGCGCACAAGTCCGATATCGGCGGGGTGATCCTCGACCAGCGCAATCCCGAGGAAGTGGAAAAGGCGTATGCGGGCATCCAGCACCGCGTCGCCGAGCTCGGCCTCGGCAGCGCCTTCCGCGGCGTGCTGGTACAGCGCTACCTCCAACAGGGCATCGAAGCCGTGGTCGGCCTGACGCTCGACCGCACCTTCGGGCCACTGGTGATGTTCGGACTCGGCGGCATCCACGTCGAGCTCCTGCAGGACGTCGCCTTCCGCCTGCATCCCCTCACCCGCCACGACATCGACTCGATGATCGACAGCGTGCAGGCCTCGAAGCTGCTCGCCGGCTACCGCGGCGCGCCAGCCGGCGACGTCGACGCCCTCCGCGATCTGCTCGCGCGCGTGAACCGCATGGTCGACGACATCGACTGCCTGCTCGAGATGGATCTGAATCCCGTGAAGATCCTGCCGCCGGGCGAAGGCTGCGTGGTGGTCGATGCGCGAGTGCGCTGTGATCACATTGTTCCTGGAGGCGCTTGAGCGCGTTCGCGGTCCGCCTCCTCGGCGCGCCGGCCGACAAGGAGCGGCGCGCGCAGCTGGCCATGGAGCTGGCGCGCGCGCTGGAAAACCCGTTCGGCGACGCTCGCGCCTTGCTCGACCAGGCGCCGGCGAACACCCCGCGTCGCATGGACGAGGCGAGCTCGCGGTCGGGCGCTGGACGGCGCGGGAGATCGGCTGGCGGCGCTGAAAACGTCGGTTGCGTCTCCCGGTCCGCCGACCTACGCATAGGGCCCAAGGGGCGCCCAGCGCGCGGAAAGGAGCTGTCGACCATGCCGAGCTTGTACGAGCAGCTAGCCAAGATGACCGTCGTGGTCGCCGACACCGGCGACATCGAGTCGATCAAGAAGTTCAAGCCGCGCGACGCGACGACCAACCCGTCGCTGCTGACGGCCGCGGCGCAGATGCCAGAGTACAGCGACATCGTCGACGGCGCGCTCGCCTGGGCATCCCAGGCCGCCGGCCCCGGCTCGACGCGCGACGAGATCGTGCGCGAGGCCATCGACCGGCTCAGCATAGAGTTCGGCCTGCGCATCCTCGGCATCGTGGAAGGGCGTGTTTCCACCGAGGTGGACGCGCGGCTCTCCTACGACACCGACGCCACGATGAAGAAGGCGCACAAGCTCATCAAGCAGTACGAAGATGCCGGCTCGACGCGCGAACGCGTGCTGATCAAGATCGCTTCCACGTGGGAAGGTATCCGCGCCGCCGAGCAGCTGGAGAAGGAAGGCATCCACTGCAACCTCACGCTCCTGTTCGGCCTGCACCAGGCAGTCGCCTGCGCCGACGCGCACGTAACGCTCGTTTCGCCCTTCGTCGGCCGCATCCTCGACTACTACAAGAAGCAGACCAACCGCGAGAGCTACCCGCCGAGCGAGGACCCCGGCGTCGAATCGGTCACCACCATCTTCAACTACTTCAAACACTTCGAGTACAAGACCGAGATCATGGGCGCCAGCTTCAGGAACCTCGGCGAGATCCGCGAGCTCGCTGGCTGCGATCTCTTGACCATCTCGCCGAAGTTCCTCACGGAACTGCGCAGTACTGAAGAGGCCCTGCCGCGCAAGCTCGATCCGGAGGCAGCCAAGCGCCAGTCGGTCGACAAGATCACTGTCGACAAGCCCACGTTCCAACGCATGCACGCCGAGGACGCCATGGCGCACACCAAGCTGGAAGAGGGCATCCACGGCTTCACCAAGGCCATCGAGACACTCGAGAGCGTGCTCGCTCTCAGGCTGGCACGCCGCGAAGGCCAGGACCGCCTGAAGATCGCCGCCGAGGAGATGTTCGGGATCTATGATCTAGACGGCGACGGCTCCATCACGCGCGAGGAGTGGACCGGCACCGACGCCGTCTTCGACGCACTGGACCGCGACGGCGACGGGCAGATTACGCCCGAAGAGCTCGCCGCCGGCATCGGCGCCGCGCACGTGCTCAAGAGCTGAGCGGCGCGCGAAGATGTCCGTCAAGCCGCTCCCGGATCTGTCCGGCAAGGTCTATGTCGTCACCGGCGCCAACACCGGCATCGGCCTGGCCACGGCGCGCGCTCTCGCCGGTGCGGGGGCGCGCGTGCTCGCCGCGGCGCGTTCGCACGAGCGCATGCAGCCCGCCCGTGAGAGCATCATCGCGGAGACCGGCAACAAGCAGGTCGAGACCGTCGCGCTCGACCTGGGCTCGTTCGCGTCGGTGCGGCACGCCGCACAGGATATCCTCGAGCGCACCGAGCGCATCGATGCGCTGATCAACAATGCCGGCGTCGCGGGCCAGCGCGGCCTGACCCAGGACGGCTTCGAGCTGCACTTCGGCGTGAACCACCTCGGGCACTTCCTCTTGACGGAGCTCCTGCTCGAGCGCCTGGAGGCATCGGCGCCGTCCCGCATCGTCATCGTATCGAGCCAGCAACACCACCAGGCCCGGGGCATCGATTTCGACGCCGTGCGAAAGAAGACACCGAGCATCAGCGGCATGCACGAATACGCCGTCTCGAAGCTGGCCAACATCCTGCACGGCCGCGAGCTCGCCCGGCGCCTGGAAGGTACAGGCGTCACGACATATTCGCTGCATCCCGGCGTGGTCGCTTCGGACGTGTGGCGCCGCATGCCGCAACCTATCCGCGGCCTGATCAAGCTGTTCATGCGCTCGACCGGGGAAGGCGCGGCGACGTCGCTCCACTGCGCCACGTCGCCCGACGTCGCCGACCAGAGCGGCCTCTACTACGACAACTGCACCGCGCGTAGGCCGAGCGGCCCGGCCCGTGACGACGCGCTGATGGGCGAGCTGCACCAGCGCAGCGTCGCCTGGACGACGGCGTAGGCGCGCGGCGCCGGTGCGCGCCGCCGGTGCGACGCCCGGCACGGACAGGTCTGCTGCCGCGGCTGGACGCCGAGGGGCCGCCGAGGGCGCGTCCCTGACCCCAATCAGCCCAACCGGAAGGCCCCCCCCGACACGCTCCTGGCCCGCCGCCGTTCAGCCGGAAGACCCGGCCCGGAACACGCCTGCCGAAAGCGCTTCTTGGCGGATATCAAGCGCCGGAGGGGCGCAGGCTGCAGCTCCGGCTTGACGGTCGCCTCCGGTCCCGCAACGCTCTGGGTTGAAGCGCCTCTCCGGGGCCGCCTCCCCCCTCCCATGAAGACTCTCCAGAAGCGCGCAGAGCTGGAACAGGTGCTCTCCGGCGCCAAGGACAAGCCGCATGTCATCCTGCTGAGCGGCCATCCGGATCCGGACGGGATCGGCAGTGCGATGGCGCACCACCGCATCTGCGAGCACCTGGGCATCTCCTCGACCATCGCCCACGTGCTGCCGCTCGCGCGGACGGAAAACCGCGCCCTGGTCAACCTGCTGAGCGTGAAGCTCATGCAGGTATCGGGGCCCGAGGACCTGGAACCGTTCACCTATCTGTCGCTGGTCGACGCCAGCGCCAGCGAGGCCAGCCTGGAACTGCCGCCGGCTCTCGAGCTCCTGAGCATCGTCGATCACCATCGACCGGCCTCCGTACCGGACGCACCGTTCGTGGACATCCGCCAGGATGTCGGTTCGACGAGCACGATCTACGCGGAGTACCTCGAACAGGGGCTGGCTCCGTTCGACGGCACCGGCAGCGACGAGACCCGGGTGGCGACGGCCATGCTGTTCGGCATGCAGACGGACACCGACGACTTTGCGCTGGCCACGCCGGCGGACTTCAGGGCGGCGGGCTATGTCAAGCGCTTCTGCGACGCCGCCACGTTGAGCCGGATCGGACGCCGCACCATTACCGCCGAGGCGATGGACGCGGTCAGCCGGGCGCTCGTCAACCTGGAGGTCATCCGCGACTTCGCCCTCGCCGGCGTGGGACGCGTCTCGGCCGTCAATCGCGACGCCATCCCGACCGCGGCGGATTTCATCATGCGCCACGAGGACATCGACACAGTGCTCGTCTATGGCCTGATCGAAAACCGCATCGACGGTTCGCTGCGCACGAGCTCCGCCAGCGTCGACCCGGCCGCGTTCATGGAGAATGCGTTCGGCAAGGACGACAAGGGGCGTTTCTTCGGTGGCGGCCGCCGTGACAAGGGCGGCTTCCAGATCCCGCTCGGCTTCTTCGGCGAGGGCACCGACGAGGAAAGCCTGTGGAAGCTGGTCACCCAGGTGGTCCGCGGGCGCGTCTCGCGCGTGATCCCGGACCTGGACAAGGTCCGGCTCTCGGATCCCGGCAAGAACGGCAGCTGAGGTGACTCGCCGAGAACTCGGACGCACCGCTGCGGCGGTGCTGGCCCTGTTGGGCATCGGGCTGTTCGTGATCTCGGGCGTCCTGATCGCGCACAGCAAGGTCTCGACCTACAAGCCGGCGCAGGGCGTCCTGGTCAAGCGCACTCCCGCCGCCGGCAAGCGGACCCACCTCCAGTTCAGCTACCGCGCGAAGGGCGCGCAGCACCTTCTAGAACAGGACGTGCGCTCCGGCTCGCCCGACGCCACGATACCCGTGGGAGGCAAGCATGTGCTGTTCTACGATCGACGGGCTGTCGACCACGCGTCACTGGAACGGCCGAGTCTGCTCGTGCCGCTGACGCTCGCGGGCTCCGCGTTAATCGTGCTGGCAGGGGCGGGTCTTGTCTTTTATCTGACACGCGGTAGGGGCGCGGCGTAGAGCGCGTCCGTCGGGCCGATGCCCGGGATGGCCGGGATGCCCAGAGGAGGAAGCATGAAGCGCATTGTGGTTCCGGTAGATGGCTCGGAGGGCGCAGCCAAGGCGGCCCGGTTCGCGGCCGAGCTGGCAGCCGCCGTGCACGCGGAGCTCGTGCTGCTCCACGTGTTCGACGCGCCGGCCGTCGCGCAGATGGGGCTCGAAGCACTCGACCGCGAGGGCGTTGCCCACGCCAAGGAGTACGTGGCCAAGGGCAGCTTCGACGCGGCGCGCGCAGCCATCGGCGACATCAAGGTCAACATCACGACGCACAGCGAGCTCGGTCATCCCGCGCACGGGGTCGTCAGCTTCGCCGAGACGTCCAAAGCGGACCTGGTCGTGATGGGCACGCGGGGGCGTTCGGAGGTCGCGGAGCTCCTGCTCGGCAGCGTCAGCGAGTACGTGATGCGCAACGCGCCGTGCCCGGTGACGGTGGTGCGCTGAGTCCGGAGGCTGTCACCCTGGCGCGCCGGATCGACGGCGAATAGTCCTGTGTTTTCCATAGAGTACGTGGCCTCTCCGGGGGCTTGATCCCCGCCATTTGCTCCCGGCACGGGCGGGGGTATGGCAGGCGCATGCGTACGATCCGCCTTGGGCTTCCGCTGGTCGGCTTGTCGCTTCTGGTTGCATGCGGCGGGTCGACGCCACCACCCCCCAAACCTCCTCCGGAGCAGGCCGCGCCGGCGCCTCCGCCGCCGCCGTCCGCTTCTGCGGAGGAACCCGAAGCTTCGGCCAGCGCCGAACCGGAAGAACCGCCCGAGCCACCGAAGCCGCCCGAGCCGCAGAAGCCGAAGTCCACGGCTACGATCGCGGGCGCGAGCATCAGCGACGTGGACGGCAAGACTGTCGTGTCGGCCGTGCAGAAGTTGAAGTGGGCACCGCCGACGGTCGCCCTTGGAGGCGGCACGGTCGGCAAGTACGAGAGCATCCGCTTCGGGATCCAGAACGGGAGCGCGTCGGGGTACGTCGAGATCATCCGTCCGGCGCACGACCCGATCTCCGGTACTGCCAGCATGATGCCACCGAAGGACCAGGAGCCCATGAAAGCGAAAATGGGCGCGACCTACCTGGACAAGGATGCGGACGTGCTCGTCAGCGTGGTGGTCAAGGGTAACAAGACCGCCGCAAAGCGCCTACTCGACAAGCTGGTCAAGAAATAGACCTGGGCCTATCCAACGCTCGTCGCAGCGAAAGCCCGGCGGCTAGTTGAAGGTGGTCGCCTCCATGATGCTCTTCAGGTACGGGCCCTGCGAGGCTTCGTTTGCCTGGGGCACCAGGTACGAGAACGAGAAGCCATGGCCGTCGCGCATGAAGTTGCAGGAGTGCCAGACCACAGCCGCTCCGCTCGCCTTCGTGTACCACACGCCCTCCATCTCGATGCCAGGCTGCCCGTTGCACGTCGTGCGCCGCTCATAGCGCTTCGTGAAGCGGTTCAGCCGCCTCGTCTGCGCGTTGGACATGATGCGGCTCAGCTCGTCTAGCTCGTCGGTGATGGGCCGCTGGATGGGCACGAGCACCACCGCCTCGTCGTGCCCCAGCGTCAGATTGCGCACCAGCTCCACGCTGCTGCTCGCGACCGTCTTGGCGGCAAAGGAGGCCGGGTAGTGGGCGGTGATGAGCCCGTTCTTCGAACTGTAGCTCTGCGAAAATGGCTCACTGGTCGAAGCGCCTGCGCTCTTGCCCGTGAGCTTCGCCGCGAGCTTCTTGCACGCGAGCAGCGTCGCCAGCGCCAGCACCGCGAGCAGCAGTATCTCCAGCCGTGATCGTCCCTTGTTCATTCCTGCCTCCAGGCCGCGCTGCCGCGGTTCGAGCCTCGGCCCCAGTGTACGCGAACGCCCGCGATCCGCGCACCCAGTTCGACTTGAAGCGCCGGCGCTCGGCCTACGCCTCCGTTCCACCGCCCAGTGCATGATCGATCTCATCGAGCAGACGCTGGCCCGTGAACGGTTTCTGCAGGAATCGCACTCCACGCGGCAGTTGGGACGTACCGTGGTGGCGCAGATCGCCGGAAACGAGGACCACGCCGAGCTCGGGCTTGAGCGCCAGAAGCTCCCGGCAGAGCTCGAGCCCGGACCGCCCCGGCATGACCACATCCGATACGACGGCATCCAGCCGGCGAATCTCCGCGGGCGATAGAGCCAACACTTCCTCGGTCGAACCTGCCTCCAGCACCTCCAAGCCCGCCTCTTCCAGGCAGCGCACGAGCGGCGCGCGCACGTGAGGCATGTCGTCCACGAGGAGCACGGTCCCCGCCCTATGCCGGCGTCGCTGCGACGGTCGGGGCGCGCATTCCGGCGCCTGGCTCGCGGCGTCCGCAACAGGCAGAAAGACCTCGAACCTGCAGCCGCGCTCCGGTTCGCTCTCGACCGCGATGTGTCCGCCGCTCTGCGTGACGATGCCATACACCGTCGAAAGGCCTAGACCGGTGCCACGCCCAGCCTCCTTGGTCGTGAAGAAGGGTTCGAACACCCGTTGGCGCGTCTCTTCGTCCATGCCGCGACCTTCGTCCCGCACGCCCAGGCTCACCCAGCGCCCCGCAGGGATGCCACGCTGATCCGCTCTCTCGACCTCGACGAACTGCGTCGACAGTTCGAGCTCACCGCCTTGTTCCATCGCATCCCGCGCGTTGAGCTCCAGGTTCATCACGACCTGTTCGATCTGGCTGGGATCGGCGCGTACCGCCGGGAGCTCCGGATCGAGGACGCTCTTCACGAAGATCGTGGAGCCCAGCGTGCGCTCCAGGAGACCGCGCATGCGCGCTACCACGTCGTTGAGATTGACAGCGGCTGTCTGCATCCGCTGCCTGCGACTGAACGCAAGGAGCTCCCGCGTGAGCTCGGCGGCCCGTCCGGCGGCATACCCGAGATCGTCGAGCTGCTGCTGGAGCGGCGAGCCCGCCGGCAGACCGCGTGACACGAGCTCCGCCGAGCTCATCATCACGGTGAGCAGATTGTTGAAATCGTGCGCGACGCCGCCTGCAAGCTGTCCGATCGCCTCGAGCCGTTGCGACCGCAGGAGCTGCTCTTCAAGCCGGTTCCGCTCGGTCACGTCGTGGACAATGGAAAGCAGCAGGGTCTCGCCCTCGAGCAGCACCGGCCCCGAATGGACCTCCACGTGACGCACGTCGCCGCTTGCCATCCGGTGGCGGAACCGGAAATAGCGGCGCCGTCCGCTGCTCGCATTCTGCATCTCAGCGACCGTCTCTTCACGGGTCAGCATGTTGATGTCCGTGATGCGCATCGTCCTGAGCGTGTCGAGCGGCCAGCCGTAGAAGTCCGCGGCCGCCTGGTTCGCATCGACGATCTTCCCCGTTGTCGGCGAGATCAGCAGCTTCACAGCCGTGTTGACCTCGAACAGCGCACGGTAGAAGTCCTCGCTTTGCTTCACGGCGCGGTGCGATGCCTGGACCTCGGTCACGTCACGCAGGAGCGTCATGGTGCACGTCGAGCCGAACAGGCTGAAGGCCGCGCTGCGCACTTCCATGGCGTACTCCCGACCGTCACGCGCGCATGCGGTGGTAACGTAGATCGGCGGGACCTGCTCGCCGGCGTCGCGACGGCGGACGAACTCGGCGATTGTCTCGCGCGCCTGCGGCGCCAGCAGATCGAAGATGGACAGCCCCATCATCTCCGACTCGTCGCTGAAGCCGAACATCCGCACGAGGGCGGGGTTGACTACGCGGAGACGCCAACCGCTCGATATTCCGATCGCATCCGGCGAGTTGGCCAGGATTGCACGGAGGAGCGGCCAGATGGTCGCCGGCTCGAACGCCTGCGTCGTACCATCGGTGTGCTGCTCCGACATCCGGTCTCCGCTCTAGCCTAGGTGTGCGCGCCGTGCCACAGAGGCAGCACCATGAACCGTTTCGATCGCGGATTTGCTTCACGGTACGGGTCCACAGCTCGTCGGGTGGTTGCAGAAAGCGACCCGGACGGGCTCGCTGCCCAGCGGGACGGCGATGACCCGGACGGTGCAACGCCACAGCTCTGCTGTGCCGGAGAAGCACAGCCGTTGCGGCTCCACCACGAAGCAGCGCATCGACCCCCACTCGAGGCGCCGCAAACGCCGGCAATACGCCGCGGCATGCGCATTGCAGAATGTGGCTCTAGCGGACCCCGGGGCACCGCACGAAACAACCAGCGCGCTCACGCGCGCGCCTGACCA
>Ga0114931_10008001_pt1 | contig 12846 bp, 13 predicted proteins | sample 2SBtaG_FD_89579 | JGI IMG/M metagenome (GOLD analysis project Ga0114931, IMG submission 89579) | Deep subsurface microbial communities from Kolumbo volcano to uncover new lineages of life (NeLLi) - 2SBTROV14_V59a metaG | ecosystem: Environmental > Aquatic > Marine > Volcanic | place: Kolumbo...
CGAAGGCCACGTTGCCAGTGGAGGAACTGCGTACCTTCAGTGACGTGTTTGGCCGCATCAAGAATGATTATGTCGAATCCGTGGGGGACAAGGAGCTGCTGGAAAATGCCATTCGTGGCATGCTGACAGGGCTTGACCCGCATTCTTCCTATCTTGATGCGGACCAGTTCAAGGAACTCCAGGTTGGAACGACCGGCCAGTTTGGTGGACTCGGTATCGAGGTTGGCATGGAGGACGGGTTCGTCAAGGTGATTGCGCCAATCGATGACACGCCGGCAAAGCGCGCCGGGGTACAGGCCGGTGACCTGGTTATCCGCCTGGATGACACACCGGTCAAAGGCATGTCACTGGGCGATGCCGTCAAGCTCATGCGCGGCAAGCCCGGGACCGATATAAAACTTACTATTGTACGCGAAGGTCTGGACAAGCCCCTGCAGATCACCATTACGCGCGATATCATCAAGGTCAAGAGCGTCAAGTTCCGGATGCTGGAACCGGGCTATGGGTATCTGCGTATTTCACAGTTCCAGTCCAAGACGGCTGACTATCTGGTTAAAGCCATGAGTGATCTCAAGAAGGAAAATGACGGCCCGTTGAAAGGATTGATACTCGACCTCAGGAACAACCCGGGCGGTGTACTCAATGGCGCTGTCGCGGTATCGGACGCATTCCTTGATAAAGGTCTCATTGTCTACACCGAGGGACGCTTGCCGGATTCAAGCCTGCGTTTCAATGCTACGCCGGATGACGTGGCCGATGGTGCGCCGATTGTTGTACTGGTGAACCGGGGCTCTGCGTCTGCCTCGGAGATTGTCGCGGGTGCCCTGCAGGACCACAAGCGTGCCATCATTATCGGTTCGCGCACCTTTGGCAAGGGGTCGGTGCAAACGATTCTGCCGCTGAGTGGCGGTACTGCGCTGAAACTGACCACCGCGCGTTACTACACGCCGTCCGGTCGTTCCATACAGGCAGAAGGTATTATCCCCGATGTCAAGCTTGAGTCCCTGAAGTTATCCTCAATCGAGCAAAATATCGATCCGCTGACTGAGGCCGATCTCTCGAGGCATCTGGAAAACGGCAACAAGAAAAAACCCGTCAAGGAAAAGCAGAGTAAACAGGGCAAAGAGGACAAGAGTGATACGGAATCACTGTTGCATAATGACTACCAGTTGTATGAGGCACTGAATATGCTCAAGGGCATGGCTATCCTGCAAAGCCGTATGCAATAGGCCGTGATTGCCTGCCATGGCCTGAACGATGGTGTTTGCCAGTGGCGAACAGGCCTGGCCAGGTTGTTGCCGGTTTTATCAATGGTGCTCGTGACGGCTGCAGCCATTGCCGCAGAACACCATGTCCCGGTCAGCGCTGTGCCCCGGCCCAGTATTGCACTGATCATTGATGACCTGGGAAACCAGCGCGCTTCGGGCATGCATGTTATTGATCTGCCCGGGCCGGTTGCCTGTGCGTTCCTGCCCTACGCCCATTTCACCCGGCTACTGGCAAACCGGGCATATGCCAGCGGCAAGGAAGTCATGTTGCATCTGCCCATGCAGTCGGTAACGCCCGAGCAGCCGGACCTGGGCGAACTGCTGCTGGATATGACACACCAACAGTTTAACCGCACGTTGACCGCAGAACTTGCGGTCGTACCCCATGTCAGTGGTATCAATAACCACCGCGGCAGCCTGATCACGCGCCACCCGGGACACATGGCCTGGTTGATGCAGGCCATCCGCAAGCACGGGGAGCTGTTCTTTGTTGACAGCCGCACAACGGCAGCAACGGTTGCCAGACGGATAGCTGAAGAATTCCATATACCCAACACAGAACGGAACGTCTTTCTGGACCATGACCGGCATCCGGATGCCATACAAGCGGAGTTCCGGCGTCTTATCAGGATTGCACAGCGTGATGGCGCCGCGCTTGGTATCGGGCACCCCCACCCGGAGACGCTGGAGTTGCTGAAGCGGCAACTTTCACGGCTTGACGACTACAATGTACAAATAGTGTCTGTAAACCGCCTGATCGAGATCGAGGCCGGGAGTAAACAGCGATGGCAAATGTACTCGTCCCACTAGCACAGGGTTGCGAAGAACTGGAAGCGGTCACGGTGGTCGACTTGCTGCGTCGCGCCGGGATCAACGTGGTTACTGCGGGCCTGGATGAGCAGCCGGTGACTGCCTCCAGGGGGACTGTCCTGGTTCCCGACATGACGCTGGATGCGGCACTTGGGCAGGATTTCGACATGGTGGTGTTGCCCGGCGGTTTGCCAGGCGCCGACCACCTGGATAATGATGGGCGGCTTGCCGGTTTGTTGAAGCAAATGGCAGCGGACGGTAAGTATACAGCAGCTATCTGCGCGGCCCCGAAAGTCCTGGCGAGTGCCGGTTTGCTGGAGGGCAAGCAGGTGACCAGTTATCCGGGTGTCCTGCAGGCAGGGAGTGTGCCGGGGATGACGTATGTTGAACAGGCCGTGGTGCTCGATGACAAGGTCATCACCTCACGCGGTCCCGGCACGGCGCTGGATTTTGCACTGCAGCTGGTTGAAGTCCTGGCCGGTGCCGACAAGCGCACCGAGGTTGAGGCCGGCCTGCAGCGGTCTTGATGAGAATTTTCTCATCCCCGGGCTGATTAATGAGAGTCATTGAAATAATTGCCGATGCCGGTCATCTCGACACCCTGATCGGAATTGCCGAACAGCACCAGGTCACGGATTTCTGGTATGGCGCAGACGGTGAAGATGGTCGCCGGGTATTGCGCATGCTGGTCAGTGATGGTACACGTCAGGGGGTTATTGATGCTTTGCTGGGAACGCTGGGGACCAGTGACAATGCGAGGATCATAATCCTGCCGGTCGAAGCGGTGTTGCCGAAAAAGGCGGATGACGCACAAGCCGATAACTCCCGCTCCGAAAGTAGCGCACAGACACGCGAGGAACTCTACAACCACATTCAGAAGGATGCACGGCTGGATGGCAATTTCCTGCTGATGGTTTGCCTGTCCACCATCGTGGCTTCGATCGGTCTTGTGGAAAACAATGTGGCTGTGGTTGTCGGCGCCATGGTGATCGCACCCCTGCTGGGCCCCAATATCGCCCTTGCCTTTGCCACATCGCTTGGTGATAGCGAGCTTATGTGGCAGGCGTTGAGGACCACCCTGGGCGGACTTGTACTGGCACTGGTGATTGCCGTTGCGATCGGTATGCTCTGGCCAATGTATCTCGACAGCAGTGAAATACTGTCACGTACCGACGTCGGGCTTGACAGTGTTGTGCTGGCACTGGCGTCCGGAGCGGCAGCCGTGCTGTCACTTACCGTCGGAATTTCCAGTGCGCTGGTGGGTGTGATGGTGGCGGTAGCCTTGCTGCCACCAGCAGCAACCCTGGGTATGATGCTTGGCAGCGGGCAGCTTGACCATGCACTCGGTGCCGGCCTGCTGCTCGCGGTTAACGTGGTGTGTGTCAATCTGGCTGCCAAGCTGATGTTCCTGTTCAAGGGGGTGAAACCGCGGACCTGGCTGGAAAAACGCAAGGCACGCCAGTCTACGGTGACCTACACCCTGATATGGATTATCACCCTGGGAATTTTGCTGGTGGCGATTATCGTACGCCAGAAACTACTGCTGTGAATTACTTGTCGCGGTCGTCGCCGGTACTCAAAAACAGGATCAGGACCCCTGCCGTTCCCGAGAGCCAGGTCAGCAGCGGGGCACCGAGCACCATCGCCGGCGCATACCCGTCCAGGCCGTAAACAAGTGCTGCACAGATAAGCAACCCGGTACCGAAAACAGCGCTAACGGTGCGCCGGTTAGCACGGTGAATCTCGCGCCGCAGTCTCTTGATTTCGGTTTCGGTACGCAGCAGGCGTAGTCTGCCGGTCGTTGCCTGCTCCAGGAAGGTATGTGTCAGGACCGGAATATTCGGCAGGGTTTCACTCCACGCGGGAATGCTTTCTTTCAGGTTGCGCAGCAAGGCGCGGGTACCGAGCTGTTCACTCATGGAGCGTTCCAGGAACGGCTTGGCAGTCTTCCATAAATCCAGATCGGGATTAAGCTGTCTCCCCAGACCTTCAATATTCAGCAGGGTTTTCTGCAGCAGTACCAGCTGTGGCTGTACCACCATGTTGAAACGTCGTGCTGTCTGGAACAGACGCAGTAATACATTGCCGAAGGAAATTTCTTTCAGCGGTTTCTCGAATATCGGTTCACACACCGTACGTATTGCAGATTCGAATTCATCGACGCGCGTCCCGCTGGGGACCCACTCCGACTCGACGTGCAGTTCGGCGACCCGCCGGTAATCACGCCGGAAGAAGGCCAGTAAATTTTCTGCAAGGTAGCGCTGGTCAACGGGGCTCAGTGTACCCATGATGCCGAAATCAACGGCCTTGTAGAGGCCATCCGGAGACACGAAGATATTGCCGGGATGCATGTCAGCGTGGAAAAAATTGTGCTCGAACACCTGGGTAAAAAATATTTCCACGCCATTTTCCGACAGTGTCTGAAGATTAACACCGTGTTCTTTCAATGCCGCGATATCATTAATCTGGATACCGGTAATACGTTCCATAACCATGACATTCGTCCGGCACCAGGGCCAGTAGACCTCGGGGACATACAGCAGGTCGGACCCCTTGAAGTTGCGCCTGAGCTGGGAAGCATTCGCGGCCTCGCGCAACAGGTCAAGCTCGTCATTGAGGATCCTGTCGAATTCCTCGATTACCTCGCATGGCCGCAGGCGGCGGCCATCTTCCCAGTAATGTTCGGCCAGAGAAGCGATGGTGTGGAGCAGGGTGACATCGCGTTGTATGTATTTTCGTATATTCGGCCGCAGCACCTTGACAACGACTTCGGTCCCGTCCTGCAATTGGGCTGCGTGTACCTGGGCGATCGATGCAGAGGCCAGCGGTGTTTCATCAAACGTCTTGAATACGCTATCGACCGGTTTGCCATAGACCTGCTCTACCAGTGCCCTGGCCTGCTCGCCGGGGAACGGCGGGACACGGTCCTGCAGGCGGGCCAGCTCCCCGGCGATGTCATCCGGCAGCAGGTCCTGCCGGGTCGAGAGTATCTGGCCGAATTTGACATAGATAGGTCCCAGGTCTTCCAGGGCCTTGCGAATCCGCACGGCACGGGGACCGCGTTTGCGCGGCAGCCAGTTCCACGGGGCCAGGTAATACAGGATGCGAAACGGCCGGAACAGGTGGGTGGCAAGAATAATCTCGTCGAGACCATGGCGGACCAGCACAAAATTGATATGCGCCAGCCGGAGGATCTGTGCCGGACGTATCATTACGATCCTTCCGTGGTGGCCTGCAGGCGCCGGACGCGTGCCTCGATGCGTTCCAGGTCCATGCACAACCGGTCAACATCACCGATAAAGTTGTCGATCTCGATACGCGTTGGTACCACGCGCAACTCTTCCTGCAGGTATTCACCCAGGTCCTGTTCCAGCGTGGCGCGTCCCTGGCGCAGCCATTTGCCGGCGGAGCGCGCCGCATTTCCCAGCTGGTGGGCGACCAGATCCCCGGTGATGCCCGCCAGTTGCTCCTCCCAGTCGATATCGAGTTCATCCAGCACGGCCTTGAAGGTCTGGCCGGTCTCGACATCGCCGGTAATGCTGACAGCACCCGAAAACAGCGTGTCAGCAGAGTCATTAGCGAGGCCCAGCCGCGCATATCCCAGCGGTGTGCCGTGTAATGTCGTATCCGGTTCCGTTACCGGTTCGGGCAGTATGGTGATGCGCCCTGCTTCTATCTGCAGGCAGATCACCAGCTCAAAGCCGCGTAACTCCAGTGCAATAGTCCGACCATTCAGTGGTTCCAGCCGCGCAGCCGCGTCCGGGTCCATGGCGAGATAGCGATTGAGTGCAGACTCGAAACTCCTGGACAGTGCGGCGGGCAACGTCATGACAGGTGACTTGCCAGCTCGGTGAGCGATTTGAGTGCATCATTGTCACGGATGACCACGGTGCCGCCAAGCTTGTCATGCCAGCCTTGCTTGCGCCTGTCCCAGATCATCCAGGCCAGTCCGAGCAGCGCCGGCAGCAGGGCGAGCAGGGTCCCCAGTGCGCGTGCTACTGACTGGCCAAGGGTGATGGCAGCGCCGCTTTTACTATCCACCAGCAGGCAGTCCATCAGGTGCAGGCCAGGCGTGCCCCTCAGTTCTGCGTCCAGCACAATCTTCAGCAGTAGCGCGATTGACAGCGTGCCGGTAATCCACACATTGATAAAACGTGATCCCCACTCGGGGGTTTCCTGCGAGACCGTAATCCATACAAGGATGCCAAACCCGATGATTGTAGCGACCAGGAGCAGGTCGATGAGTAATGCACCAAAGCGGCGCCGGGCTCCGGCATACTGGAACGCGGATTTATTCAAAACTTGTAACCGCGGTGGATCGCAATGATGCCACCGGTCAGGTTATGGTAGTCGCAGTCTTCGAATCCGGCTGTTGCGAGCATGTTTGTCAGCGTCTGCTGGTCCGGGTGCCTGCGAATGGACTCGGCCAGGTATTGGTAACTGTCTGCATCACCGGCGAGCAGGCGACCGAGTCGGGGCAGAATATTGAAAGAATAAAAGTCATAGGCCGGTTGCAGCGCAGCGTTTGGTTTCGAGAACTCGAGGATCAACAGGCGCCCGCCCGGTTTCAGCACCCGATACATCGATTCCAGGGCGGCCTGCTTGCGGGTGACATTACGCAAGCCAAAGGCGATCAGGATGCTATCGAAACAATTGTCTGTGAACGGCAGTTGCTCGGCATCGGCCTGTAGATAATCCACGTTGCCGGCAATACCCTGATCAAGAACCCGGGCACGGCCGGTGCGCAGCATGGCGTTGTTGATATCTGACAGTACGACCTGCCCGCTGCAGCCGGTGCGGGGCGCCAGTTTCCGGGTGAGATCACCGGTCCCGCCGGCAAGGTCAAGGACGATCTGTCCCGGCCGGATAGCGGCCATGTCGATCAGGGCATGCTTCCAGAGACGGTGGATGCCGACCGACATAGCGTCGTTCATCAGGTCATAGTTGTCAGCGACCGAATCGAAGACAGCGCGCACCTTGCGTGCCTTTTCCCTGATCGGCACATCCTGAAATCCGAAATGTGTGGTCTTGTCTGACATGCGGTAGTCGTCGTCTGTTGTTATTAATGTACCGCATCGGCGCAGTGAACGCATGAGAATGTAACTGTTTGCGGGTTATTCCTTGCGTTTCTGACCGGCCGCCTCGAGTTTTTGCAGATAGTCCTTCCAGTAGATATCCTGATTTTTGCCGAAGTCATACAGCGTTTCCCAGGAGTAAATGCCGGTATCGTGGCCATCATCGTAATGTGGCTGGATGGCATAGTTCCCCACCGGATCGATGCGGGTTATGGAGACGTTTTCCTTGCCGACCTGCAGTACCCCTTGCCCGGCGCCGTGTCCCTGTACTTCCGCAGAGGGTGAATGTACCCGTAGAAATTCATAGGGAAGTCTGAAATGTGCGCCATCCTCGAAGGCGATTTCCAGGATGCGGGATTTCTGGTGCAGGCTGATTTCTGTTGGTTTTGGTGTGTCAGTCATAGTGAGCTCGTGAATTTTTTGATGTCCGGATAGCGCTGTGTTTCATCCGGGCCGCTTGTCTGTAGTAGCCGCGTCTCAGAGTATATACCGGCTCAGGTCCTCATCCTTGACCAGCTCATCGAGATGCTTGTCGACATAGGCGGCATCGATGCGGATGGTAGTACCGGAACGGTCGGTGGCTTCGAAGGATACCGTCTCCAGCAGGCGCTCCATGACCGTATGCAGGCGGCGTGCGCCAATATTCTCCATCCGGTCGTTGATGTCACTGGCGATTTCGGCAATGCGCATGATGCTGTCCTCGGAAAATTCGAGTTTGACAGACTCGGTCTGCATCAGCGCTATGTACTGCTCGGTCAGTGAAGCGTCCGGCTCGGTGAGGATGCGGACAAATTCCGCCGCCCCCAATGCACCCAGTTCCACCCGGATTGGCAGGCGACCTTGCAGTTCCGGGATCAGGTCGGACGGCTTCGACAGGTGAAAGGCGCCGGAGGCGATAAACAGGACATGGTCGGTCTTCACCATGCCGTGCTTGGTGGACACCGTGCTGCCTTCAACCAGCGGCAGCAGGTCGCGCTGCACGCCTTCGCGCGATACATCCGGGCCGCTGGATTCCCCCCGGCGTGTGACCTTGTCCATTTCATCGATAAACACGATGCCGTTCTGCTCGGCATTTTCCACGGCAGCGAGCTTGACTTCCTCGTCGTTGACCAGCTTGGCCGCTTCCTCGTCGGCGAGCAGCTTTATGGCGTCGTGGATACGCAGCTTGCGATTCCGGGTGCGGTTACCGGCCATGTTCTGGAACATGCCCTGCAACTGGCTGGTCATCTCCTCCATGCCAGGAGGCGCCATGATTTCCACGCCCACCGGGGTGGCTGCGACCTCGATATCGATTTCCTTGTCGTCCAGCCGGCCCTCACGCAGGCGCTTGCGGAGTTTCTGGCGGGTCTCGGTGTGGGCGGTACCGTCCTCGTCCGGCGCGAGACTGCGGGGCTGTGGCAGCAGGACATCCAGAATACGCTCTTCGGCGGCGTCCTCGGCACGGGTACGTACCTGCGACATGGCCTGCTCGCGCTCCATCTTGATGGCGACATCGATGAGGTCCCGGATGATGGATTCCACGTCACGCCCCACGTAACCGACTTCGGTGAACTTGGTGGCCTCGACCTTGATAAATGGCGCCTTGGCCAGCCGTGCCAGCCGACGTGCGATTTCGGTCTTGCCGACACCGGTCGGTCCGATCATGAGGATATTCTTGGGGGTGATTTCGCCGCGCAGCGGTTCATCGACCTGCATGCGCCGCCAGCGGTTGCGCAGGGCGATTGCCACGGCGCGCTTCGCATCGTTCTGGCCAATGATGTGCTTGTCCAGTTCCTGGACGATTTCTCTGGGGGTCATTTCCGACATGATATTATATACTTTAAAAACAGTAAGATGTGTTAAATATTATAGACTAATATATATTTATAGAAATATATAAATTAGTCAAATCGCAATTCCTCGAGGGTCAGTTTGTGGTTGGTGTAGATACAAATATCTGCCGCGATGTTGAGCGCCTTCCCGGTAATCGTGCGGGCGTCCTGATCGGTATTTTCCAGCAGGGCACGCGCCGCGGCCTGTGCATATGGCCCCCCCGAGCCAATGGCCATCAGGGAATTCTCCGGCTCGATGACATCGCCGTTACCGCTGATGATCAGCGAGGTCTGCTTGTCAGCGACCGCCAGCAGGGCCTCGAGGTTGCGCAACATCTTGTTGGTGCGCCAGTCTTTGGCCAGTTCCACGGCCGCCCGTGTCAGCTGCCCCTGGTGTTTCTCCAGCTTGCCCTCGAACAGCTCGAACAGGGTAAAGGCATCGGCCGTGCCACCTGCAAACCCGGCCACCACCTGATCCTGGTAAAGGCGCCGGACCTTGCGCGCATTGCCTTTCATGACCGTGTCGCCCATGGATACCTGGCCGTCACCACCAATGACCACGCTGCCACTGCGGCGCACGGACAGGATGGTTGTACCTCGAAATTGATCCACTGCTTCACTCCACAGAAAAGGGCCGTCGATTGTACACTATCCGGGCATGGGGGCGGGGGCGTAAGCCATAGATTTTACAGGGAAAGACTTTCCTGTGCCGGAATGTACTGTGGATTGTTGTTACCACAGAGTGCACAGAGAAAATAATACTCGCGCAAAGACGCAAAGGCGCGAAGAAAACAAAAAAACACAACGAACGGGAATTCAAGAATAAAGATTCTTCCAGAGACCGGATTGCCGCAGCAGTTCCGGATTATTTGTACTAAAAACAAGTAACCAACTGATTATTAATGGGTTTATTCGCGCCTTTGCGTCTTTGCGCGCGATGATTTTTACCGTGGTGAATACATTATTTAGACTTGCGCGCGCGTGGGTGGGCGGCGTCATAGACTTTCGCGAGATGCTGAAAATCGAGGTGGGTATAGATCTGGGTGGTGCTGATGTCGGCATGCCCCAGCAGTTCCTGCACGGCCCGCAGGTCGCCACTGGACTCCAGCAGGTGGCTGGCAAACGAGTGGCGCAGGGTGTGTGGATGCACGTCCCCCGGGACTCCCTGCTGTTGGGCCCAGCGTCTGACCCGTTGTTGCACGGCCCGCCGGCCCAGGCGCTGTCCCCGGCGACCGGTGAACATAGCCGTTTCCCCTGCTGCCAGCTGTGCCGGGCGCAGCTGCAGCCAGGCCTGCAGCGCGGTCAACGCCCTGGCGCCCACCGGGACCACGCGGGTCTTGTTGCCCTTGCCGGTGACCCGCACCATGCGTTCGGCCAGGTCGATGTCTTCCCGATTGAGTGACACCAGTTCCGCGAGGCGCAGGCCGGACGAGTACATCAACTCCAGCATGGCGAGGTCGCGCACGGCCAGCCCGCCCCGGGCGGTACCGCTCATCAGGCGCGCAATATCATCGACATTCAGGGTATCCGGCAGGCGCTGTTCCGATTTCGGTGCGCGTACCTCATGTGCCGGATTACTGGTGACCTGCTGTTCGCGTAGCAGGTAGTTGTAAAAACTGCGAACCGCGGACAGTTGTCGCTGGATACTGCGGCCGCCCAGGCCCCGGCGGTGGGCGTGGGCCGCGAACTGGCGTATCTGGTGGGTATCGAGGTGCTTCCAGCTACTGACGCCTGCTTTCCGGCAAAAGGCGAGCAGTTCCGCGAGATCACGCTGATAGTGTTTGCAGGTATTTTCCGCCAGGCGGCGCTCGGTCTGCAGGTGATGCAGGAAGCGGTCGATCCATGTTTGCAGGTCAGTGGGCATAACCATATCGGCCGGGTCAGACGCAGTGCGCCGTACCCTGACGTAAATCTTCTGCCTGTGTCGGGTTAGTTACGGCCTGCCCCGACCTCCCCTGCTCGCGTCACAACTCGACCTGTGTTTTTTAACCGGTTGTGGCGGGTTCCGGTTGCAGGTAGGCGTTTAGCAACAGGTCCAGTAATTCACCAAGGTGGGTCAGAAACAGCGTCCCCATGCCGGGGTGAAAGCGGTTGGCTTCCTGGCTGCCGATACCGAGCAGCCCGCTGCCGCCTTTTCTACCCAGCGGGATCAGTGCGACCGATTCGACGGCCGGTGCCTGGTCACCGAACAGGTAAGCCAGCTGTTCCCGCTTGAAGCGCCCGCATTGCGGGCGGCAGGCCTTGTAGAAGGACTCGAAGTGTTCGAGTTCCGGTGCGCTGCGGTCGAACAGGTCGATGCCGCATTCGCGCGCGCGCGCCTCCTCCAGACGGGCAAGGCGGATCACGACAGTGTCTGCGCTGAACTCACCCTGCAGTTGTTCGCGCAGTGTATCCAGCAGGGCTTCCAGTGTATTCGAGCTGATCAGGCCGAGGGTCAGTTGGTGCATGCGTTCATTGAGGCGGTTGTTATCACGCGCTACATGTACGAGATCCATCAGTTTGCGTTTCAGCTGCCGGTTCTGGTCGCGCAGTACCTTGACCTGGTGCTCCACCAGCGAGACAGCTGTACCGCAGGCATGGGGTATCTCCAGCATTGCCAGCAGGCTGGTGTTGTTCTGAAAGAAATCCGGGTTATCACGCAAGTAATCGGCAACCGTCTTTTCATCAAGTGGCAGTGGCTCGGACCGGGTTTGCTGTGATGTCGTCATAGATCGATGTATCCCTGGTAAACCTGTGTCGCCGGCCCGGTCATGAAGACCGGATGCCCCTCTCCGGCCCACTTTACCACAAGATTACCCCCGGTCAGCGTGACATTTACCCGCGGCGCCAGCAGGTCGCGCAACCGCCCGGCGACGACGGCAGCACAGGCACCGCTGCCGCAGGCCCGGGTCTCGCCCGCGCCACGTTCATAGACCCGCAGACGAATGTGCTCCGGGTCGATGATTTGCATAAACCCGGCATTTACGCGTTGCGGAAAGCGTGGATGGTTTTCGATCAATGGACCGAGTCGTTCGACCGGTGCGGTTTCGACTGCATCGACCTGGATCACGGCGTGTGGATTGCCCACCGACAGGGCCGTGATCTCAAGGGTTTCGTCGCCGACTTCCAGCGTATGGATCTGCGCCAATCCCGCTGCATCGAACGGGATATCGGCAGGTAAAAAATGCGGCTCACCCATGTCAACGGTGACCTGGCCATCGGCTTCGAGTACCAGCTCCAGCAAACCGGATTGCGTCTCCACGATCAGGTCGTTCTTGTCGGTCAGGCCACGCTCATGTACAAAGCGCATGAAGCAGCGGGCCCCGTTGCCGCACTGGCCTACCTCCCCGCCATCGGCGTTGAAGATGCGATAGCGGAAATCGGTGGCCGTGTTGATTGCCGGTTCGACCAGCAGCAGCTGGTCGAAGCCGACACCGCGGTGGCGGTCAGCCAGTGACTGCACCTGTCCGCAGGTCAGATTCACGGACTGGTTAATGGCATCGATGACCATGAAGTCATTGCCGAGGCCGTGCATTTTCGAGAATTCAAGCTCCATGTTATCCGTTTGTTCCAGCCGTAATCATTTTGCACCCGGGTGCAAGGCAACCATTTACAAGACATTGCCACAGAGTACACAGAGTACACAAAGAAAAGTATAAAATTATTCAATATCTGTCACGCGCTGGCAGGTACGCTCCAATGGCAAATATTTTTCCGGGCAGCATGGCTACCAATTTACAGGTCTTTGTACACTCTGTGCTCTCTGTGGCAATAATTTTAGGCTCCTCCCCTGATCGAGTGGGTTCACATACGGGGCACGACAACTCGATGTCCGGATCAGCTTCTCAAGACCCGCTGCAAGTACTTCCCTGTACGCTCGATGGCCGCATCCCTGCGGCCAAC
>Ga0114931_10008002_pt1 | contig 12845 bp, 10 predicted proteins | sample 2SBtaG_FD_89579 | JGI IMG/M metagenome (GOLD analysis project Ga0114931, IMG submission 89579) | Deep subsurface microbial communities from Kolumbo volcano to uncover new lineages of life (NeLLi) - 2SBTROV14_V59a metaG | ecosystem: Environmental > Aquatic > Marine > Volcanic | place: Kolumbo...
GGCCGCATACTCGTAACGGGAGGCACGCCGCCCCCAGCGGACCGCCAGGGTGCGCTTGCCCACGGCGCGATCACTGTCCAGGTCGCGGTAGTTGTTCACCACCAGGACGGCCGCGGCCGGCATACCGAACACCGCCCCGGCCAGCCCGGCACGCGTACTCAGAGTTCCGCTCTGCAGGTAATAGGTGCCCACCACGGCCGCCAGCCCGAAGAACAGGAATACGAACACCTCGCCCAGACCCAGGTAGCCCAGGGGGCGGGGTCCGCCGGTATAGGCCCAGCCTGCCGCAATGGCCGCCAGACCGAGCGCGAGAATGGGCCAGCCCCCCACCGTGGCCAGATAGCCCCCCACCCCCACGGCGAGGCCGAAGCTGAGTACGGCCGCCCCCCGCACCTGCCCCGGGCTGAACCAGCCCTGGGCCGTCGCCCGGGGGGGGCCCACGCGCGTGGCGTCGTCCGCCCCCCTGACGAAGTCGGCCACATCGTTGTGAAGATTGGTCCCGATCTGGATCAGCAGGGCCCCGAGCAGGGTCGCACCCAGAACGGCCCCATCCATCCTGCCGGTGGTGGACCCGGCGAGGAGACTGCCTATGCCCACGGGCACCACGGCCAGGCTCAGGGTCCTGGGGCGCATGGTCTGTATCCAGTAGCCGAGCTTGAGGCCACTATGGTGGTGCATCATTCCAGGACCACGTCTACCGTCTCGAACCGATGACCAAGGCGTTCACGGACGGCGCGGGAAACGCCCGAACTGTGGCGGGCGTCTCTCGAGCCAGGCGTCCCGGCCCTCCCGGGCCTCCTCGCTCATGTAGTACAGGGCCGTGGCGTTTCCGGCCAGCTCCTGGATCCCCGCCAGGCCGTCGGTATCGGCATTGAAGGCGGCCTTCAGGCAGCGCAGGGCGGTGGGGCTGTGGGCAAGCATCTCCCGGCACCAGGCGACCGTCTCCGCCTCCAGTCGCGCCACGGGGACCACAGCATTGACCAGGCCCATCTTCAGGGCCTCCTGCGCCGAGTACTGGCGGCACAGGAACCAGATCTCCTTGGCCCGCTTCAGGCCCACGGTACGGGCCAGCAGCCCCGCCCCCAGCCCGGCATCGAAGCTCCCCACCCGGGGGCCGGTCTGTCCAAAACGCGCGTTGTCGGCGGCGATGCTCAGGTCACAGACCAGATGGAGCACCTGACCACCTCCGATGGCATAGCCGGCGACCATCGCCACCACCGGCTTGGGCAGGCGCCGGATCTGCATCTGCAGGTCGAGCACATTCAGGCTCTGTACCCCCTGCCCGTCCCGATAGCCGCCCTGCTCTCCCCGCACCCTCTGGTCGCCGCCGGCGCAGAAGGCCTGGTCTCCCGCCCCGGTGAGGATGATACAGCCCACTTGCGGATCCGTGTGGGCGTGGGCGAAGGCGGCCATCATTTCGCGGACCGTCTCAGGGCGGAAGGCGTTTCTCACCTCGGGCCGGTTGATGGTGATCTTGGCGATCCCTGCGGCATGCTCATAGAGGATGTCCTCATAGTGCAGGACCGTGTGCCATTTCACTGTCATCGCCTCTCGGCCTCCGTAGGTCTCAGCTAAATGCCTGCGAGCGCGCGGTGCAACCCCAGGTGGCGGGCCACGCTGTGCCGGTGATCGATCTCCACCTCGATCAGATTCACCCCCGGACGTTTCAGGGCGGCGCGGAACGCCCGCTCGAACCCCGCCGCCTCGCTGACCCGTTCATGGCCCAGCCCATAGAGCGCGGCGGCCCGCGCGAAATCCAGATCCACCGGCGTGCGCCAGTAGCGCTCGAAGCCCTCCAGTCGCGCCTGGGGCAGATAGCTGAAGATCCCGCCCCCCCCATTGTTGAACAGGATCAGGGTCGCGTCCACCTCGCGCGCTGCCAGCAGGCCGTTCATGTCGTGGTAGAAGGCCAGATCCCCCAGCACCCCCACCACCGGACCGGAGCGGGCCGCCGCCATCCCCAGCACGGTCGAGACATTCCCATCTATGCCGCTGGCACCGCGGTTGCCCACCAGGGTGACCTCCCGCCCATGGCCCGGGACGAAGGCATCGACGTCACGGATCACCATGGAGTTGGCGCAGAAGACCTGCGTCCCCTCGGGACAGGCATCGAACAGGGCCCTGAGGATCCCGGCCTCCACCGGCAGCCCGCCGGGCTCTGCCCCGAGCAACGCGTCCAGGCGCGACACGGCCTGTTCGAATCCCCCCATCCAGGAGGGCTCGGCCGACTCCAGGGGATACCGCGCCAGGCGCTCACACACCTGGGCCGCATCGCCCTGGATCACCTGTGTGGCGCCCCCCTCCGGGTCTGGCCACGGACTGTAGGGCGCCACCACGATCTGTTCCCGGATGCCGGACACGAGGCGCTGCAGGGCCCTGGAGACTGGGGCCTCCCCCAGGATCAGGGCCCATTCGGCGGGTGGCGACCCGGCCCCGTGCACCGACTCCAGAAGCAGGTCGTACCCCCGGATCAGCCGGCCCCGATCGTGTCTGCCGAAACGCAGACCGGACAGTGGATCGGCGAAGACGGGGCAGGCCAGGGTCTGCGCCAGGCCAGTCACGGCCCTGGCGAGACCCACCGAGCGCGGGAGCCTGCCGGCCACGATGATCCCGCGCCGCCCGGACAGCCGTGCCGCAAGCGCGGCGACCGCCTCGTCGCAGACCTGGCGCCCGTCCCGAATGACCCGTGGGACCCCGATGGCCCCAGGGGGATCGGGCAGGGGATCGGGGACCAGGGGCTCGCGAAGGGGGACATTGATCTGGACCGGACCGGGAACCGGTCCACGACTCTCGGCCACCGCACGCGCACCTGCGGCGGCGGCCAGGCGCGCCCGAGCCTCGGGGCCCTCGGGTCCGCTCAGATCGAAGTAGGCCCGCGCATGGGTCCCGAACATACGCTGCTGGTCCACGGTCTGATTGGCCCCGCAGCCGTGGAGCTCATTGGGGCGGTCCGCACTGAGCAGGATCAGCGGCTGGTGGTCCTGATCCGCCTCGATGACGGCCGGATACCAATGGGCAGGAGCGGTCCCCGAGGTGGCGATCACTGCACCCGGGACCCCGGTCGCCTTGGTGATCCCGAGGGCGAAGAAGGCGGCCGAACGCTCGTCGGGGAGCACATGCAGTCGCAGACCGCGATGGCGCATACAGGCCAGCACCAGGGGCGTGGAACGGGCGCCCGGGGAGACCACCACGCGCTCCACACCGTTGATCGCCAGCCCGGCGACCAGGGCGTCCATCGCCATGAGCTGGGATGTCGCCGGGTCCACCGGCCCGGACCATCGAGCCGTGCCGGACTCAGACGTGTTCGGGCTCCATCAATATGAAGCCACAGGGACACTCGTGGGCACAGATCCCGCAGCCCTTGCAGTAGTCGTAGTCGAACACGTAGTGACTCCCGTCGCGAGCCAGCTCCGTGGTCTTCAGCACCGCCGTATCCGGGCACAGGGTCCAGCAGTTGTCGCAGGCGAAGCAGTTGCCGCAGGAAAAGCATCGGTGCCCCTCGCCCACCACCTGCACCTTGTCCAGACCCTGCTCGATCTCGGCACAACCCGTCATGCGCCGCTCAGGGGGCAGCACAGGCTCTCGGGGCCGGGGGGCAGGCTCAAAGTAGTGCACATTCATGGCCTCGAAGGGGATCGGTTCCGAGCTGTGCTCCTCGGGGATGGGCTCTCCTGCCACATAGCTGGCGATGGCCAGGGCGGCCCGGCGTCCGTCACCGACGGCCTCGGTCACCGTGCCCCGGTCTCCGCGGGCATCGCCCCCGGTGAATACATCCGGGTGTCCGGGCAGGCGCCCCCACCCGTCCGCCTTCAGGAAGGACGCACCGTCCACCAGGACCTCGAGCCCGTCGGGGTCGAGCACCTGGCCGATGGCCGGAATGACCTGATCGACATGGAGCAGGGTCTCGGTGCCCTCGAAGGCCACCCGGTGGAGGCGCCCGTCCTTGCCGGGAAGCTTCTTCATGTGGACCATCTCGATTCCGGTGATCCGCTCTCCGCGCAGAATCAGGCGCTGCACCCCGCGATGTTCATGGATCTGCACTCCCTCCTCCAGGGCCTGGGTGATCTCCCTGGGGATGGCCGGCATGGTGTCCTCCGGCGGGATCCCGGGGGCGGGAATGGCCTTGTGGGAGATGATATGGACCTCCCTGACACCGGCACGCTTGAGGACCCGGGCCAGATCCACCGCCGTGTTGCCGGCGCCCACGATGGCCACGCTCTCCCAGGTCGGGATCTTGCCCACCGCCATCCACTCCTTGAGCAGATCGAGCCCCACATGGAGATCCTCCGGTGTGGCCCCGTCGATGCTCCAGTCCCGGCTCTTCTGGGTGCCCGGCCCCAGGAATACCGCCCGGTACTCCTCACGGAGCTCATCGAGAAAGATGTCGCGCCCCAGGCGCTGCCCCCCACGGTAGTCCATGCCCACCGAGATCAACCGGCCCAGCTCCCCGTTGAGGATATCCCGGGGCAGCCGGTAGGCGGGGATCGCCGTGCGCAGCAGTCCACCGGGCTCCGGCAGCATCTCGAACAGGGTAACGGCCAGTCCCTGGCGCGGGAGGTGATAGGCGGCCGAGAGCCCGGCCGGGCCGGCACCCACGACCGCCACCTTGGGGGCGTCCGCAGCCGGCCTGGAGACCGGATAGGGCCAGTCCTCCTCGAGCGCCCGGTCTCCGAGATAACGTTCCACGTTGTGGATGGCGACGGGGTCGTCGTAGTACTGCCGGTTGCATGCCGATTCACAGGGATGGTGGCATACCCGCCCGGTGATGGCCGGCAGGGGATTGGCACTGACCAGGTTCTCCCAGGCCTCCTGGAAGTGCTCCTCCTCGACCAGGGCCAGATAGGCCTGGGCATCCTCCCCGGCCGGGCATGCCCCGTGGCAGGGGGCGACGCGGTGCAGGTGAAAGGGCCGCTCGACCCGCCAGGTGCCCGTCTTGAATTCCAGCGAGGTCCCAGGATAGGCGAATCCGCCCCGTGTCACTTGCACCATGGCTCGTTTTACCTCTGTCAGATGGGGTATCGATAGATCGTAGGGAAAGCGACAGGCCCGAGACCCGCGCCCGTCAGGCCCAGCGCATGCCGCCACGGTGGGCGGTGTCCGCGGCCTCGGTGTCGAGGGCGTCCGGTCGTTCGCCGCGCAGCCCATAGACCTCGATGTTGTGGTCGGCGATCGCCTGAAGGTGCTCCAGCTCCTCTCGCGCACGCACATCGTCTTTGAACAGGTGCCGAAAGCGCTGCTGGGGCTTCAGATAGTCGGTCACGGGCCTGGGGTTGCGGATCGGCATCACGTCGGCCAGCCCCCCGCGCTCGAGCTCGATGAGGGGGAACATCCCGGTCTCGACGGCGAGGCGGGCGATCTCGATCGAACGCGCCCCGTCGTGCCCCCATCCCAGGGGACAGGGGGCGTGGATATGCAGGAAGGTGGGGCCGTCCACCGCCATGGCCCGGCGCACCTTCTTGCGGACATCGGAGGGATAGGCCACCGAGGCCGTCGCCGCATAGGGGATATGGTGGGCCGCGACGATGGCCACGATATCCTTCTTCAGGTGCCGCTTCCCCATCCGCTCCTTGCCCGGCGGGGAGGTCGTGGTCATGGCGGCATGGGGGGTCGAACTCGAGCGCTGGACGCCCGTGTTCATATAGGCCTCGTTGTCATAGCAGACATAGAGGACGTTGTGCCCCCGCTCGAGCATCCCGGACAGACACTGAAAGCCGATATCGAAGGTCCCGCCGTCGCCGCCCAGGGCGATGACCTTGGTGTTCTTCCCCTGCGCCTTCATGGCCGACTCCATCCCGGCGGCAATGGCGGCCGCGTTCTCGAACACCGAGTGCATCCAGGGCACACGCCAGGCCGACTCCGGCCACGGGGTGGTGAAGACCTCCAGACAGCCGGTGGCGTTGGCCAGCATCACATCCGGACCCGAGGCCTCGGTCACCAGCCGGGCCGTGAGGGCGGCCCCGCACCCCGGACAGGCCCGGTGTCCCGAATCGATGCCCTGGAAACGGGGCTGTTTTTTGCGCAGTTTAGAAACAGGGATGCTGATCTCGCTCATGGCAACACACACTCCAGGATGCTCAGTGGTCCAACAGGGATGGTCACAGTTCCTCGGCCGGGATCTGCTCGGGCCTGAGATCGAGTACCGCGAAGCGCTCCGGGGGCTCCCGTCCGACCACCTCCAGGGCACGCCCGTAGGTCTCCAGCGGGATGTCGCGCCCCCCCAGACCCATGGCATAGCCGTGTACGCGCGGCATCTCCGGCAGCTCGCTCAGCGCGGCCCGCACCTCGGTGGCCACGATCCCGCCGCTGCCCGGAGAGAAGGCGCGCTCCAGGACGACGACCTCACTCAGCCCGGCACAGGCGGCCTTGAGGGCCTCGAAGGGGAAGGGTCGGAAACAACGCAGACGGATCAGTTTCACGGGGCCGAGTTCCGGATACCGGTCCATGGCATCGAGCAGGGTGCCCACGGCGGAACCGATGGCGATCATCCCCACCCGCGCATCGGGGCTCCCGTAGACCTCGAGCAGGCCCGCCGTGTCGCGTCCGCTGAGCTCGGCCCAGTCCCGCGCCGCGGACTCAATCTCGTCTACGGACTTGAGCAGCGCCCGGTGATGGACCTCGCGAACCTCGGTAAAGTATTCCGGCGCCACCAGGGTACCGATACTCATGGGATTCATGGGATCCAGGGCCCTGGCGAACTTGAAGGGTGGCAGATAGCCGTCCACCTGGGCCTGGTCGGGGATATCGATGGGTTCCAGAGTATGGGTGAGCGTAAAGCCGTCCACGCAGACCATGACCGGCAGTTCGGTGCGTTCGGCGATCCGGTAGGCCTGGATAGTGGTATCCACCGCCTCCTGATTGCTCATGCAATAGAGCTGGATCCAGCCGGCGTCGCGCACCGCCATGGAGTCCTGATGGTCGTTCCAGATCGACAGCGGTGCCGAGACCGCCCGGTTGGCGCAGGTCAGCACCAGGGGGATACGCAGGCCCGCGATGTCGTACAGGACCTCGGACATGAGCAGGATGCCCTGGGAGGAGCTGGCCGTATAGGCACGCGACCCTGCAGCCGCAGCACCCAGTGCCACCGAGGCCGCCGAGAACTCACTCTCGACACTGACGAACTCACACTCCAGTTTACCGTCGGCCACGAGTTTGGAGATGTTCTCCACGATGTGGGTCTGGGGCGTGATCGGATAGGCGGAGACCACATGAGGCCTGCACAAGGCCACCGCGCGGGCGATGGCCTGGGATCCCTCAAGCGCTTCTGGCATGGGCCACCTCCTGCCACAGACCGGCGGGCACCTTCTGTGCCGCCTCGTTGATGAGCCGGGTATTCTTGTCCAGGACCTCGCCCTTGAAGCGATGACTCAGCGCCTTGACCAGGGCCTCCATGGGGAGGATCCGGGTCAGTGCCAGGAAGGCCGCCAACAGGGCCGTATTGGGCACGGGGCGCCCCAGGATCTGCACGGCCAGCCGGGTCGCGGGCAGCGCCTGCCCGGGCTGACCCAGCTGGGCACTGAGGGCCTCGTTGTCCAGTTCGGTGTTGACCAGTATACCCCCGCCGGGGACCAGACCGTCGAGCACCCCCGGGACATGGAGCAGGGTCTCGTCCTGGATGATCAGGAAGGCGGGATTGAGGACCTCACAGCGCTGGCGGATCGGGGTATCGGAAATGCGCACGAAGGCGACCACCGGCGCGCCACGCCTCTCGGCCCCGAAGGAGGGGAAGGCCTGCGCGTAGCGACCCTCGTCTATCGCGGCGATGGCCAACAGATAGGCTGCGACCACGTTACCCTGGCCTCCGCGCCCATGGATACGGACTTCGATCATGATACCTCACTGATTTTATTGATAAACTGTTCCGCAGGTCAGACCTTCTCACGACAGACCCGCGCGCCGTGGCCAGGGTGCGGATGCCCAGGCCACGCGCCACGGTCTGAGGACGAAGGCCGATCCTGCGCCCGAGGTGGCGAAGGCCATCTCAGGCGACGGTGATCTCTGGGTTCAGGTAGACGTCCTGGATCGCATTGAGGAGGGCGATGCCCTCTTCCATGGGTTTCTGGAAGGCCTTGCGTCCCGAAATCAGCCCCATGCCACCACCCCGTTTATTGATGACGGCGGTCCGTACCGCCTGGTGGAGGTCGTCCTTGCCGGACGGCCCTCCGGAATTGATCATGCCGGCGCGCCCCATATAGCAGTTTGCCACCTGGTAGCGGACCAGGTCGATGGGATGCGGCGTCGTCAATCGATCGTAGACCAGCGGAGAGGTCTTGCCGAAGTTGACGGCCATATAGCCCCCGTTGTTCTGGGCCTGTTTCTGTTTGACCAGGTCGGCCTCGATGGTCGCCGCCAGGTGGTTCGCCTGGCCGGTGAGGTCGGCGGAGACATGGTAGTCCATCCCGTCCTTCTTGAAGGCCGGATTACGCAGATAGGCCCACAGCACGGTCACCATGCCCAGTTCGTGGGCATGCTGAAAGGCCTCGCTGATCTCCTGGATCTCGCGCCGGGAGTGCTCGTAGCCGAAGTAGACCGTGGCACCCACTGCGGCCGCCCCCATGTCGAAGGCCTGGTCGACCGAGGCAAACAGGGTCTGGTCGTAGATATTGGGATAGGTCAGCAGTTCGTTGTGGTTGATCTTGACCAGGAACGGGATCCGGTGGGCATAGCGTCTGGCCACCGAGCCCAGGACCCCCAGGGTGGAGGCCACCGCATTGCAGCCCCCCTCCATGGCCAGCCGTACGATATTCTCGGGATCGAAGTAGATCGGGTTGGGCGCGAAGGAGGCCCCGGCCGAATGCTCGACCCCCTGGTCCACCGGCAGTATCGACAGGTACCCGGTCCCGGCCAGGCGCCCATGGTTGAACATGGCATGCAGGTTGCGCAGCACACCGGGCTTGCGGTCTTTGGGCCCCAGCACACGATCCACGTAGTCTGGTCCCGGAAGCTGCAACATGTCCTTGGGGAGGCCGCTGCAGACATGAGTCGTCAGGTCCTCGGCCTCATCGCCCAGTATCTCCAAGATATCCGCCATCACTGCGATATCCGCCATCACTGCCCTCCTGTATCGGCTGCTGAGTACACACTGCCTATCGCCAAGGGCCGCCGGAACCCGTTCCGGCGGCCGCCCGGGATGCCCTCACTGGGCAGGTCACCACAGCACTCGAACCTGGATACGCCCTGGCTCTCGATCCATTTCGGACCCACCAGCCGCGGTCCAGACCCGGGACCGGGGGCACCAGACACCGCGGCCACCGGATCGGACCCGCACCGGCCGGGGACCCGCGCAGGGATGCTGCCGCTATCTGGCCAGCATTGTGTCGACCTCCGTCTCGCTGTCGAGCCAGTCCTGTAACTCATAACCCGGAATGAATCCGCGCTCCTCGGCCTTGAGGTAGGCCCGCACCGAGATCATCTGATAGCGCTCCTGGGCAGAGATCGACGTCGATACCGCGCCGGCCGGCCCGGAAGAGGCGGAGGTCTTTGCGGAAGAGTCCGCAGCCGCGCTCGTGGCCTTCGCGGCGGTCTTTCGAGTGCCCCCGGCCTTGGCCGCGGTCGTCTTGCTCGGTGCGGCGCGCCTGGTGCCTGTGGCACGCTTTCCGGATGGCGCCCGCTTGGTGGTTGTAGCCTTTTTCGTCGTGCTCGTCTTCTTCCCGGAAGACGCCGCGCGTCTGCTCGTTACACCGCTGTCAGTCGTGACATCTACGTCGTCGTTCACGCTCATCTTGGTTCGAGTCTCTCGTGTGGTAGGAATCTAAGGTCGGAAGTCATCCGCAAGTCAGCTGGACACACGCGCGTCTCAGGCCGGTTCGATCCAATCAACCGTCTCCTCCGGGTGCGGCAGCGCCGCGTGGAGGATCCTGCGATTCAAGACCGCGGAAGGGGCCTTAAAGGGAGAGGCGGGTTGCACATTGTCTGCAGACGACTCCTAAGGGATTGCCAGAAAGATCTCCTGATGCCGTAGAACACCATACCCAAGACTGCTCAAATAAGGGCCCATCGTGTCCATAGACTGGTCTTTCACGGCCGCATGGGATATTACTCCACAGCGGAGACGATTTCACCTTCCGCAGCCAACGATCAAATCCCCTGAAAACCCCTCAGACTCACAAACGCCGCAGGGTGGGTACGGGCCACCCCGACGACCCACACAGTACGCCGCAATCGGGCCCGAGGCATTGATTTCAATCAAATCCGGCTATCAAATCCGGCCCGGGGCAGATACGATAGCTGGACCTCGCTATCAGACCAGATAAGAGCAAGGGAGAGTCCATGATCAGTCGGACAGGACGTGCCACCCTCTTTTTCAACCCATCGCGTGTCTTAGCCCTTTCGTCGCCTGCCGGCTCCGCCAGGGCCCCCCTCAGATTCGACTCCAAGCCGGCGCAGACCATGCATGTGGCCCCAACGGGCGAGCCGCCCGCCCGGGTGCGGTTCCCCGAAGCCACCGCCCCCATCACCGGTGTCGCGTCCCGGAGCGAGGCAGTCGCTCCCAGTCGCGACGGGAGCCACACGCTCGTATAGCCCGAAGACCATGGAAAGAAGGGAGTTCCTCAAGTTATCCAGCCTGCTGGGCGCCGTAACCGGGGCCCCCCTGCTGTCCGGATGCAGCCCCAGACCCCGGCCCGGGAGCGGCCAGGTCGCCCGCACGCCGACGGTCTGCGAGATGTGCTTCTGGAAGTGCGCCGGTCACGTCTACACCGAAGACGGCGCCGAGTGGAAGATCGTCGGCAATCCCGAAGACCCGCACTCCCGCGGACGCCTGTGCACCCGGGGCACCGGCGGCATGGGCACCTACCAGGACCGCGACCGCCTGCGGCGCCCGCTGCTGCGCATCGAGCGCAACGGCCGGCAACGCTTCGAGGAGGTGGACTGGGAACGGGCCCTGGACCACACGGCCACCCGCCTCAGGGAGGTCGAGCGCAAGTACGGGGCCGACCGGATCGTATTCATCCACCACGGGACGGGCGCGCGGCACTTCGAGCACCTGCTGCGCGCCTTTGGCGCATGGGATCACGCCGAACCGGCCTTCGCCCAGTGCCGGGGCCCGCGGGATGTGGGCTTCCGGCTCACCTACGGGGAGTCCCTGGGTTCACCCGAACGCACGGACATCGAGAACGCCCGCTGCCTGGTCCTGATCGGCTCTCACATCGGTGAGAACCTGCACAACGGCCAGGTCCAGGAACTGGCCGAGGCCCTGCGCCGGGACGCCACCCTGATCACGGTCGATCCGCGCTTCTCCGTACCGGCGACCAAATCGAGGCACTGGCTCCCCATCCGCCCGGGCACGGACATCGCCCTGCTGCTGGCCTGGATGCACGTCCTGATCGGCGAGGACCGCTACGACCGGGACTATATCGAGCGCCACAGCCAGGGATTCGATCAGCTCAGGGACCACGTCCGGCCCTTCACCCCCGAGTGGGCCTACCTGGAGACCGGTCTGGAGCCCGAGCTGATCCGCACCACCGCCCGGGTGATGGCCCAGTGCGCCCCGGCGACCCTGATCCATCCGGGCCGGCACACGACCTGGTACGGGGACGACACCCAGCGCAGCCGCGCCATCGCCATCCTCAACGCCCTGCTGGGCAGCTGGGGACGCAGGGGCGGGTTCTATATCCCCGAGATCGTCCCCCTGCCCAGATACCCCGTGCCCGCGTACCCCGAGCGCAAGGGGGCGAGCGCCGACCGGGGCGGGTATCCCTTCGCCCACCGGGGAGTGACCAATGCCGTGATCGACGCCTCCATCGGCGCCGACGCCCACTACAAGGCCTGGGTGGTGTACGGGACCAACCTCCCCCACTCCATTCCAGGGGTCGCGGACCGCCTCAGGCAGGCCCTGGATTCGCTCGACTTCGTGGCGGTGGTCGACATCCAGCCCTCGGAGATCACGGGTTATGGCGACGTGGTGCTGCCCGAGTGCACCTATCTGGAGCGCTACGACCCGCTGCGCAACTCGACCGAACGACAGCCCTCGCTGGCCCTGCGCACACCGGCCTTCGAACCCCGCCACGACTCCAAACCGGGCTGGTGGATCGCCAAGCAGCTCGGCCATCGCCTGGGCCTGGAACGGTACTTTCCCTGGGGGGACTACGCCGAGGTCCTGGACTGGCAGCTCAAGCAGGTCGGCAGCTCCCTGGAGGAGATGAAGCGCCTGGGTGTGAAGGCGTTTCCGAGACAGGGCCCGCTGTATTTCGAGGAGGGCCAGTCCTACCGGTTCCGGACCCCGAGCGGCAGGATCGAGCTCTACTCCGAGCAACTGGCCAAGGCGGGCTTCGATCCCATCCCGGTCTATACGCCGCCGCAACGCCCGCCGGAGGGCTTCTATCACCTCAACTACGGGCGCATGCCGGCCCACACCTTCGGCAAGACCACCAACAATCCGCTGCTCTTTCAGCTCGCCCCGGAAAACGACCTGTGGGTCAATCCGCTGGTCGCCTCGCAGTGGGGTCTGAAGAACGGCGGCTATGTCCGGCTCCAGAACCAGGACGGGGTGCTCAGCAACCCCATCCGGGTGCGGGTCACGGAGCGCATCCGCCCCGACTCGGTGTTCATGGCCCACGGCTTTGGCCACCAGTCCAGACGCCTGCGGCTCACCTACGGGGTGGGCGCGGACGACGCCGGTCTGATGACCCGGATCAGCATCGATCCCCTCATGGGGGGGACCGGCATGCGCGGCAACTTCGTCACCTTCCACACGGGACAGGCCTGAGATGCGCACACACTACGCGATGGTGATCGACACCCGGCTGTGTATCGGCTGCGGCGACTGCGTCGTCGCCTGCAAGACCGAGAACAAGGTCCCGGCGGGGCTCAACCGGGACTGGGTGGTCGAGGCCACCTCGGGGACCTAC
>Ga0114931_10008003_pt1 | contig 12845 bp, 8 predicted proteins | sample 2SBtaG_FD_89579 | JGI IMG/M metagenome (GOLD analysis project Ga0114931, IMG submission 89579) | Deep subsurface microbial communities from Kolumbo volcano to uncover new lineages of life (NeLLi) - 2SBTROV14_V59a metaG | ecosystem: Environmental > Aquatic > Marine > Volcanic | place: Kolumbo...
CGGCTCGAGCGTGTGGCGTACCCCCCACTTCGGGATATTGATGTGCACGCCGTGCGTGCCCTCGGTGACCCGGGCGCGGATTGCGAGGGGAATCGGGGCGGCGATCGCGTGCCGGCCGTAAACGACGGCGTGTTCCCCAAGCAGGATGATCTTGCCATGGCCCGTACCCTCCGCGCGGGCGATGGTGACCGGTTCACCGGTTCGCTCGAGGCCGTTCGCGCCCTGCGCTTCGCGCACGAACTGGCGGGCCTTCCAGATCTTGATTTCTCCGTCCTCGATAAGTTGCTCGACCACCGAATTGAAGATGTCGGGTGTCGCGCCCGCGGCCATCGCCACGCTGCGTGCGTGCAGGCTCATGTGGCCTTGCTGGATACCGTCCGTGGCAAGCGCGCGTAGCGCCGAGAAATTCTGCCCGAGACCAACGGCACCCATGACTTCGGCGAGTTCGCGGGCGCTCGTCGCACCGAGCAGCCGCAGGTTCACTGCAACCGTCGGATTGGATTGCAACGGGCCGCCGACCGTACCCACCTTGAGCGGGATCTCGAGTGCGCCAACGAGATCGCCGTCGTCGTTTAGGTAGAACCGCGACAGGGATGTGTATTGCGAGCCACGCGCGGCGTACGCGTGCGCACCGGCCTCGATCGCCCGCCAGTCATTGCCGGTCGCAAGCGTCACCGCATCGATGCCGTTCATGATCCCTTTGTTGTGAGTCGCGGCGCGATACGGGTCGATCGCGGCGAATTCGCTTGCGATGATAATGCCATCGCGAACCTGCTCACCGTCGTAACGGCCTTTGCCAAGCAGTGCGACCGGAATGACGATCTTCGCCCTGACCAGCGATCGATCGGTGAGATTCGACAGGATGCGCAGAAAGACTTTCCCGCCGCTGTATTTTTCGACCAGCTGCGCGATGCCTTCACACATCGTATTGACGAGATTAGCGCCCATCGCATCGCAGGTATTGACGAGCAGGTGTACGACCAGCATGTCGCCGCCGCTGCCCTGGTGCGGATGCAGGAAGACTTCGATATCCTGCGCGCCACCGCCGCGCGCCACCATCTTCGGATGCAGGCTATTGGCGAGATTCAACAGCTGAGTCTTGTGTTGCAGAATCAGGCTACGCGCCCGCGTCGGGTGTGGCACGTCCACGACCTGAACCTGCCCGATAAGCACCGGCTCGCTGCTGGTCACTTCAAAGCCTCCGGCTTCACGTACGATCTTTGCTGCGGAACTCAGTGCCGCGACGATGCTCGGCTCCTCGACGACCAGCGGCACGACGTAATCGCGCCTGTTGATCAGGAAGTTGAGCCCGAGCCCCACAGGCAATCCCATTACGCCGATAACGTTTTCGATCATCTTGTCGGCATCGCTTAATGTCAGCATATGCTCGCCACTGGCGAGCGCTTCCTTATCGACGCTGGACAGCAAACCACGGTCATGCATCTCGCTGACACGGTCGTTCACGGACAGGCGGTAGAAGTGGGGAATTCGTGACGTCGGTTTTGGTTGTGGTTGCTGCATCTCATACTCTCCGTTGCTGACTGCGTGGCATCGTCACGGGCGTGACCCGCGCAAAACGTAGGCGCCATTCGCCGCCGTGGCACACGGCAGACCGAGTGCCGACATGGAAAAAGCCAGCGACAGCGCCGTGTTGCTTCCTGCGAGCGCGCTGCTCGTCGCAATCACCCCTCGCAATGCCCGCCGCGACACTTTCACTTCCTGGCCACTCGCAAAGTGAGGGTGATTGTGAATTTTTCGCAGCGTCAGTATCGCGAGACCGATGGCCCACAGGCAGAAATTGCGGATACCGGTTTCCGATCGCGGCACGAGCTTTGTGTACTCGAGTGCGCCGCGCAGGTGCTCGTGAGCTATTCCGATGAGCGTATCGAAACAGGCCGGCAGTGCCGTGTTGTGTCGCATGGCCGACAGATCACCGATGTCGAGGCCATGTGCGTCGAACACATCGCGCGGCAACCAGCAAGCGTTGAGTTTGCGATCGTCCCAGATATCTTTGAGAATGTTGGTCATCTGCAGGCCCTGCCCGAAAGATTTCGCCAGCGGCAGCATGCTCGGACGTCGGGCCGCGATCTCGTCGGAGTAGGCACAGAAAAGCTCCGTCAGCATTTCGCCGACGCAACCGGCGACGACGTAGCAATAGCGGTCGAGTTCTACCATCGTTCTCAGCCCGCGAACGCTGCGGCGACCGGCGAAGTCGCTCATGCCCGTACACATGATGTCGAGACACCGCAGGATTGCCCGACGTTGTGATTCGCCGAAACTGTGGGTCAGGGCGACAACTTCGCCCGTCTGCTCAACAAGCTCCCTCTCGTGGATGTCCGTATCGGCATCGAGCGCCCGAATGCAGGCTTGCGTGAATTCATTCGCGGAGTCGTCGCCGCGAATCACGGCGAGTAAAGTCGCCTGCAAGTCTCGCTTCTCCTCGTGCGTCATTGCGCCGTCATCCTCGATCGTGTCGGCGATGCGGCACAGCAGGTACGCATTGGTGACGACGATACGCAAGGGCGTGGGAAGTTGCGGTATCGTCAGTGCAAACGTTCGGGAAACGCCCGGCAACAAGCGCTCCTGGCAGGCCAGGCGTTCCTCGTCTGGCGAATCGTCGGTAAAGATTGCTGCGATGCCGGCTTGCTGGACCATTCGATTTACTCCTGTCGGTGGCGCGAATTCGCCGTTGCCCTAATTGAAAGCAAGGTCCGTGCCAGCACCGGCCACGCAGGCACTTTGCGGACGCCCGGCCCGCTTGTGCGGCAACAGGCACGACCACGGACACCAAAAGCCGCGAATCCGGCCGCGAAAATCGGCGAGCCATGATATTTGATGTGCCGCCGGAAACCCCAAGCAGCCCTGGCAGTTCGGGTTTTCCCCGCCATCGCTTTGGCACGCTTAATGCAGAACTCCTCTGAGCCATGCAAGGAAAGGACAGGAACACGGCATTAAAGCGGCAGCGCTTGATCGAACAGGCGAGAAAGCTCTTTGGCTACCCGCCGAAGCTGATCGTGGAAATGTGCCAAAACGTTGCGACCGCGGACGGATACCTGCGGCTGTTGTTGTCGCTGCGCGACAACGGGACGCTAACCCAGGCCGAACAGCAGACGGTCATGCTTGCGGCTTCGTCGTGGAACGGCAGCGCATACTGCATCGCGGCACACAGGACGGCGGCGCGTCGTGCCGGCGTCGATCAGGACGATCTGGATCGCGTGAGCCGCCTGGCCATCCCGGCGGATCGCCGGCTGCAGGCGCTGGTGACCGCGACCTGGGCGCTGCTCGACAAAGAAGGCCGCTTGCACACCGAGGACCTGGCGCCGTTCGACGAATTCGGTATCGAGAAGGCGCAGATTTACGAGATCGTCGCCCTGGTCGCCGCCGACCTGATCGAGAACTACGTTGCGCTGATCGACAATGTGCCGCTGGACGCCGCGATCATCGGGCAACGACTCTGACCATGGCGCAGGTCGAGCCGACTGCCCCGTGCGTCATCCTACCGCGCGTCCGGGCCGGGTTTCTTTATGTCAAGTGACTTCATACGGCCCGCGAGTGTCGACGCATTGATGCCGAGCAAGTCTGCGGCGGCGCCCGTACCGGAGATCTGCCACTTCGCAATTCGCAGTGCGGCAATGATGTTCGCGCGCTGCAGCCGCCGCATTTCGTCCTCTTTCAGGCAGCGGTGTTCACGGAGAGCGCTGGCGACGGCCACTTCCGGGTCGGCGTCGGCGTCGGCTTGCGGCGACAACGCAACCGTGAGCCGCAGGTCGCCGCCGCGCGCGACGATCAACGCGCGCTCGATAACATTTTGTATCTCGCGCACATTGCCCGGCCAGTCGTACTCCCTGAGCCGTGTCACGTCGGCTTTTACGACCGGTGGGGCTGGCCGGCCAAGTTCATTCGACAGCTTGCGCACGAAATGATCGACAAGCAGCGGAATGTCGCCGCGCCGCGCCCTCACGGGCGGCACCTCGATGGGAAACACCGACAGACGGTAATACAGATCTTCGCGAAATCGGTGCTGCCTCACCTCCTGCAACAGGTTCCGATTGGTGGCGGCAATCACGCGAACATCGACACTGCGCGTCCGGTCCTCTCCCACCCTGCAGAACTGCCGGTCCTGCAGCAGTTGCAGCAGTTTCGCCTGGAGATCAAGAGGAATTTCACCAACCTCGTCGAGGAACAGCGTGCCTCGATCCGCGAGTTCGCAACGACCGACCCGCTCCCGGTAAGCTCCCGTGAACGCACCTTTCGCGTGGCCGAAGAACTCGCTTTCGAACAGTTCATGCGGCACCGAGGGGCAGTTGACCTTGACGAGGGACTGGTCACTTCGCGCACTGCGTTCGTGGATTGCGCGGGCGACCAGTTCCTTGCCGACGCCGGACTCGCCGAGCACGAGCACGTTCGCGTCGGTCCGGGCAACGGCTTCCACGCGACTCAGCACCCGCATCAGGGCCGGACTCGAGCCTATGATCCCGGCGAAGTGCAGCCGCTCCCTGACTTCCTCGCGCAGGTAGTCGCGCTCCCAGCGAAGCTCGTCCCGGTGTTTCGCCAGCCGGTCGATCGCTGTCCGCTGCCGGCCATCGGTCTCGCGGCCTGTCCCGAGCGCACGGGCGATGACGAACAGGTAGGATTCGTCGTCGAGATCGATCGCCGACGCAGACATCTCGACCGGTACGCGGATGCCCGAACGGGTACGACAGCACAACTCGTCGTGCAGCCCCCGCCCGAAGCGCCGGGCATTGTCGGCAAATTCGAGGAAGTGCTCCATGTCGTCAGGGTGGATGACGGAAATCGGCGTGCGCCGGATCTCGGTCCGTTCGTAACCAAATATCTGGCAGGCTTTCGGATTGGCATCGACGATGCGCTCACGCGCCCGGTCAATGATGAAGATGGCGTCGCAGGCCTTTTCGAAAAACAGATCGAAAGCGACCCGCTGCCCGTTGGCGAGCGGGCTGCCCGTCTCTGGTGCGACTGCTTCCCTTAGCATCGGATCGCCATGAGCCTGCACCTACACGATCTGGAAAAATCATTGCAGTACATCTGCCAACCTGCGAGGTCTGTTCACTTATTCGACATCGGCGTCACGTTTAGTTCCTCGCCCGTGCAAGGTTTCCCCGAGACGGCATGCGCGAATGGAGCTATGGTTACAGTTGCCGAGCGGAATCCAAAGGTTACATGCACCGAAGATGTCGATTCGCCAATCACTGCATCGCGCGATCGCGCCTGCCCCGCCATTACGGGCACGGATCGCCGGATCACACCCCGGCGCGCAGGCCTCGTGAAGCGGCTTGGAATTGTCGTTGCGATGGCGGAGGAAGCCAGGACGCTCGGCACCCTGCCCCGCCCGGTTGATGCCCTGGTCAGGCCCGCGCCCGGCGTCGTTCTGTGCCTGTCGGGCATCGGGCCGGAGCGGGCCCACGCAGCCGCCGCGCGCTTGCTCGATGCCGGCGCAACCGCGCTGCTGAGTTGGGGTACCGCCGCAGGCCTCATTGCCGGCGTTGGCGCAGGCCAGCTCCTGCTCCCGCGCGAGGTTCTGCGGATGAATGGCGACCGGCTGCCCGTGTCGGACACGTGGCGGCGGCAACTCCTCGGGCAATTCGCGCCCGATCACAGGATTGACGACCGGCCGCTAGTCTCGACGGCGCGGATCTTGACGAGCCACCGACAAAAGCAGGCATTGTGGTCCCGGTTCGGGGCGGCCGCGGCCGATATGGAGAGCGCGGCCGTCGCCGAGGCAGCGGCAGCAGCGGACGTGCCGTTCGTCGCCCTGCGTGCGGTGGCCGATTCTGCCACAACGCCTGTGCCGGACTGGGTCTTCGAGTACATCGACGCCTATGGCCACCCTCACGACGCATCATTGCTGCGGGAGCTGCTGCAACACCCCGCGGATTGGCCCGGTTTGCTGCAGGCAACGATTCAGTTTAGGGCTGCGTTGCGGACCTTGCGCGCAATCGGTCGCCCGCATGGCGGTGGCGACCTCGCGCCGGCGACGTGGCGGCGCGCCGCGCCAGTCGCCAACGGAACATCGCGGTAATCCCGGTGGCAGACGATCACAACAAACCGGAGCAGCCCGGATCCGCCGGCGAGTTGTCCGCGGTACCGGGAGTCCTGGTATCGTGGACCCGCGGGCTATCTCGATTCGCATGGCTGATCTGCCTCGGTTTCATCATCGCCACGCTGCTCGTCCTGCAATTGACGATTGATCGCCTCGGCATTTCGACCGACACCAGCGACATGCTGTCCGCGCGGCTCGAGTTCCGACAGATCTACAGCGACTACCGCGAGTCATTGCCGCAATTCATCGATACGATGATCGTCGTCGTGACCGCGGACACACCCGAGCAAGCGCGGCAGGCGGGCCGTTCGCTGGTTGCGCGGCTGGAACGAGACACCGGTCTGTTCAAGTCAGTGTACCGCCCGGGCGACGACGAGTTCTTCGACAAGCAAGGATTGCTCTACCTCGGCATCAACGAGTTGCACTCGCTCGCGGACCGGCTCGTCGGGGCGCAGGCGTTGCTCGGGTATCTGGCGCGGGATCCGTCACTCACGGCCTTACTCGAGCTGACCGAACAGGCGCTCGACCGCCGGGAGCCGGAATCGGAGAAGATTGTGCCGTTGCTGCGCGAACTCGATGCCGCCGTGGTCGCGGCGAGCACGCAGCGCTACCACCGGCTGTCGTGGGAGCGATTGCTGCAAGGCGGGACAGGCGGCGACGGCCCGCCACGGCAACTCATCATCCTGCAGCCGCGACTCGACTACAACCAGCTGCAACCGGCCGCCGGGGCAATGCAGGCCGTCCGCCAGGCGGTGCTCGATCTCGACCTCGACACCGCGCACGGTGTCCGGGTGCAGGTGACGGGCGAGGTCGCGCTCGCATACGAAGAACTGCAAAGCGCGAAGCGCGGCGCCGCGACAGCGGGCATGCTGTCGTTCGTTTTGGTCGCGGTGGTGCTCGGCGCCGGGCTCGGACGCTGGCAACTCGTTGTTGCAACCGTTATCACGCTCGTCTGCGGGCTGGTACTGACTGCGGGATTCGCGGCCGTCACGATCGGGCACCTGAACCTGATCTCGATCGCTTTTGCGGTTCTCTATATCGGGCTCGGCGTCGACTACGCGATACACTTGTGCCTGCGCTACCTCGAATCGCTGCAGGGTGGGCGGACGCACGTGGCCGCACTGACCGTGGCCATATACCAGATCGGTGGCTCCCTCGTCATCTGCACACTGACGACGGCTGCCGGGTTCTATGCGTTCGTGCCTACGTCGTTCACGGGCGTGTCGGAACTCGGGCTGATTGCCGGGACCAGCATGCTGATCAGCCTGTTCCTGAGCCTGAGCCTGCTGCCGGCGCTCCTGAGTGCGCTGCCACGAATCCGCGGCGGCGATGCGATGGTGAAACAGGACCGCGCGCTCGGTAGGTTACTGCGCACCCCCGCACGGTACCCGCGCCGCGTGTTGTGGCCGGCCGCCGCCGCCGCGATCGTGGCACTGTTTGCTCTGCAGGCAGTGCGCTTCGACGCCGATCCGATCAACCTGCGCGATCCGGCGTCGGAATCCGTCAAGGCATTCAAGGAATTGCTGCTCGACAGTGCTACGTCGCCCTGGACACTGAATGTACTCGCGTCCGACCATGCCGGGGCGCGGCGGCTGGTCGCGAAGCTCGACGGCTTGCCCGAGGTCGAGGCGGCAGTAAGCATCGACCGTTTCCTGCCGGTTGGCCAGGACAAAAAGCTCGCGGTCATCGACGACCTGCGCCTGCTGCTTGGTCCGCCGCCGACCCCGCCAGGGCGATCAGCGGTGAGCGAAGACCGCTTCGCGGCGCTGACTGGCTTCGCGACGGCGATCGGGACACGCGCGGATGCGAACCCGGAGACCGCGGCCGTGGCGAGGAGTCTGCGCAAGCATCTGGACAGCTACCTGTTGGCACTCGCGTCCCTGTCCGCGGACGCGCGCGAGCAGCGCTTGTCCGAATTCGAGGCAAGTTTGCTCGTGAACCTGCCGCCATTGCTCGGGCGCCTGCGCTCCGCCCTCGAGGCAAGCCGCTTCGGATTCGCAGACCTGCCGGCGCAACTCAGACAACGCTGGGTGACGCCGGACGGCCGCTACCGGATCGACGTGCTGTCGGCGAAACCCCTGCTCGATGAGCCGGATCTCCAGGCGTTCGTATCGGCGGTGCGCACCGTTGCTCCGCGAGCCACCGGTGCCGCGGTATTCAATATAGAGTCAGGACGGGTCGTTGTCTCGGCATTCGTACAGGCACTGTTGTCCGCGCTGCTAGTCATCGTGCTGCTGTTGCTCGTGCTGCTGCCCCGCAAGCGCGACACCGTCCTGGTGCTCGTACCACTGCTGCTGGCCTCGTTGCTCACCGCGGCGATCGCCGCTGGTCTCGGCATCGCATTCAACTTCGCCAATGTCATTGCGCTGCCGCTGCTCCTCGGGATTGGCGTGGACAGCGGCGTGCACATGGTGCATCGGTTCCGGCGCGCGCCGCCCGCGGACGGCGATCTGCTGGGCAGCAGCACGATGCGGGCTGTCATCGTCAGCACACTGACGACGATCGGCAGCTTCGGCAACCTTGCGTTTTCGCCACACCCGGGGGCCGCGAGCATGGGACTTCTGCTCGCCATAGGCACAGCCACGACGCTGCTGTGCATGCTGCTGGTACTGCCAGCGCTACTCTACCGGCGTCGGCCGCTCACGGATGGCGCGCCGGCCTAGCCCGGGTCGCGGCCCGCGCGGTGCTGCCGGAGCGGCGTAACACCGACTTGCCAATGTGAGCGATGGCTTCCCAGGCCGGGCCCGGAAAGCGGTGCAGCCGCTTCATGACCTCCTCGAATGCATCGAGAAACCAGGCGATGTCACTGTCGGAGACGTTCAGCGGCGGCAACAGTTTGATCACGTCGATGTTGTGGCCCGCAACCTGGGTCAGTACGCGATGCTTGTCGAGAAGCGGCATCGTGATCGCCTGCGGGAACAGGTTGGGATCGAGTTTGTGGGCCATCGTCCACGCGCTGCGCAGCGAGCGTGACTCTGCCGCCGCGAATTCGATTGCCAGCATCGCACCACGCCAGCGAACGTCGCGGATGAAGCCAAAGCGCGGCGCCATCGCGCGCATACCTTCGCCGAGCCGGTCACCAATACGCGTTGCGTTCTGCATGAGTGCTTCGTCGTCGATGCATTGCAGCGTTGCGAGACCCGCGACCATGCCGAGTCCGCCCTTGCCGAAGGTGGACGAATGCACGACCGCACGCTCCATGCTCGAGAACACCTTGTCGTAAATGCGGCGGCGCGTGAGCACGGCGCCAACGGGCACATAACCACCGGAAAGCGCCTTTGATACCACAACGATGTCGGGATCGGCGCCCTCATCGTGCATGATGGCGAGGAAACGCCCGGTACGGCCGATGCCGGTCTGGACCTCGTCGGCGACCAACAGGGCGCCGTGTTTGTGACACAGCGCCGACGCCTGTTCCAGATAACCGTCGGCGGGAATGTTCACGCCCTTGCCCTGGATCGGTTCGACGACAAAGGCGGCAACGTCCCCCTCCCCCAGGGCCCGTTCGAGGCTTACCAGGTCGTCGAACGGAATCTCGCGGCAGTCGGGCAGCAGGGGGCCAAATCCCTTGCGGAACGAATCATCACCACAGAGCGAGAGGGCGCCGTTTGACAGTCCGTGAAACGCCTTGTGGCAATACAGGACAGCGGAGCGACCGGTGGCGCAGCGCGCATACTTGATTGCTGTTTCGATGCCCTCGTTGCCGGAGTTCGTGAAGTACACGGTGTCGAGGCCGTACGGAATCCGTTTTTTCAATGCGTCGGCGAGCAGGCCGCAAATCACCGGGGTATCGAGTTGCACGAGACTCGGATAATCGAGGCGCATGTAGTCGGCGAGCGCGTCCCGAATGTCCGGATGATTGCGGCCGACGCTGAATACCCCGTAACCACTGATCATGTCGAGGTACTTGTTGCCATCGCGGTCCCACAGATACGCGCCTTGCCCGCGTACGAAATCGCGGTCAAAGCCGATCGTCCTGAGAACCTGTGCGAGGCGCGGGTTCACATGGGAGCGAAACAATTCGTGTCCCTGGCCATCGGCAGCCGCCAACAGTGCCGCAATGTCGAGTGCCATATCATTTCCTCCCGTCGCTGTCGAAGTCCGGGAGCATCATCTTCGTTTGCGATCGCTCAGACACAGTAGCCCGCAAAGCCATCGAACGCACGGTCGATTTCGGCGCCATCGAGATCGAACTGTTCCAGGGAATACCGGTGTGTGCCAAAATGGTTCCTGGGACGTTGCCGCAAGCAAGACTGCATACGATCCCGGGCCGCGGCCGCCAGTTTCCATCCGAAACGCTCGTAGAGACGCTCGACCGTATCGAGGGGCCGTGCAACCAGCTCCGGTTATGCCAGGTCGGCAAAGCGTTCCTGCCCGCCCCTGAGACTGCCGATCACTGCGCGTGCCTCGCGCACACCACGCGACCAGTGGTCCCTGAGTTCTGCGCCTGTCGCTGCGGGCGCGTGGCGGTCGCTAAACGCGCCGCGCAGCACCTGCGTCAGGTTGGCAAGCGACGGTAACACCTCGCGTGGTTCCCGGTGCAAAAACACGATACGGGCGTCCGGGTAAACCTCGAGCAGTGCCCGTAGCCCGAACAGGTGTGCCGGCGCTTTGAGCAACCAGTGCAGCCCCCCGGCACCACCCTGCAGATGTTGCAGGAACCGGCGATGATAGCGGTACGCAGGGACCTGGTCGGCCTTGTCGAGCCATCGCTGGTAACTCGGCACGTGACACATCGTAGGGAACATGTCGCTGATAAAGGTAGCGCCGGTAATTGCGATACACTCCTGCGGTAGCTGCGCGTCAAGTTCATGGATCGCCGCGAAACCCGGAGTCAGCCAATAGAGTTTTTTCATGCGCCGGTCGGCCCGCAGGCAACGCCGATCCGCTGGATCGGCGCGCGCGCCTGGCGGCGGCGAGGGATACATGACTTCCCAGCCCGCCGGCGCCCGCCAGCGCGGGTCGGCGGCGAGCAGGGTGTGCAGGAACGTCGTCCCGGAGCGTGGTAAACCCGTGATGAACAGCGGTTCCTGCAGGTCGGCGTCCGCGATTTCGGGAAAGCGCTGGCGGTCGGCGCAAATGTGCAGCCGGGCGACCAGCATGCTGACAGCGTCTTCCCGCATCGACATTCGACCGATGAATGTGAGCTCCGCTTCCTGTTCGTATGCATCGAGCAGAAAGCGCAGCGGCCCCAGGAATTCGTCGTCCCCGAAGTCGTCCAGGTGCGTCCGTTGCCGCGCCTCGTCCAGGATACCGTCGAGGTCGAAGCTTGCGGCATGCAGCCGACCGCTGCCGACCGATGGCCCGTAACGGTTCACTGCGCGCAACAGCGAGCGCCGCAGCGCATTGAGTCGACTCGCAGCCTGCGTCGATTGCTGCCCACCGCGCATCTAGTCAACCAGTCCAGGCATACCGGCCTCCGCTTTCGGCCGCCGTCGCAGCGATGCGAACTCCTGCATCTGCCAAGCCAGCAGCGCAGGCACCCCCAGCGACAGTTCGCGCACGCGCTTCACGAGCGAGAGTGCGACACCCGTTTGCGGCGGAATGCCGATACTCGCGGCGAGCACGAGGTAGGCGCCCTCCTGAACGCCAAGCGCACCGGGTACGATGAATGCGGCGCTGCGCACCGTCTGGCCAAGGGCTTCGATCGCCAGCGCATCGCCGACGCCGACCGGGTATCCCAGCCATCGCAGCGCGAGCCACACTTCGCCGGCGCCGACGATCCAGCCCGCGAGCCGCAGGACGAAGGCGAGGCCGAGCGCCCGCCGACGCGCATAGATTTCCGCGACACGATGATCGAGTCCGGCCGCACCGCTCATCACGATGCCACCGCTGTAATCGCCGAGCAGCCCTTGCATGCGGCGCGCGAGCATCAGGAACAGTCCCCGGCGCTGTGCAAGGTAGAACGCGCCAACGAACGCTGAGAAAAGCAACAGGCCCGGCAGCAGTTCGGCCGGGTTCTGCAGCGCTGTTGTATTCGTCGTGAGCGCGAGAAGGCCCGCGAACGCGAACAGGACCAGCGTGGCGACGGCGACGGTGAGGTCGACGAGGACGCTGGCGCCGGCGATGTCGGTGGGCACGCCCGCCACGCACAGAAGCCGGGTGCGCAGCACACCGCCGCCAATCAGGGCCACCGGCAGCAGGCTGTTCACCGCTTCGCCGATCCACGCAATGCGTGTGAGTTCAGCAAAGCCAACAGGCTCGCGTGACTCGAGCAAAGCGCGCCAGGCCCAGGTGTCGGCAACGAGTGGCGCGAGATGAAACAGCGCGATCCAGACAAGACCCCAGCCCACGGCCGCCACTGCGGTGAATACCGCACCGATACCCTGGTACACCAGGACCCCGACAAACAGCAACAGGCCGACCAGGCTGACCAGCCACGCGCCTTTCCGAACGTTGCCGTTCACTTTCGCCCCGCCCCCCGGCCGGTACACAGCACACGGTAGCGGGCCAGCGCCCATAGCGGGAAGTAGGCGCTGTAGCCGTGGTAGCGCAGGTAGAAGATGCGCGGAAACCCGGGCGCGGTGCAGTGTTCGTCGCTCCACAGGCCATCCTCCCGTTGCCGGCGCAGCAAGTAGTCGGCGCCGGCCCGCAGCACAGCCCCGTCGGCCTCGCCGGCCGCCATCAGGCCAAGCATGGCCCAGGCTGTCTGGTACGGTGTGCTTGCCTGGGCGCCACGGTCGGCAGTAATGTAGCTGTCGTTGCTCTCGCCCCAGCCGCCATCGGGTTGCTGTCGTTGCCGCAGCCAGTACGCCGCGCGTTGCACATCGATACCGGCCGGCACCTC
>Ga0114931_10008004_pt1 | contig 12844 bp, 11 predicted proteins | sample 2SBtaG_FD_89579 | JGI IMG/M metagenome (GOLD analysis project Ga0114931, IMG submission 89579) | Deep subsurface microbial communities from Kolumbo volcano to uncover new lineages of life (NeLLi) - 2SBTROV14_V59a metaG | ecosystem: Environmental > Aquatic > Marine > Volcanic | place: Kolumbo...
CTTCGCCTTACGCCACTCCCATCCGCACTGAAAATGGGCGCCAACCTGTGCTTGGCCAGAGTCAGGTCCAGTGCTGAAAGAAAGACCCGTTCCTTTTCGGTGAGATAACTCCGACCATGGTGAATGCCCATGTCCAGAGCCGCGGTCAGGCTGATTACCTTGGCGCCTCGTTCTTCAGATGCCATTTTTCCCAAAAATTCGCTGCCCCCTTTTTTTGAACGGAACGAAGCGAGGCTGGCGCGGTCCGGGGTCTCGATATCTACGGACTGATCCTCTACATTCTCGACCTCCGGCGTTTTGCGGAACAGGAGGGTGAATGCCTCGCGGTCCGCGGAAGTATGATAAAACTGCGTTGAACAACCACCAAGCAGCAGTCCGCAAACGATCAGAAAGCAAAATTGCGCTGTCGTATGGGCGAATCGCTGCAATCGGCAGGACGCTGCATTTTCCGGTTTAATCACTGTCTGAAGAATCGTGTTTGTTCCCTGATCCCCTCGTGTTTGAATGGGACACATGCAAGGACGCCAATAGGCCATCGTTTCCTATTTGCGCACTCAAAAAGTGGAAAGCTAACCCCCACAGAATCCACAGAATCCCGATCCCCCACGAAACCCACTTACCAAGCTTGCGGGATGAATGAACGTGGAGTGGCGCCGTGGAGTGGCGCCGCGGAGTGACACTCAACCCTTCACCAAGTAACCAAAAAGCATGGCGCCGACAAGAAGAAAAGCTGCTGCAACAAGGATCCCCAGAAAAATACTCATATTGAGGGAGATTCTAAACAGGGATTACCGTAATACCAGCAGGAAGATCGGAATTTTTTATTCCGCTGCCTGTCGCCCGGACGGTGCTCCGCGTCGTTACGGAAAAACCATGCGAACCGATCCGTTCTTTGCTTCCCGATTTGTCGGGTCCGTGATAGCTTTCCGTCTAACAAATGAAACCCACTCCCGAACCATTTTCCGAAGATCAACTTCCCCAACTTGCCCACGAAGTCATTCGCGATGCCAAATTCCCCATGCTGGCAACGATTGATACAGACCATCAACCCCGCCTGCGACCCGTGTCACCTGTTCGGGTGGATGATGACTTCACCGTCTACGTGGCGAACCTGCGGTCCTATCACAAAACAGCCGAAATCGCTGCCAACCCCGCGGTGGAACTCGCCTATCTCGCCCCCAATCACGATCAAATTCGAATCACCGGGACGGCGGAGGAACTCACCGATCAAAAGATCATTTCAGAAATCTGGGAGAACAATCCACTGCTGAAAAGCTACCTCGGTTTCGTGGATAATCCTGAACTGATCATCTACCGCATTCGGCCGAGTCGAGTCCGTTTCATGCGGGAATGGGCACTGGAATATTTCGACGTTCCCGTCTAAGAGACTGTGGAAAAACTCTGGAATGAAAAACTGCGGGTCAGTCTGTTTTCTGAAGAGGCGCCATGAGGAGCCGCCCAGACATCTCCAAAGGAAGCCAGCCGATCCAAGGCCCTCCGAGGGTGAGGCATAGCGACGGCAGCGCAGCCGGCTACTTATAACCTGAGCGAATCGGCTCCCGCGGCCGCCGGACGGAAAATAAAAGGGCCCTGCGGTCTGGTTGAAAATTCCGCCACAAATGAATGACGGCGGACTCGGGTTTTTCGATGAGTCCTTCCCGGATGGGTCCTCAGAACCGTCCCCTACCTGGTCGTTGGCTTCAGCAGAAAAAGCCCCTCAGTGGCCAGAAAGGAATCATGTGCGTCCATCGTTTTAAATTCGTGACCGGCGCCCCATGAATCGGAGAAAATGATCCGGTCGGTTTTTTCATTGTATCCGATAATCATCCGCATATGCCCTCCCACCAGTTGTGGGCTGATGGGCGGTTGCTCCTCATACTTTCCCAGGTTCAATCCCCAAAGCAAGGGAATGCCTTCGTCGATATTCTTGTGAATCAGTTTGTAAAAATCCTTTTCCGTCACCGCTTTTCCAATTCCTCTCTCTCCCACCAATTCCACCAAACCTCCGTTGTACCCAACCGCCAGACAGGAAAAACGGGTTTTAAAAAAGTGGTCAATCGCCCCGAGTTCCCGGTTGATCGTCAAAGGATTGGTCCCGCGGTCCGGATCGGAACCGGCGAGCTGGGCGAGTTGGTGCATGTCGCAGGCAATTCCGTAATACTCAAACAAGCGCTGAACCGAGGCGACCACGCAATACCCCTTTGCTCCCTGATCCACCATGGGGATGTGTGCCACAAAGACATCACCCGTCGCGGCGTTTCTTTTCACATTGCCGGGTAGAACGGACAACCTCACGTCGGCAATGGCCCGGCTTTTGGTAGCTGCTTCGTAGGCGCCTCCGGCATCACGGCGCGCCATCCGCATACGGAGAAACTCAACCTTCTCCGGAGCCTCGGGGTTATATTCCAGCACCGCTTTGCCACGGGCGGAAATCCAGATATATCCCGTTGTCAGCACCCCCTTACTTGGCATCGCCTCTCTTTTTGTCGGGCGACATGCCAATTCTTTTCCCAGACGCTTCCCCACGGTTTTGAACCGCCTGTCAAAATCTGACGCCTCAATCTTCCCTTCGTCTCCCCGGTTGAAAATCGAAATGGTCACCCCGAGAAACTTTCCATCCTTGAAATCCACAACCACCTCATCAACCGGAACGGTCCCCTCCATGAGACTTAATCCGACCTTCAACTCTGGTAAATCCTTTTTCTGAAAAATGGCCCGAGACTTGTCTTTTTGCAGGTATTTGAAATACGGGTTCTTGTTCCAGTTTCCCTTCTTAAACAACTTGGGCAGATCATCCGGAGTCAAGGCGTAAGCACCCGGCAGGGTAATCAGTGGATCGAGATCCGCTTTCAGGATCATTTGCCGGGGAAAGGCCCGCGGGATGCAAAAAAGATGCAAGCCCACCAGGAACGGGAGCCAGAGATTCACGACAATTTTCTTGGGCATGCAGGCAGTGTACCGGTTTTCGCCAATTCTGTCTCGGAGAAAAACAAAATGATCATTTTCCGTTTGTCATTGACCTCAATCTCTGACAAAAGAACAAAGCAACAAGCACTATTCAATTTTTACGCTCCATGAAAAAGCTCATCAACGATCCTCTGAAAGTGGCCGACGAACTGCTCCAAGGTCTCGTCGAAGCCTACAACGGCGACTGTCTATCTGTTGGCACGCGGTCCATCGTAAAATCGAACATACCGGACGGAAAGGTAGCCCTGCTGGTCGGTGGCGGCAGCGGTCACGAACCAATTTATCATGGATTGGTTGGTGAAAATCTGGCTGACGGGGCGGCCTGTGGCGATATTTTCGCGGCGCCACCTCCGGACATTGTCCTGGAGGCTACCGAGGCGGTCAATCAAGGAAATGGAGTTCTCTATCTTTACGGAAATTACGCTGGCGATGTCATGAATTTTGATCTCGGAGCCGAACTCGCCGAGGATGAAGACATCAATGTGCGCACGGTTCTGATCTGGGACGATGTCTGCTCCGCACCGCCGACCGAAAAACGCAAGCGCAGAGGAATCGCGGGCCTGGTTCCCATTGTCAAACTCGTCGGCGCCGCCTCCCAGAGAGCCGGATCACTGGAAGAACTGGAAGCCACCGCCAGAAAAGCCGTATTGCAAACCCGATCGGTGGGCGTTTCCATGGAGCCGGGCGCGATTCCCGCTACCGGGAAACCCACCTTTGAACTCGATGAAGACAAAATCGGTCTCGGCATGGGCATCCACGGTGAACCCGGTGTGGCGGAAATCCCCATGACCACTGCCGATGATCTGACCCCTCAAATGCTCGACCTGATCGTTCAGGACTTTGCATCCGATGAGGAAGTCGCCGCTCTTTCAAAAGGGGACGAAGTGATCCTTTTCGTCAACTCTCTGGGCGCCACCACCATGATGGAATGCCTCATTTGCCTGCGCAAAGCCAAAGAATATCTCAGTGAAAAAGGAATCAAAATATACGACGTCATGGTCGGCCCGTTGGTGACCTGTCAGGAAATGGCCGGCATTTCCTTTTCCCTCACCCGTTTGGATGACGAACTGAAAAAATACTGGGACATGCCCTGTCAGTCCGTCTGTTACAGCAAGATGGATGGACATCACGGCGGCTGAAACCTGACCTCGAACCCGGTTGATTCACAGAGCAAACAGGGTTAGCAAATAAAAGTGTAAATCATGGCCAAAGAATCACTCTCCTCCACTGAAGTCCGCGATATGATGATCGAGGTTGCGCGGAAGATTATCGAGTCAGAACCGATCCTGACCGATGCTGATCGCGCCCTGGGTGATGGGGATCACGGTGTCGGAATGGAACGCGGCATGAAAGCCGTGAAGGAAAAACTCGACGGAGCGGAGTTTGATGATCCCGGCCAAGTGTTCCTGGCGGTAGGGATGGCGATGATGTCCAGCATGGGCGGGGCTTCGGGAGCTTTATTCGGAACCTTTTTCCGTGCCGGAGGCAAGGCGACAGGCGATGCCGCAACCTTTGGCGGTGAGGAGTGTGCCGCGTTTTTCAAGGCCGGATCCGAAGGCGTCATGAGTCGGGGAGGCGCCCAACCCGGAGCCAAAACGATGGTGGACGCCCTGCTCCCGGCTTCTCAGGCCGCCCAAAGCGTGGCGGACCAATCCATCAGCGATGGTCTCACCGCTGTCGCCGAAGCCGCGGAGGCGGGCATGGAAGCCAGCAAAGACATGGTAGCCACCATGGGCCGGGCAAAAACACTGGGAGAAAAATCCGTCGGCCTGCCCGACGCGGGAGCCATCAGTGTGGCCCTCATAATCGGCGCGATGCGTGACTTTGTCACCGCTTGAAAAACCCGCTTTTCGAGTCATCGTTGCGGAATTGAGTGTTCTACGACTATCAATGGGCGCCTCACTGGCGATCGTTTCCGGAGTTTTCTTTTTTCCCGGGTGCCAAGGAAAAGAAGCGGGAGATCCGCGTCCCGAGGAACTTGCCTCCCATCAGCGGATGTTGGCGAAGTTGGCGGAAATTGAAAAGCAGAGTGCCCTGGAGAATTACTATCTCAGTGCTACGGACATCGAACAAATCGAGCAGGCTATCAGGAAGAAGCCGGAGGGCGTCTCATCCCGGCAGATGCTCGCACTCGGCATCAGCAAGTTGCGCTATGGTCTGGTGCGTGAAGCCATTGAAGATTTTCAAAAATTACGTCAGACGGCCATTCAGCGGAAAAATGTGAGAGATCAGATCGATGCGGAATATCATCTGGCCATCGCCTACCTTCGGCTGGCCGAAACCGAAAATTGCTGTGCCAGGCCGGGACCGGAAAGCTGTATTTACCCTTTGAAAGGTGGGGCTATTCATCAGAAACGGGAGGGATCCTCCGAGGCAGTAAAACTTTTATCAGGACTGGCCAGGCAGCCTTCGCTGAATGAGAAAGATCGCTCCAGAGTGTTGTGGCTGCTCAATGTTGCCTGGATGACTCTCGGGAAATCAGCCGCGGATTTGCCGGCGGAATGGCGTCTTTCCAATCCAGAATCCTCCGAACCGGATGGTGATTTTCCGGAGTTTAGAAATATCGCTCACACTGCCGGGGTGGATACCTTCGGGCTTTCCGGCGGGGCGATTATGGATGATTTCGACGGTGACGGTTGGTTCGATTTGGTGGTCAGTTCCTGGGATCCTTCCGTGAGTATGAAGTTTTTCCGTAATCGGAAAGACGGCGGGTTTGAGGATTTGACGGAACGGGCCAATCTTGAAGGGATCAAGGGTGGATTGAATTTGAAGCAGGTCGATTTTGATAATGACGGCGATTTGGACATCTACGTGATGCGGGGCGCCTGGATGCAGAATCTTGGCCTTCATCCGAATTCGCTGCTGCAAAACGATGGAAACGGGCGCTTCACCGATGTGACCTATGCCGTGGGCCTGGGCGGTTCCGCCTATCCAAATCAGACGGCTGACTGGGCGGACTTTGACCTCGATGGAGATCTCGATTTATTTGTGGGGAATGAGTCGTTCGAGGACTTCCATTCACCCACGGAGTTGTATCGAAATGACGGTCCTGATTCCCGTGGCATCACCCAATTTACCGAAATTGGGGAGTCGACCCGATTGAGAGGGTTCGCCTATGTGAAAGGCGCTGTCTGGGGCGATTTCGATGGCGATCAATTTCCCGATCTGTTTCTATCCTGCCTGGGTCAAAAGAACTTTATTTTTCAAAACCGGCACAATGGCACCTTTGAGAATGTAACGGAAAAACTGGGTGTCTCCCAACCAATTCGAAGCTTTCCGACTTGGTTTTGGGATTACAACAACGACGGCCTTCTGGACTTGTTCGTATCGAGTTACCGCGGTGTTCCATCCCAAATTTTTTTGCACGCCAGGGGCAGGCGAACGCCTGACAACAGCATCCCCCGATTGTATCAGAATGACGGCCGGGGAGGATTCGATGAAGTTGCCAGACAGGTCGGCCTGGACATGCCGATGTTACCGATGGGGAGTAATTTTGGAGATCTGAGCAACGATGGATACCCGGATATCTATCTGGGTACGGGTGACCCTGATTTTGCGTCGATTGTCCCCAGTCAGTTACTTTCCAATGAAAACGGTCACTTTGTTGATCGAACAGTCCAATCGAGAACCGGTCACTTGCAAAAAGGGCATGCCGTTTCCATGGCTGATTTTGATCGCGATGGCGACCTCGATATTTTTGAGGAAATGGGAGGCGCCTTCAAAGGCGACCCCTATTATGACGCGCTTTACGAAAATCCGGGAGGTGGAGGGAATTGGATCTCCATTCGCCTTCACGGGATTCAATCGAACTCTTTCGGCGTCGGTGCTCGGGTAGGGGTATTGGTCGAATCCAAGGACGGGGAGGAACGCTGGTTTTATCGCTGGATGAATTCTGGTGGAAGTTTTGGCGCCAACCCGCTTGAGTTACACATCGGTATCGGTGACGCCAGGTCGATTCGCCAGATTAAAGTTTCATGGCCGAAAATAGGTGATCCCCAGATTCTGAAGAGGGTGAAAATGAATCGGCGAATCGAGATCACTGAGAAGAGGTAAAAAATCTCTTCGCAATCGGTCGAGAGAAGTGGAATCTTCCCGCCAGATGCCCACGCCAAAAGACGTTTACACCCTATCCGATCTGCGGAACTGGACTTCGCTTGGAAAAGACCTCAAGCCTCCTGCCAGACTGGCGGTCTTCGGTGACCCGGTGGAGCACTCTCTTTCTCCTCAAATGCATAACCCGGCGCTGCGGGCGGCCGACATTGATTGCCAGTATATCCGACTCCAAATCAAAGCGGATGAGTTGGTCGAGGCACTTCGCACATTGGGGAAGGCCGGTTTTATCGGAACCAACGTGACGATCCCCCACAAGAGCAGAGTTTTCGCCGAAGTCGATGAAATGACCGAAGTAGCGAGACGAATCGGGGCGGTCAATACGGTTTTGGTTAGTGGTGACAAATTGCTGGGGCACAACACCGATGGCCCCGGTTTAAAACGCGCGGTTCGCGAGGAATTCTCCCTCGATCTGGAAGATATGCGGGTCATGATTCTGGGAGCGGGAGGCGGCGCCGGACGTGCCGCTTCGGTTCAGTGCGCCATGGATCAGTGCGAGCGGTTGGTGCTGGTGAACCGGACGGTGGAAAAAGCCGAGATGCTTGCGGAGGAACTGCGTAATTTGGATGACAATACCCGGCTCGAGGGCCCGGCGGCCCGCTTGGAGGCCATTCCCTGGAACGCCAATGCCATCGAGAAAGAACTGGGACAAATTGATTTGATTGTCAACTGCACCAACATCGGCATGAACCCCGTCGATCCCGAACTGATTCCCCAACGATTGCTGCAGCCGCACCATCTCATTTACGATATGGTTTATTCACCGCCGAGAACCCGCCTGATGGCGGCCGCCGAATCCGTGGGGGCCAAAGCGACCAATGGAATGAGCATGTTGCTGTGGCAGGGTGCTTTGGCTTTTGAATTCTGGTTCAGCCGTGAAGCTCCTGTGGAGGCCATGCGAAGGGGCTTGATGCAAAGTTGAAAAGTTGATTCCATCGCGTGTTCCATCAGTAAGTCACAAAGACATCCGCACTTTTGTTTTTGGCTGTTAGTCGGGCTTCTCTGTGCGGGCACGATCCGGTAGTGTGTCCACCGGAACTAAGAGACTGTTGAAAAACGGTGGAATGAAAAACTGCGAGGCATTTTGTTCGATGGCGCGGCGCGGTGAAGGAAGGTAGCCTGCTACCTGATTGAATCGCAACGAAGCCTGCGGACAAAAGGGCCGCAGTCCGAAGGGTCGGTCTTTACCCGCTTTCGGCGAAGCCGCTGCTCCCCTTGCCGAAAATCCTATAGCTTTTTCGCTTCAGAGTTTTTCCACAGTCTCCTAAGCGCCAGCAAGGCATTGTCCATGCTGGTATCTCCCCAAATTGATTTTGGGGATCACATGGCGGAGTGCGGCGCCGACGTCTCGATTGGGCTTTTTGAAATCACCGCGGAGGCGTTCCCCGAATTGATTGACAAGACCCTGGCCGCAAGCCACGTCCGCACTCGGACTGGATTGACGGTTGTGGCGGTGGATCGAGAGGATGAAGAACTTTTTTGGGTGACCGCTTTTTGGCCTTTCCTCCTTTCGTCAGACTTGGGAGAATGGGTCCGGTCCGCCTTCCGCCTTCCGGCAAAATCAAGCGCCGCGGTGGGGTTCCGGTTCAATTCCATTGATTTAAAGAGGCAGCTATCATAGGCTGGCGCCTCCTGATCGCTTCAGCAGGATGTTTCCGGCGGAATTTTTTACCTGGGGGCGGTCCTCTCAACTTCGTGCGACCGGGTAATCATCGACAAATGGCATTCTTCAATAAGCGATACCATCTACCGGGAACATCCCCCGGAACCTTAACAAAATCTGAACTCCAGGAAGATCGCGGCATACGAATTCGCCGTTTTGAATATTGCGCCGAGTCATTCAGTTTCGAAGAGGACGTCGAAGTCAAAGACTGCCGCGCTTCGAGGCAGGACGGCATAACCTGGGTACACGTAGAGGGGCGTGTCGATCCCGATCTCCTGACTGAACTCGGAAAAATTTTCCAATTGCATGCTCTGGCAATGGAAGATGTTCTGAATTCAGGTCAGAGACCAAAAATCGAGCCGTTTCACGATCAACTCTTTATCGTGATGAGCATGCCGTTCTGCGTGGATGACGAAGTGGATGCTCAACAGGTGAGTCTTTTTTTAAGCTCCGATTGCCTGGTCAGTTTTTGTGAAACTGAGTTTTCAGTTTTCCAGCCAATCGTCAAGCGACTGAGAGAAAAGGACAGTCGATTGCGAAGCAAGGGAATCGATTTTTTGTTGTACAGCTTGCTCGATTTGTCGGTCGATCTGGGATTTCCCTTGCTGGAGGATTTTGGCGAAAGATTGGAAGATTTGGAAGATGAGATTTTTTTTGATCCCGATCGGGCTACGGTGGAAAAGCTCCACTCTTTGAAGAGAGATTTGATTTTGCTGCGGAGAACGCTGTGGCCCCAGCGTGAGGTGATCAATCAACTGGTCAGGGGAGACCATGCCATCATCAAAGGCGATACTCTTCTCTATCTGCGCGATTGCTATGATCACACCATTCAAGTAATGGATTTACTGGAAACCTACCGCGATATGTCTCGAAGCATGTTGGATATCTACTTGTCCAGCACCAGCAACCGGATGAACGAGATCATGCGGGTGTTGACAGTCATTTCCACGATTTTCATTCCGCTCACTTTTATCGCGGGAATTTATGGCATGAACTTTGATCATGAAGCGGGCTGGTGGAATATGCCAGAATTGAAATGGCCCTACGGCTATCTGGCAACTCTGGGCGCCATGGGCGTCATTACCGTATCCATGTTGTTCTTTTTTCGGCGCAAAGGATGGCTCTGAAAGCTCCGGGAAAGAGATAAATGCCTCCCGATCTCTCAGCGTTCCCGCCGATAATATCGCACCAGTCCGGAAGTGACTCCATCGGCGTATTCCTGATAAATATTTTTCCGGTAAACACCGTTAAATTTCCTGAATCCCTCATACTCACCGGCTTGAATTCGGGCATAGACGTCTCTCTGATTCATGCAGTAGGGCTCAAAGTAGATGACAGGACAGGAGAAGATTCGGTTGGCGAGGAGGTTTCGCGCCCAAACGTATTCGTTGTCATCCACCGATTTTCCCGAGATTCCATTGTAGTGGAAGGCAGGCAGCCCCGTTTCATCGGCCATTGTGTCCGCCAAAACATCCGCCAGTTTCAGTTCTTCGTAATAGGTCCGCCGCAGTATTCTCAGCAACATTTCCAATCGGGTGTCATCTTCTGATATTTCGTAGTGGGAATAGCAACCATTGATCATCACGTGGAGATGATTCGCGGATTTGAAGGAGGGTCTGCGCGGGTTGCTCCACGGGGATGCATTGAAATGCAGACACAGAGCGAGGTCGGGACGCATGCTGTCGTTCACCAACTCCGCCCGAGTCCGGATTTCGCTGGAAATCGCAAACATCTTCTTGGCAGTGCTGGCGATCAACCCGCTGGATGGAACTTTGTGTTTGCGGACCAGATAAGAGCGGGCTTCTCCCTGAAAGTCGGTTACCCTCAGTGGGGTGACAGGTTCCAACTCAGATCGGGTCAGGTAGACTTCGGCGCCCAGAATCGTGAGATCGCGCTCCAGAATCCTGGCGACTTTCAGGGTCATTCGTCCTTCCTGCACCGCCATGGCATCACGGCCAATCTTAAAATTCCGATCATCCCAGGTATGCCAGATTCCCCCGATGTGTCCCGGATCCAAAACGATCCGGATTCCCGCGAGAGGCTTGGTGGAGTTTTCCGGAAGGTCATCCTGCTCCAGCGCGGGCCGCCAGTAACGGGGGCCGCCCGGCGGCCTGAAGAGCCCGGGTTTGAATTGGAGAACAAACCATCCGGCCCGCGGATAGTTGGATTGCTTCAGGATTAAGACCCGATCATGCTGGATCTCAATCAATCCGGTATAATCAGACACTTTCCGGGCATAGCAATGATTCAACAAATAAGTGAACTCTTCCCGGGTGATGGTTTTCTGATACGATTCCAAAACCGACCAGTCCGGGATGTGTCCGAGCCGGGCAATATTCGGAAACGGAGAATCAACCGGTGGATAGATTGTCTCCGCGGGCACGGTGCTGACCACGGCCCCGGCCCGTTGAGCCACTGCCGTCGCAGCATCAAAGCCAAACCAAACCGCGATCGCCAGAGGCAGGTAAAAACCAAAGCCCCGTCTCAGGAGCGGGCGCAGACTCCCCCCGCCAAACGATCCCGCGGCGGCATACTTTTCAGTGAAAAAGATCAAATTGGAATTTTTTGCTGACAAAATCAGAAGAGGGTAACAGTTCCGCTTTGCTTATTTGGGAGAAGCATTCACATTCCGTATCGCGGATCCAAGCCAGAGAGACGCAAGTTCATTCCTTACGAAAATTCTTACGAAAACTCAACCACGGTGAGCACCCCATGCTCCCCGACCCCACAAAATAAGCATGTTTCGGATTCTATTTCTAGGAGATATTGTGGGTGAACCCGGACGTAAGGCAGTGATTTCCCGATTGCCTGCGTTAAAAAAGGAGAGGCAGATCGATTTCATTGTTGTGAACGGGGAAAATTCGGCTGGTGGCCGGGGGATAACAGGCAAGATCAGCATTGAATTGCTGAGGGCCGGGGCGGCTGTGATCACGACGGGTGATCATATATGGGACCAAGCGGAAACGGCTGATTACATCGACACTGAACCTCGTTTGCTTCGGCCCCTCAATTATCCCGAGGGAACGCCGGGCCAGGGCTCAGTGGTCCTCGAAACGCGGAGCGGGGTGACGGTCGGCGTAATCAATGTCCAGGGGCGAACATTTATCCAACCGCCACTGGAAAATCCATTTTTGGCCGCCGGTGCGGAAGCGCTTCGACTGCGCGAAGAAGAAGGCGCCAAAGTGATATTGGTGGATATGCACGCTGAAACCACATCCGAAAAGATCGCTATGGGCCGATCTCTCGACGGCCTGGTATCAGCGGTGGTGGGTACCCACACCCACGTTCAGACCGCGGACGAGCAAATTTTTCCGGGGGGCACGGCCTTTCTTTGCGACGCCGGGATGTGCGGTCCCCTGTTTTCTGTATTGGGGCGAAAAACCGAAGCGGTAGTGGACCGGTTCAAGACTTCAATGCCCTGCAGATTCCCCGTGGCGCGGGGAGTAACGGGATTGCGTGGAGCGATGATTGACGTGGATGAAATCACTGGTTGCGCTATCACCATAGAGCGTTTCTCCGAAGACGTGGATCCCGCGGTCTGATACCGGATCGGGAAGAAAACTCGATATGGCAGTCAGCGAAACCAGCGGAAGATGAGAAACCGCTCAAAGGAGCAATAACAGTCTCTTAAGGAGCCCCATTGTCGTTGTCGTTCACCGCCACCGGAGATATTTTTGAAAGTTCCGATAACTTTTTTTTGACAGATCGAGCGTGTAGAGTAGTTTTCGCGGCTAAATTTGCCCGAACAGGGGCCTTAATCTCAGGTTTCCCTCCCTTCAAAAAGGGAGGCGACAGGGGATTTATCGCCTTTTCCGGAGGGCTTTTTGATGATTGGGTGAAGGCTGACGAAAATGGGCCTTGGCTCAGTTGTTGAATTCCTCCCTTTTGGGGTTCCAGGCAAACTTGGTGAACATATCCTGAGTCACAGGGTCTGGATGTCCGTCGGGGAGAATTTCCATCGGAACTTCCAGAGACTGAGAGGCTCTTGTAGCTCAGGGGTAGAGCACTTCCTTGGTAAGGAAGAGGTCATGGGTTCAAATCCCATCAAGAGCTCCATTTCTTGGGAGGAAACAACGCGTTAAAAGCAAAAAAACAGTGACTGAA
>Ga0114931_10008005_pt1 | contig 12844 bp, 9 predicted proteins | sample 2SBtaG_FD_89579 | JGI IMG/M metagenome (GOLD analysis project Ga0114931, IMG submission 89579) | Deep subsurface microbial communities from Kolumbo volcano to uncover new lineages of life (NeLLi) - 2SBTROV14_V59a metaG | ecosystem: Environmental > Aquatic > Marine > Volcanic | place: Kolumbo...
CCATCTATGCCGAGGTGATCGGCTATGGCATGAGTGGCGATGCCTACCATATGACCCAGCCGGCGGCGGGCGGAGAAGGTGCCGTGCGCTGCATGCGGGCCGCATTGGATAATGCCGGCATCACGCCCGAACAGGTCGACTATGTCAATGCGCATGGCACCTCGACACAGGCCGGCGACAAAGCCGAGACCGAAGCACTGAAAAACCTGTTTGGCACACAGGCCAAAAAACTAGCCGTCAGTTCCACCAAATCCATGACCGGTCACCTGCTGGGCGCCGCCGGCGGTATCGAAGCCGTCTTCACCACACTGTCGATCCACGAGCAGGTGGCACCCCCCACCATCAACTACAGCACGCCGGATCCGGACTGTGATCTCGACTATGTACCCAACGAGGCGCGCGAGATGACAATGGAGGTGGCGCTGTCCAACTCGTTCGGATTCGGCGGTACCAACGGCTCTCTGGTACTTCGCAGGTACCAGTAACGCGCCAGCCCGGCAGAGTGGCCCCGACTTCTCAGAATTTCATCCGCCTCCCGTCCCTGTCCGGGCCTGACGATCTGCTGACACTGCACCAGGCTTATCCGCAACGTTATCCGTTCTTATTGGAAAGCCGGGCCAGCAATGCCGCGGCCCGTTTCGATATTTTGTTTGCCTGTCCGCAACAACGTCTGACCCTGCGCGGTGACGGTTCGCTCGAAAGTCCGTTCGAGACGAATGCGAAACACTTTCTGGCCGCTCTGGATCGTTGGTTCATGCAACAACGGAACGTCACGGAAGGCGCGCCGGATCTGCCGTTCACCGGCGGCTGGTTTCTGTACCTCGGCTACGAACTGGCGGCCGAGATCGAACCGCGCCTTGAACTCCCCATGCCGGCACCGGATGCGCGTGTCGCCGAAGCCGTGCGAGTCCCCCTGGCCCTGATTCATGACCACACAGACCAATCTACCTGGCTGGTGGGGGAGGCCGGTTTTCTCGAACATCGGCGGCAGATTCTGCAGGATTGTGAACGGATCTCCCGTCGGGCGGAAACATTACCGGTTATCCGGCCGATCCGTCGTCTCGAGGAAGAACCCGCGCTTCGCTATCTGGAACGAATCCGCAAGGCACAGACCTATATCTATAACGGTGATGTCTTTCAGGCCAACTTATCGCGTCCCTGGCAGGCCAGCCTGGAAGGCGACCTGGATCCGGCCGGTTTGTACCGCAGTTTGCGCGCCGCCAACCCGGGACCCTACAACGGCCTTGCGGTATGGGCTGACCAGGCGGTTATCAGCTCATCTCCAGAGTTGTTGTTCCGCCGCCGGGGGCGGCATATCCATACCCGGCCTATAGCCGGCACCCGGCCCCGTGGCGCCGACCCGGCCGCCGACCGGCAACTGGCCGAGGAACTGCTGGGACATGTGAAAGAGCGCGCCGAACACATTATGCTGATCGATCTGGAGCGCAATGATCTGGGCCGGGTCTGCCGGCCGGGCAGTGTCGTGGTGGATGAACTCATGGCTCTGGAAAGCTATGCCCATGTCCATCATATCGAGTCCGATGTCCAGGGGGTACTCCGCGACGGGGTGCTGCCGGGAGCGCTTATCCGGGCTCTGTTTCCGGGAGGCACCATCACCGGCTGCCCCAAGGTGCGTTGTATGGAAATCATTGCCGAACTGGAAGGCGCACCGCGGGGCGCCTATACCGGTTCCATGGGCTATCTCAATCTGAACGGTGACATGACACTCAATATTCTGATTCGCACTCTGGAAGCCCACGCCGACCAAGTCACTTTCCGGGCCGGAGCCGGTATCGTCAGTGACTCGGTTGCGGAACATGAACTGGCCGAGACCCGCGCCAAGGCCGAAGGCATGGTGCTGGCCCTGCGGCCGGGTACCTCAAGAACGGCATGGTTGCTCTCATCAACGGTCAGTCTGCCGATCAGCTGACTATCACAGACCGGGGCCTCAACTATGGCGATGGCCTGTTCGAAACGATGCACGTGGTAAATGGCAGGGTCCGGCACAGAGACTTGCATATGGCCCGCCTGCAACGGGGCTGCCAGGCATTATCCATGCAATTTCCTGACAGAGAATTACTGGACAGGGAAATCGATTCACTGGCGGCGCCATCCGCGCATGGGGTACTCAAGCTGATCCTGACCCGCGGCAGTGGTGGCCGGGGTTATCGGCCGCCGGACGCACCGGCTACCACCCGTATTCTGCAGCGCCATGCCTATCCGGATTTTCCGCAACATTACTGGCGGGATGGGGTCAGGGTAAGGTATTGTGAGTTGCAACTGGCACGGCAACCGGCATTGGCCGGCATCAAACATCTCAACCGGCTGGAACAGGTACTGGCACGCCGCGAATGGAATAATCCAGACATTGTTGAGGGTTTGGTGTGTGACCAGAAAGAACAAGTCATCGAGGGGATATCCAGTAATCTGTTTATCGTGGTCGATGGTATAGTGAAGACACCTGATCTAGCTCAATGTGGTGTTGCCGGCGTCATGCGACAGTGCGTCTTAGCAGCCATGCAGGCTAAGAACCAGGCTGTACAAATTACAACATTGACAAAATCCGACATCAGTGGAGCCGACGAAATTTTTCTCACCAATAGTCTGATCGGCATCTGGCCGGTAAATCGGCTCGATCAACACCGTTATCACGTTGGCCCGCTAACCCGGGACCTGCAGAGACATCTGTCCTGTTATGGCTAAACATGTCTGGATTGCGGCGGGCGTTTTACTGCTAACCCTGCTGGCCGGTCTGGCCGGATCATTGTATCTGGATTATCAGCGCTTTCTGCAAACCCCGCTGACCATCGATAAACCTCTGACTTTCACGATTCAGCCCGGCGACACGCTGCGCCGGGTGGCGCGGCGTCTGAAAGATCAGGGCGTCATCAAAAGGCCGGTCTACCTGGGGCTGCTGGGCCGGGAAACCGGTCTCGCACAACAATTGAAAACCGGGGAATATGAGCTGACCACCGGGCTGCGGCCCCAGTCGATGCTGGAGCTGTTTGCCAGCGGCAAAGTCAAACAGTACGCCTTCACTATCATCGAAGGATGGACCTTTCAGCAACTGTGCGAACATCTGGCGCAGGTCGATTCGATTCATCATATGGTCAAGGACTGGCCGGCAGAATTGATTATGAGCTCCATCGGCGCCGGTGAGCTGCATCCCGAGGGACAGTTTCTGCCCGACACCTATCATTATCCCCGGGGTACCACGGACATCGATTTTCTCAAACGCGCTCATCAGGCGCTGGTCGATACGCTGCAGGAAGAATGGGAACAGCGGGCCGACGGGTTGCCGCTGAAAACACCGTATGAAGCTTTAACCCTGGCTTCCATCATCGAAAAAGAAACCGGCGTGGCCGCTGAACGCCCTGAAATCGCCGGGGTATTCATCCGCCGTCTCCAACGCGGTATGCGTCTGCAGACCGACCCGACCGTCATTTACGGTCTGGGGGCCGATTTCGATGGTGATATCCGCTACAAAGACTTACGCAAAGACACGCCGTACAACACCTATATTCACAGCGGTCTGCCTCCCACCCCGATTGCCATGGCGGGCAGGGATGCTATCCACGCGGCTTTGCATCCGGCTTCCGGAACGACACTTTATTTCGTGTCCAAAGGGGATGGCAGTCATTATTTTTCTTCGACCCTGGAAGAACACAGCCGGGCGGTCAGAAAATACCAACTAAATAAATAAATATATATAACAAATAGTTATAACAATAATATAATCTAATTTAGCATAAAATCGCCTGGTTCGTCAGCCCCGCAAAAATCAATCCTTGGAGAAACTTGAAGGATTGATTACACTGCTTCCACAAGAAAATCTCCCCAGACGGATAACCCGATGCTGATTCTGTTCAACAAGCCTTATCAGGTACTGTCCCAGTTCAGCCAGGACGGTACGGACAAGCAAACGCTGGCCGATTACATCGATATTCCGGATGTCTATCCTGCTGGCCGGCTCGATTATGACAGCGAAGGACTGCTGCTTCTGACCGATGACGGTAAACTGCAACACCACCTTTCCCATCCCAAATTCAACAAAGAAAAGGAATATTGGGTGCAGGTTGAAGGCATACCCAGCGAGCGGGATCTGGATGAGTTCCGCAAAGGCGTCTGTTTGAAAGATGGTTTGACCAAACCCGCCGAGGTGTGGCGAATGCGTGAACCCGACGTATGGCCGCGTACGCCTCCAGTGCGTTTTCGCAAGCAGATTCCCACCAGCTGGTTGCGTGTGATTCTCACCGAGGGCCGTAACCGCCAGGTACGCCGGATGACCGCCTATATCGGTTTTCCCACCCTGCGACTGATCCGTTTCCGTATCGATGACTGCGACCTGGATAGTTTGAAACCCGGAGAATTTCATCTGATTCATACCCCGGCACCCGACCGTCTGATCCGCACAGCCAAGCGCACCAGCCCGTCAGCCGCACATTACCGGGAGCCTATGTGACGGGTCGATTTCTGACCGTCGAGGTCGGTGAAGGGGTCGGCAAAACCACTAACATCGCATTCATTCAGGATTACCTCCAACAACAGGGTATTGACCTTCTCGTCACCCGGGAACCCGGCGGCACACCGCTGGGCGAGCATATTCGTGGCCTGCTGCTCGATCCGGATAACCACGGCATGGCCCACGATTGCGAGCTGTTGCTGGTGTTTGCCGCCAGGGCCGAACACCTCGACAAGGTCATCCGTCCCGCTCTGGAAAGGGGACAGTGGGTGCTCTGTGACCGCTTTACCGATGCCACTTATGCTTATCAGGGCGCTGGCCGCGGGCTGTCTCAGCGGCGTATTGCCGAACTTGAGCAGTTTGTCCAGGGGACGTTGCGGCCTGACCTGACCCTGATTCTGGACGTGCCGGTGGAAATCGGTCTGGCCAGGGCCAGCGAACGGGGGGAACTGGACCGCTTCGAACAGGAACAGCAGGATTTTTTCGAGCGGGTCCGGCGCTGTTACCTGCAACGCGCCGCCGAGGCCCCGGATCGTTATGCGGTGATCGACGCCAGCCGGCCGTTGGCGGATGTTCAGGAACAGATTGCTCAGGTATTATCCGGGCAGGCCATAAGCGCCTGAGATCCGGATCGCCAAATTTGGGAGTGAGTATGTCTTTTATCCGCAATGCCATCCTGCTGCTTTCATGGTTCAGCCTGACGGCCGCCGCAGAAACCCAGACCATTGAAATCTTCGAGCAGTTCGATCAGGCGCGAATCGTAGCCTTTATCGATACCGCGGATATCGACGCGGCTTCCCGTTGGGATCCCCTGAGCTCGCCGCCGCCACTGTCCATAAGCGGCCTGATCGATACTCTCCGAAAAGCCGACGCGGAACTGGCCATCGTTGAGATCGAATTACGACAGATACCCCACCATCCCGGTTACTGGCATTATCTGGTCAAGACCCAACCGGGCCTGGAAAAGCAGGATCCCTATCGTTATTTCGTGGTGTTGATGAACGGCAAATTGATACCGGCCATCAGAGAACCGGAATCCTATAAATAATCCGTGCGCGATTCGGCAATGGATACGGTCTATCCCTGGCTCGAACCCCACTGGCAGCGCATGCAATCGCGCTTGCGCCAGCAACGGCTGCCCCATGCGCTGCTGCTGAACGGTCCGGCCGGCCTCGGTAAGCGGGATTTTGCCACCCGGCTGGCGGCCGGCCTGCTGTGCGAATCGCCACTGCAGGATGGCCAGGCCTGTGGCCAGTGCCCGCGCTGCCGGCTGCGCCTGGCCGGCACCCACCCGGACTTCATCCAGCTCGGTCCGCAGGAGGGCAAACAGGCCATCCTGATCGACCAGATTCGTGAACTGACGGCGCGCCTGGGCCAGACCAGCCATGCCGGCGGCTACAAAGCGGCAATCCTGGCGCCGGCCGATGCCATGAATACCGCCGCGGCCAACAGCCTGCTCAAGACTTTGGAAGAACCGACCGATAACACAGTGATCGTGCTGGTTACGGAACGCCCCGCACGCCTGCCGGCCACCATCCGCAGCCGTTGTCAGTTGCTTCGTTTTCAGGCGCCGCCGCAGGCACAGACGCTCGACTGGCTCCGTTCACGAGTCGATTCGGACGATCCGCAACTGCTGTTGGAACTGGCTGATGGGGCGCCGCTGGCGGCGCTGGAACTGGATCGCAGCGGCGATGTGACGGCGCGCGGACAATGGCTCGCCGACATGCTCAAGATTCAGGCCGGGCAGACCGACCCGGTCGAGATAGCGGCCCGCTGGGCGGATAACCCGGAGGCGGCGCCGGTACAATGGCTGGGCAACTGGGTGATGGACATGATCCGGCTGCTGAGCGATCCCGGCTGCCGGTTACGCAACCGGGACTTGCGATCCCCGCTGGAACAGCTGGCGCGGTCCTGGACGGCCCGGCAACTGTTTGAACGCCTGGATCAGATCCGGGAAGTGCTGCGCTTGCTGTATACGCCGGTCAACCGGCAATTATTGATTGAAAGCTTGCTGATCGACTGGATGAAAAGTCACAGGCAAGCCACTACACACAGGAGCATCTCGGGATGAATCCAGGACGCCAGGGTATCCTTTCGCTGACCATCAAGGACAAAGGGGCACTTTACGCCGCTTATATGCCGTTCGTCAGCAACGGCGGCCTGTTCATTCCGACCAACAAGAATTATCAACTCGGGGATGAAGTTTTCATGCTGCTGACGCTCATGGAAGAAGCGGAAAAACTGCCGGTTGCCGGCAAGATCATCTGGATCTCCCCCAAGGGCGCCCAGGGCAGCCGTGCCACCGGCATCGGCGTGCAGTTCAGCGACCAGGACAACGGCAACGCGCGCAACAAAATCGAAACCTACCTGGCCGGCGCCCTGCAGGCCGAACGCCCGACGCATACGCTTTAAATCCCCGCCGTTTACCTTATTTCCTTGTTGCCCCCTCTCCCGGAAGGAGAGAGGGGGTTAATGGTAATTTCGGCTATAGATTACAATTGAGTTAATAGGCGCGCGTAGTGTGCGAAGATTCTTGCCTGGACGATAAAGTGCTACCTTGGGGTACTTGGTTTTCTGGTGGGGATGTTAGCGAAGAATCTGCGGCAAGAGCAATATACGGTAAATCAGGGCGCACAGGCAGGGAATCTACCTGATAGACAGGTCTGGAATAGCAAGATAAAATCCACTTGTTGAAATAATAACAGCCGAATGTCAGAAAAATGAAAAAAACAATTCGCGGATCGGGAATGGCTGGCATGCTTGCGCTGTTTGCCGTCGTCTTTTTATTTGTCATTCTTTTCGTAGTAAAAAAATTGGACGTACCCGAGTTCAGCATTTTTGCGGGATCAGGGACCTGTACTGCTTGTCATAAACAAGAATATTCGGGATGGTCTCATAGCCTGCATCCAAAAATGATGCAGAAAGCAGAAGAGGTGTCACTTGATATCAAGGTGTTGAAATCAAACCCGAATCAAGCATTCAGACCAGAAGATATAAAGTGGGTAATTGGTAATAAATGGGAACGGCAATTCATGGGTTCTGATGGGGAAACGGAAACCCTGCTGCCAGGCGCATGGTTAATGGAAACTCATGAGTGGAAGGCGGTCGGTTGGGATGGGTGGAAGACACCGATTCCAAAGCGCCGTTGTCACGGCTGCCATACAGTCGGTTTGAATGGCGAAACGGGCGATTTTGTTGAAGCTGGAGTGGGATGTGAATCTTGTCACGGAAAAGGAGGGTGGCATGTCAAAACCTTTGGCCTGGGTAAAATCTATACTGGCTTGGAGAGTGATATCTGCGGTCAATGCCATGCGAGGGGAAAGTCTAAACAACAAAAGGACTTTTTCTTTCCCATCAACTTCGAACCTGGAGAAAAGCTAGAGGAATATTATCAGTTTTCGGAGCCTGATCCACTGCAACAGAATTCATCCCATTGGTGGGGGAACGGCACTGAACGCAAGCGGCATCAGGAATATGTTGCCTGGCAACGAGGAGGGCATGCCAACAGCCTGACAAGGCTCAAAGAAGACTATGATGGGCGCTATGGTGAAGTTGAGAACAATTGCTTGACATGCCATGCCGGCGAAGCGGCGTTGGCTGATGACAAGAATATTTTTGCTTTAAAGGATGTTGAAGAAGGCATAACGTGTAGTGTGTGTCATAACGTACACGGCAAACTGGAAGAATTGCGTATGCAATGCTCCTCCTGCCACGATCGCGGTGCCTATCACCATCAACCGGACAAAAACTCAAGACATGTTGCTTGCGGATCAAAACAAAACATCCCATGTGTGAACTGCCATATGCCTTTAACGGTTGATAACGGTGGGGCTTACACGTTGCATAGCCATGCGCCCGGTATCATTCGTCCTTCGGACACGCTGACTTATGGAGTTCCCAATAGTTGTCAGAATGGTGGCTGTCATAGCACGGTATCCGCCGAAGAGATGGAGGTTTTGTATAACCGTTCGTATGATTGATGCATGAAATTATCGATTTTCCATAGAGATCCTCCGAAAGGGGGAACTCAGCTATAGGCTAAGGTTGATCAATTTTTTGTAACAATGTTATGCTAAAAAGCAAATACAAATCACGTAGCCAAATGTTGGATGTCAGGTTGGTTGTCGTTTTTAATTTGAATATTCAAGAATAGTAAATTTAACAACATAATAAACACAGAGGTGTCGGCATGCTGTATACGGATAAGCAGCGCTTGATGTTATGCTTGACGGTGACTTTTTTATTTGCACTATCTATCTTTCTTCCCGTTAATCTCCATGCTGCTGTTCAGGACGATGAGCCCTGGTTGTACCGTTATTATGTCGTCAGTCCATTACAGTCCGGAAATCTGCAACTGATGAGCCTGGTTGATGGTAATACCATTACCGTCGGATCCCAGAAAGTCACTCTGAATCAATATGAAACGGCCTCCATTCCAATGGATGGTGAAGTATCTCAGGGTAGCTCAATCACAGGTACAGGAGCTTTCTCAGCCGTCACAGGTAAGGATTCCACGGATTTGCTGGTGCCTGAGTTTTTTTTGGGTACTCAGTTCGTGGTTCCTCATGGTCGGGACAGCCATCGGTATTATTTTTTGAGCCCCTACTCGGACGCAAATGTGACAATAACCCGAGGCAGTGTGACCGAGCCGGTTCTGACCGTTACGAAAGGAGTGGTTTCCACTTTCGAGGCCGGTAATGACAATACCTATTCTTCAGTTGTTGAATCCGACAAGCCAATTTTGCTTGTGCATGCCGGGCACACTGGCGGTAATGATGATCGGGACGTGTACCCGGTCCCACCGGTCGCCAATGAATTATGGGGGGTGCGCTCCAACACTGTCCTTTTGGGCGCTTTCAGTGATACGACGACCATTCAGGTTTATTCCAGCGATGGCAGCGCTCCAGATAGTTACACACTGAATACGGGTGACCGAATTGTGGTCGCTTCGGGGCTTTCGGGTTCGGAGGGTCTGGGAAATGCGCTACATATAGTTGCAGACAAGCCAGTAGCGGCCATTCAGCAGGCCGATGGCGATGGATCGGAAAGTACAGCTTTCTGGCCCAAGAATTATCTTGGGGCAAGCTATGCCATTTCTCAGGATATCCAGTATCTGGCGGTAGTTTGTCCTGAGGTAGATACGACCCTGACGATGTACCCGCAAGGTGGACTTCCGGAAGTCCAGAATTGTGGTGGGGATGGCTTGGTTCCTGGCAAGGGGTACTTTGGATTCGATACGAATGGCGTCAATCTGCCAGCGGGTTCGTATCTTGTTGCGAGCAAGCCAGTTTATGTCATACAAGAAGAAAGCCAGAACAATGATGAAAAGAACAATCTGGGGCATATCGAGCGTTATTATTTGTTGAACCCCGAATTGGTTAACGGTGATCTGAGAGTTATCAGTCTGGTCGATAATAATATTGTTCACATCAACAGCAACAGCTATTTATTGCCATTCGCTAACGAAATACTTCAGATTCCATCAACAGATTACACCCAAGGCGACGTAATGTGGGGTGATGGCCCCTTTGTTCTTGCAGGTACTGCAGATTCAACTGATTTGCCGGTTCCCGAACGATTTGCCGGTAACTCGTTCGTTATCCCCCATGGTCGGTATAATCATATTTATTATCTTTACAGTCCCTATGGGGATGCCAACGTCACGATAAAGCAAAGAGGGCTTGCCGATGATACCCTTGCGATCACTGAGGGGCAGGTGGCCTCATATCTGGCGGGTAATGATAACACTCAGTCAGTCATTCTCGAATCAGACCGGCCGATTCTGGTTGTTCATGGAGCATCAACCGTCAGCAGATCGACGACGAGTAGTGACAGTGATTCCTATCCTGTTCCACCTGTGGGGAAAACTCTCTATGGCGTGAATAGTAGTTTTGTGTTTATTGGTATCCGGGACGATGCGACTTATCTGTATGCTACGGCCGACGATTCCAGCTCTACAAATCTTGGCCCCTTTAATCAAGGTGACAGAATCAGCTTATCAATAGGTTCCAATCAGGACCAGGGCCAGGGGTCTGCGGTTGCAATTTATTCATCAGCGCCTGTGGCTGTCATTCAACAGGCCGATGGAGATGGACCGGAAACGACGGCGTTCTGGAGGGCTGATGATCTCACCACGCATCATGTTTTACCGGTAGATGCGCAATATATCACCGTTGTATGCAATCAGAACACCATTGTAACTCTGGAAGATGGTTCTGGACCAACAATTCAGAATTGTGTGTCTGACGGAACTTTTCCAGGTAGTGTGCAGTTTGGTGATCCTTTGATCTCCGGCACCCATGTTTTGGCCGGCTCGACGATTGTGGCTGACCAGCCGGTGTATGTAATTTATGAAAAAGCCGCGGGTGACGACGAAACCAATCTACTCGGATATTCACTGAGCGCCACGACCTCACCTGCTCCGGCTCTCGATACCATACCACCCAATCAGACAGGCAATCAGATCACGATCAGCGGTACAGGCGAGGTTGGGGGCACGATCTATGTGTATCTGGACGGTGTACAAACTGCAGTATTGACCGCCGATGCATCGGGTAATTACTCCACTGTTCTGACTATCGTCGAAGGTGAACACCAGATCTATGTGACACAGGACTCCGGGGCAGGAGAAAGTCAGCCTCAATCCGTGCAATTGGTTCGACATATTCCCAGCGGACGATTCCAGCTCTTTGTATTGAATCCTCTCTGGGTGTCGGTTGATACCGATCTTACCAGTCTGGTAGATGGCAACACAGTCTATGTGGGAACTCAGATCTATACACTGGATGCTGGGCAAACTGTTTCTTTGGGTGTGGGTTCCCTTAAACAAGGCCAGATAATCTGGGGTACCGGCGCCTTTACAGTCAATGCCGTTAATCATTCGGGACTGGACCAGATGCCGGACGAAGCTTGGCTGGGGACGGCATTCACCAACAGTCACTATCGTGGCGACCATGATTATTTTATTTTCAGCCCCTATGTGGCAGCCACTATTAGCATTCAGGTTGGTGCCGATCCTGTGCAAACGGTTTCACTGGCTCCCGGAGAAGTATATACCCATAATGAAACCAATATCGCCACAGACGTCTCTGCCATCATAACATCTGACCAGCCTGTCGCGGTTGTTCATGGCGATGACAATGGCTCGTCCGATTTTTTTGATACCTACCCCTTGTCGCCGGCGGCCACGGAACTCTTTGGTACCAGGAGTTCAAACGCAACGGTTTCCGCCATGCTGGATAACACCACCATTACAGTCTACGGCAGTGATAAAACAGATAATGCTGCTGCACCGTATGTATTGAACAAGGGAGAACGTATTACCATTGGCGTGGTCGCGAGTGCCGCTGAGGGCGCAGGAGCGGGTGTACGTATTGTGGCTGACAATCCGGTTCATGCCACCCAGATAGCCGATGGAGACGGAACGGAAGCAACGTCTTTTGTTCCCACGGGGCTGCTTAATACTCATTATATTATTGGAGAGCCGGTACAATACATAGCCGTCGTCTGTCCTGAAACGGCCGATGTTACGGTTACAGATTCGGTTGCGGGGATAAGCGAGACCCAAACCTGCAGTGCCAGCGGCAATTATCCGGGCAAGCTCTTTTTCGGTTCGGATCTGGATACCCTGTTTTACAGTGCAGGTGCCTCGGTCATCGCATCCACGCCGGTACAAGTCGTTTTTGAATCACAGACAAACGACGAGCATAATATTATCGGCGCCAACTTGGGCCCGGTTCTCCCTGCAGCCCCGCAGTTGTCGACCTCGGCTAGTGATCCAACAGAGAAAAATCCCATACCGGTTGAAATTCAGGGTCCTCCGGGCGCAACCGTGTCGCTTTATTTGAATAACTCACTGGTTACGACATCACCCTTGGATATCAACGGGCTTGCTGCATTCAACGTGCCTTTGGTGGATGGGTTGAATACTATTGAAGCTACATCCCTTGATGAAGACCTGGAGAGTGAGCGTTCTGCACCTATCGTCATTACCTACAACAATACCCTGCCCAGGACATTGACAAACCCTGTCATCAGCGCGGATACGGTATGGACACCTGGGAATCCGGCGACCCCTTACATCATTGATGGGGATTTTACTGTTGAAGCGGGTGCCCGTCTTACCTTGTTGCCAGGAGTCGAAGTGCAATTCGTCAACAACGCTGACAACCTGGTCATATATGGTGAATTGGATATCTCAGGCACAGAAACCGCTCCAGTCCTGCTGACTTCAGATGAGGTGTCCGGGAGCCAGTCCGTCGGCAACTGGACGGGTATCACCATCAACCCTGGTGCGACGGTGGTGGACATCGATTACGCGGTGGTGGAATACGCGTTGTACGGGATTTATTTTGATCAGACCGGCGATGTCGGCCGGGTCAC
>Ga0114931_10008006_pt1 | contig 12844 bp, 10 predicted proteins | sample 2SBtaG_FD_89579 | JGI IMG/M metagenome (GOLD analysis project Ga0114931, IMG submission 89579) | Deep subsurface microbial communities from Kolumbo volcano to uncover new lineages of life (NeLLi) - 2SBTROV14_V59a metaG | ecosystem: Environmental > Aquatic > Marine > Volcanic | place: Kolumbo...
GACAAAGTCACTGAAAAAGAGTGCGAAGCTTTTGGACATATCTGCGATGCACTGGGCCTGCCGGAACAAGACCGCCAGGACATTCAAAAATTGGCGGGTAAGAGTTTGCAATCAAAATGCTAGAGACAGCGCTGGCCGTACAGGACGCGATTTCAGTTTTTCCGCGATTTGAATTGCACTTCGCCGGAGCGGTGGCTATATTTGAAGAAAATCCGAACGACGTGCGCAGCCAGAATCCTGGGTCCGTCGTTCTTTCTGTTCCGAAAAAATGATGAAGCGTTAAACCGGCAGCCATTTTTGACTCATACGCTGCCAACCGTACCGAAAAACGGCTACTGACATGACAACCCAAATCAAAATTATCATGGCGATTATTGTTGCCACTCTAATCATGACAGGCATCTTCATGCAACTATCAAATAACGACCTGGCTTCAGCCAATGACGGAGACGGGCGCAAAGCCCTGCCAACGCCTGAGCAGTTGAAAAAATTACCCCCTGATGGCGGCCCGGAATACAACCGCCTTGTGTTTCAAAAGAGCCCGTATTTGTTGCAGCATGCAGGCAATCCCGTGGATTGGTATCCGTGGGGAGATGAGGCTTTTGAGCGGGCGCGGCGGGATGACAAACCGATATTTCTATCCATCGGCTACTCCACCTGCCACTGGTGTCATGTCATGGAACACGAATCATTCGAAGATACGACCGTGGCGCGCTTGATGAACAGTGCTTTCGTCTGCATCAAAGTGGACAGGGAAGAGCGGCCCGACATCGACCAACTCTATATGTCCGTGACGCAGGCGATGACGGGAAGCGGGGGCTGGCCCATGACCATCATCATGACACCGGACAAGCGCCCATTTTTTGCTGGTACCTACTTTCCCAAAGAGAGCCTCTATGGCCGCCCGGGCATGCTTGAATTGGTGCCCCGCATTCAGCAGGCCTGGACCCATGAGCGGGAGAAGCTGCTGACCGGGGCCCAAAGTGTGGTTGATTTTCTGAAGCAGAACTCAACGGTTCCGGCTGGAACTGCTCTCACGGAGGCAACCCTGAATACGGCCTTCCAGCAACTTTCGTCCCGTTACGACAGCACCTATGGCGGATTTGGACAAGCCCCAAAATTTCCGACGCCACACAATCTTACTTTTCTACTGCGCTACTGGCATCGTAGCGGAGATAGCCACGCACTCGAAATGGTGGAACAGACGCTGCGGAAAATGCGACTGGGCGGCATTTTCGATCACGTTGGATTTGGATTTCATCGCTATTCGACTGACCAAACCTGGCTCCTGCCGCACTTTGAGAAAATGCTCTATGACCAGGCCACCTTGGCCATGGCTTACACGGAGGCGTTTCAAGCCACCGGCAAGCAGCAGTATGCGGAGGTTGCGGAGGAAATTTTTACCTACGTGTTACGTGACATGACGTCACCGAAAGGGGGATTTTACTCAGCGGAAGACGCTGACAGCGACGGTGAAGAGGGCCTCTTCTACCTTTGGACACCGGAGGAGCTAAAAGCCGTTCTCGGAGAGACCGAGGGGGAGTTCGTCGCTAAGCTTTTCGATGTGGTGGCGGGTGGTAATTTTCATGACCAGTCGAGCGGCAAAAAAACCGGTGGCAGTATCCTGCACTTGAAGAAATCCTTTTCGGCCATTGCCGCGGAACGAAACGAGCCGCGGGAAAAGTTGGAAAACCGCTGGCAAGCGGCACGTCATAAATTGTTCGAACATCGCGAAAAGCGGGTTCATCCGTTTAAAGATGATAAAATCTTGACCGATTGGAACGGCCTGATGATCGCTGCTCTGGCCAAGGCCGGCGCTGCTTTCGGGGAACCAAAATATGTAGAAGCGGCACAAAAGGCCGCGGATTTCATCCTGACCGAATTGCGCAGACCAGACGGGACCCTTTTTAAGCGCTACCGTGATGGGGAGGCCGCTTTGCCCGCTCATGTGGAAGACTATGCCTTCATGACGTGGGGCTTATTGGAATTGTATGAGGCCACTTTTGACGTCCACACGCTGAAGAACGCGTTAGCGCTCAACGACGTGCTGGTGCGTGATTTTTGGGATGAACAGAATGGCGGGTTCTATTTTACATCCTCAAACTCGCGGGAAGAATTGCTGGTTCGTTCAAAAGAGATTTACGACGGAGCGATTCCATCGGGCAATTCCGTGGCTGCTCTTAATCTCATTCGTATCAGTCGTATGACGGGCAACAACAGTTTCGAAGCCAAGGCCGAGGCCATAGGGCGCGCCTTTTCACGGCAAGTTGCCCGCGGCCCTATCGGCCACACCCAACTCATGTCCGCTTTGAATTTCTGGCTCGGACCATCGTACGAAGTAGTGGTCGCCGGTGATTTGAAAGAGAAACCGACAAGAGAGATGTTGCACGCTTTGGCGGCCAAATACATTCCAAACAAGGTCCTGCTCTTCCGGCCCGGCAAGGCTGAGCGCCCTGCTATTGTTGACCTGGCCGCGTACACGGAATTTCAGAAAGAACAAAATGGTCTGGCGACCGCCTATGTTTGCCGGGATTTTGCTTGCAAAGCGCCAACCAACAGTATCGATGAAATGCTCTCTTCACTGCAAGTGAACTAACCGCCGCGAAGTACACTGCATCTCCAGAGACTGCTTTGTTAGCCCGGGATTTTCATGGGCGTCAAGGAAAGGGCTTGATTGAGAATAGAAAGTTAGCGAATGTTATGAGATCTTGCCCTAATTGCCAGAATTCAGCGTTTGAGCCAATATATGACGTAAATCTCTTCATCATCGTAAGGTGCACGCGGTGCTCCCTTGTTTTCCTCCGTAACCCTCCTGATGAAAATACTTTATATGAGCACTATCATGAAAACACATATTTCGATTTTTGCGAGTACACATCGCATGCAAGCGATCCACATGTCGCGGAACTATATGCTATCAATGAGCAACGGGTTCATCATATATCGCGGTTAAAGCCATCCGGGAAGGTGTTGGATATTGGATGTGGGCGTGGGTATTTTTTGAAAACGGCCAGCAATCATGGCTTTGACGTACATGGCATCGACATTTCGGAAACGGCTGTTCAGTATGTCACTGAAAAATTTTTGCTCAGGGCCACGTGTGAAACGCTTGATGATCTGTTGAAATCGAACAGGAGGTATGATATTATTACTTTGTGGCATGTCCTTGAACATTTCCTCGATCCCTACACCTATTTAAACAAGACGAATAGACTCTTGAATGAGTTTGGGATTTGTGTTGTAGAGGTGCCCAATTTGCGGAGTCTAAAGTTTATGTTGTCAAAACAAAAATGGCAAGGTGGCAATCACCCGCTCTATCATCGCACCTTCTTCACAAGCAGGACCTTGCGGGATGCACTGATGAAAACCGGGTTTTCTCAGGTTAAGAGATCTCTATTATCGTACAGCATACCGGATAGAAGTCATGCTTATGACATTCTGAAATGCGGGTTGAACGTTTTCGCATTGGATGCATTCTTAAACTTCACTGCTTTCAAGTAATAACATTTCTCATGAAGATTGCCACTCCCTTCCATGCGTCCCCCAAAAATTTCGGCCTTGACGTGGCCGGTGTTTGCAACCTGCATTGCACCTTTTGTCCCGAAGGGCTGAAAATAAATCAGCAACCGATGAAATTTATGTCATTTCAGGATTTTGTTAAACTCTTCAATTCCTTGCCCAAGGATCTCACCAGCATTGGCCTGACTAATTGGTCGGAACCGTTTTTGAATAAAGACATTGTCGATATCATCCAATATGTAAAGAAGAATCGTCCCCAGGTTGAAATTTGGGTCAGCTCCAATATTCCAAAAAAAAATTTTCAAGGTGCGATTAAAGCTAAATTTGAAATTAGCTCTGCAGTTGGCCATGAAAACGTTTTTTGCTGTTGACAAAGCTCTGTTGAGGCAAACAATTTTCCGAGTCTGGATTTTTCTCCGTTTGAAAAAAAATACTTAGTCTGATCAATGCATAAATTTTGCCACAAAGGCCCGGAGGACACGGAAAAATAAAGGCTTAGACAAACCGCGAATGTCGAAGTCTGGTTTCGAACAAGAACAAACTCATGATTACTTATTTTAATCGGCGATTTGAGTTATGCCGGCACCTCATGCGTCTTGCGATACTCCTCTCCTTTTTGCTCAAGCCCGGCTTGCAGCGCCTGCTGCGTGTCCAGATTATTTTGAGCAGCGAAGTCGCGTACATCCTGTGTGATTTTCATGGAACAGAATTGCGGGCCGCACATCGAACAAAATCTGGCTTCCTTGAACGAATCGTGCGACAACGTTTCGTCATGGTAGGCCTTGGCTGTTTCGGGATCGAGGGAAGCATTGAATTGATCTTGCCAGCGGAACTCGAAACGGGCCTTTGACAGGTCGTCGTCCCACTTTTGCGCGCCGGGGTGCCCCTTGGCAAGGTCGGCGGAATGAGCTGCGATCTTGTAAGCGATGAGACCTTGCTTCACATCCTCCTTGTTGGGGAGCCCGAGGTGTTCCTTGGGTGTGACATAGCAAAGCATGGCCGTGCCATACATGCCGATCATTGCCGCACCGATGGCCGATGTGATATGATCATAGCCGGGCGCAATGTCCGTAACGAGGGGACCGAGCGTGTAAAAAGGGGCCTCGTGACAAATTTCCTGCTCTCTGTCTACATTTTCCTTAATCAAGTGCATGGGAACGTGTCCCGGTCCCTCGATCATGACCTGTACATCATGCTTCCATGCAATTTCGGTCAGCTCTCCCAATGTGTCGAGTTCGGCGAATTGAGCCGCGTCATTTGCGTCCGCGATGGAGCCGGGTCGTAAGCCGTCACCTAATGAGAAAGCGACGTCATGTTTTTTCAAGATTTCACAAATGTCCTCAAAATGGGTGTAAAGGAAATTTTCCTGGTGGTGATACAGACACCACTTGGCAAGGATGGAGCCGCCACGCGATACGATGCCGGTCAGACGATTCGCGGTCAGCGGAATATATCTTAGAAGCACGCCGGCATGGATAGTCATATAATCGACACCTTGTTTAGCCTGATCCTCGATGACCTTTAGCATGATTTCTGGCGTTAGCTCCTCCGGAGAATCTACGTAGGTAAGCGCTTCATAGATTGGAACCGTTCCGATCGGAATGGTTGAGTGACGGAGAATCGCTTCGCGTGTCTCGATGATACGCTTACCGGTTGAGAGATCCATGAGGGTGTCAGCGCCCCATTTCATCGACCAGGTGAGCTTTTCAACTTCCTCGTCGATTGAGGATGTGGTGGCTGAATTCCCGATGTTCGCATTCACTTTAACCAGGAAATTTTTCCCAATAATCATAGGTTCAAGTTCGGGGTGATTGATGTTGGATGGGATAATGGCCCGCCCAACGGCGACTTCATCCCGCACGAATTCGGGTGTCACATTTTCCCTGCCGGCAATGAATTGCATCTCTTCGGTGATAAGGCCTTTCCGTGCGTAATGCATTTGAGACACGTTTTCACCAGAGCGTCGATGGACGATTTGTCCTGACATAATTAATCCTCCGTGCTAATATAAAAAAAGCCGTTAACGAACCAACTTCGGAAACGGCGTCTCAGTGAGAAATTAATGCAGCCATTTCCTACGCCAGAATTACCTGGATCAGGTTCGAAGGGACAATTCTCAGCTGGCTTGTCGTCCAGCGCCCCTATAGCTCATCGAGTATGAAATAGCTTAGCTTATTTTCTGGTGGAATGCAATTAATAAATCGCGCCTTAGCCCTTTTCTTTGGTGAGTATGATTTCGGTTCCATCCTGTCCGAATTCATATTTCACATCATCCATGAGGGAGGAGAGGATGAAAATACCACGCCCACTTTCCTTCAGCAGGTTTTCGGGTGCTAACGGGTCCCCTACGTGGTCAGGATTGAAACCGCCGCCTTGATCCTTGATTCGGACAAGGAGTTTCTTGCCTTCGAAAAGGAAACGAATCGTGACTGTCTTCCGGCGATCCTGCTTATTGCCATGCAGGATGGCATTGTTTACGGCCTCCGTGACCGCGATGGCCAGACTATCTTTTTCATCCTCATTGAATTTCATGCGGTCCGCCGCCTTTTCAGCCAGTTTCTCGACTGCTTCGATCTGTTCCAGGCTGCTAGGGATTATTAATTCAAATGGTTTTTCCGTTCTCGTACCCACGAATTTTCCTTCCTAAAAGAACCAATTCAAGTTAACATCGAAGATATTAATCTGTTCCGAGGACCTGCGGGATGAACTTGAAAACTGCACATTGCCATAAAACAAGAGTTCTAAAGACGGCCTGGGCCGGTATGATAATTCCATAATCGGGCCGACATTGGTGTGCTTCTCATTAACCATTTTAACGGATTTACCTTCGGCGGTAATGCTGTGCTCCCAGCGTATTTGCTGAAAAAAATGCAGGCCTGCCGCGAGCCGCCACGCACGTCCGGCAGTATGCCGGAAAAGGCCCTGTATTTCAGAATTGCGCCAACTTAAGGCAAGCCGCTGCCTGAATGAATCAATAAAAAACCGTCCTTGTTCCGCCAATTCAAGATCGAATCCCAGTTCAATTCTATTCTGACGAGACAAATCATAGCTGGTGGCATTGTTCAAAATGAATTGCCTGTTCACCAGATTGCGATTGCTGGTTTCGGAGTCATCGAAATCGAAAGTCTGGTACTTAGCACGAACCGTAAAACTTTGCTTAAAGGAGAAGTAAGGCCCTGGCTGGTAGACTATCTCTGGCGTCAGTTGGAAATTGCGGTCCCAATTATTGCTGGCGCTGAATTTTTTGGAAAGGAAAACAAAATGATTGAGAAAGGCACTCGCGTGCCAGGTCAGCCGCAGATCTTTATTGAATCGATGGGCGGCGGAGAAGGTTATCTGCCACTTTAGTTGGTCATGATCATTGGAATTAGTGGTATCTGTTGTGTCGAAACGAAATTTTGAAACGGAGGTGAACAATCCCACTGAATCAGATTTCCCTAAACGAAAACCATTGCGAAGATTCAGCGTTACGAGGGCATCCTCGCTGTCGAAGCCGATGGTGGGGAAACGCCCAAACGGATCGGGGGCCGTCGACCGAGGACGGTTATCATTTCTTTCCCGAAAACGGTACGTCCAGCTCAAACTGGTAAACCAATGTCGATTTTCAAGTTTGGCCGTAACGGCGTTCCGGGACTCAAAGCCGGCGTCATTCTTGCGCACATCCGTCGTATCGCTTTTGATGTTTTTTACCTGAAATCCGGTGGAAAAGATGGCGTTGGTGAAAAACATCTTCATTTTATCTGATATGGGGTAGCTAAGACGATTGCTTATTCCACGGTTCGTTTGGATCAAATTCCGCACAAAAAGATTCCTGGCATCTGAATCAAAGCTCTCGCGGCGAAGCCGTTCTACCACCAGAATGAGTGTATCGGCTGTTGCATTATAGAATTGCCGCTGAACGCGGTAATTGAACTTGAAGTCCTGATTCTTGCGTTTTGAAAAAACGGCTTGTTCGCCGACAACGGTAAGGTTATTCCGGTAACCATCAACATCGATATCCGTGAAGTCCGCGTTCAACCCGTAGCCAAGACCCTGGTCACTCTGGTTAAGCTGTGTTTGCCATTGGCTGCTCACGGACGGCGTCAAGCGAACGTTGGCATGAGGATTATAACTTAGTCTGGCCTTACTGGAATTGAAAACCACGTCATTGTCGAATCCGGCTAGTTGGTCGGAAAGAACACGTGAGACCACATCCACGCCGGCTGAAAGTCGCCCTGAAAGTGGGTAATCAAACCTCACGTTAAAATTTTGATTGTCTTTCCACAGATCTTTTGATGAAATGCTCTGCAAAGTAGAGTGAAAATCTTCTTTTAACAATACACTCAGCTTACCGTCCACGCGTTTACCATAATTCAAAATATAACGCCATTGATAGATGTTGAGGTTCTGACCAAAAGACAGCCGCGTGTACTTTGGTTGAGCCATATTAAGATGGGCGTCTTGTTTCCGCTGCGCATGGCAAAAACTTCCTTGCAGGAACACTAACGTGACCGTTGTGCCTATGAGTACATATCTTAACCACATTGCAATCATTCGGCTCTTGATGCAAGATCGAGTCTCTCAAATCAGATTACTCAGGCCAGGTTTCCTGAATCCGGCTCCACTACATAGCGGTTTGGGACAACGGCACCTCCTGAAATAACCAATTTCAGGGCTTCTTCAATTGTTAAATCGAGTTCTATAATATCATTTTTTGGCACAAAAAGCAAAAAGCCTGATGTTGGGTTGGGTGTGGTCGGCAAAAAGATGCTGACCACGTCGGCATCTAATGATTGCTGCACGGGTCCTCTGGTGTCTTGCGTATAGAAACCGATGGAGTATATGCCTTTGCGCGGGTATTCGAACAGGACTGCTTTTTTAAAGACTTCACGTTTGGAAGAAAGGAACGCCGTGCTTATCTGCTTTATCGCACCATAGACCCGATTGATAAGAGGAATTCGTTCAACCAGTTGGTCGCCAAAGAGAACAATTTTTCGTCCGAAATAATTGCGCGCAATGATGCCGGTGGCGATAATAATCAGAACAAGTGCGATGAAACCAATGCCGGGAATCTGCCTGCCCGCTGGAAATCCAAACGGTTCTAGAATAAGGCTATTGATGACCCCGCGCAAAATGCCATCGATCGCAAGAAAAAGATTCCAGATAATATAGGTCGTCAGCACCAAAGGCACCAGCACCAGGAGACCTGTGAGGAAATAAGAACGGAGTCTTTTCCCCTTCCCACCCTTGGGCGACAATGCCTTTGACTCACTCACTAGCGTTTCCTATACGTTATCAAAAATACTTTTTCTCCTTGTTTGCCCATATTGAACTGCTCTCGTGCAATTTTTTCAATGTAACGCCGATCATTCTTGAGCCGATAAGACCTCTCGGCAAGTTTGTGTCGTTTAGCCTCGCCGAGAGCAAACTCACGGCGTAAGTTGCTTTCTTTTCGGCTGACCTTCCAATAATTTAAAAAATTTTGTTCTCCCCCTACCAGCGTATAACCTAGCAACGTCAGAATACCCACTGACGCTATTCTGGTTCTTAGATTTGTTTTTTTCATTGCTCAGGGCTTTGTTTTATGTAATCATTCTGATGCGAACTGCACGGCAGCAGAATCTTAACCGTGCCAGGTCAAGATGTCCGGCTTGACCGCATCTAACAAGTCGCCATTTCATGTCACATTTTGCGAAAACCATTAGCGCCCATCCATGTCCTTATTGGCACGGAGACAAAGCCGTACAGCGCAATAATCATGGATGGGGATAGTGTGGAAAGGAGTGTCATTTCGGTAGCCCCATTATCCGTGGTGGTTGTTGACGGTTGAGGTGTTAGGAAGTAAGCTGAACACGTAAATTCCCGCGTCAGGTCACGACAAACACAAAGAAGGGAACAAAACCATTGGCGTTTGCCTGGGTGCCGACCCTTCGGACAGACGGAAAAAATTAGCAGGAAACCAACGTCTGCTGTTTAGATAAAAACCAAACACGAGGCCCACTTCGTTACCCGGCAATTTTTTAATTTTCAAGAATTTCGCACGTCTGAAAGTAATCAGATGAAACAGCGGAAAATGTCCCCCAAACGTCGAGATTTGAAGTAATTAAGGAAAATAGGGTAAAAAGTCAACACATAATTTGAGGCAACGGGACGGCGGCATGCCAGGAGGATTAGCAATAAAATTTTTCTCCCAGGGGGTGAGGGCAATTACTTCATACAAGAATCGATTGTCCCAAAGAAAGTGGGGGTGGGATCGATTACTTTTTGTTTTCAAAGGTGTGCGACATGGAGAACACCGATTTATTTCGGATAGAATATACTCACCCATATGACGGCATCGATTTGATACACGATAACGTGAAATTTTTCACTAAAACGAAACCAACAGCCCGAAGTTATCCACATGCCTTGCTTGGAGTAAGATCCTTGTCCAGCTTTCTCGCAAAAAAATACGAAGAGTTGTGACCCAACGACTTAGGTAGGAAGTTGAGGTGAGATCCGTGACAACATGAAAGACGTATTGCTGGTATAATATATTATTTATAAAAGGATTATAGTAATTTATATTTATGTCTTTTGTTTCACATTGTTCCCATGCCTCTGGTCGCAAGTTTTAAGAGATTATTAGGGGAAGTTAAACGGGGTTAAGCAGAGTACACCCACAAAAGTTATCCACACTTTGTTCACATTTGCATTGGGATGCTAAATCATTTCAAATGCAATAGCAAAATGAAGAAAATGACATGAGTCTCCTGCGTCGAATTGAAGCTCAAGGTTCGGTATAAATGTTTGGTTCCCCTTCAGTCTTGGCAATGATGACCGCACCGCACGTATCGCTAAAGACGTTGACGGCGGTACGAGCCATATCCAAAACTCGATCAGTGACCCAAACAAGTCCGACCGCTTCGAGAGGAAGGCCGACTACCCCTAGAATGACCGTTATGGCGACCAGACTGGCCGAAGGAATTCCCGCAACGCCTACGGAGGTGAGCAACGCCAGCAAAACAACGGTGAATTGCGTGGCAAAACTGATTTCAAACCCCTGGATGACGCCATATATTTGTCCGATGAAAATGACCACCACACATTCGTACAGTGCCGTTCCATCCATGTTGACGGTTGCCCCGAGTGGCAGGGTAAAGCTAGATGTGCCCTTCGAGACTCCCGCGTCGTTTTGCACTTTTTCCATCGTCACCGGCAAGGTTGCCGAGGAGGAGGCTGTTGAAAACGCTGTGACCATGACTGGCGCCATCGCGCGATAGTGCAAAAATGGGTTTACTTTTCCAAATATTTTGAGGAGCAACCCGAGTGTCACGAAGAAGTGGATGCCAAGCCCCAACACCACCGTCAGAAAAAATAAAAGGAGCGGCCGAAAAGCACTGAACCCGGTGCGGAGTAAAATAGGCGTCACCAGGCCAAAGACGCCTATCGGCGCGAAACGGATCACCAGATCGGTGATCCGCATCATAACGCTTTGGATGCTCTCCCAAAGGTTCGTCTGGAATTCTCTTTGCTTCTCCGGAAGGTGGCTGATAAAGAATCCAAACAGCAAGCTAAAGGTTATCAGTCCCAACAATTGTCCGTTGTCCGTTGCTGCTTCGATAATATTAGGTGGAACCATGCGCAGAAAAATATTCACCAGCTCGCCGGCGCCCCGGCCTTCGAATTTCCCAACGAATGCTTCGGACTGTTCCGCCTGTCCTATGATTTGATGCGCCAGATCCACATCGACAACACCTGGTCGGATGATATTGACGATGATAAGACCGGTGATGATGGCCAGCAGACCCGTAACCGAATAGTAGAGGAGCACCTTCCCGCCAATGCGGCCGAAATTTTTGTCGGAACCCAGTCCCATGATACCACAAATGATAGAGGACATGATCAATGGGACGATTATCATTTTCAGGGCATTCATAAAAAATTTGCCAATAAATTCGCTACTGGAGGTCAGCCCGGTTGCGAACGCACCATCCCCCAGATCGAGTATCTTGATGAATACGCTTAGCGCGATGGACAAGAACAAAGCGATTGCGATCTGCCAGTGCAGTTTGAGTTTCATGGGTCCTCCGCTCATTGAAGTTGGGGTTACTTATGATTCCTGGTGTCGGACTGCGCACCGTTTGCACCGGCGGTATCTCACAACAATGCATTCCATGCCGTTGCGGATATTTTACCGGTTGTTTCCAATTATTGAGAGACTCAATTGGATATAGCGGTTTGAGGTTTAGTCCGGGTTCGATTGAAAGATGTAATATTACAATATATGAGGAGGAAAATTAACCTGCAAGAAACTTGTTACGAGCAGGAAAATCGATGCCCGGCTTTTTTTGAGATGAGCGGAAAGCGTTTCTGACTTATGATTGCATGGATGGTGGCGGTTTGTCCAGGGGTGAATTTGAGGGGTTTCCAGAAATAAATAAACCAGGGTTTCCACGCCAGATGGCCGTAAACGCAGAAGCCGTCTCGATTTCTCGAGACGGCTTCAGGCTTTGAAGGACCAGTGTATCTTAATTATCGTCTATACTCGGTCGGGCTTGCTAGGTGCCGTGAAATTTATTTGGCTTTGGTAAAGTGGTGCGGGTGGAACCAGCATTGTAAACCGGCAGGTCCGAATTTGCATATTCCCGTAGTACCTCACAAGCCTCTCCGCGCAAGAGGTCCCTGATGACCGTGACCCTCGGAAGTCCTTTTCGCTGTTCCAGCAGGCTGGGCCAATCGTCGGTCATGGGGCCTTCTCTAAAGCCCGTGATCCCTTCCACATCTTCTCCGCGTGCCGCGCAAACCAGTTTCGTGATACCGCTCCACCAGATGACACCATAACACATGATACAGGGCTGCCCGCTGGCGTAGAGCGAATAACTCTTGTCAGGGTTGTGGGCCAAATCGAATGTATTCAACCTGTGCTGCGCCAGGGTAATGGCAAGCGTTTCCGCATGCGCGATGGAAGTTCTCTGCTGCACCACGGCGTTGCCTGCCGCAGCGATGAGTGTTCCGTCCGCCTCGTCAAAGACCGCAGCACCAAAAGGACCGCCGCTTTTTTCTTTGACATTCCTGCGCGCGATATCGATGGTGAATTTCATCTTATCCGTGGCGGTTGTAAAGGTCAGTTCTGATTTGGCGGAGACCATTGTTTGCAGCCATTCTGGCAATACAATATCAATAGAGAGTTTCACGCGTTTTTCTACCAATTTTTTGTGTTCTCAAGGTTGATTAAGGCTGATGTTTAAGTTACCGTACCGGCTCTTCAAATGCAAATCATTCGCTTTGTTCTCGTGGTGGATGAAGTAACCTATTCGGTTGACAATCTTTTCCACCTTTTATAGCTTCCAGGTAAACGGGAGAA
>Ga0114931_10008007_pt1 | contig 12843 bp, 11 predicted proteins | sample 2SBtaG_FD_89579 | JGI IMG/M metagenome (GOLD analysis project Ga0114931, IMG submission 89579) | Deep subsurface microbial communities from Kolumbo volcano to uncover new lineages of life (NeLLi) - 2SBTROV14_V59a metaG | ecosystem: Environmental > Aquatic > Marine > Volcanic | place: Kolumbo...
ACGGAACGGAACCAAGTGATGGTGATGATAAATTTCAGGTGACCCCCTCGTGAGCGAAGGACTTTAGTCCGAAGCTCACGAAATTTCCGAACCTACCGGCTTCTAGCCGGTAGTAGTTGAGTCCAGAAGAAGCGGGAAGCGGCAAGAATCATGAGATGCTTTACGCTGCGAAAGCGCATCCGGAGCAAACCGCTAATGGATTGGCCGTCACCTATTGCACAAACTCGAAGAAGCGGGAGACTGTGGTGAAAGAGGAATCACTCTATTATCCAAGATTTGTTAGATTTCATTTCACGGTTCAAGCAGACGAGGTTGCACAGTGACGAAATCGTTGTACTTCATCATCGTCGTACTGCGGCGCTAGCCAGTGTGTCACCCCCTCGAAATCGATTGTGACAGGCCATACTAGTCCGCCCAGGTCTTCGATGCGATGGATGCATTCCTGACGTCGTCCTGGCTTGACGAATACGAGTAAAAACCCTCCCCCCCCTGCCCCACAGGTTTTTCCGCCGAGGAGACAATCGTCGAGCGCCAGGAAATAACGTCGATGTTCGGCGCTGTCGCAACTTTCGTGCAAGTTGTAGAGTTGTCGACAACTCTCGCTGAGCGCAGCCGCATAACCGGATAATTTACCGGCTCTTAACGATTGGGCCATCGCCTGAGCTTGCTCACATAGTATTTCCATTGCCTTTACTGTCGGTGAATTCTTGAGAGCATAAGAGTGCTTGATGTCTTGGTGGATAGATCCTGATACATGCGCTGCACCGCTGTAGATTAAGAGCGAATTATGCTCCAGTGTGCGGATCGTGTCAGGTTTGATCGGAATTTTGTGAGGCGTCATGCCGCCCCCTTGATGGTACTCAAGAAAATTAATTCCGCCGAGAGCTGCTCCGAGAGAATCTTGGTTGCCGCCGGGATAGCCGAGATCCTTGCGTTCAATCTCGTTGGCAAGTAGAGCCGTTTCGAGCGGCGATCGATCGCGATCGTAAGCACGATCGATAGCCGCCACAATTGCTACACCCAAGGCACCGCTTCCGCCCAGACCGCTACCAGCGGGGACATCGGTTTCGGTGACAAGCAGCAGCGAATCCTCGACGGGCACCAAACGTTTGACAAAGGCTTTGATGAATTCAAAATCATTTTCGCTGCCAAGGTCCGAAACACTCGTTGCTGCGACACCAAGCTGCAAATCCATCGCGTAAAGAATAATTCCCTCACTAGATTTTAATCGTTGAGCAGAAGCGAAAGCGTGGCGTTGGACAGCAAAATTGACGACTGCTCCGCCATGTTCCACGCAGTAAGGTGGCGCATCAGTCCCACCCCCTGCTGGGTCGACACGAACTGGAGCCCGAGCGCATCCCCTCATTGTGTTTCCTTCTGTCTATGGAAAGTTAATCAGGTTTCTTCGTTAAGACCGTTTGTAGTTGTGACATAGGTCGACCATGCGCTTGATGTTGTCGGGAGGGGCAGGAGGAGCGACGCTGCATGCCGACGAAAGAATGAATCCTTTGGTTTTCTCAGCCGCCCGTAGTACGGTGTTGACTTCTTTCTCAACCTTGCGAGAATCACCGCGCAACAGCGTGTTGACGGGGTCGATATTTCCCTTGATGAAAATGTTTCCCTTAAGCATTTCGACAGCTTCGTCGATTTCGACATCGCCCAGTGGAGGGGGATCCAAGCATTCGATGCCCGAAACTCCTGCCTGCTGAATCAGGTCGAGCCGGTCACCGATTGCTCCGCAAGTATGCGTATAGATAGCCACCCCTTCCTCTCGAACTGCTTTCGCTAATCGTCCCTCGAAGGGGAGAATAAAGTCGATATACATTTCACGACTCAAGAAGGCACTGCCGGCAAACGGACTCGATATTTTTATTGCGGCTGCGCCGCGGCGTACCTGCGCGATGGCAAGGGCAACCGACCATTTGGTGGTCTCCTCAAGTATCTGCAGGCACTTTTCTGGATTATCTAAAATCGCGCAGAGCCCATCTTCCATGCCGGTGAGATTCAAGAAATGATCAAACGGCGACCGCACTTCGCCATGCACCGAGTACTGGTCGCCAACTTTTTCGATGACGCGGTCGAGAGTAGCGAACACTCGCTCGTCAAATCTACTGGGATCAGTCATAGGAAGGGTTGCCTTGCTAGCCTGAAAAGCTAGGAAGCTGTCAGGCGCCCAACCCAGGAGATCTTGTGGGTCGAGCTCTTCGAGCGTGGGCCATGCGAAATCATCGGTCGGCTTGTAGTAAGCATCGTCGTCGCGGGTACACTCGATGCGTGAGCCATCAGAGAGATAGAGGGTCGGCACTTCCGCGTCGTAGTCGGTGCGTTCGACCAGATCCATCAAGTCAGGAACTCGCCCAGGCTTATGGCACAGGATGCCGTCGAAATCGTACAGTTCGCGAATTTTTATCAAGCAGTCGGCCCAAAGTTGGCTGTCGACGAAGTAGTCGATCGGATGCACTCCGGTATTGATGATCGTATGCCCGTTGGCAAGTTGGCACATCGCCGGAAAACGTTCCGGCTGCTCAAGGTTCATCGCTTGGCGAACGAGCTCTTTAGAGTTCATGACGGTCGAACCTATTTTGGGGATGCTCAGGCAACACGGTTTGGAGAATCTACACTTCGAGGAAGATGCTATTGTCTTCGACAAGAAATTTGGCTCCTGCCTGATCGACAGCCGTGAGGAGTGCTTGCCTGAGGATATTTTTGACATCAGGTCCGTGGTCAATACGACGCATGATCGCTTCTCCCTTTTGGTCGTCGATAGAGAACAGGATTTTCAGTCCCTTGCGTTTGCAAGTGATCTTTCGGCCATCTTCGGTCTCAACGTTCATTGGTTTGATGTAAGAGTCAACATAATTAACGCCGATGCCGGAACCGTCGGGAGCCGACGGCGGTATGAGTTTTTCAGCTTCAACGTTTTCGTCAGTGATACGAAGTTTCATCGATAAATCCTCAATAATACAGGTTTAATGAACCGGCCTCAGGAGCGTTGGTCGAGTAGTTTCCGGAAGAGTTTGATGTGTTCGGGTGTGCTTCCACAGCATCCCCCGACGATGCTTGCCCCGGCGTCGAGCAAACTGGGTAACTCGCTGACCATATCTTCCGGGGTTTGCCGATAGACGGCTTTCATGTCGACCAGTTCAGGTATGCCTGCGTTAGGCTGCGCCATCGTGGGGGAATCACTAATCTTGCCGTAAGCAGCCACCGCCCGGGCAGCCCAACCTACGTCGACGCCGGCGCCACAGTTGACCGCGATGATATCGGCATGGTTGTCGACCATAAACTTCGCTGCTTCCTCGGGGGAGATTCCCATCATGGTGCGAATCTCTGAGCGATCTTGCGTCACATCGTAGGCCATGGAGCCAATGACACACGGCGCGCCAGCCGCCTTGGCTTCCTCGATACCGATACCTAGCTCTTCGTAGCTAGTTTGGGTTTCGATGATAATGGCATCGACGCCAGCCTCGACAAGCGCTTCAGCTTGTTCGCGAAAGGCGAGCCGGACCGTCTCTTCGGCGATTTCGCCATAGGGTTCCATGATTCCGCCAAAAGGACCGATGTCGCCGAGAACGTAGCCTTCGCGATCGCCAAACGCTTCGCGTGCGATCCGTGCACCTGCGGCGTTGATCTCGCGGACACGGGCGCCCTCTTCATGTCGATCGAGCATGATCCGGCAGCCGCCAAAAGTATTGGTAATCAAACAGTCGGAGCCCGCCTCGACATAGCGACGCTGAATCTCCAGCACACGGTCGGGGTGGTCCACGTTCCAAGCCTCGCCACACCCCCCGGGTTCAAGACCCGCGAGCTGAAGCTGGGTTCCCATGGCTCCATCGCCCAACAAGGTTTGAGTCTTCAAGGCATCCAATAGTCGGCTACTCATTGTTCTTCCAATGCAAAGTGAAGGGTTTGTAAAACGATTCGCCATTTGTGATCTTGGCTGGCACGTGTGCAGAGGCACCCAGCCGGGCTGGTGGGCGACTGCCAAGTGAGCGCATCGCTCAATAACTGTCCCACCAATGGTTGATGGGCTCGGAGCTGTGTCATGTAACGGTCTGGTTTGTCGAGATAGGCACACATGTTTTGGTAGCCCGTGTGATTTTCAGCAGGTTCGCACGACGAGCTAAGAATTCGGTGCCCTCCGGCTTCTTCGCGTTTAAGTCGCACTTCGTAATCAAACGCTAGCGGGACCCCCATGTTGGTGCAGGTTGATCCATCCAAGCGAAACCTTGCAAGTAATTCGTTGTTTGGTAGAGCGGTGACTTGCAAGCGTTTGTCGCGCCATTTTGTCAGTGCTTTTTCGGGAAAGGCGTAGCTCGAACTAGTGCCAACAGTCGAAGCGGGAGTCGCGCGACAGCGCCAATACTGATCGATTTCTTCATCCAAATCGGCCCGTTGTGTGATCCCAAAAGCAGCAAGAGTTGACTTGCTCGGAACCAAACCTCCAGAGGGTAGCAGTTCGAGCGGTAGCGAGTCTGAGCCGAGCAGGCGGAACAGACTTGCCTGATCAGCCAAGTCCCAGCCATCGTAGCCTGGGCTATAGTGAGGCAAGACCGTAGTTTCCGATGCGGCGAAAGTTTGCCGCAGTTGCTCGCCTATCTGATAACGCAAATGCTCGACCGTGGCGATCGCATAAGCATTAAGAAACATCGCTTCGTCGACACGGTCGGTTTTCCAAAGCAAACTGATTTGCTCGTCGACAGCGCGGCCAGCAGAAATGGCTACGACGACTATCGCATGGGCTCCAGCGCGGGCGAGTCCTCTGGCTAGGAGTGTGCTGGACAATTGCAACTGGTGATCCAAGTAAATCACGTCGTAAACAATCCGACGAATCGAAACTTGTCTGGCTTCGGTCCAAGGTTTCCCATGCTGTGAGTACCAGTTTTTCGCCTGGTCAAACAGCGTTTCCAGTCGTTGGTCAAGCTCGGCACAAGCCGGCAATCCGATGTGCCGCCTAAAGAGCGTCATCGGCACCTGATCGGCGGAGAGATTGGAAAGAACGAGAGGTTCGGCGGGTTGAGACATTATTCTTGGCAAAGATGATTTTTCATGGGGATAAATTGACAGCCTTCGACAAAGTAGTCGAAGAATTGGGTATCGGTTTCTAATTCGACATGGCCGATGCTCTGCACGACGGACTCGAGCTCGTTTCGCGCTGACAGCGAACAGAGGGCACGGGTCGCACCTTCGATCGCGGCGTTGCCGACTTGCATTAGTTTTTCGCCGGGCAGATCGGGAATCAATCCAATGCGTCGGGCCGCGTCGAGGCGTAAATGCTTGGCAAAACCGCCTGCCAGGTAGAACCGGTCCAGATCGTCGACATCGATCCCGAAGTTCTTCAACACAATCCGTAGCCCGGCCACATTGGCACCCTTGGCCTGAGCTAATTCACTGATATCAAGTTCGTGGATGAAAATTTGCTTGTCCGGAGTAAGATCAAAACGCTCTGACTCATCGACAAATCGTCCTAGGTGGTTGATCCGCTTAGTACGCAAAAGTTCGCTGAGTCCGTCGATCAATCCTGAGCCACAAATGCCGAGAGGCGCTCCCTCGCCGATGACTCCTAATGAGATATCCTTCTCATTAGAAATCGCAATTTTTTCTATCGCCCCATCCAAGCCCGGCATGCCGCAGGTGATGGCTCCCCCTTCGAAAGCGGGGCCTGCCGGACACGAAGCGGCAAGGATTTTGTGTCGGTTGCCGACCACCAATTCGGTGTTAGTGCCAATGTCCATCAGGGCTACCATCCGCTCTTCGTGAGCTAGTCCAACGGCAAGTAGACAAGCGGCCGCGTCGGCTCCGACGTGCCCACCAATCAGAGGCAGACCATACACCCGTGCAGCGGGAAAAACTGGGAGGCGAAGTTTTTTTGCTGTGGTAGAAAGAGACGTCGATTTGCGATTGCCATCGGCCACTGCCGTTTCGGTGAGCGATCGGTACGGTCGTTGACCTACGGAGTAAACGTCGAGCCCAAACAGCAGATCACGCATCGTTGTGTTCGCGGCGATTACGATTTCGTAGATCGTTTGACGGTCGCACGACAACGCTTCGATTGCATGCCCTAGATACGCCAGCAACGTACGTTGTAAGAGATGGCCGCCTTGCTCGGTATCGTACTGGATTCGGGCCATAATGTCGGTGCCCGCAAATCGCTGAGGGTTCTCGAAAGACTGAATTTCAAGAAGGTTACCACTTTCAAGATCAACAAGCCGCACGACTACCGTAGTAGTCCCTACATCAATTGCCAAGCCATGCAGCGGACCAGAAGCTTCAACCAGTTTTTCGCCATCGAGCAGTACCCAGGAACCGTCTCGGGTAACGGCTGGATCAAGTTGCTGCGGACCCGGGATATCTTGTAATACATGGTAGTCGTGTTCGATTCGCATCGCACCGCGGCGCAACGTATGACACTTGATTGTTCCAGATGTGCCGGTCACCTGAGCACGACAAGAAAGACGGAAGCCTTCGCGTAAATGTTCCTCTTCAGGAGAAGGAGGCGAGAGTAGTTGATCACCCAAGACCACTTCGACCAAACATTCGCGGCACTTACCATTCTTACGGCAGGAAGTTGGCACCACGACGCCAACTTGCTCGGCGCAGTCAAACAGCGATTGTCCGGCGATTGGCGTTAGAGTTTTCGAGTTAATTTCGACTTGTACGGGCAAAATAATCAGTCTTTGATTCCAGAGGCGTTCGAGTTAGAGTCCATCGGTATCCATGCTACCGTCACAATCAACAGCAGTTCCGTCGAATAGCACCACTTTCTCTTTCTGCAAATTTGCCACCGTGACGAGCGGGTCGTGACAAGTGAGAATCATACGGCTACGATATCCAGGGGCAAGGCGGCCAATCTTTTCAGCGAAATGTAGCGTTGACGCACTTGCACTTGTCGCGCTTCGCAGCACATCTATCGAGGGCATTCCAGCATGTTCCATGTGGCAAAGTTCTCTCAGTAACCCTATCCCATGAGGCACGCCGCAGGAACCAGCATCACTGCCAGCTAACAGCTTTATTCCCAGACGCTGCCCCAGACAGAGCATTTGCTGGTGTGCAGTGATGATTCGGCGTAGATGGTCGACGACTTGTCTATCCCAGCCCATTTCTCGAGCACAATCGATTTGCAGTTGGACTGGTGCAAAAGTGGGTACCCAAGCGATTTCGCGGTCTCGCATGCGGGAAAGCTGGTCTTCGGTGACGAAGAAACCATGCTCGACAGTCGTTACGCCACCCTCGATTGCGTTCTCGATCCCCTCGGTTCCCGACGCATGAGCAAAGGTTTGCCTGCCGTGCTGCCGAGCAGCGTCAACAAGGGCCGCCACTTCCGAAGTATTCATCTGCGGCGGCGCGGTTACGCGACCCGCTTTGAAATTGATAATCCCACTGACCAACAATTTGATGCGATCGGCCCCACACGCTACTCGCGAAGCGACGCATTGCTCGGCGCCCTCGAAATCTTCGATGGGTTCGCCCATGAACGAGCCATAGCGACCACGATGATGAATCGCTGCCCCAGGACTATCGATCCAAGGAGCAAATGACAATGCGCCGAGCATCGATTTTGCTTCTTTAGCGAGCAACAGCCCAACTCCTCGATTGTCGCCCGCGTCTCGAACCGCTCCGACACCCGTTGCCAAGATTTTCGGCCACCGTGTTCGCGCCCGCTTCAGCATCCAATCCTCCGACTGTTGGAGATACTGCTTTCGCTGCAGAAAGTCGAGAGGTGCCCCGTCGAGGAACATGTGGGAATGCGCCTCAACCAAGCAAGGTAGAATGGTACGGTCCGGTAAAACTGCGTCAGGCTCGTTTTGCCCCGGTGAGAGCAGCTCAGGCGGGGGCTGATTTCCGACGAAGAGAATTTCTTTGGCATTGAACACGAGATCTGCATCTTGGATCGGTTTCCCGTTCACACCGTCAATGAGTTTACCGACCCGTAGCCACACTGGACGATCCTTCGACTCGAGAGCAAGCTGCCCAAGCTGCAGGAAGTCGGCAGATTTCGACGCGGCAAGGTCCATCAAAACAGCTCCATGATTTTGGCTGCTTGACAGAAACCCGCGTCCTCTTGAGTTTCGCCCTCAGCAGGTCGTCCGCACTCAAGAGCCTCGCTCACGATCTGTACATAACGATCATCTCGGTCGAGAAGTTGAAGGTTCTTCTCAGGATTGCCTAAGACGAAATCCAAACCAGCATCGACAGCTAACGTGAGAAATGCGCTTTCCAGACCTTCACGTATTTCTTTGGGAGTACCAAAAGAGAAATTGGTAAGTCCTACAGAGATATGTACGCCGTCGAGATCGGGATTGCTACGGATGAGCCGAATCGCATCGAGACCCATGTTGACCAGACCGTAGGTATCTGCTCCTACAGGAGCTAAGCCAGGATCGATAATAATCTGGTCGTACTTTCGGTTGGTTTTATCGAGGAGCAGTTGTGCTAGATCCTGCGCTGCTCCATAAACATCGTCTGCCGACAAACACTGGGCAGACCCCTCGGTGGTAAATTTTTCGGAAGCCATGCCAATCACCAGCGTATCGTACTCAGCAACGAGCTCCAACATTTCGTCAAGCTGAGGCCGCGAAGCGGCAACCGAGTTGAGTATCGGTCGGTCACTTTTCGAGCGATCATAAACTTCTAACGCACGGCGATGAAACTCGTAGGAAGGATTGTCGAACGAGATAGGGATACTCGTGGCTTCTTGAATCGCGGGGATCAATTCAGGTAAAAAATCATACATTTCCTGTGGTTTGACCATCATCGACTGAGTGCCATCGATATTAAGTGTGAGATAATTGGCTCCCAGATCGGCCTGCAGCTTGGCTAAATTTTGATAGGCTGAGAGATCTCGATTCTTCCACGCCCGTGCTGCCCGCGCGAACGAGTTGTTCATAAGCTCACCGATAAGCTTGAATGGACGCATAGGTTTTACAGTCAGGGGGCAAGTTGGGAGATTAAGTGCGCTGTCTTTTTTTGTCATTGTCAGTAAAGATTATTTTACCGGAACTGTGATCTCTTCCTAGTAAGGCATTAGCCCAGCTTGAAGTGCCACGTAACGATTCATCTTGGATGGCCGGAGCATGTGCGAGTAGCTGCTGCTCGCGCCCCTCGTATTTCAGGCGATCGTAAGCGCGGCCCCAAATGCATTCAAATTCTTCGACTTCGCACTTGCCATCGCGAGTACCACCGCAAGGACCGTTGCGCTGGTTCTTGGCACATTGCGATTCTGGACACAAAAAGGCAATTTCAGGCAACGAGCAGTCACCGCAATCGCGGCAGTCAAACATGGTCGACTTGCTGGCATGCTCGATAATTCTCAGCAATGCGGGGCCTTGTTCGCTGTTGGAAGAAGACGAGTAAATCGATTTGGCCCACTCGGTAATTCTTCGCCCCGGCGTGAAGGCTAGGTCGTGAACCAGCTTACTGAATCGGTAGCCGAACGTTACGTTGTGATTCGCCTTGCGATGGCTAAGAGACTCCTCGTAAACAGGATTCAATCGAGACCCGTCGGCTAGTCGAGTTTCTAGATCCTGTGCGAAAAAATAAAACTCATCTTGCGCAGGATATTGAATCTCTCTGGCAAACTCTTTCCAGTCATTTGGCGAGAATGACGACTCAATATCCAGAATGGCATGTACCTCTTCAATATTATGAACGCCACCCAAGTAGCCTCCCGCAAACCCTAAGCCACGAAAAATAGCCAACTGCTTGGCGGCTAATTCCTGGAAATATCTTGAGCCACGGTCGGGGCTTTTGGCAGATCGCTCACATTGTTCATGCAGGCTGTCGCTGATTACCACTCCAGGGATCAACTGTTTTCGGAAGAATCGAACTACCGATTGGCTGAGTAGAAACACGTTGCCAACAAGCGGAATATTCGTGATCTTGCGTCTCTGGAGGTAGCAGAGTAGTTCATGACTCTTGCGGGCATCGAAGCCAATCTGCGCGACAATAAACTTGGCACCGCACTGGATTTTCTTTTCCAGCTTGAGCAATTGTGGCACAACTTCGTTTTCATGACGCTTAAAATTGGTTGCCACCGCCCCCGTAAAGAAATTAGTCGCCTGCATGGTCTTTGCCGAATCGTTGGGACCAACTTTTGGACGAGCCAAGCCGCGATTCATCTCTTCCAGCATCGTCAGCAGGCCCACGGAGTCGATATCGAACACCGGCTTCGCTTGTCCGTGAAAACCAGCAGCCGGGTAATCGCCGCTCAGAGCCAGGATGTTATGAAATCCTTCACTCGCAAGTTGCCAAGCTTCGCTTTCCAGACCATTGCGATTGAAGTCCTTGCAAGAAAGATGGATTAGGACTTCTTTGTCGGCATAAAGAATCGGTTTGCCGAGGGCCATTGGGCTAAGCTGAGGGTTGCCCCCTGCGTTGTCAGTTATCGAAACCCAGTCCACTTCATTGCAATGGACAAGTTGCGTCGCAAACGACCTTGAATCGATGGCTTGGCGATCGGTTATTGTACCTCGTGTGGTGACTAATTCCACACCCAGTAAAAACTGAGATCGATCGGCCAGTTTGTCACTCAAGGTGTACATGAAGCTATATAACGCCTGTAATCAAATTGTAAAACTTTATGCAGAGCGCTACGCTACAACAGGAGACAGTTCCTTGAACAACTCAACGGCTCGCGAAGCATCGGCACCGTAGCCGTCCGCTCCAATTTCTTCCGCAAACATCTCGCTGACAGGGGCGCCACCAACACAAACTTTGACATGTCCTAGGCCTTCGTCTTTAAGCGTGTCGATGACAACTTTCATGTAGGGCATCGTGGTAGTGAGCAAAGCGCTCATACCTATGATGTCCGCGTTGTGCTCTCGGGCTGCAGCCACAAACTTTTCAGCAGATTGATCGACTCCCAAGTCGATCATCTCAAAACCGGCGCCTTCTGCCATCATACAAACGAGATTTTTTCCGATGTCGTGCAAGTCGCCTTTGACAGTGCCCATGATGACCGTCCCACTCGACTGCATGTCGCCGCCTGCAGACAACAACGGCTTAAGAATCGCCATACCAGCCTTCATTGCCCGGGCGGCGATCAAAACCTGAGGCACATAAAGCCGGTTGTACTTAAAGTCCTCACCCACGACGCTCATGCCGGCAATGAGCCCCTCTTGAAGCACTTCTTTAGCGCTACGATCTTCGCCCAACGCCTGCTCGGTCAACTCGGCAAGCTTAGGAGACTGACCTTCGTAGAGCGTTTGATTCATGAATGGATAATCAGGCATGCATAGTTCTCCAAATACCACGGCGATTGAGTAGGTTAGCTTCTCTGAAATAACTGGCGAAAAGAAGTGAGCAAAGATCGCCGCAGCCCAACCTGTACTATTAAGATTACAGTGCGAAAAGGGGCGATTCTATACGGGGGTTCTCCAATACCGATACTATTTTTACACATAGGGCAGGTTTTACGGTAGAATATGCCCATAGAGATATCATTCTGAGTTGTTAGCGAGATTGTCCAGCTTTCGATTCTCTCGTTTTTGTAATCGTATTTTGGTATTTATCGTTGATGCTTTTCGAGGCGATTTAGCACTCATGCGAGCTGCCATCCAAAAACTGCCTGCTCCCCAAAGGTCTTCTTATAGTCACCGAGTGAAATCGAGCCCTGAATTTCGCTTTAATTGGCATTTTCATCCGGAATATGAACTTACCCTCATTGTCCACAGTCAGGGGAAACGGTTTGTCGCAGACAATATCAGCGACTATCGCGATGGTGATTTGGTTTTGCTTGGCCCCAACTTACCCCATACCTGGCAATCCGTTCCCGCGTCTGGCGCACGGGTGCGCCACAAGGCATGTGTGGTTCAGTTTCCCGAAGATTTTCTCGGGGACAGTTTTTTTAATGCAACCGAACTTCGTCAAGTCAAGGGGTTACTGCGGCGTAGTGCTTATGGATTGTGTTTCAACGGTGGTTCTCGTGAGGAAGCGTCACAGCGGATCAAGGCTTTGGAAAAACTTTCAGGGCTACGGAAGCTCACTTCATTTCTTGAAATTCTGGAAATCCTTGCACGCTCGCGGAAAGCCAACGTTATATCGAGTTCTGGTTTCGTGCCATCGCTTCATCACGCCAACCATCGGCGTATCGACCAAGTATGTAAGTACATCAACAGCAACTATCAGCAACATATTTCGCAACCGATGGTTGCCGACATGGTGCAAATGAGCCCCTCTTCGTTCAGCACTTTTTTCAAAAAAACGGTAGGGCTCTCGTTTGTAGACTATGTCAACAGTCTCCGCATCAGCCATGCTTGTCGGTTGCTTATCGAAACAGAACATTCGGTCCTAAAAATCTGTCACTTAGCTGGTTTTAACAATCTCTCAAATTTCAATCGGCGATTTCTAAAGTCCAAAGGCAGCAGCCCCAGAGAGTACCGAAAGGAGTATTACTCTCGTGGGTTGGTAAGGTAGTTGGTCGACTCTAAATTTGCTGCCTGGGGCTAGTTTACTTGTAGACATGCGTACGGACACCAGTTGCGTCGCTGGAAATATCGAGCAATTCTCCCCGAAAGGGCAAGTTGAAAAGAATTCCTTGGAAGCCGCGGTCGGTGTTCGCGTCGCGTAATTGCAGGTCGTTTCCATACTCAGGGTCGAAGCCAAACAAAGCTCCGATGATCATCTCAGCAAAGGCGCCACCGCCTACGCATTCGCGCATACATGCTCCACGCAGCGCGATGCGGACTGGTGCATCGTGCTGCAAACGATTGGGGCCGTAAAATTCTCTCGCTTGTGCGTAGACGCCTTCATAGAGAACGGCTTGGGTACTACGAACAAAGTCCAAGGCTTTTTTCCAGGCACCTAACCTGCACATCGTCTCAGCGGTTAGCGCAGGCCAAGCAT
>Ga0114931_10008008_pt1 | contig 12842 bp, 10 predicted proteins | sample 2SBtaG_FD_89579 | JGI IMG/M metagenome (GOLD analysis project Ga0114931, IMG submission 89579) | Deep subsurface microbial communities from Kolumbo volcano to uncover new lineages of life (NeLLi) - 2SBTROV14_V59a metaG | ecosystem: Environmental > Aquatic > Marine > Volcanic | place: Kolumbo...
TGTCCTTATTTTTCACTTTGAAAACAGTCATTATATCAACATAACTCTTGTTTTCAAAGCAAAAACTAAGAACAAAATAATCAACCCAAAAACCTCAATTTATTTATTCACCGTTCCTTAGTATCGGACAAAATTATTAGGACAACTTTTCTTCAAGTTCAAATTCAAGAACAAGTTCAAGTGCAAATTTGCACTTGAACTTGTTCTTGAATTTGAACTTGTAAAAGATGTTACGATAAAATTGTCGAAGTACTTAAGATGCCGAAAATACCATCTGTGGTTCAAGGAAGAACAAAAACTTCTACAATCGTTCTTCTTTGTCCGATGATTAACGAGGTGTTGTCGCCTTTTAAAAAATTTTGCAAGTCAAAACCGTAAAATCATCGGGGAATTTAAGTTTTCCTTTAAAGGCTTCAATCTCCCGCATCATTTTTTCATTGAATGCTTTGGCAGGGAGGTCATAATTATGTAAAATAAATTTTTGCCCATAATGTTGGTCAAGAAATTCTCCCTTTTCATTTTTTATATCCGTCAACCCATCGGTAAAAAGAAGAAGCAAGGCTTCGTCCTCGATTTGGATTTCTCCGGCTTCAATTTCTGGTAATTTTTCAAAAGAACCTAAAATGGTACAGCCTTTTTTCAGGCGTTGCAATTTCCCGTTTATCGCCAGGGCAGGAGGGTTATGCCCGGCATTGACATATCGTAAGGTACGGGTTTTGAGGTTGAACTCGGCAACGAAAAAGGTGATGAAGCGCTCGGCTTTGGTGATGTGAAGCACTGCCTGATTGAGTTTTTTTATAAAAACCGTCAAATCCGAATACTGGTTAAACAGGCTGTGAAAATTTGCCTGAAAATTGGCCATCAACAAAGCCGCCGCTACCCCTTTGCCGGAAATATCGCCAATGCAAAAAGCAATCTTTTCGTCATTCGTTTCGATGAAGTCGTAATAATCGCCGCCGACGTTCCAATGCGGTTTATAGATGCTGGCCAATTCGTAATGTTTGCAAGAAGGCAGCGTCTTTGGAATCAACATTTGCTGCATCTCGCAGGCCAGTTCCATTTCCCGGTTCAAGCGTTCCTGTTGGAGTTGTTTCTTGAAAAGGCGCTTGTTTTCAATAGCAACGGCGATGATGTTGGAGATGGCGGTAATGAACTGAACCTTGTTATACATGTCATCATCTTCGCCGAAGCCGCCAATAAAAGCATAGGCCAAAGGCGTATCTTTGTGCCGAACCGGAATGACGACATCAAACTGCTTCACCAAAGGATGTTCGCTATCTTCCACATTATTCAAACGGGTATATTGAAGCAGGCGGTCCGTGATGTCTATTTCCAACAACTTTTCCTCGATGCCAACGGAAGCGGTGCAGGTCCATTCCCCCTCCTTCCTAAAAAATAGAGCCATCTTTTTCACTCCCATCTCCCAACTTAAAAAAGAGCTGTACATTTCGAAAAGACCCTCCGCAGAAACATTGTTGTTAATGGCTTGCGTAATATTCAATAAACGATTTACCTGCAACTGTTTCAAGTTCAGTTCTCTCTCCAACGCTTCGATGCTGGCTAAGCCTTGTCGTATGTTCGAATAACCTGCCATCAGTTTTTAGGGAAGTGCAGTTTTGTTTGAAATGAAAAATTGAACAAAATGATTGTACTTTGGTAAAGGTAAAAATTGAAAGTCAAATTTTAATGCTAATTTTCTTTTTATAGAATTTTTTTTCAACTATTAATTTTTGACAGTTCCACTCTGGAATCAACGGTCAGGCTTTTAAAAAGTCAAAAAGCAACCAAAAATATGCAAATCGTTTTATTGGAACCATTTTTTTGTGGCAGCCATCAACAATGGGCAGAGGGTTTACAGCAAAATAGCCGGCATGAGTTCCTTCTTCTTTTCCTCAAAGGCCGGCATTGGAAATGGCCGAGGCATGGCGGGGCAGTGATCCTTGCTCGAAAATTTTTGGTCAGCCGTTTTGAGCCTGATTTGATACTTGCAACGGATATGCTGGACCTGACCACCTTCCTGGCTTTGACCCGGAAAAAAACGCAAAACCTCGATGTTCTAAGTCTCCCAGACTTAGAACACTTGGGAACGGTGAGGTAATAAAGTGTGCTGTTTGAAGGAATTATAATCAGTCAAATTGTGCAATTTATTATCTCAGCGTTCCTTATATTTGAGGTGTCATTATAGTTCTTGCCAAGCCTGAAGATTTGCCCACCGGGTTGCTGAATCTCGCAAATCCTTCCATCCTGCCCATCCCGATTTTGACAATCACACCCGCTCAAAGCGCGCGGTAAAATGGCGTAAAAAGGGCGGTTCGCGGGTGATGCGGAAACCCCTTGCCTTATCTTTTTCTTCCTTCAGTTCTTTAAAGACTTCCACGACGTAATCAATGTGGGTTTGGGTATAGACCCTCCTTGGGATTGCCAGCCGGACCAACTCCATCGGGGCGGGAACAAACTTGCCTGCTGCATCGTATTTGCCGAACATCACCGAACCGATTTCGCAACAGCGGATGCCGCCTTTGAGGTACAACTCGCAAGACAAAGCCTGCCCGGGAAATTGCTCGGGCTGAATGTGCGGCAGAAAGGTTTTGGCATCGACATACACTGCGTGCCCACCCACAGGCCAGATGATGGGGATGCCCAAATCCTTGATTTTTTTGCCCAAATAGGTGGTGCTTTTGATGCGGTAGTGGAGATAATCGGGGTCGAAAACTTCCTGCAAGCCGATAGCGATAGCCTCCATGTCCCTGCCCGACAGACCGCCATAAGTGGAGTAGCCTTCGGTAATGATCAAAACCGTGCGGCAGGAAACCGCCAGTTCTTCATCTTTCAAAGCCAGGAATCCGCCCATGTTTACGATGGCGTCTTTCTTGGCGCTCATCACGCAGCCGTCGGCGAGGGAAAACATTTCCTGCGCAATCTCCTTGTAGGTCTTATCGGCGTAGCCCGCTTCCCGGTGCTTGATAAAATAGGCGTTTTCGGCAATGCGGCAGGCGTCGAGGATGAAGTGGATGCCGAATTTTTGGCAGATTTTTGAAATTGCCCGCGCATTCTCCATGCTTACGGGCTGCCCGCCGCCACTGTTGTTGGTCACGGTGAGGATGACGGCGCCGATGTTTTCAGGTTTGTATTTTTTGATGTTGGCCTCCAATTGCTCAACGTCCATATTTCCCTTGAAGGGGTGATATTCGTCGGGGTGCAAACCCGCCTCGATGGGGCAATCGATGGCCGTGGCGCCTGAAAATTCGATGTTTGCACGAGTGGTATCGAAATGGGTGTTGGAGATGAAAACCTTCCCTTTGCCTCCGAGGCGGACGTACAGCAAATGTTCGGCAGCCCTGCCCTGATGCGTCGGCATGATGTAGGGGTAACCTGTCAAATCGTGGATGACGGACTGCATGTGTTCCCAACTTCTGGCGCCCGCATAACTTTCGTCCCCCCGCATGATGCCCGCCCACTGTTCGGCACTCATGGCAGAGGTGCCGCTGTCCGTCAGCAGGTCAATAATCACTTGTCTGGATTTGAGCAGGAACGGATTGTAATACGCCTGTTTGAGAAACTGCCTGCGTTCCGCTTCGGTGGTCAGTTGAATTTGTTCGACTACTTTTATCCGGAAGGGTTCGATGGTTATTTTGCTGTGCATGTGTTTTGATTGTCAATAAGTCATTGGTCATTAAGTCATTTGGTCAAATGACCAATGACCCCATTGACCCATGACTTTTCAAGAAAGGTTTTCGATGTATTTATAAGCCGAACCGGTGTTCAACAGCACTACTTTTTCATCTGCTTGAATCCAATTTTGGTCCACCAGTTTTTTCAAAGCGACCCAGGTGGCAGCGCCTTCCGGGCAAACAAACAATCCTTCTTCGGCGGCGATTTCTTCGATGCCAGCTTTTAAGGCTTCATCTCTGACAGAAACAGCCGTTCCCTTGCTTTCGTACAAAGCCTTCAAAATCAGGCGGTCGCCAAAGGCCTTTGGCACTCTCAACCCATTGGCAATAGTGGTAGCAGGATGGTCAAAAACCTTCGCCGAAGGACTACCATTTTCAAAAGCAGAAACGATGGGGTGGCAGCCTTCCACCTGAACGGCTACCATCCGGGTCCTCACCTTTTTCAACCATTTCAACTCCATCATTTCCTGGAATGCTTTCCAAATGCCAATCAGGCCGGTTCCTCCGCCAGTTGGATATATTAGGACGTCGGGGGTTTCCCAATTCATTTGTTCGGCAATTTCGTAACCCAGCGTTTTCTTTCCTTCCAGGCGGTAAGGTTCTTTGAGGGTGGACACGTCAAACCATTGGTTCCCGGAATTCTGGAGCGACATCAAATTTGCGCAATCGCTAATCGTGCCATCTACTATTTTGAGGTTGGCACCAAAGGCCCGGCATTCGATTTTGAATACGTCGGGGGTTTCCTTGGGCATAAAAACATGCGCCTCCATTTTGGCTTTGGCACAATAAGCGCTCAATGCGCTTCCCGCGTTCCCCGCAGTGGGGATGGTACATTTGGAGACGCCCAATTCCCTCGCTTTTGAAATCGCCATTGCCAAGCCTCTAGCCTTAAACGAAGCGGTGGGGTTCATCCCCTCCTCTTTGAGGAAAAGATTTTTCAAACCCAGCTTCGCCGCCATTTGGGGTACTTCGAGCAAAGGGGTCATCCCTTCTCCCAAAGACACGATGTTTTGGCTGTCTTCGACCGGCAGCAACTCCTTATACCGCCACATCGTGGAAGAGCGTTCCCGAAGTATTTTTTTGTCAAAATCAGTGGGGAAATGGTATTTGGCCAGCAGGGGTTGATGGCAGTTGTCTTTTCGGCAGAAGGTGTTGATTTCCGCTTTGTCATATTCCGTACCGCAATAGGAACATGCCAGATGCGAGAAGAACGAATTCGTCATGCGAGTTTCTTTTTTGGCGTCAGGGCAAGCACACTCTTTGGCTGATTTTGGTCTGTGTGATGATTTGTGCGATCAGCCAATCCCGAAAAAAACGGGACAAGTCGTGTGTGATTGCAGCACTGGCTATGGTCTGTCAGCTTCAGCAGATCTTCTCAAGGCGAGAAATGCTTCTTTCAAAGGTTGAGAAACTGAACTTGCAGGTTCGTTTAACACGAGTTCCTGATATATGTTTAAGAATTGATTTCGCTGTCTGTGGAAAAAATGCAAATAGTGTCGAATAAAACCCATGCAGTCCAAAACGGCTATTTCAATTCCTGTTTTATCATAATGGGTTTTTGCATAATCAGATACTTCTGGTTCAATGATGTCAGTTGTAATGAAAATGTAATTGTCAATTTTTGCTTCATGACCAGCGAGTTTTTGCAAAGCATGGTCAATATCATTTCGGGTAACTCTTTTGTCCTTCATCTCATAGCTGGTGACAATTTTATCGTCATTGGTTAGCGTTACTTCAACATCTCCAATTGAACCCGTCTGTTTGTCTGCTGCCGTATGTGATTGCAATGGCAAAGTAGTCTCGCCAATACTGTCTTTTACAGATGAGTACGCAGCGGTCACAATTAACACAGGAAGTCGGCTCGACTTTTTGCAATTTAAATGCTGTGTCAACAGTGTTACGATTTCTTCGGAAGACAATGGCAAAAAATCATCTGTTTGCTTTAATTCTGCAATGAGTTGTTGCATGCGCTTGTCATCTTCGTCTTTGATGATGAGCAAAAAGCGGATAATCTCTTTTAAAGCGTTTTGCGGAGTTTCCTGTTTACTATGAATTTCATTGAGTACTACAATGGTGTAGTCATAAGGTTTTCTTGGTCTTCCAACTAACACAAAATCCTTGGTCAATACTCTGTCAATGTTTCTGAAAACAGGAGAAAGATAAGCTGTCGTTGAATTGCAGGGCAATTTATGCTTGTGAATAAATGCTTCGAGAAAACGCTCATCATAACCTCTACCTGAATAAGTGCCTTTAGCATTAATCTCTGTATAAGGTTTCCGAATGTCAACTTTGGGATTATCTATTTTGGCCAGCAAGCAGGACATCAAGAACCTAATTGGAGCTTTTGTGCCATTGTTTCGGCAAATGAATTCAACCTTATCTCTCAAATCGTCTGATTTAATGAATGATTTCTTCTTGCTTTTAGAAGATGATTTGAAAAACGCCTCTAATATCTTTTGTGGCTTACTCATTAGCGAAAAGAGAATAATTGTTTGATTGTTTTTCTATATCATAATTTACCCAAAGCACCTCCTGGCGTTTGTCTTTAGTGGAATGAATTGTTTTTTCAGGACTGTAAATTTTCCTCCATTTTGAACTTGGGTAGAGGTCTTCCATCAAATCACAGTCATAGTTGGAAAGAGCAACCATACCCTCAACTGAATTTAGAACAACGGCAAGTTCTTTGTGCATTTGGTTGTCCATTTCAAAGCCATAAGAATTGGTGTCGCCTCTTGTTTCATGTAAATAGGGCGGGTCGCAATAAAACAATGTTTTTTCGCTGTCATAAAGTTTGATGACATCCGTTGCTGGTCTATTTTCAATTTGCACCCTCAAAAAGCGGGTCGCAATAAATTCAAGATGTTCAACTCCACCAAGCCAACGGCTCACAACTCCGCTCATTCCTGCCCGGCTTGTGTTTTTGCAATTCGCCCATCTGCCGATTGAAGCAGTTTGGGCAAGTCCTGTTCTTACTTGTCGTGCTCTTACATAAAATCGTCTTGCTCTTTCTATGGGTGATAAATCAGGGTCAAGTTCGCAAGCTATACCAAACTCCTCTCGCGAGAATGGCGTTAGTCCAATCTGTTCAATCAACTCGTCCTTATGCGCTCGCAATATTTTGAAAAAGTTCACAACTTCTCCGTCAATGTCGTTGTAGGTTTCCACGGGGGATGGTTCCCTGTTCATCAAAACGGCTGCCGAACCAGCAAAGGGTTCACAGTAATGCTGACAGTCAGGGAGTAATGGCAATAGCCAGTCAAGATGCGAGAACTTGCCTCCATACCAACCAAATGCTATTAACTTTTTGGGTCGTTTTAGTCCGAGCAGAGGAGCTGCGGTTCTTTTCCTTTTGGTAGTTGTTTTCAAATTGTTGTTCTCTTTATTATTCTGTTCAAATTTATCCTTTTCGAGCGTTGGGAAAAAATTAAGCTCTTTTGGTTTTTTCGTGAGGGCTTTTGTGTCGGCAAAAACCAAATGTGCTTCAGGTGTGTGGGCTATTTTATATGACGCACAACCCTGAATAAAAAAAACAGCGCGGATTTCTGATTCAGTAGTTTCCAATGACTACTTTTTCAATAGTCCGCTTTTCTTCGGCGCTAATTTCTAAAAAATAAACTCCATTCTTCAAATTACCCACATTCAATTCAAAAGAAGAGGGGTTTTGTTTTTCCAATCGAAAAGATCTGACCGTTTGTCCAGGCAAATTCAGCAGTCGGACTTGCAAATCGCCTCTGTTGCTAAAGCCTTGAAAATCAACGTGCAGCAAGTTGGAGGCAGGGTTTGGATAAAGGACAATTTTCGCTTTTTCAACCTCCGTTTCAGCAACTGCCGTAATCGCACATTCCAAAGAAAATTGTTGAAAAAAATCCCACATCAAATCATCGGCATTTATAAATTGGGAAACCGGGTCTCCGACAGCCGAAGCGGTGCCACCTGGCCAGGAGTGACCTCCGTCGTGGGTGATGTAAAGGCGGATTTCGGAATTGCAGGAACAATTTCCCCATCGGAAAATGTCGAAATCGTCGGCATCCCGCAGCGTGTCGTTGGTCAGTTGACAATTGTTATAAACCGACCAGGCGTTGAGCAAAGAATCGAGGGGCGGGTTGTGGTGGTTCGAAAAGCCCGAACCGACGCCTCCCTGAAATGGGACGTTGGTGTCCAAATAGGAGTGGAAGTGGATGATGGGAACCGGCCGTTCGGGTGCGCAAAAGAGGGCGGTACTGCTACTCGCCACCGGCGCAATCGCCGCAATTTTATCGGATAATTCGCAGGCCAAGCGGTAGCACATAAAACCACCGTTGGACATGCCGGTCGCATAAATCCGGTCGAGGTCGAGGCTGTAATTTGCGGCAAGTGCATCTATCAAAGCCGAAATGAACCCGACGTCATCTATGTCGTTGGCGCTAGCAAAACCGCAGCAAGCCCCGGCGTTCCAAGTGCGAATGCCCAGCAAAAAGGAAGGCACTCCGTCGGGGTAAACGACGATGAAGCCTGCTTCATCTGCCTTTTCACTCAAGCCGGATTGAATTTCCAACTGGCTGCCACTTCCAAAACCCCCGTGCATCGCGATGACCAAAGAATAGGTCTCGTCAGGATTATAGCCCTCCGGCAGGTGAAGCAGCCAGGTGCGAAAACGCCCCTCGTGGAAAAGGCTGTCGAATTGAGAGAATGCCGGTTGGCACAGAAAGCACGACAAAATGAATAGAAAATAATTTTTCATGGTTTTTGATTTGAATTGTTTGGAAATTCCCGATTTGCAAAATCTTTCAGATTTGGCAAATCTGTTTTTCGTTGATTTTAAATTTACCAAATCTGAAAGATTTCGCAAATTGATATCAGAAATTAGAAAAAAGAAAGGACAGGGCAAACCATATCATTCCAAAATTGTCCTTTCACCGATAAGAGATTCCCAGAATAGATTAGATATTTGCGCCCATGTTATTAATTTTTCTTTTTCTCGTCGCCTTTTTCCTTGCCTACGGCAATGGCGCAAATGACAACTTCAAAGGAGTCGCCACCCTTTTTGGAAGCAATACCACCAATTACAAAAGAGCCATCGATTGGGCTACGGCAACCACTTTTTTGGGTTCTGTTTCCGCCATTTTTCTCGCCTCCGCGTTGGTGAAAAACTTTTCCGGCAAGGGCTTAGTGCCTAATGAACTCGTGCAGGCGCCTGCTTTTGCTGCTGCCGTCGCGCTTGGCGCCGCGCTCACTGTTTTTCTGGCCACCAAAATAGGGATGCCCATTTCCACGACCCACAGTTTGGTCGGTGGGCTTTTTGGGGCTGGGATTGTCGGAGTAGGCAGCGCCTTTAATTTTTCCAAATTGGGAAACACCTTTTTGATGCCGCTGGTAGTCAGCCCTATCTTAGCTTTGGGGGTGAGTTTGGTGGTTTATTGGTTTTTTAGAAAATGCAGGATTGCTTTGGGAATCACGAAAGAATCCTGCGTCTGCTTTGGCGATGAAATGAAAGTCGTCTCCCAATTGAATTGCGACAAAGACTTCATTGCTTTGCCAATAGAAACCCAAAAAAGCATCCGAAGCGCTACGGAAGCAGAATGCACCGAAGTCTATCAGGGCCGGTTTTTGGGTCTCAATGCCCAAACGGTTTTAGATTTTGCGCATTATTTGAGCGCCGGCGTTGTCAGCTTCGCAAGAGGCTTGAATGACACGCCTAAAATAGTCGGTTTGCTGTTGGTAATCAACGCGTTAGATATCCGGTGGGGAATGGTGGCCATTGCGGTAGCCATGGCAATCGGGGGCTTGTTGAACGCCCGGAAAGTTGGCGAAACCGTTAGCAAACGCATCACCCCGATGAACCACGGGCAGGGCTTCACGGCAAATCTAATCACCGGTCTGCTAGTTGCTACCGCTAGTATCCACGGGTTGCCTGTTTCGACCACCCACGTCTCCGTTGGCTCTATTTTTGGCATCGGAACGGTGACCAAAAAAGCAGATTGGGGCGTGGTCACCCAAATTGTATTGGCTTGGGTGTTGACCTTGCCGGTGGCAGCCCTTTTGAGCGCTCTGATTTATTGGGTCATGATACAGTTTTGATAATTATTGCGACAAGTGAGGTGATAACTTAAAGTCACCACCTGACTCAACTCCACCTCACTCCACGAAAAAAATCTACTGAACCAGGTTGATTAAAGTTTGATAATCGTCAAAAGGGGCATCGTCGCCTTTCATTTCCAAAAGGTCCATCAAAGAAGCCGCGTCGCCGTTGTCGGCATAGAAATCTTCCAGGTCCTGGCAGGTTTGTTCGCAGCGTATTTCAATTTGTCCTTTTTCGAGTTGGTTCATCCGCCAACGCCAGGTCGCTTTCATTCGGGCAAGGATTCGTTCGTTGACCTCAGCCTGGTCGTTTTCGGAAGCGATGGAGATTATATTACTGAAAGCCAGATTGTTGCGGGCGAGCAGTCTTCCTTTTTCAATAATAAAATATGCGGTATGAACTTTGGAATTATCCGGTGAAAGCAAGTTGGAATAGAGTACCAATTGGAGGTCTTCTTCGTTTTTGATAGTTCGTTCGAGGCGGTTGGCGCCGCGCCATTTCAAATCTAGTACCGCCAATTCTTCTCCTTTTTTCAGCACCAGGTCTGCTCTTCCTTTTACCGGGATGTCCAAAAAATTGCCTTCCAGGTCTTTTTCCGTTTCCAACACTTGCCAGCCGTTTTGCTGAATTTTGGAAAGCAGACTCCAGGCAGCGAATTTCAATTTGTGAATAAAAGCGATGCGTTCCGGTTCTCGGCCATACATCAAAAGGACAGCCCCTTCTTTCGCAAACAATTGGTTTGCTTCTTTTTCGACCCACTGTTCTACCTGCGCTTTTTCCCACTGCACAACCTCCTGAGCGAACAATTTTTCAAATAGGCGGTGCGCCAGGTTACCCATCAATCTTGCATCGTTCACCACGCTGAGAATGGCGGATTTGTTCAGGCGAATTTGGTATTTGAAGACCCATTGGTAGGGGTAGTAAAAAAGGGTTTCGAGACTCGTTAAGGTTTCGTATTCGCGGGTCAATTTATCGAGGTTGCGAATGTGGAGGAAGGGTTTGGGTTGCCCCAACCGGCGGGTGGGGATAAGCGCTTTATTGGGCAGTTGGAAATGTTTCTCAAAATTTTCCATCCTCTTCAAAGAAGTAATTTCAAAGGCAATGGATTCGGGATTTGCAAAAGTGGCTTCCAAATCGCCCTGAAGTGGATGCGGAAAAACGGCCTTGCCATTTACGAATTCGGGAACGACGAGGAGTAAGCGGTTTTGGGTGTTCAAAATGGGGCGTTTTCGTTGCCAAACCATCAAGGCATTTTCCCGTTCCGGTGTTTCCAAATGAATGCCCGTTGCCCGCAAATATTGCCGTTCTTTTTGGTGCCAGCGGGAGAAGAAATGCACCGGTTCGTTCTGGATAAAGTTCCACCAAACGAGGCTATCCACCTCCCCGATAATAGCGCCGGGCTGCATGGTGTGGGGCAAATGTCCCACCTCTTTTTCCTGAAAAACCACCGGCGAAGGTTCGTAAATGGTTCGGACGATTCGCTCCAGTTCGAGATAAGTTAGTTCGCTTTCCGGCAAGGTCTCCAAAAGCTCCACAATTCGCTTCGATTGCTCCCTTAACACCAGGAAGGAGTTGTTTTTGCTGTCCCCCCTTTCGAAGGTTTTGCAAGCCCATTCTTTCAGAAATTCAAAAATTTCCAGCACCTCTTTTTTGGGAACTTTCCAGTCCAAATCATAGCGTCTGCGCCGAAACCAGAAGTCGTACTGCTCTTTTATTTCGTTGAAATCGATGCGCGGGTCGTTCTCTGCGCGTTTGCTCAGCTCTTCAAAATAGCGGTTGATGGCGATGAACCAACCTTCGCTGTTCAGCCCCGGCCGTTGCGCCATTTCATTGGCGATTAGGGTGGCGAGGTCATCGGTCAGGGGTTTTACCGAAAGGGAGACAAATTCCAAAATTTTGAAGGGGTCAATCGGCTGCCAAAGGAAGGCAGTGACCAATTTTAGTATCTGCAAACTCGGTCGGGCGAGGGAGGCAGATAAAATTCCCAGGCTTGGAAGCCCCTCCTGAATGAGCGCCATGTCTAGCGACCTGCTTTTTTCCGGGATGAGGCAGGCGGGACGAAATTGGGGGTTCAATTTGAATAGCTTGGCTAGATAAGCGGCAGCTTCGGTTCCCCGTTTGGCTTTCAGGATGAGCAGAGAACCATCGTTTTTCAAGGCGATTTTTTCCTTTTTCCCGGAGGGAGAAAGAAGCCGTTTTTGGAAGTTGGAAAGGTCGGTTTCCGTTCCTCTGGAATTTTGGACAGCTTCCTCCGAAAGCAGTGTGATGGCAATTCCTAGTTTTTTGAAAAGTTTTTGAAAATGGGAAGGCAGGAGTTCAAGTGGTTCTACCAAAAACAATTCCGTGACCGGGTGTTTTCGTTTTTCCAGTTTTTTGACAACGGCCACAAAGCGGTCGGCAAAACCCGGAGAAAGAGAAATGGGGGCGTCCTCATCGGCTGGTTTCATTTTAAAAACGGCCTCGATTTGGGCAAGGGTTTGCAGGCGTTCGGGGGTGCTTTCTGAAATTTCAAAATTCCAGCCTGCCAAAACCAATTCATCCCTCCTCTGCAACAATTCCGTTGCCAATGCAAAGTGGTCGGCTTCAAAAGAGGCTTTGTAAAAAGGTTGGTTTTGCGTTTTTAAATGGGCTAAAATCGCCTGCCGGTATTGTTCGATGCGGAGGTACTCGTTGTTGGCAGGATGCCCTATCAAACCGAGATGGGATTCCAGCATTAAAAGCAACTGAACGGGTCCGAAATAATGAACCCCGCCCTCCGGTTCGGCAGGCTTAGGAATGACCAAATCGTCCAATTGCAACCCAAAAAAAACCTTCATGGAGAGAGGATAGAGTTCAAAAATTCAGCGTTCAGAGTTCAAAGTTCAGCGGTTTCCTGATAATCAATAAAAGGCACCGAATCCGATTGTCGAATATTCTCACCGTAAAAACTTTTGGAAATAGAACGAGAAAAGAAAACCAATTCACCGAAAATCCCTTCCGAAACTAAAATGACTAAGTAACGATGAAAAAATAAGTTCCTCATTTCGACGAGTTTATTTTGTTCTTAGTTTTTGCTTTGGAAACAAGAGTTATGTTGATATAATGACTGTTTCCAAAGTGAAAAATAAGGGCAA
>Ga0114931_10008009_pt1 | contig 12842 bp, 19 predicted proteins | sample 2SBtaG_FD_89579 | JGI IMG/M metagenome (GOLD analysis project Ga0114931, IMG submission 89579) | Deep subsurface microbial communities from Kolumbo volcano to uncover new lineages of life (NeLLi) - 2SBTROV14_V59a metaG | ecosystem: Environmental > Aquatic > Marine > Volcanic | place: Kolumbo...
AAATCGTCCGTGTATTCAGTACTGACCTTAACGGCGACAAGCAGTTATTATATGCTATGACCAAGATAAAAGGAGTTTCACTCCCAATGGCAAACGCTACACTGCACAAGGCCAACATACAAAAAGACAAGAAAGTGATTCAACTTACAGATGAGGAAATAGCAAAAATTGAGGACACTTTAAGAAATGCTCATGAGAATTTCCCTGTGTGGATGCTTAACAGAAGAAAAGATGTTGAGACTGGAGAAGACACACACTTATACTTAGCAGACTTAACTTTCGGCCTTGAGAAGGATTTGAGGCACTTAAAGCGTGTCAAGTCTTATCGTGGAATGAGGCATCAGGCAAATCTTCCTGTGCGCGGTCAGAGGACCAAGAGCAATTTCCGTAGGAATAAGGGAAAAGCACAGGGTGTTAAGAGAGCAAAGAGTGCCAAGAAATAATCAAGTGATTAATAATGGGAGACCCCAAGAAGAACAGGAAAAAATACAGCACGCCAAACCACCCATGGCAGAAGGCAAGGATAGATTCTGAAGCCGAGATTATACGCGCTTATGGCTTAAAGAACAAGAAGGAAGTATGGCGTGCACTTTCAAGATTAAGAAATTTCAGGGAACAGGCAAAGCGCTTGTCTTCATTAAGAACAGATCAGGATGCTGTTGAGACTCAGCAAGTATTAGCAAGAATGAGACGCTACGGACTCTTAAAAGAGGATGCAAGGCTTGATGATGCATTAACATTATCAATTAATGATATTTTGGATCGCAGACTTCAAACAATCGTTTACAGGAAGGGTCTTGCAAAGAGCATGAAACAGTCAAGACAGTTCATAACACACGAGCACATCACAATTAATGGCATAAAAATAAAATCACCAGGACACCTTGTCACATTATCAGAGCAGGGAACGATAGAATTCAGGCCAAAATCAACATTATCAGACCCAGAACATCCTGAAAGGGCAAGGGAAAAGATAATAGAAGTTGAAGAAGCTGCTGATGTAGAATCAAAGATGGAAGGCCCTGTTCCTGAAGCTGACGGTGAAGACTCCGAAACAAGTGAGGAGAATTTAGAAACCGAAGAAGCAGCTGAAAGCGCAAAAGAAAATGTTGCTGAAACAGAATCACAAGATGAAGAAAAAGAGGCGCAGGCATAATGGCAGAAACAAGAGACTCAAGACAGAGGCCTGAAAGGCGCCCTAGAAGAGCACCCCCAAGTATTAACATGGAAGGCGCAAGATGGGGTATCGCTCACATTTACAGTTCTTACAATAACACCATAATTCACATTACAGACGCTACAGGAACAGAAACTTTAGCAACAAGCTCGGGAGGGCAGGTTGTAAAGTCAGACAGGCTCGAATCAAGCCCCACAGCAGCAATGGTTGCTGCAAGAAAGGCAGGAGAGATAGCAAAAGACAAGGGAATTAACGCACTGCACGTTCGCATTCGCGCACCTGGAGGCCACAATGGACCAATGAGTCCGGGACCCGGTGCTCAAGCTGCAGTTCGTGCACTTTCAAGAATAGGATTAAGAATAGGACTCATAGAAGATGTGACTCCGGCACCTCACGATGGCTGCAGGAAAGCAGGCGGAAAAAGAGGAAGAAGAGTATAATCACAAAAGGTAATGATCATGAAAGTTAAGGTGAACGAGTACAATGATAAGAAGGCACAAGTGCTCTTTGAAGATGCCAGCCACGGCTTCGTAAATGCTTTGAGGCGTGCAATAACAAACGAAGTGCCTGTACTTGCAATACACGATGTTGAATTAAGAAAGCAAACCTCAGTATTGTACGATGAAATATTAGCTCACAGGCTCGGACTGACACCATTAACTACAGATTATGCAACTTACGATTATGAAGATGTTAAGGAAGGCGAAGAACGCAGTGCAAGGTCACAGGTAAAACTCACTTACACTGCAAAAGGACCTGGAATCGCTTACGCCGAAGGATTGCAATGCGCAGATCCTGCAATAAAGCCTGTTTATGGCAAGATGCCTTTCGTTAAGCTCGCAGGAGATCAGGAACTCGAGTTTGAGGCTACAGCTGTGATGGGAAAAGGCAAAGATCACAGCAAGTGGATACCTGGAATTGCAATGTATTATGAAAAAGCAGATTTTAAAGTCCATAATTCAAAGCCCGAGAAGAAAGTAAGGAAAAAATTCCCGCCTCAAATATTTGATGGTACAGAAATTGACGTTTCAAAAATCAATAATTCCATACTTATAGATGCTGTTGAAGGCGTCGACAATTCGGTATTGGAAGTAAAAAGGAAAGAGAATGCGTTCATCTTTGAGGTTGAAAGCTTCGGTATGATAAGCGCAAAGGATATGCTCGTTCGCGGCTTTGCTGAAATGAGGAGCATGTTAAGCGTATTAAAAGGAGAGGTAGACAGCAAGTTATAAGCCGAATTATCAACATCATAGGCGACTTAGGTTTTTGCACGCGGAGGTGGCAGAGCCTGGTCAAATGCGCTAGCTTGAGGGGCTAGTCCCTTAGTGGGTGCGCGTGTTCGAATCACGTCCTCCGCATTAAAATTAAAAGGTAATGAAAAATGAAGAAAAGCAATCCGCATTTGCAGGTAATGATAACAGAATTGAGAAAGAAGGCTCATACTGACAAGAGTAATTTCTGGCTCAGAATAGCTGAAGACCTGCAGAAGCCGTCAAGATCCCGCGTCATAGTTAACCTTTCAAAGATAAACAGGGTTTGCGATGAAGGCGAAACAGTAATAGTGCCCGGCAAGGTTCTTGCAGCAGGAGAGCTTGAGAAGAATATTACAGTTATAGCATACCAATTCAGCGGTAATGCTAAGAAGAAAATTGCAGATAAAGGAAGTGCAATGGACCTTAACGAGCTCGCTCAGAAAGGAATAAAAGGACAGAAAATCAGGATAATGGGATAATCATGGAAAAAATCATAATAGATGCTGAAGGCTTATTGCTCGGAAGAATGGGAACTTACGCCGCAAAGCAGCTACTCTTAGGAAACGAAGTAATAATAGTTAATGCGGGACGCGTTAGCATGTCAGGAACAAAAAGGGACATACTCTCAAGAGAAAAAGCAAAAGCAGCACGAGGAACCACAATAAACCAAGGGCCTTTCTATTACAGAAACCCCGCTACATATGTTAAGAGAACTGTTCGCGGAATGCTTCCCAGCAAGAAAAGCAGAGGAGAAGAAGCATTGAAAAGACTAAGAGTTTACACTTCAAACACTCAAGGATTGAAGGCTAATGTTAAGATTGAAAATGCGAGCGTTGAAAAGCTCCCTAACATAAAATTTGTTGAATTAAGCAAGATACTCAATATTATAGGTGCACAGAAATGAACGTACATTCAGGAAAAAGAAAGAGTGCAATTGCACGCGGAGTTTTCAGAAAAGGAAACGGGAAGATTACAGTGAACAATATGCCCGTTGACATTTACGCTCAAGGATTTTATGCAATGAAAATAACAGAACCTGCAATTCTTCTTCTGGAGCTTGCAAAGAAAGTTGACATAAGCATAAAAGTTAACGGCGGCGGAATGAACGGTCAGGCTGACGCGTGCAGAATAGTTGTAGCTAAGGCATTGCTTGACTTTTCAGGCAACGATGATGCTGTTGAGAAGATACTGCTCGATTATGACAGGAACATGCTCATTGCTGATGTTAGAAGAAAGGAACAGAGAAAGCCAAACACCGGCGGAAAAGCAAGAGCAAAGACTCAGAAGAGTTACAGATGATTATAATAATAAAGTGAATCGCAATGATAATACCAATAAGATGCTGGAGCTGCGGAAAACCCATAGGACATTTATGGGAAGAATTCGTAGAGCGCAGCAAGAAAGAAGACTCTAAGAAAGTTCTTGACGAGCTTGGTGTTGAAAGGTACTGCTGCAGAACACAATTCTTAGGCCACGTTGACCTTATAGACACAGTCTCAAAGTTCAAGAAGGTATAAAATAATTATTAAAATCCCTTTGATTATTCTTCAAGTATTTCACAACACTTTTCAATATTAAGATCCTATCTTCTTTTGTATGGGGGTTTGAGGCTTTATGGTTATGAATGAAGATATTGTAAAAGAACAGGTTGTTGGAAGGCTTTCTGGAAAGGGAGCGCATGCGCCTACAAGCGCAGCATTAGAAGGGGTTCCTTTTGACAAGCTCGGGATAATTCCAAAGGGAAGCGATTACAGCATCTATCAGCTTGCATGGCATCTTATTTTAGAGCAGAGTGAGATGATAGCATATTCCAAGGACACTAATCACAAGGGCCCAAAATGGCCTCACGGATACTGGCCGAAGAATTCAGCGCCAGAATCAGAAGAGGAATGGAATTCTCTTGTTAAGCAGTTCAAAGAGGATAATAAGACTTTTATTGAGATGATAAGCAAAGGCAATCTTACAGATGAACTTCCCGGAAAAGTTGGAACAGGCCATACTCTGATTCGGCAGGCACTTATAACTGCTGACCACACATCATATCATACGGGGCAGATAATACTCTTAAGGAAGATTCTGGACTGTTGGGATTAAGCGGTATACATCATATCAGCTTGAATGTTTAAATATACTTTTAAATACTAAATATTAATACACAAGTTCATGGAAGAAAACGAGAAGTCTTTTTCAGAAAAGAATACTGAAATTGCGGCTAAATGGGCTAAGGAATGGTCCAAAGAGAAACTATACGAGCCTGAGATGGGTTCTGAAAAGCCAAAATTCCTTATAACTTTTCCTTTTCCTTATGTTAATGGAGCTCCTCATGTGGGGCATGCTTACAGTTCTTTCAGGACTGATGTATATGCGAGATTTAAGAGGCTTATGGGGTATAACGTTCTTTTTCCTCAGGGATTTCACGCTACAGGAGAGCCTATCTTAGGCATTGTTGAGAGGATAAACAAGAATGATCAGAATCAAATTGCAACGCTTAAGGCTTATGATGCAACTGATGATGAAATTGCAAAGTTTGCAAAAGATCCCGGGTTTATAGTTTCTTTTTTCAGAGAAAAGTGGATTCGTGACCTTAAGGATGTCGGCTTTAGCATTGACTGGACAAGGATGTTTACTACAACAAAGATAACTCCTGCATTCTCTAAGTTTGTTGAATGGCAGTACAGAAAACTGCACAGAATGGGATATATAACTCAAGGCACTCATCCTGTTATATGGTGTCCTCACGATGAAAGTCCTACAGGAGATCATGACAGGCTTAAAGGAGAGGGCGAATCACCTCAAGAGTTCAAAGTGCTTTTATTCCCCGTTGAAGGAGAATCTTATCACTTTGCGTGTGCAACACTAAGACCTGAAACAATATTCGCAGTAACTAACGTGTGGGTTTCTGATTTTGATTATACTATAGCTGAGATTGATGGTAAAGATTGGGTTATTGCAGATTCTGTAATTGCAAAATTAAAAGATCAACTCCACGATGTTGTTGTTAAAAGGAAAATAAGCGGTGAAGAACTATCCAAGAAGACTGCTCTAAATCCTGTGACAGGAAAACAGATTCCTGTGTTCACATCACCATTCGTCGATACCAACAACGCCACAGGAGTTGTAATGTCTGTTCCAAGCCACGCTCCTTATGATTATATGGCGTTAAAGACTCTTGTTGATGAGCGCAATGAGAAAGCTAAGAAAGCTCTTGAATCAGCATTCAATATGATAAAAGTAACTGATGTTCCTGAAGGAAAGCTTAACGCCCAGCATTATGTTGAAACCCATAATATTACTTCTATTAGCGACGAAAAAGAACTTCATAAGGCAACAAGTGAAGTTTACAAGGTCGAGTTTCACAAGGGAAAATATACAATAAAAGAGCTTGAAGGATTAGATGCTGAAAAAGCTAAAGATAAGGCTTATGAGATGGCTCTTGAAAAAGGGCTTGCAAGCAATCTTTATGAGACTACAGGCCTGGTTGTTTGCAGATGCACTACAACATGTCACGTTAAGATTCTTGAGAACCAGTGGTTCCTGAACTATAAGGATGCCGAATGGAAAAAGAAGAGTAAAGAGCACCTTGATAATATGACTATTTATCCTTCTGAGGCAAGGCAGCAGTTTGAGAATACTATTGACTGGCTTGACATGAAGGCATGTGCGCGAAAGTCAGGGTTGGGAACGCCTCTTCCTTTTGATAAGAGCTGGATTGTTGAGACTCTTTCTGACAGCACAATATATAATGCATATTACACTATAAGTAATTTTGTCAATAACGGCAGCATCACAGCAGACGACCTTGACGATAATGTGTTTGAATACATATTCTCAGGCGGGGAGTTGAAGGAACATCCAAAAAAAGACGTCATAAATAACATGAAAGCGTCATTTGAATATTGGTATCCTGTTAATATAAGATGCTCTGCTAAAGACCTCATACAAAACCATCTTACTTTTTTCATAATGCAGCATGTTGCATTATTTGATAAGAAGTACTGGCCTAAAGGCATTGCAGTAAACGGCTACGTTAATGTTGAAAATGAGAAGATGAGCAAGAGCAAGGGAAATATTATACCTTTCAGAAATCTTATTGAAGAGTTCGGCCCCGACTTTGTAAGGCTTAACATAGTTACAAGCAGTGAGGGAATGGATGATGCCAACTGGGCTTCTGAAAATGTTTCAGGATTCACATCAAGACTTAATGCTATAGCCCAGGCGGTTGAAGAGGTTATTACCTATGAAAGCAATAACAAAATAACTTCAGATAATAACTCTGTTATAACAGTTCAAACGTATAACGACAAGATATTCCTTAGTGTTATCGAAAACAGTGTTAAGACTGCAAAAGAGAATTTCGAACAGTTAAAGTTCAGGACTGCTGCTCAGAATTCATTCTTTAACCTTACAAATGCACTCAAGGATTATGTTAAAGGAACCGTTAATTATTCTGTATTAAGGCACTTCCTTGAAAAATTCCTTGTTATTAATTCCCCTTTTATGCCCTTTGCAAGTGAAGAGCTATTGCACAAGCTCAAATCAAAAAGGCTGTCTGAATCTTTTTATCCCGAGTATGATGAGACTCTTATAGACTCTAAATATCAGGACTATCAAAAATTGTACGATACTTTAAAGTCTGATGTTTCAAGCGTTCTTTCTCTGGTTGAAAGAAAGGGCGCAAAACCTCTTGCAGTAAAAATTTATCCCGCACCAGAATGGACTTTTACTATGTTAAAAGATAATGGAAAATCTTTGCAGGAATTAATGCAGGATGAGAAAATAAAGAGCCACAGTAAGGACGCTGTAAAGCTCTATGGCAAGCTTAAAGGATTTGAGTATGGCCTCTCAAGAAGTGATGAAGAAGGCTTCATTAATGAAGCGCTGCCGGTCCTTAATGACTTGTTTGGTGTTGAAATTAGCATTTCTGATGAGAACGATGATAATTTTAAGCAGGGGATACCTTCAAAACCCGGTATTTTCGTCGTAATCTGAAATTACAGGCATAGTTCGCCTTATTTTCCTATTGGCGGCGTGTTTCTTATCTATGAGCCTTACGCCAAGAGCTTCAATAACATCAGAGATGTCTCGTCCTCTAAGATTAACAGCATAAGCGTCCATATTAGGATCAAGCTGTGTGCCAACTATTATCTCTGCACCCGCAGCATCTAGTTTTTTTTCAAGATCTTTACGTTTTCCAATAGGATCGCTTTCCAACTCAAGAATTATGAGCGTACTTAGACGCCTATCATAAAAATCTGCAAGCCTATTATGCATTCCTACAGGAATTACTTCAATCCAAGGTTTTCCTTCATGATACTTGTTATGAAGTTCAATCAGCCTTACATAATATCTTACTTTATTAGACTCACTATTATTACCATTAAATTCACCAGTAGGAAGCATTTTTTCCACGAAAAGGAATTGTAATGCTTTCTTTTAAGGATTTCATTTATCTACCCTGGTTAATAAGCAATATTACCTGCAAAAGCCTTATTAAGGCCTATTTTTACCATCAGGTTATGATAGATATAACATTTTTAGGGACGAGCGCAATGCTCCCCACAAAAGACAGGAATCACCCTTCAGTATACCTTGAGTATAAGGGCCGCGGCATATTATTTGATTGCGGCGAGGGAACACAGAGACAGATGAGAATTTCAGGAATAAGCCCCGCCAAAATTCATGTCATATGCCTCAGTCACTGGCACGGCGATCATAGTTTTGGCCTCATGGGGTTATTGCAGACTATGAGTGTTTCCAACGTGAACCACCAGGTAACTGTGATAGGACCCAAAGATACTGTAAAGAACATTGAGAAACTGCACGAAATTTTCTATTCGGATCTTAATTATGAGCTTAATATAATTGAAACTTCAAATGATTCGATAAGATTTGACGGTTTTTTAATAGAATCAATAATGCTTGAGCATAATGTGCCAACTCTCGGATTCGCATTCGTTCAGGATGACGCGAGAAAGATGAAGAAGAAGAAATTAAAAGAGGAAAATATTGAGGACGGACCCTGGCTTGGATTACTGCAGCAGGGCAAAGAAGCAAAATACAAAGACAATGTACTATCACCTGATGAGTACACTGACGTTGTTAAGGGCATGAAAGTATCGTACGTATCAGACACATTATATTGTGATAATGCTGTAAGGATTGCAAAAGATGCTGATTTAGTCATTAGTGAAAGCACACTCATGCAAAAGCACGAGGAAAAAAGTTTGCAGTATACCCACCTTACTGCAGAAAAAGCGGCTATGATAGCATCGAATGCTAATGCAAAAGAGCTAATAATAACTCATTTCAGTCAGAGATACTCCAATACTGAAGAAATTGTCGATGAGGCAAGGGCCGTATTCCCAAATACCAGGGCGGCGTTTGATTTTATGAAAATTAAGTTATAAGACAAAAGCACGAAAGCATAACATAATAATTAGTTATGCTCCTTGGTTTTAAACAGTTCTTTCATTATCAGGAAGGGGTATGGGAGAATGCTTGTTGAATTCTTCTGCATCAATAAAATACACTCTTATTTTCCTTGTTTTTTCGTTAGTAAATTCTTCTCTCGTTTTATAAGTGAAGTTATTTGCGGATATAATGGGAATTCCCGGGAATGGTTCTGCAAGCTTAGGTTCATGAGCCGAAATTTTGAAAGGCACGTTTCCGTAAGGGGAACCGAATGAATTTACAATTTCTTCAATGTTCTTTGTGACTTCTCTAATATTTTTTACACTGCCTGTGGAAATCAGTTTTGATATTGGTCCTGGGACCAGATGAAAATCTCCTTTAACTCTTTCAGGAAGTGCAAATATTTTCTTTCAGGAAGTGCAAATATTTCGAGGCCGTAGGGTTTGAATCTGTCTGCTAACCTCATAACGTTAAGGGCATCTTGCCCGTTCTTGTAAAAATCAACCAATCCAGGGCCATACTCAACCAAAAACAGCGGTGTTGAATAACTAAAAGAGGCTGGTAGTAATTGCATATTGTGCGATTGCATGAAAGGAAGAGAGGGGCAAGGTATAATAACTTTTCTGTATTCACCAGAATGCTCCCGGGACTTTTGCTGCAGAAGAGTATATAAACATTTGAGTTTCCTATAATACCTTATGATATCTCACGGACGAAGAAAAGCCAAAGGAAGCACGTTTGAGCGCGACTTGGTTCATAAGTTCTGGGATGCAGGCTGGGGTGCTGCTCGCATTGCAGGTTCGGGTTCAACGAGGCTACCCGCACCCGATATTATTGTGGGAAAACCGGGGCGCATTATTGTTATTGAAGCAAAAGCGAGTGCCGATAAGAAAAAATATCTTACAAGTGAGGAAGTCGATCAGCTTATTCTTCTTGCAAAATCACTTGGTGCTGAACCTTGGATTGCAGTAAAATTTAACGGACTCGACATTAAGTTCTGCCCGGCAAATTCCGCTAAGAGAACGGAAAAGAGTGTTGTTGTTTCTGCAGATGATTCTCTTCTTTTAACTTTTGATGAACTTATAGCAGAATAAGAATCAAATAAAAGAATTAAGTGAAGAAAAATAAAATTTACAACTAAAAGATTTAGTCACAAAACTATTAAAAATGCTTCAATAATTACTATCATTATCTCTTTTTGCACCTATTTACTGCAAAATACATGTTGAAAACGAAATATTTAAATAGTTCCTTATACTAAATAGAAGGAATGGGGCTGATCAGTGTATCCAAGCGTATCACTGACGTAACTGTCAAAGAGGCGCTGGGCGAAGAGTTCTTGGATGTAGTAAAGCACCTTAAGAGGCGTAAAGAAATCTCTGAAGTGGAGCTTGCACAAAAGTTTGAAGGCGATGTAAATTATACCAGGAGCATGTTATACAGGCTTCACAGTATGGGTTATGTCGGTTTCTACAGGAAGAAGGATGAACGTATAGGATGGTATGTCTATTATTGGCATCTGAAATATGAGAATATCTATACTTCTTTCTTCAGGCTTAACGAAGAGAAAATAGATGTATTACAGAGACGTCTTGAAAGGGAGCGCGAGACCATTTACTTTGAGTGCCCGAACAGTTGCATGCGTTTGGATTTCCACAAGGGTGCAGATTACAGTTTCAAATGTCCTGAGTGCGGAACTCTTATGGAGCCTTTGGAGAATGCAAAGGAAGTAGCATCCATTAAGAGGGCTATCGCAGGTATTAAGGCTGCAATCAAGAAAACGGTTTAATCCTTTTTTTAACCATTAATAATAGAATTAACAGCTTTCTTAACGAATTCTTTTGGTTTATATGAGCCTGATTCGCATATTATCTTACCAACCTGTGAGGCGTTTATCTTTTCAAAAGCGGGATTGTGAACAAGAACATTATGTATGTTGTTATTCCATACTTCTCTTGCATTCCTCTCTTCTATGACAGTATCATGCGCTATGCTGTGTAAATCCAGCTTGTAAGAATCTGCAATTACATACACTGGCTTTTTCATCTCTTCTGCTATCAGTCCAACAATTCCTGTTCCTATCTTATTTATCACATCGCCGTGCATCGTTATGCTGTCAGCACCAAGTATTATGCAGTCGGCTTTTGATATTGCCGTTCTCATTGCAGAATCAACGTAATGATGAATAATCATCTTTCTATATGCACGTGAAAGTTCTCTTGCAGTTTTTCTCCCCTGATACAAAGGTCTTGTTTCAGTATTATGTACTGTTCTTATTCCTGAGGATATTATGGCGTGTACTGCAAGGCTGCTGTGACAGTGAGTGTAGCATGAATGAAACTGGGAAAGTTCTTTCTTAGCGACTACAGCCACTTTATCGTAGGCTGTTTCAAAATGTTCATTAAGTTTCTTCTTCCCTTCTTTTATCCTTAATAACGCGGCTTCTTTGCTTTTTGGTGTGCTTTTTCCTATGAGAAGCGTTATTGCGTTGTTAAGTGCTGGTTCTGTTGGTCTTGATGATAGCATGCGGTGCTTCACGTTATTTGTAATGTCAAGATAACGCTTTCGGGTATAAGACTCCTTGCGCACTAATTCAAGTTCGCGTATTATCTCATTAGCAGCTGCAACTGAGCCTTTCCATGCGACGCGTTCAGCACCTTGTATCCTGATAGATTTTATGTCAGAATAAGTATCATTAAATTTTTTTGAAAAATGTGACATGAGCCTCAGCTCTATTTCTTTTTTCTTGAGGATTTTGCCTTTGAATTTTTCTTCTTGCTTGAAACAGTCTTAGCAGGAGATGCTCTTCTGCGAGTTGCCTTCTTAGGCTTGTCAAGCACTAATTCTATCTCATCCTCTTCTCTTAAAATCCTGCTTGTAAGCTTGATTAAATTCTCATCCATTCTAAACAACCTGCGCTCAATTGCAAATAATGCTTTCAGGCTTAATGCTATAGCGAGAAGCACTGCTACTATTGCCGCAAGAAGAACTTGTGATATGTCTAAACTATATACTGCCATTATTGGAACACCTCGTTAAAACCCCTTAATATTTATTTAAATGCACTTAAACAAAATTAGCTTTCATATATTTAAATAGTTTTCCATCCGCACCCTGTTTTTTTGAGGGAGCCATAAAGCTTATATAAGCCCCTTTTCTCCTTTATTCTTATGGTAGATTTTGATTATGAAAAGCTTCTTGACTCAGCACAAGAGAAGATTCCTGAGAACATAAACTCAGGGGAGCGTTTTGAAATCCCTAAAGTAACAGGTCACTTTCAGGGTAACAAGACAATAATAAGCAATTTTACAGAGATAGCATCCGTTCTTGGGCGTGAACCTGCACACATTATTAAGTACCTTACTAAAGCGCTTGCAACAAGCATTGAGGTTCAGGGGAATCTTTTGGTACTTGGGCGCAAGATTAAGTCTGCAATGATAAATGAGAGGGTTGAACACTACGCGAAGCTTTATGTTATTTGTAAAGAATGCGGAAAGCCCGATACTAAACTCCTGCACGAAGACCGATTATTGTTCATCAAATGCCAGGCTTGCGGGGCAAGGCATGCGATACCAGAGAAGATATAATATAACAGAGGTTAGTGTTATGTCGATAGTTGGGAAGAGCATGAGAAAGCCTTCTGGAGTGCCAATTGGGCATGCTGAAGTTCATGTTACCAGGTTGGATGACAAGGTAATTGCCGAATATTGCTTAGAGGGTAAAATGCATGACCTTGATGAGATTAATACCGATAATGGATGGTTTGAAGGCGCTTTGATTCAGATTGCTTCACGTGCATTAAGGCAAAATAACCTTTTGCTTGTAATCGAATCTAATGGCATGAGAACTGTTGATACCACAAGACACGGAAATGGGTATGTTACTCACGTTTAAGCCGGCACATTATATAATAAAGAAAGCTTGAGGTCAAAGTAATATGATATCAAAAACCCATGTAAATCAGGACGGACAGAAAATTGTGGCAATAATTGATGACGAAC
>Ga0114931_10008010_pt1 | contig 12842 bp, 2 predicted proteins | sample 2SBtaG_FD_89579 | JGI IMG/M metagenome (GOLD analysis project Ga0114931, IMG submission 89579) | Deep subsurface microbial communities from Kolumbo volcano to uncover new lineages of life (NeLLi) - 2SBTROV14_V59a metaG | ecosystem: Environmental > Aquatic > Marine > Volcanic | place: Kolumbo...
GACCACTTCTTCTTCTGCCACCGGCTCTTCGATGATACGTTCATCGCTCAACCACGATGGCACTTCGGCTTCGTCGGCTTCAGCGACAACATCTTCTTTCAACCAGTCCGGAAGTTCCTCTGCAATAACCATTTCATCTTCGGGCAACTCTTCTGCCATTTCAGCAGCTTCAGTGTCCACGTCGGCTTCAAAATCAGCCACTTCTTCCACAACATCTTCACCGCTAATCCATCCGGAAACGTCCGCTTCTGCTTCCGGAATTTCATCTTCTTTCAGCCAATCCGGAAGTTCTTCTGCCACTACCGATTCTGCTTCTGTTTCTGTTTCCAATTCCGCTGCCGGTTCTTCAACTTCAACCGTGCTTTCATCGCTCAACCACGATGGCACAGTTGTGTCAACTTCACCGGTATCCGCAACAGCATCTTCTTTCAGCCAATCCGGAAGCGATTCTTCAGCCGCCGTTACTTCGGCGGTCACCGCTTCTTCGGTGAGAGTTTCATCGGTTTCGATGGTGCTTTCATCGCTCAACCACGATGGTACGCCTGTGTCAATTTCGCCGGTATCGGTGGCGGTATCTTCCTGCAGCCATTCGGGAATGGCCTCTTCGGCGGCTTCTGCCGGTATCTCCGATTCGGCGGCGGGTGCGCCGGGAATATCCGATGCGGCAGCAATGATGCTTTCATCACTAAGCCACGATGGCGTTTCCGCTTCTACCTCCGGCACCGATTCATCTTTCAGCCAATCGGGCAGTTCATCCTCGATGACCATACCGTCATCCACCGCTTCGGCGGCAGCAGGTTCTTCGGCCACCGTACTTTCATCGCTAAGCCACGCGGGGGGTTCCGCCTCAACTTCCGGTTCCGGTTCAACCGCTTTGGCAGATTGAGTTTCGGCATCAGCAGCGGCAAGCCGTTTGGCAGACTCGTCGGCAGTGGCTTGCATCCAGTCGCGCACCGACATATCCTCAGCCCCTTCCGGGCGTTCTTCCGGCACATCATCCAGCGAAACACCTTCTTCCGCCAAAATTTTCTCCCACAACGCCTTACCCTCGTCGGCTTCGGAAACGTCTTCCGCCTGCATCTCTGTTTTTTCGGCGATAGTTTCTTCAACTTCCAATGCTGCTTCGGCTTCGGCGGCAACTGTTTCCATCGGCTCTTCTGCAGCAAACGGTTCTTCTGCGGCAGGCTCTGCTTCTTCCATTTCGAATGGTTCTGCCGGAACATCTTGCAGCCACGGTGGCAATTCATCAATATCTGCCACGGTCTCTTCGGGCAGGTCAGATTGCGGCACGGGTTTCGATTTCGCCGCCGGCGCTTCGCCTCGAATTTCTTTTAACCAATTGGGTAATTCGTCTTCCGGTGTTGGTTGGGGTTTTGGGTTTTCTTGATCAACCGTCATGGGTTCACCTACTTTTTCACTGGGTGGCAGTGCCACTTTTTCCTAATGTACCATATTACCTATTATGCCCTGATTTTCACAAAATGTCAATCTTGCGCAACATTATGTCATGACAAGCTCGCCTGTCATCATTTTTACACAATTTTTGCCGTTGGTGGTAAAATTATGGTTTATGATATTGGCATATTCAGGAAAACCTTATGGCGCAAAATAAAATTATCGTGCGCGGTGCGCGCGAACATAATCTGAAAAATATCTCGCTGGAAATTCCACGCGATAAATTGGTGGTTATTACCGGCTTATCGGGCAGTGGGAAAAGTAGTTTGGCATTCGATACCATTTATGCCGAAGGACAGCGCCGTTACGTGGAATCGCTGTCGGCGTATGCCCGCCAGTTTTTGGGGCAGATGGAAAAGCCGGACGTTGACCAAATTGACGGCCTCAGCCCTGCCATTGCCATCGAACAACGCAGCAGCAGTTACAATCCCCGCTCGACAGTCGGCACAGTGACAGAAATTTACGATTACCTGCGCTTGCTTTTTGCCCGCGTCGGCACACCCCACTGCCCCACCTGCGGGCGCGAAGTGAATCAACAATCGGCGCAACAAATTGTGGATGCCGTGCTGGAAAAACCGCCCGGCAGCCGCGTGATGATTTTGGCGCCGATTGTGAAAGACCGCAAAGGGGCACATCAATCGGTTTTTGATGAAATTCGCCGGGCAGGATTTGTCCGGGTACGGGTAGATGGTTACTTGCGAGAAATTGACGAGATTTTCGAGCTTGACCGGAACGCCCTGCACACCATTGAGGTGGTGGTTGACCGGCTGGTCATTCGCCCCGCCGAAAACGGCGACGATACCCTGCCCGCCCGCATCGCCGATTCGGTAGAAACCGCGCTGAAACTGGGCAACGGCGTGCTCATCGTCACCGATGTGACCGACCGCGACCATCCCTTCGACACCCTTTTCAGCGAGCATTTCGCTTGCGTCCACTGCGGAACCAATTTACCCCCCATCGAACCGCGTACTTTCAGTTTTAACAGTCCGCACGGCGCATGCCCCACCTGTGGCGGGTTGGGCGTCAAACCGGAACTTGACCCCGATTTGATTTTCAACCGCCCGGAACTGACGCTGGCAAACGGCGCAGTGCGCCCATGGGCGAAAGAGACAAAAAATAACAAAAACAGCTATTACCAGCAACTTCTCCGCGCCGTTGCCAAACAATATAACATCCCCATGAATGTGCCCGTGCGCGAACTGTCGCTAGCGCAAAAAGACATCATTTTATACGGCGGCAAGCCCAGCGACCGCATCACGCTCACCCAAATCCACCTCGATAAAACGACCACCACATACGAAACAACTTTCGAAGGCGTTATCCCCAACTTAAAGCGCCGTTATCAAGAGGCAGAAAGTGACGCCGTAAAAACCACCATCGAGCAATATATGTCGCCGCGGGTATGCCCCACCTGCAATGGGCAGCGTTTGCGCCCCGAAGCGCTGGCAGTGACCATCGACGGCCACGCCATCAGCGAAATTGCCGCACTGCCCATCACCCGGTTGGCAGAATGGGTGCAATTGCTGAACGATTATCCCGATTTTACCCGCCGCCAACAGGCAATCGCATCACCCATTTTAAAACAGATTAAAAAACGGCTGCGTTTTTTGGTGGATGTCGGGCTGGAATATCTTTCGCTCAACCGCACCAGCAGCACGCTTTCCGGCGGCGAAGCCCAGCGCATTCGGCTGGCAACGCAAATCGGCTCGCAATTGATGGGCTGTCTGTACATTTTGGATGAACCCTCTATCGGCTTGCACCAGCGCGATAATGCCCGGTTGATAAAAACGCTGCAAAATTTGCGAGATTTGGGCAACACGGTGTTGGTGGTTGAGCATGATGAAGACACAATGCGCGCCGCCGATTGGCTGGTAGACATGGGTCCCGGCGCGGGCGAACATGGCGGCGAAGTGGTTTTCAGCGCCGATACCGCCACCTTTCTGCGCGAATCACCCAGTGAAACGGCGCAATTTCTGCGCGGCGAAAAGCACATTCCCGTTCCGACTGTTCGGCGGCGGGGAAACAGCCGCTTTTTAACACTGCGCGGCGCACGCGAAAATAACCTAAAAAACATCACTGTCAATTTCCCGCTGGGAACCTTTACCTGCGTCACGGGGGTCAGCGGCAGCGGCAAAAGCAGTCTGGTTATCGACATTTTGCAGCGCAAATTGGCACAATATATGTATCGCGCCAAAGCCAAACCGGGCGCGTTCGATTCGCTGGACGGGCTGGAATATCTGGATAAAGTCATCAACATCGACCAAAGCCCCATCGGGCGCACACCGCGCAGCAACCCCGCCACATATGTGGATGTGTTTACGCCGTTGCGCAATCTGTATGCCAGCCTGCCCGAAAGCAAACTTCGCGGATATAACCCCGGCCGGTTCAGCTTTAACGTGAAGGGTGGGCGCTGCGAGGCTTGTCAGGGCGCGGGCATCATTCAAATTGAAATGCAATTTTTGCCCGATGTGTATGTCCCGTGTGAAGTTTGCGACGGGTTGCGTTACAACCGAGAAACCCTGCAAATAAAATACAAGGGCAAATCTATCGCCGAGGTGCTGGAAATGACGGTGGCGCAAGCGCTCGATTTTTTCAGCAACATTCCGGCTATCCGCCGCAAATTGGAAACACTGCAAAAAGTGGGGTTGGGGTATGTGCGATTGGGTCAGCCCGCCACCACCCTTTCGGGCGGCGAAGCCCAGCGCATCAAATTGAGCAAAGAATTGGCGCGACGCTCGACGGGCAAAACGCTGTATATTTTGGATGAGCCGACCACCGGATTACATTTTGCGGATGTGGAACGGTTGTTGGGTGTGCTACATCGGCTGGTAGACCGAGGCAACACCGTCATCGTGATTGAACACAATTTGGATGTCATCAAATCGGCGGATTGGGTAATAGACTTGGGCCCCGAGGGGGGGGACGGCGGCGGTGAAGTGGTTGTCGTTGGCACACCGGAAGCAGTTGCCGCTGAGCCAAAAAGTTACACCGGCCGTTGGCTGAAACCACTATTGGCATAAAATGCACACAAAAGCCCCGAAACTCGTATAGTTTCGGGGCTTTTGTAAATTTAGCGTAAACAAACCTTATAAATTCTAACTGTTTCATTTACAGTATTTTTGTCATATGATATAATGAAGATGATTATTCAAAAGCCAATTATTTTGCATTTTTCCGTTTTTTTAAGAGAGGACTTATGAAAATTCAATGGCAAGAGAAAGGGCAAGGGTTGGTAGAGTATGCGCTATTGCTGGTAATGATTGCTGTGGTGGTACTCGGAGTGCTGATACTGCTGGGCCCGCAAATCAGCAACGCTTACAGCCGGGTGGTTACCGCGCTGGGGGGTACCGTACCGCACACATACACCATCACCAGCGGACCAACGATTACCGCAAACTATAATTCAGGTGTTGACATATGCACATACCGGCTCACAATGTCCGTCAGAGTAACGGATGGCGGTTCACCCGTAAACGGAGAGGCTGTCAGCGTCAATGTTTCGGGGGGGCCGGCGCATGGTTCTGTTTCTGCTCAAACTACAAACAGCAGTGGTATTGCCACATGGAGCAGTTCCGATATCAATTTTCATAACGGCACGTGCAACAGTGGCACATCGACAGTATCTGTTGCCGGCGGCGCCACTTCCGGCAGCGACAGTTATTAAATTTATCCGCAAACAAGCCTGACAAATATTTGTCAGGCTTTACTTTCCCATTTTAAAACTGAAAATTTGCAAGGACTGCACTATGAAAAGCATCCCTCATCCAACGAGTGACCATCTTCAGCAAGTTATACGTTTAATTCTGCCGATACTGGTTGCCGGTATCGGCTTGGCCGTATTTTTGAGCGCACTTATCACCCCGTCTACCGCCGTATTTGCCGATGGTACGGTGTTATATGTATCACCCAACGGCACAGATGCAACCAACCCATGCACCAACAGCGCATCGCCGTGCAAAACCATTCAACACGCGGTTGACTCGGCATCTAATGGTGACGAAATTCGGGTGGCAACCGGTGTTTATACCAACGTGCATGCGGGTTCAGCGGGTTCAGTGGTAATGCAAGTTGTGGAAATTAACACTTCGGTAGCATTGGCGGGCGGGTACGCCGAGTCTGACTGGACAACCGCCGACCCCACTGCCAACCCCACCACCATTGATGCGGAAGGTAACGGCATCGTTTTGTATATTCGCGGAGATGTGAATGTGTCCGTTTCCGGATTCACCCTTCAAAACGGCAATGCCAATTCCGGCATCGGCACAGAAGATGGCGGCGGCGTGTGGTTTCCGGCAGCACCGTTACCCTCACCCATAACATCATTCGTAATAACACCGCTGCAAATCGTGGTGGGGCTATTTTTAATGATGGCACCATCACCATTGAAGACAACCGCATTTACAACAACACCGCTCCCAATGCCGATGGTGGTGCAATTGCCACTGCCGTCAATGCGCACACCATTTTACGGTCCAATATAATCTACAACAATGCTGCCCATGCTACCAGCGGTTTGGGCGGCGCACTATTTAATCAAGGCAGTGCCGTTGTGGAAAGCAACGTCTTCCACCATAATACCGCACGCTTTGGCGGGGCTATCATCAATTTCGAAGGCGCAGTCACTGGTTCCAACAATATCGTTTATGCCAACACCGCTGAAAAAGGCGCACTTTATAATGCCGGCACGCACTATTCAATATGGCACGATACCATCGTCAGCAACACAGCAACCACCGGCGGCGGCATTTATAATGCCAACGCTGTTTCATATACGTTAAACATTACCAACAGCATCGTGATGAGCAATACCGGCGGCGGATTCATCAACGGCGGCACCGGCACTGCCACCGCCGACCACAGTGCTATTCAAGGGAATACCGGCAGCGATACCGGCGGCGTGGCGGAAACCAATGCCCAATCCGGCGCAGCGATGTTTGTTGACCCCGCCAACGGCGATTTCCACCTGCAATCCGGTTCGGCATTGATAGACAAAGGCGCGCCCAACACGCCCATCACCACCGATATTGACGGTGAGCCGCGTCCGTCGCCATACACCCCGGCACGCGGCTTCGATTTGGGCGCAGACGAGGTTTATGGCAGTGGAACGTGTTACGCCCGGCTGAATGATGGTCAGGTATATATTGACCCGCAAACGGCGATAGACGATGCCGTCCCCGGCGATACGGTCAAATTGGCGGGCACCTGCACCGATGGCATGTCGGTGGGAAAATCTATCACTGTGCAGGGTGGATACACTCTGACCAACTGGACTGACCGCACATTCGGACCCACGCTGCTCGATGGCGGAGGTATCAGTATCAGCGGCAACGCCATTACCCCCACCATTGACGGGTTGTACATTACCGGTGTCACCGGCAATGGCATTACGATTGACAGTGGGGCGCAACCGACGGTGCAAAATAACGTTATTTTTGACAACAGCGGCGACGGCATCGCCACGGCTGCAACCGGCGTTTTGCGCCATAATACCATTTACGGCAATACCGGCACCGGCATCGATTTTACCGGCAACACCCCAACCATTGCCAACAATCTCATCATCAACAATGGCACGGGCATTTCCGGCACGGTGAACCTGACCGTGTTTGCCAACGATATTTTCGGCAATACAGCAGCCGTCGGCGGAGCAATGAGCAACCCTGTTGGTACAAATGGCAACCTTGCGGTTAACCCGTCATTTGCGGATGCGGCAAACGGCAATTTCCATTTGAATACCGATTCACCGGTGTTGGGATACGCGGACGACACCTTTGCCGCTCCCACCGATTTTGAAGGCGACGCGCGCCCGCAGGGGCAACACAGCGACATCGGCGCAGATGAAGCCATGGTCTTCCCCGATGTTCGCTTTGTGGCAGACGGCGCACAAACCGGCACGGCAGGCGGCGCGGCGGTGGTCTATTCGCACCAACTGACCAACATGGGTTCCATTGCCGACACATTCGATATTACTTTCACCAATTTTTCTACATGGACCGTGACCGTTGTGCCCAGCGGCACGGTTTCGCTTGCCGCCGGCGCGAGTCAAACCGTGCAGGTAACGGTGCAGGTTCCCGCCGATGCTCCACCCGGCATAACCAAACGAGTGGTGGTAACCGCCACATCGCAAACCAACGGCGCGGTTTTCGATACCGTTACCGACAACACCACTGTGCGCATTCAACCCGGTGCGGATTTTACCCCGGCATATACCGAATATGTTGACCCCGGCAAATCCATCATTCTGTCGCACGTGTTGACCAACACCGGCAACTATACCGATACATTTGTGCTGACGCTAACTTACGACCCCGCCAATCTTACCGGCGACAGTTGGGGCACCCTGCTCCCCGCCGCGCCATATACCGAAACCATTGCGGCGGGACCGTACACTTATACTTTGGCGCAGGGCGCGGCGATGACCGTGCGAGCTGTGGTTACCGTACCGCAATTTGCGGCGGCGGATTTGGAAAACACCTTTTTTCTGCACGCTGAATCGCAGGCAGACCAAGGGGGTGCGCCGCATTTTACCACCCTCACCACCGATACCATCATCGCCAATGCTATTTCCGGCGACCGGTACATCAGCCCGGCCGGCAATGACAATACCCCCCCGAACAACTGCACCGTTTCCGATCAACCGTGTGCCACCATCAAACGCGGGCTGGAAACCGTTTCTATCGGCAATACTGTTTTTGTGGCACAGGGCACATACTTTGAAAACAATTTACGGCTCAACGGCAATATTACCCTGCAAGGCGGCTGGAACACCGATTTTTCGGAACGGGATGCCGACCCAGCCCAAACCATCATTGACGGGCAAAACACCGACCGCGTGCTGTGGGTGCTGAACGGCAATCCCACCATCGAAGGGTTCACCATCCGCAACGGGAACATCGGCGCGCGGGGTGGCGGGTTATATATCGACGGCAACGCCTCAGCCACGGTGAACGGCAATATTTTCTACCAAAACACCGGCGGCAACGGTGGCGGCATCGCCGTAAACAACGGAAGCCCGGTCATCAAAAATAATGTTCTATTTGAAAATAATGCCGATTCCGGGGGCGGAATTTATATCGCTACCGGCGACGGACAATTGGTCAACAACACCATCATCAGCAATACTGTTACCGGTTACGGCGGCGGTGTGTACAATGGCAGCGGGAACACCCTCATTTCAAATACGATTGTTGTCAGCAACACCGCCGATATTCGGGGCGGTGGGGTGTACAATGCCGGTGGCAGTATTTCAATGGATTATAACGACTTTTTCGGCAACCGCGCGCCCACCAATGCCGATAGCAATGTGGTGCCGGGGAGCCATTCGGCGGCAGTTGAACCCGATTTGGCGGATATTGCCGGGTTGGATTTCCACGTAAATGTCGGGTCGCCGCTGGTGGATGCGGGCGACCCCGCTACCGATAATCCGGTTGATTTTGAAGGCGATGCTCGTCCGGTTGACCAAGGCTTCGATATTGGGGCGGATGAATTGGCAGGCTGTTTGGCAAAAGTTGTGTCTTCCGGCAGAATTTACGGAAGCGTACAACAGGCAGTCAATGTTGCCACCACCAACGACACCGTGCGCATCAGCGGGTATTGCCGCGGGGTACACCCCATCACCATCGGTGGGCAAACTATCAGCCAAACCGTGCATCTGACCAAAGCGGTCAATTTGCAAGGCGGATGGAACAGCCGCTTCGACCGGCAAGACCAGCCGAATGCTATTTTTGACGCGGAAAATCTGGGACGCACCTTGTTCATCAGCGGCACCATCAGCCCGGTCATCGAGCACATCACCTTCACCAACGGCGATGCCGCCGGTTTGGGCGGCAGTCCGTCCGGTACAGATGCAGGTGGGGCAGTGTATATCTTCGATGGCGCACCGAGTTTTAAGCAAGTATTTGTGCAGCGCAGTACTGCCGAAATCGGCGGCGGGGTGTACAACCGCGTCGGCAACCCCATTTTTACCGGCAATAAAGCCGCGTTGAGTTTCAACCGCATTTTAAGCAACACGGCAACGCTCAACGGCGGCGGCTTTTACAATGAATCGGGCAACCCGCAGTTCGATAACACCTTCTTCTTCCAAAATACGGCAACTAACGGCGGTGGATTTTATAATGCCGCCGGGCAGCCGCATTTCGACCGCGACAACAACCGCATTTACCTGAACCAAGCCTCGCTGGACGGCGGCGGATTCTTCAATGCGGCGGGGGGACCCGTTTTCAATGCCGACCGCATCTATCAAAATGATGCCGGTCGAGATGGCGGCGCATTTTACAACCGCAGCGGGCAAGTATTCACCATTACCAACATGGTGGTCTTCAGCAATACCGCCACCGGCGATGGCGGCGCATTCTACAATTTCACCGGTAATCCGGTGGTGTGGAATGTAACGGTATCGCAGAACAGCGCGGGCGGCAACGGCGGCGGCTGGTACAATCGCGCCGGAACACCGCAGGTTATCAACGCCATTTTTGCCGAAAACAGCGCCACGGCAGGCGGCGGCATTTACGATTTGAATCAGGGTACGATACGCCGCTATAACGATGTTTATGGCAATACCGGCGGCGATTACGGCAACATCAGCGCGGCAACGGGCAGCATCGCCGCCGACCCGCTCTTCGTCAACCCTGCCGGCGGCGATTTCCACCTGCTTGACGGTTCTCCGGCAATTGATGCCGCCGACCCGAACACGTGGGTGCTATCCGATGTGGACGGCAATGTACGCCCCGGCGACCAAGGGTTCGATATCGGCGCAGATGAATTCAGCGAATGTTTTGCCATCATCAACGATGACACATCGCACATTTTTGGCAGCATTCAATCCGCGCTGAATGCCAGCACCGCATTGGCAGATACCATAAAAGTGGCGGGGCACTGCCGCGGCATTCAAACGCAATGGGGCGTAAACGCCACCGTTTTTGTGGATAAATCGCGCAGCATTCAGGGCGGCTGGCGCACCGACTTTTCCGCGCAAGACCGCACCACCACTGTGGATGCGGGTTTCCGCGGGCACGTTTTCTATATTGTGGATGGCGTTTCGCCGACCATTGAAAGTTTCGACATCATCCATGGCAATGGCGGCGCAGTTTACAATTTAAGCGCCCAAACGCCCACCGTGCGCCAAAGCCGCATTTACAGCAACACAGGCAATACCGGCGCGGCAATTTTTAACGCCGGGGGAAATCTCATCGCAGACGGCAACCGCATTTTCACCAACACCGCCACCGTCGGCGCGGCGTTTTTCAGCAACGGCGGCATCCCGATGCTGCAAAACAACTTCATTTACCAAACCCACACCACAGACAGCAATGCCGGCGGCGCGGTATATGTGTCGGCGGGCAGCGCGCGCATCCGGCACAACACGCTGGTTGCCAATATTGCCGATAGCGGGTTCGGCGCGGGCGTTTATCGCGCCGGTGGAACCCCCGACATTCGCAATAACATTGTGGTTGACAGCACCGGCAGCGCGATGCATAACGGCGGTGGCGCAGGTTCAGTGGGCTATAACTTGCTTGCCGACAACAGCGGCGGCGATGGGACTCTGTCTGCCGCCACCGACCTGCACACGCGCCCCACGTTTGTGGATGCAGCAGCGCACGATTACCATCTTGACCCCGACAGCGCCGGTATTGACCGCGGCGACCCGACACTCTTCGGGCTGCTATTAACCGATATAGACGGTGATATTCGCCCGTCAAATCAGGGCATGGACATCGGCGCGGACGAGATTGGCGGCTGTTATGCCCGACTCAACGAGAATCCGCCCATTTACGGCAGCCCGCAATATGCGGTCACTCTTGCCGGAGATGGAGACGTGCTGGATATTGCCGGCACCTGTACCGGGGTGAACCAAAACGGCGGTAGCACGCAAAACCTGTTCCTCGACAAAAATATCACCGTGCGGGGCGGCTGGGAAATTGATTTCAGCGCGCGCGATACATTCACCACTCTGGATGCGGGCGGCAACGGGCGCGGCGTCACGCTGAACATCAGCGGCGGCACACCGGCGCTCGACCGCTTCCGCATTACCCGCAGCAATGGCGGGGCAGTGGTCAACGAAAATACCAACGGCACGGTGAAAAACAATGTCATTTACGGCAACGCCGCTGTCAACGGCGCGGGATTGGTCAATAACGGCGGCAATTTGCAGTTTTGGCACAACACTGTTTTCAGCAATACCGCCACCGGCAACGGCGGGGCAGTGTATGTTTCGGCGGGCAGTCCGGTCATTCACAACAATATTTTTGCGCAAAACCAAGCCGCCGACGGCAGCGCGGTGTTTGTGGCTGGCGGTTCGCCTGACGTGGATTACAACAATCCGTGGGCAAACACCGGCGCGGATTATGGCGGCATCAGTGCCGGCGCAAACGATGTAACCGACAACCCACTGTTTGTCAGTCAAAACCCCGCCGACAGCACATTTATGAAACTCACCAAATTTTCACCGGTGATTGATGCGGGCGACCCCACTTCGGCGGTGGGGGACGATTTTGAAGGCCAAGTGCGCCCCAGCAATTTGGGCTTCGATATGGGGGCGGATGAATATGCCGTTTGTTTGGCAAAGGTCGATTCCAACGGCGAAATTTTCGGACACCCGCAAGATGCGGTCAACGCGGCAGCAGACGGCGATACAATTTATGTCGCCGGGGAATGCCAAATCCGCGAAGGTGAATCCCAAGTGGTGCTGGTTGATAAAAACCTCACGTTCAGCGGCGGGTGGGATGAAACGTTCGGCACCCGCGACCCCGCCACCCCGGCGGTGCTGCGCGGCACCAGCGCGGTCAACAGCGGGCGGGTCGTTGTGGTCAACAGCGGCATCACCGCCTCATTTGAAATGTTCACCCTGCGCGACGGCACAGCAGATAACGGCGGCGCAATTTCCAACGCGGGCACACTTTATCTGCTTGACCCGATGACGGTTTTCAGCAATACCGCCACGGCAAATGGCGGAGCAATTTACAATACCGGCACACTGTATTTAAATGATGACGGCAGCAACGACGGCTTTTTCATCAGCCGAAACACTGCCGCTGCCGGTGGCGCAATTTACAATACTGGCACCATCGAAACCACCGGTGTGGAAGCCCCGTCGGGGAACACGGCGCTCAGCGGCAATGGCGGCGGCATCTATAATACCGGCACGCTGAATATGTACAACGGGCTGGTATCATCCAATGACGCACCCAACGGCACGGGCGGTGGTATTTTCAATACCAGCACCGGCATCATTTCGTTAACCAATATTTTTGTCGGGTACAATACAGCCAACAGCGATGGCGGCGGCGTGCACAACAACGGGTCACTCGATATGAATTTCAATACCCTGCGCAACAATCGCAGCGACAGCACCGGCGGCGCAATCTTCGATGGTGGAACCCTGACCCTGC
>Ga0114931_10008011_pt1 | contig 12838 bp, 12 predicted proteins | sample 2SBtaG_FD_89579 | JGI IMG/M metagenome (GOLD analysis project Ga0114931, IMG submission 89579) | Deep subsurface microbial communities from Kolumbo volcano to uncover new lineages of life (NeLLi) - 2SBTROV14_V59a metaG | ecosystem: Environmental > Aquatic > Marine > Volcanic | place: Kolumbo...
ATTCAGATAGTAAATTATTTTGACCTGATAAGGTTAATTTTTGGAATATCTCTTTTACTTCTCTTTGTGTTATCATATCGCAAATATACATATATTAGCTGATATAACTAGAACTTAACTACATTCAACAATATTCTAAATCAAAAATGACCGAACAATTCAAAAATTATTTCGAAAAAATAAATTGCATCACAGCAGATCATCCTACTCCATTTGACACCACTCAAAACTTTATTTATTGTAGTTTTCGAAAAAAAAAGTGACTTAATAAAACAGTCCACTATTCATGCTCACTCTAAAGTAATAAGAGGCCGGCTTCACTTTTTGTTCAGGTAAATAAAGATACTGATCTCCATCCAAAGTCAACATAGGCACATGTAATTGCTCGGTATGCATCCATTTACGAGGTAAAAAAGGTAAATCGTGCATTAATTCATTCTGAACCGCATTTCTAACATGTTCACTATCAATACCAATATTAGCTTGTGCTATTTGATAGTAAGGCAGAAGTTGTTTAATCTGTAAACTCAATAGTCCAGCAGAAAATTTACCATAACTATTTACATCGTTACTCAAATAGCCAAAACGTGCTGGATAATTACTACCTCTAACTTGTTTACTCCCTGTATAATCCCCCGTCCAAAGTGTTAAATTAACTCCCAACTTTGTATCTTGATGCTGATAGCCTATATATAAGGCCCCTGTTCGATAACGATCTCTATAACCTTCTCCTCCAGCAAAAAGGTCATTTTCTGATGCTATAGTAACCTTATTAAAATTAAATGCTATGGTACCAGTACCCTGACTAGTTTTTTGTCCATCAATGTAATGCGTATACGCATAACCTATACTGTTTTTATAAGGCATATTGTTTTCTGTAACCCCAATAAAATCATTAGAAATGGTGTCTGTTTTATTAAATCCAAATTGAGCACCCAATGCCAACTGTAACTCTGGAGTAGATTGATTTAATGCTAAAGTCGAAAAGTTGTAAAAACCTCTAACAGTAGTATTCACTTGAGTAAACTTATAATTGTAGTAAGCAGATAAAGCAATACCAATTCTATTTACATGAGTACCAAAAGAAAAACTAACACCTACACTTCCTCCCCAGTAGCTTTTCTGTCCAAAAATAGGATGGAGAGTCGTAAATAGTGTAATAATTATGAGGGGTAGTTTTTTCATTAGCTTTCTGAAGCATCACAAAAATACCACCAAAAATGAAATTGTTCCAATAGAAATCGCTAAACAACCACCAAGTTCAATTCTTTGGTATACAATAAATACCCTTTTATATTTTGATACCCCATTTGTGCCAATAGTACTTTATAGTTTTCTAACTGCTGAAAATGAGACTTTTGCTGATCTCCCGTTTTATAATCGACAATATAGGTAACTCCATCTTTTACCACTACTCTATCTGGTTGGTAGGTTTCTCCTGATGGCAATAAAATTCCTCGTTCATTCTTTAATTCATCAAAATCAGTAAAAAGAATACTTATTTCTTTCATTTGCAGAATACTTCGAATTTCATTCTCAATTGATTCGTATTGATCACTTGGTATAACACCATTATTCAACAAAGTCAGCAATACATAATCTAGATCTTGTATATGATTAATTTCAGCTAATATCTTATGAATTAATGTTCCGTGTTCTCCACTTGTTGCAGGAGTCTCAACATCCCAAACTTCTGGAGCTTGGTAACTTATCTTTATTTTATCTCTCCAACTGTTGTATGCCACCGAATCAAACACCTCACTTTTTACAGCAGCATCATCTGGCTTCACTTCCTTCTTATTAAATGCACCAAATTGATACCAATTTTCATTATTTTGATTAGATGGATGCGACTCACAAAACTCATATAAATAATCTGAAACAGAACCATTTGCGTTTGTACTCCTCTTTCCTTTCTTATCAAATTTTACTTGGGATAAAATATATAATCTATCCTTTGGTCGAGTTAAAGCCACGTATAATATATTCACCAAGTCCAACCGAGACTTATCCATTTCTTTTTCATAAACAGTTTGGAAACGAGTAGATTGAATTTCTTTATTAATAGGCAAAATGGCGGATTCTAACTTATCTATACCACTATCTTCCGTCCAAAAATATTTTTCACTTGGCTTTACATCAGACGTTGCAAAAGGATAAATAACAACTGGAAACTCTAGTCCTTTCGATTTATGAATACTCATTACCCGCACAGCATTAACCCCTTCTGGAACAATGATGGAAAACTTTTCTTTTTTATCTTCCCACCACTCTAAGAAATTTACCAACGAATTATCATACCTGCTTGTGTATTCGTGTACTTTATCTAAGAAAAATTGAACATAAACATCTACCGATTGATCCAACCCAAAATGCTTAATTAAATGTTCAGCCAACTCATACAACGAAAAATTAGTGATGTATTGGCGAGAAAAATCCAATTGTTTTTCAATTAAATAATAGTGTAATGCATTTTTAGGGTACTTCATAAAAACCTCAAAAACAAGATCGTTTTGATAACGATGAGCTATTAAATAATTAATAATTTCTAACTGAAACTGCGTATTTGTAGGATGTTCGATGTATTGGAACAAATGAATAATCAATTGAACTTCTTTGGAACTGTTTATCAATAAACTTTCTGTAGAAATAACTGGAATACTTTGCTCCAATAAATGGGATGCAATAGCTGCCCCATCTTTATTTCCTCGGGTTAAAATGGTAATGTCTTTTAACGCATAATTATCCGCTAAATTCTGCTCAATAACTTCAATAATTTTTGGAAAAGTTTGTTCATCTAACGCTTCTCTATTTACAGCATTTAAGAACTCTACAGACACTCCTCCTCCATTGTTTTTTTCATCAAAACCCTGCTCTAATTGTTCATACAACGTTGCATATTTATCTGACAAGTGAGTAGCAACAGTTTGAAAAAAGCGATTATTGAAATCCACCACCTCAGCTTTAGAACGATAATTATTCAATAACTCTTCCGCTTTATGGTTACGGGATAATGCTGCTTCTCTTTCCAATAATAAGGGATTATTCTTATTTTTATAGATAGTTGGTAAATGTATAATTTGTTCCACCTCTCCACCTCTAAAACGGTATATTGCTTGTTTAGCATCACCAACAACCATATTAAACTTTCCACTTCCTAATGAATTATCAATTAACGGAATAAGGTTATGCCACTGAACAATAGAAGTATCTTGAAACTCATCGATCAAATAATGCCGATACTTTTCACCCAAACGTTCATATATAAACGGAATAGGTTCCGAGGTAACTATCTGCGCAATTTTTTTGTTAAAATCAGAAATATTCAGCACATTATTCTCCTTCTTAAATTCAATAACAGCCTTCTCTATTTCATTTAAAACAGCCAAGTTATAGAGGTTTTTAATCAACAATTTATTTACCACATACTGACTTTCAAACTCTTCAATATATACTCGTGAATTTTTATACAATCCAATAAATAAATCTTGATTCGAGTCTATTAATTGCTGCTGGCTTTCATCTACTGTTTTTGCATACCAAGCTTGTTCACCATTAATAATTTTAATGGTTGTTGCTGTAGGGGTTAACTTTTTGAGCTTCAATAAATCATTCCAATAATTAGGGTAAAAACTACGTGAAAAACTTTTTGAATCTATCCCTTTCGATTGAATTTCTTGAATAGCCACTTTTGCTAGTTCTTGAACTTGAGCTTCAAAGCTCTTTGTTTGAGCATATAATTGTTGTTTAATCTCCGTAAAATCTTCAATCGTTAATGATCTGATTTTTTTTAAGTGCAGCTCTCCGTCATCTTTCAATAAATTTTTAGCAAACAAAAAGAGATCCTTTTCAATGTGCCAATTTTCTTCATTATCGGCTTTTTTCTGAGTATATTCAATTAACAATTGAGTGAGTTTCTCATTAACCCCCACTTGAGCAATGATTAAATCTATCGCATTGCTCAACACTTCACCCTCATCAATGGCAACGTCAAAATTTAAAGGTAAATGGAGGTCATGCGCAAAAGTTCTAATTATCTTATGCGTAAACTTATCAATAGTGCTTATTGCAAAATCATTGTAATTGTGTAAGATAGACCTCAATACTTCTTGACTTCGTTTCTTTATTGTTTCAGTATTTACTCCTAAACCTCCTTCAACGGTTGGATTTATCAAATCTGCTAATAAAAATTTGGGAGTACCTTCTAAGTTTGTTTTTCCTGACAATGCTTGTAGTGCTGCAATTACACGTTCTTTCATCTCAGCTGCAGCCTTGTTTGTAAAAGTAGTAGCTAAAATGTGTTTGTATTGGTTGGGATTATCATTTTCTAAGGCAATTTTAAGGTATTCTTTTACCAGGGTATAGGTTTTACCTGAACCCGCTGAAGAATTATATACCACAAAATTGCCCATCTTATTCGTTTAAAATACTATTAATTTTTTCATCGATAGGTAAATTTCCATCCAACCAATTAATTTCAAATCCATTTCTCTCCATTTTTCTAAACCATGTCATTTGGCGTTTAGAAAATTGATGGATAGCAATATTTAACTGCTCAAATAATTCCTTCCTCGTTATTTCTCCCAATAAAAATTGAGTAATTAGTTTGTATTCTAGCCCATAAAACTTCAATTGATCTGCAGCAACTCCATTATCCAACAATCGTTCTACTTCAGCAATCATATCTTGATGTTTAAATCGATCTTTTAAACGCTGAGTAATTCTTTTCTTCAATGCTTCGCGATCAAAATAAATGCCATACAATTGATAATCAATTTTCGGGAAATCTTGAATCAACTCTTCATTTTCTTGTTCAAATTTAGCAATCTCTACTGCTCTGATTAACCGGTCTCTTTCAATGCTATCTGTAGTATTATGCAGCTTCCTATATCGCTTTAATAAATTAACCAATACAGTAGTATCCTCGTTTCTTAATTCTTCTCGAAGCAGCTCATTTTTAGGGATTTTCAACATTCGGTATCCTTTTAGTACAGCTTCCAAATACATTCCAGTTCCTCCACATAAAATGGGCTGCTTGTTTCTTTGGATAACATCTTTATAAACGTTCAAAAAATCTTGCTGATACTGAAACACATTATATTCTTCACCAGCTTCTACAATATCAATTAAATGATAAGGTATAGAAACTCCATTCACTTCAAAATCGGTTAAGTCCTTCCCTGTTCCCACATCCATACCCCTATACACCTGACGAGAATCTGCGCTAATTACCTCCCCAGAAACTCGATGAGCCACTTGAGTAGCCAAGTAAGTCTTTCCCGTAGCAGTAGGGCCTAAAACAACTATAAGATTAGCATTATTCATCCGATTTATTTAAGACGTGTTCTAAAAATTATGCTTTTTAATGACACACCCCACCCCCTCTTCATAGAGGGGATACTAAATGTTAATTTTTAGACTCCCCTTCTTAAACCAACTGTTTTTTGCTTAATTTTGTGGCATGAGGTATTTATCTCAAATATCGTCAATTATTGTGGCTTTTATGTTTGTTTATACAATAAATTTCAAGTCATTTATTACCATTGATTTTTTTATCAACCAATCTGAAATCATTGAGTTATTTTGTATTAACAAAGAACAGCCTCAACTGCAATGCAATGGTAAATGTCATCTAGTAAAGGAGTTAGTAAAAGCAGATGCAGAGAGTGATGAATTACCATTCTCCCAAAATAACAATGAATACAGTTTAGAATTAATTTTTGATTTGGAGAATAAAGCCAGTCAACCTTGTTGTAGTTCACTCGAAAAACACAAAAAATGGTATACCTTCTCAGAAACCATCAATAATAGAGCGATTAACGTTCTCACCCCTCCCCCAAAGGCATAGTTCACCTATTTCACATGATAATAATGTGAATTAATTGAATTATTTACCTTATTAATTAAACAATGCAAAAAACATTAATAGTGTTAGCACTACTGCTAACCTACAACGTTGCTTTTGCTTGCGATTTATGTACTATTTATATTGGGATTCAGCCCAATGATTTTAAAAACAGTATTGGCATTAGACACCGCTACCGTGTTTTTGAAAAAGGGTACCAATTTCAATCGATAAGCACAACCGGTAATGGGTCTATCCTTTCAGGAAAGGGAATACCTGTTGATAAACATGGAGGTGGAGATGTTACTAGCGTAACCAATGGAAAGTATGTCTATCAAGAAGCATTCAATAGTTATGATGTTTCAGCGAACATATACCTTACTCAAAAATTACAGCTAAATGTAAGCACTTATTTTTCTGATAACTACATACTTCGTGATGATAGTGTAATGAGTAACATTGGTGGTATAGGAGATGTAAATTTGTTATTAAAATATCAACTTTACAACTCGCAAGAAACGGGTGATACTCTACTTAAAAACAGGTTTTTACATCGGGTAACTATAGGTGCTGGTGGTACGCTACCAACAGGAAGTTATAACAAGGAAACAGTGGTTGGATTTGAAACCACCATTCAACCTGATGTTATTCTTGGCACACCAATTATGGAATTAGATCCGCATATGCAAGCCGGAACAGGTAGTTTTAATTACCTTTTTCTATTAGAATATTTAGTGAAATTTAATCGCTTTGGCTTGCACTTCAATACGAGTTATAAGCTAAACACAACTAACAAGAATCAGTTCCGTTTTGCCAATCGGTTTAACATGAATAATACATTGTTTGCATTGTTACCCCTTTCTAAAAAAGTAAAATTAATGCCTCAAACAGGTATCTATTACGAGTTAAGTAATCGAGATGAATACGATGATCTTCCTTATTATAACTCAGGGGGGGAAGTATTGTTCAGTAATGTAGGAATTAACTTATTTATTAATCAATTGAGTTTAGAATTCACTTATTATCATCCTATTTATCAAAAATTATACGGAGATCAGCCACTCAATAAAAATCGGATGATTTCCCAAATCAACTATTATTTTTAATTAAATTTATAAAAATTAAAATCATGAATACAAAAAATATATTATTCACAACAGCTGTTATCCTATTATTAGGAACAATCGCTACATCTTGTTCTAAAACAGAAGGTTGTACCGATCCTTTAGCCAATAATTACAACATGGATGCTGATAAAGAAGATGGCTCTTGCACCTATGATGAGACGACTACTACAACTAGTACTAGCTCTCAACTTACTTTTACATTTACCCATAATTTTGATGGAACACCTGTAAGCAATGCTACTTTTAACCAGTTTAATTATATAAATGCTAATGATGATACATTAAGCTTATCAAAGTTACGTTACTTAATTTCTGATGTAAGATTGTATAAATCTAACGGAGATAGTATTGTTATTGATGGATATCAATTAGTAGATGTAACCAACAATACAGGTTTAACTTATTCTCCATCAACAGCTATACCGCACGACACGTATACTGGAATATCATTCGTTTTTGGATTTGACAGCGTAGACAACATTAGTAATAATTATGCTGATTTAAACGTTGTTAATTGGAACTGGCTAGATATGCTAGGAGGTGGGTATCATTTTATGCAAATGGAAGGGATGTATAAAGAGCAAGGAAACGACTCTACCTATGCTTACCACCAAGCAACGGCAAAAGTAAGTGCTGGAGTTTTTGAACAAAATTACTTCATAGCCGATTTAGCGGGAGTAACATTAAGCATGGATAATGCCAGTATTGAAATTAAGATGAACATTGCCGAATGGTATAAAAATCCGAACACTTGGAATTTAAATACGTACCATAGTGTGTTAATGCCTAATTATACTGCACAAAAAATGATGCAAGCAAATGGTGCTACCGTTTTTAGTTTGGGAACCGTTTTAGAAACTAATTAGGAACTTTATACAACTCAGCTTTACAAAGAGTAAAGCTGAGTTAATTTTAAATTCATGAAAAAAAACTTACCATACCTATTTATTATTTTAATTACTTGGAGTTTTTATTCTTGTGCTAAAAAAGAAGGTTGTACTGATCCTACATCCACTAATTACAACCCTGAATCAGAACAAGATGATGGAAGTTGTATTCCTGCAACCAACTCACCTCCATCAAATGAAACTCCCACTCCAGCACAAATAGCCATACCTGCTATTTTTTCACAAACTATACCTGCCCCTTTTATCCCATCTAACAATCCTTTAACAGTTGAAGGGGTTGAGTTGGGTAGAAAATTATTTTTTGACCCAATTTTATCTGGAGATGGGACCCAATCTTGTGCTACTTGTCATGCCCCTGACTTAGCTTTTACAGACACCAATCAGTTTAGCACTGGTATTGATGGATTACAAGGCGATAGAAACTCCATGCCTATCTTTAATATGGCTTGGAATTTTTCTGGAAAATTCTTTTGGGATGGAAGGGCTCCTAGTATTGAAGCACAAGCTATAGGTCCTGTTGTTAATCCAATTGAAATGCACAATACATGGCCAGCAGCCATGTCAGATTTACAAGCACACCCCACCTACCCTAACTTGTTTTTAGCGGCTTTTGGAACGAATACCATCGATTCTAATTTGGTTACCAAAGCTATTGCTCAATTTGAACGCACCATCGTTTCTGGTAATTCTAGGTTTGACAAATACTTATTGGGACAAATTTCCTTAACTCCAGCAGAAATTGGTGGCTTTAATGTTTTTATGACCGAGTCTGGAGGTGATTGTTTTCATTGTCATGGAAACTCTGCTAACCCTCTTTGGACAGACAATATGTTTAGAAACAATGGGTTAGATGCTACTTTTACAGACTTAGGATTGGGAGCTATTACAGGAAATTCTGCCGACAATGGGAAATTTAAAACACCATCATTAAGAAACTTAGTCTTTACGGCCCCTTACATGCATGATGGCCGTTTTAAAACGATTGATGAAGTACTGGAGCATTATAGTACTGGAGTAAAATTATCATCTACTATTGATCCAGATATGCAATTTGCCGGACAAGGTGGCGTTCAAATGACCCCACAAGAAAAAGCTGATTTAAAAGCTTTTCTATTAGCACTCACTGATAGTAGTTTTATTAACAATCCTGCTTATAAAGCTCCATAGCAATATGAAATCAATTGCTAATTCATTTTTATTGTTCATTATTCTCATTACTAATAGTAGTTTTAACAATGTCATTAAATGGAAACTAGAAAAATCTAAAAATGGCATCCAAGTGTTTTCCTTTATCCCCGAGGGAAAAGCACTCAAGCAACTAAAATCACACACCATTGTCAAAGCAGAAATGTCTACCATCCTTAATATTCTATCTGATGTTGATAATTATGTTAATTGGATCTACAAGTGTGCTGCATCAAAAAAAATAAAAAGTATCACTAAAACAGAAATGGTATATTATACCCAGAATGATGCTCCTTGGCCCATTTTAGATAGAGAACTATACGTTCATAACAGTTTCCATCAGGATAAAGACACAAAAATTATTTATTCTACCTCTGTACCCCTAGCTAATAGTGATCAAATACCTTTAAAGAAAGGAGTTGTTAGAGTAACCCAATTTGAAGGGAAATGGAAATTTACTCCTCTAAAAAATGGAGAAATTGCTATTGATTATTATCTAAAATTAGATCCCGCAGGAAGTATACCCCCTTGGATTTTAAACATGACATTAGAATTTGGACCCTATGAAACATTGATTAATTTTAAAAATGAATTAAAAAAAGAAAAATACCTACACCACAACACCATGTTTATTTATGAAAAAAGCCATTAAACTTATATGGGATTTCAAGGGAGACGAAGCCAAAGAAATTGCTAAACACCATATCGTACACATTGATCAGTTTGCTGCTAAGGAAAATATTGAATTGATTGCTTCTGGAGTTGACTCCATCAATGAAATGCACACTATTGCTTATATGGTAGTTCTAGAACCTCAAATGATTGCTGTAAGAGATGCTTTAAAACCGCACCGTGGAGAGCTTTACGGAATCTAGTATTTTTGCCAATGAATCTACTTTTATCTGTTTAGTTATCTCAGAATTTTAATTAGTTTAGTCTTTTATAATAAAAAGAAAGCTAATTAATTACATCATTCTCTTTTTATGTTATTTAACTCTGTTACTTTCCTTGTCTTTCTACCTATAGTTTTTTTTCTCTATTGGTTTTTCATTCATAAAAATCTAAACCGCCAAAATTTATTAATTCTAATTGCTAGTTATGTTTTTTATGGCTGGTGGGACTGGAGGTTTCTTTCTCTCATATTTATTAGTTCTTTATCAGACTACTTTCTTGGCCTACAAATATACCAAACAACAAATCCTAAAAAGAAAAAAAACTACTTAATAACTAGTTTAGTAATTAATTTAGGTGTGCTTGGTTTCTTCAAATATTATAATTTCTTTGTTGATTCTTTTGTCGGATTATTTGATCTATTTGGTGTTACTTTAAACAAAGGAACATTAGTTATTTTGCTACCTGTAGGAATAAGCTTTTACACCTTTCAAACATTAAGTTACACCATCGATATTTACAAAGAAAAATTAAATCCCGAAAAAAATGTAATTGCCTTTTTTGCTTTCGTTTCTTTTTTTCCTCAGCTTGTAGCTGGGCCTATTGAAAGAGCTATAGATTTGCTTCCTCAATTTTTAAAAAAAAGGAAATTTAATTACCAATTTGCTATTTCTGGATTAAGAATGATTTTGTGGGGATTATTCAAAAAAGTGGTTATAGCAGACAATCTTGCTAAATACGTTGATATTGTCTACAGCACTCCAGAAAACTATTATGGTTTTCCTATATTAATTGCCACTATCTTTTTTACATTTCAATTATATTGTGATTTTTCCGGTTATTCCGACATTGCAATAGGAGTAGCAAGACTCTTTGGTTTTAAACTTATGACCAATTTTAGAACTCCTTTATTTTCTACTTCAATGAAGGAGTTATGGTCTAGATGGCACATTTCTTTATCTACATGGTTTAGAGATTACTTATACATCCCTCTAGGGGGAAATAGAGGATCAAAAGAAAAGTGGGCATTTAATTTATTTATTACTTTTTTAATAAGTGGCTTATGGCATGGTGCTAATTGGACCTTTGTTATTTGGGGTGGACTAAATGGCTCTTACCTAATCTATGCCATGTATACCGAAAACTTCAGAAATAAAATAAATGCCGCTATTGGACTTACCCAATTTCCTGTAATTTTAAAATTAACACAAATAATAAGTACATTTTCTTTATATGCATTTTCATTAATGATATTTAGAGCTGAAAACATTAATGACGCCATTACTCTAATCACACACCTTCCTCAAAAAATTTGCTCCCCTTTTTATGAGTTATTTGAACAACCCACAAATGCACTACACCTCTTCCTTTCCTTTACTATTTTTATTCTTATAGATTTCTTTATTAGAAATAAAGGAATAGATGGGGTAATTACTAAAGTTCCAAAATATGCGCGAATAACTATATATTATTTCATACTTATCTGGCTAATTTTATTTGGCTCTTTCGGGGAGTCTAAAGAATTTATCTATTTTCAATTTTAGAAAAAGTGAAACAGTTTTTAACCCATAGCCTATTCTTTATTCTTCCTTTTTTAATTGGAAGCATTTATCTTTATTACTCTCCATATAGCAAAGAATATGGTTATGGATATAGAAATAATGTAGATTGTAATACTTCATGGGTTTATTACCGGCTTTTCCAAAATAACACTCCTATAGATATCGCTTTTATGGGAACATCTCATACTGGATGCGGAATTAATGATTCATTAGTAGAAAACTTAATAAGTGAACAAACGCCAGAAAAAAAAGTCGTAGCCAACCTTGCGTATTGTACCATTGGAAGGAATATACAATTGCCCTTGGTGAAAGATTTATTAACAACAAAATCTCCCCAAGTAATTGTTATAGAGGTTAGAGAGCAAGAAAGTGTTTCAAGCCACCAAGATTTCCCATATATTGCTGACATGAATGATATACTTCAACCAGAAGCAATCTACCCTTCTCTAATAAAAGACATTTATTCTGCATTTTTTATTCGTTTTAATTACACCCGAAAGCGACTCACTAAAACTGTCAACAAAAGCATTTCGACAAACCATAAAAACAACCACAGTTATTTTCCTTTTAAGTTTACTGCAAATAAAGAATTACTTGATCAACATAAAATCAATCAAGCTAATCGTTACCAATCAACACCAAACTATCTAAAATCAATTCAATTAGAATACCCTAAAAGGTATCTCAAAAAAATTACTCAATTGGCTAATGCTAAAAAAATCAAACTTGTTTTTCTTTACCTGCCTTCTTATGGAGCTACATTAAAAAAACCTTTATCCTACTCCTTCTATCAAAGTTTAGGGGAAGTGTGGATACCTCCTAGCTCTATATTTAATAATCCTGAAAATTGGGTGGATGGGGAACACCTTAATTATAACGGATCTACAAAATTAGCTGCATGGTTAAGTAAAGAATACCAATCTATTCAATAACTTTAACCCCTAAATTATTAAATAAACTATGAATCCCATATTAAAAAAAATTCCCTCTCCATTAAAAGGAGAACTTATTGAGCGGAAAGAACCTTGCAGAATGTGTGAATCAAAAACGGGCGAAAAAATAGGTGAGGTTGATTTTTGGGATATCAAGAACAGTAACATCATTAAATGTAAAAAATGTGGTCTTACCCAGCTAGACCCGATGCTTACACAAAACGAAACAGCAAAAGGTTGTTATGCTTATTACATTGAAGAATTAGGCTTAATAGACAAAAAGGAGTCTAAGAATCTTTACAACACATATTGTGATTAGCTTTGAAGCAAATGAAAGGTTATGAATAAAAAAAGTGTATAAATTGTGAGAGTACTTTAACTAAAAAGA
>Ga0114931_10008012_pt1 | contig 12838 bp, 10 predicted proteins | sample 2SBtaG_FD_89579 | JGI IMG/M metagenome (GOLD analysis project Ga0114931, IMG submission 89579) | Deep subsurface microbial communities from Kolumbo volcano to uncover new lineages of life (NeLLi) - 2SBTROV14_V59a metaG | ecosystem: Environmental > Aquatic > Marine > Volcanic | place: Kolumbo...
AAAATTTAAGCGACACCGACAAGGCCCGCGACGAGTCCCGGGTGGGAAGCGGCTTCGGCAAAAACATTTCCAACTGGCTGAAACGGGACAAGGCGTATCCGACCAACGTCCTACACATGGCCACGGAATGCGGCAACAAAAACCACAGCGCCGCCTTTCCGGAAGCGCTTCCCGAATGGTTCATCAAACTGTTCACCGAGGAAAACGATCAGGTATTGGATCCTTTCATGGGTTCCGGCGCCACCCTCAAGGCCGCCCAGCGCCTGCACAGAAACTCGGTAGGCATCGAAATGCAAAAATCCTATTGCCGGAGGGTCGAAAAACAAACCCACCCGTATGCCGGCGCTACGCTATGATCGCGGCGGTGTTTGGCGCGATTTAATTCACACCTTGTAATATTTCAGCAAGGAATGGACCATCACGGCGATGCTCAGGAGGGAGGTGGCGGTCATGGCGAGGACAAGCCCCACCAGGGAAGTCGGCCCGCGGTGTTTCAAAAAGTCCGCCACCGCCTTGCCGCCGGCGATCAGGCAGAATCCAGAGATGAGAATCGAGCCGCCGACCGCCCCCAGAATCAGCGGACTGAATACGGTCGCCTCGTCCATGTGGTTCAGCAGAGCCAAGGCCCAGCCCAGGGGAATCAGACTCAAAAAATAAGCCGTATAGGTGGTTCGGGATGTCTCCGCCTTGTTGCGGACGAATGACTTGATCCCCATTCCCAGGAGAAGCGCCACCAGCAGGGCGGAAAAAAAGTCGGTGGTGTTTTTTTGTTTCTGGATGCCGCGGATATAGTTCAACGCGCCGAGAACGTATTGCGGCACCTCCTCGTCCATTTCGTAAAACCCGCCGCGCTCCGTGTCGTAGGCGAACACCCGCGCCGTGGTCGATTCCGCCGGTAAAGCTATGGCGCGGTACTGGTCCGCCTCTGCATACTGGATTTCCAGATAGACGATGCCCGAATCATAGCGCAAACCGTACTTGTTTATTTTCACGAGGTTTTTGGCATACCGGCCGTGTTCCTGATGATACGTTTCCTGGATTTTCATCAGGTCCAGCAGGGCTTGTTTGGCCTGGACGTCGGCGTCGTTCTCGAAAATGTGCGCGCAGCCCGTCAGCGAAACGGCCAGAATGAGCGAAAAAATGAGAGCTTTTATCGATTGCACGGGGATTGTCGGTTTGCCGTCAGATGCCGGCATTGGGATCGGTTCCCGGAGGTTCATACAGGCGCTGCCCTCCGGGGTTAAAGCCGATTAATCCCAGCAAGGTCAGCAAGGAAAATAAGGAAGCCCACATGGTGACATAAAAATGCGTCGGCACAAAATAAAATTCCACCCGATGTTTTCCGGCAGGGACGAGCAAGCCCTTCATGACGAGGTTAACCGGGAAGACGGTTGCCGCCTCGCCGTCGATGCGTCCGCGCCAGCCGGGATAGAAATTTTCGCTTACCGTGAGCACGCCGCCGCCGGCCAAGTCAACCTGCAGGATAACGCGGTCAGGCTCCTCGATAATGACTTCGATGCGCTCCTTTTCATTTGGCGGTTGCAATTTGCCGAAGGTTTGACTGAACACATACCGGTAAGCATCGGGCGATAAAAAAGCGGTTTCGGTATATTCCCGGAGCATGGCCCGGGCGTATTTGGCGAACCGGTTTGGGTTGCGGTAATCCTCGTCGGTGCCGATGGGGAAGGGTTTTATCCGGTGGACGACACGGTAGCGTGGGCTGTGCTCCCGATTTTTGTACAAATTCCACGGCGCGCCGCCGCCGATGCCGCCGGACGCGATTTTCTGCATGGGAAACGGCGGCGGCCCCTGACTCAACACATAGTCGGCGGCGTAAAAACCCATGTTCTGCGGAGTGGGCCGGATAGCCAGGTAGTGGTTTTTGGCATTGAGGGGCGCGCTGTTGAAGTAGCTTGCCAGCTTGCCGTATTCCTTGAGCGTGAAATTTTCAAAGCCGCCGACTGCCGGCACTTCGTCCGCCAAGCCCAGATTGGCAACCACCGGGTGCTCATGAAATACGCGTGTCCAGGCCGGTTCGTCCACTATAGGCCGGGTCAGCGAATCCGGCATCGTCGAGTCTCTGAAATCCAGGGGACTGAAATAGGGTCTGGCATAAAGGAAAAACTCGGCAAACACCAGCAGGCATAAAATCGATGCGAAGTGTTTAGATAGTGCAGGAATTTTTCCGCGCAGCCAACCGATGCCTGCCGCCGAAACGGCAAACAGCGTCATCCCGATCAAGTGGCTGCGTAACATGCCCAAATGAGTGTTTATCCGGGCGGGGTCCGCCGGCAGCCGCCAGACTTCCAGTTGTTGCAGGAGCTGGTTTTTCCAATAGGGCAGGGCGTCCGGCGCGGTCAGGGACATCGCCGACAGGCCCAGCAGGACCAAGGGAACAAGCAGGCTGACACTTGTCATCCCTGTTCCACCGGGCCGGCCCGCCGCCCGGTCCAGCCCTTTTCCCGCCAGAATCGCCAGGGCCAGACAGGAAACGGTCAATGCCTTGCTGTAGCCGCGGAAAGCGGCAAACCCCGGCAAGTAATCGTAGAAGACCCTGAACAGGGGCGTTGACGGGCCTAAGGCAATGACGAATCCGGCGAGAAACACAAGCCCCCAAAAACGGGTGAACCTCTTTTCCCGTCCGCCCAGTGCCGCAAGAAAAAGCATCAAGCCGATCACTCCCATGTAGCAGGAGTTTTCCCAAACGAAGGTCTTGCCGAAGTAGGCGTTGTCTGCCGCCGCGGTTGCTCCATAGTATTTGGGTGCCAGCAGGGTGATCAGGTTTTCCTTGCTGAGCGAGTAGGAACCGGCAAAAGCAAAATCGTTGCCCTGGCGCGTGGAGTGCTCCATTAATTCTTTTGCGAGGCCGGCCTGGGTCAAAAAGAGTCCGGTCCCGAGAACCAATCCGCATCCCAGCCGGAAAACGATTTTACCGGAGTCCGCGAAAAGTTTTTGCGAGCCAACGGCATACAACCCATAAGCCAGGGCTGCCCATCCGATCATATAGGTGTATTGCGGAAAGCCCCCAAGAAGGTGCAGACCCAAAAACAATCCGAATCCCGCGGCGTGCCTCCAGCTTCGCGTGGCGAGGAAACGCTCCAGGGACCAAAACAGCCAGGGCGTCCAGGCCAGGGTGGTGATCATGGTAAAATGCCCGGCGTAAAGGTGAAGCACGTGCGGCGCGGAGAACAGGTAAATAAAAACCGCCGCCAGCGACCCCGCGCAAGATATGCGGAAGCGCCGGCAAAGAAAAAATAGTCCATAGCCGCAAATCAAATAGTGAATAAAGTAAATCCATGAAAACGCCAGATGCGACGGCAGAACGGCAAACAAATAAGTGAAGGGGTAAAACATTCCGCTTTCCGGGTCGGCGATAAAGGGATGGCCGCCGGATGAAAAGGGATTCCAGAAAGGAAAGATACCCTTGGCCCATTGCGCCGCGGCCAATTCCCGCATGGGTTTGAAAAAAATGGACAGGTCGCCGCTTGCCGCGCCGACGGTCAGCGGTTCGCTTGTGAACAGGCAGGGCCAAAAGAAAACAAGGTTTCCCAGGAAAATGGCGGATAATGCCGTACTGCGGGGAATGTCTGGTGGTTGGTTCATTCGGGTTTGTCGGTTCGGGCCGCACCTATGGTAAGCTTTTTAATCTTAAATTTCAAAATCCGGGTTGGCCATGGACGCGAGTTGGAAAAATTTGAAGTTCGTTACCGGCAACATCAACAAACTCCGGGAGGCCCGGCAGATTCTTGGCCTGCCGCTTGCACGCGCGGACTTGCCGGACCTGGATGAAATTCAAACCAGCGACGTGGAGCAGGTGGTGGTTCATAAACTGAGCCAGGCGCAGGACCGGCTCCGATGTCCGGTGATGGTCGAGGACTCCGGCTTGATCTTTTGCGCGTGGAACGGCCTGCCCGGCGCCCTGGTGAAATGGTTTGAGAAAAGCGTCGGCTGTGCTGGAATGGTGAAAATGCTGGAACCGTTCGCCGACCGGCGGGCCGTGGCGGCGTGTTACGTGGGAATGCACGACGGCAAACGGGTCACAATCGCCAAGGGTGAGGTTCATGGCACGATAGCTCTCGCCGAGCGGGGTGAAAATGGGTTCGGCTGGGATTCGATTTTCATACCCGATGGCCATGTCCGCACTTACGCGGAAATGAGCGCCGAAGAGAAAAACGCCATCTCTCATCGCGGCAAAGCCTTTGAAGCTCTCAAAAAGATGTTGTAGGTCTTGCGCGGAGCGGTGAGCATGGCCGGGGCAAATTCTCAAGCCAGCCGCAACAGGGCGCGGTGCAGTTCTTCAAAAAGCGGGCAGTAACCTTCCAGTCTGCCGCGGATGGCATCTGCCATCTCCTGGCTCACGCTGCTTTGCATCTGTTCGTGATCCCGCGTAGCGGACTGCCAGTCGGCGGTTGCCTCCAGCCAGCCGGCATTTACCGCCAGCTCGAAACATTGCGGCGCGGATGTGCAGTCCTGGCCTTGCCGGGCGGCGAAGGCGCCGATGATTTTCACCGCCTGGTCGAAGGCGAAGCCGAACCGTTGCAGGGCGGCGTCGCGGTAATAGGGTGTCTTTTCCCTTTGCAAAATTTCGCGCAGCCGGCGGATATTCCATTCGAAATGTTCCAGCAAAACTTTTGTGTCCGGTTCCATGGTCAGGCCGGTTTTTCCGCCAGGATGATGAGACTGGAACCGAACGGCAAGCGGCTGTGGCGCAGGACCGCGGCTTCCCAGCTCATGACCCGGAGGATCAGGCGGTTGACCGGGCCGGGTACGGGAAATACGTTCGATTGCTCATCGCCGACCGGTAAAAATTTTTGCGCCAGCCGGACCGCGGCGAGCAGGGGAAAAGTTGCGGCGAACATATAACTGGCCCGGCGAATGGTGAACCCGGCGTTCCGCAGTTTTCGGCAAAGACACGGCAGGGTGTAACGCTCGCGGGTCATCACGGCTTTATCGTGGCGGCTGGTCAGAAAAGGAAACGCCGAGTCGGTGATCAACAATGTGCCGCCGGGTTTGAGTATCCGGTAAAATTCTCCCAGCAAAGCCTGGTCGTCAATCACCCAGGCATGGTAGAGGACGTCGAGCGCCGCGATGATGCCGAAGGCGCCGCTTTGGAAGCTCATGGCGTTTAAGTCGCCGCGCACCAGGCGGCGCAAGGCGCGCCGCCGGCAGAAAGCCAGGGCGTCCGCCGACATGTCGGTGCTGACGACGCGCCCATAGCGCTGCAGAAACAAATGGTTCGCCCCGGTGCCGCATCCGGCGTCGAAAATCAGCGGATCGCCGGAAGTGGAGACGGTTTCCAGAAAGGCGGCGGCAAACGCCCGCTTGGCGGCGAAAAACCAGTGTGCCTCCTCTTCCTGAAACATTTTGGCATACTCTTCTTTTTTCAATTCCCCGGCGGCTCCGTTCTTGTTTCCTTCCGTTAGGAAGGATCGGGAAGAAACTTTGAATTGCCTGCGGGAAAATGATATTCTCTTGCATCCTGATTTACAAATTTAATCCCACAAGTGGGTTTTATGTCTCGCGGCTTGCCACGCCTCTTGAATGAAAGTTTTTATCGGATACCCCGTTTGCTTGCGGCGGGATCGTTCATTGTCCTCAGTGTGTTTGATGCCCCAGGGTTATGACTGAAAAGGAGCGCTTTGTCGATAACGGCGACGGCACCGTTACGGATAGGAAAACCGGTCTGATGTGGGTCCGGACGGATACCATGAACGATCTGAAGAAATGGGTCAATTATCAGGAAGCCGTAGACTACGTTTGGGAACTCAAGGCGGGCAAATTTGCCGGGTATGACGATTGGCGTTTGCCCGGCCGGGATGAAATGCTGGCGCTGTATGACGAGGCCTTTTCCAATAAGGATACTTTCGGCAAGGAAATCCACATCAGCAGCCGGTTTGCGCCCGGGGGCGGGCTTTCCATGATGGCGCAGATCATCCGCGGCCGTCCGCGGACGTTTGTCTTGAGTTTGAGGGACGGAGAGATTTCCGCTCCCGACGGATTGTGGACGCTGTCCGAATCGGCCCGGGCGGTGCGCACCCCGGCCGCTCATGATCGGCAAAACATGCCTTAGAGGAGATTTGTTGCATGTCGGAAATTTATAATCCGCCGCCGGCCGCCAGCCGGGGGGCCTGGATAAAAAGCATGGCGCAATACCGGGAAATGTACGACCGCTCCATCAACGATCCGGAAGCCTTTTGGGCCGGGCAGGCGGAGGAGTTCGTCTGGTTCCGTAAATGGGACAAGGTTCGCAATTTTAATTACAACGTCAAAAACGGTCCCATCGTTATCGAATGGTTCAAGGGAGCGCGCACCAACATTACCGTGAACTGCCTGGACCGGCATCTTGAATCCCTGGGCGGCCGGACCGCCATTCTCTGGGAGGGCAACGAACCCGGAGAAACCCGCACCCTGACGTACCGCCAGTTGCATGAAGAAGTCTGCAAATTCGCCGATGTCCTGAAAAAACACGGCGTGAAGAAGGGCGACCGGGTGTCCATTTATTTGCCGATGATTCCCGAACTGGCCGTCGCCATGCTGGCGTGCGCCCGTATAGGCGCGGTGCATTCGATCGTCTTTGGCGGCTTCTCCGCCTCGGCGCTGGCGGACCGGATCGTCGACTCCGCCTGCGGCGTGCTGGTCACCTCCGATGGATCGTTTCGCGGCGCCAAGCCGGTATCGCTCAAGAATGCCGCCGACGATGCCATAGCCCTTGCCGCGGCCGCCGGCGTCGAAGTTCACACCTGCATCGTCGTTCAACGGGTGGGGGACAAAATTCCGGTGACCCTGGCGGCGGGCCGGGACCACTGGTGGCATGACGAAATGGCGGCGGCAAGCGCCGAATGCCCACCGGAGCCGATGGACGCCGAGGACCCCTTGTTTCTTCTCTATACTTCCGGCTCCACGGGGAAACCGAAAGGAGTGCAGCATCACGTGGGCGGGTATATGGTCTTTGCCGCGGTCACGCATAAATATATCTTCGATTACCACCCCGGCGATATCTGGTGGTGCACCGCGGACATCGGCTGGGTGACCGGCCATTCCTACATCGTCTATGGCCCGCTGGCCAACGGCGCCACCACCATCATGTTTGAGGGTATCCCCACCTATCCGGACGCCGGCCGCTTCTGGGACATGGTGGAGCGGCACCGCATCACCCAGTTTTACACCGCGCCGACCGCTATCCGGGCGCTGATGTCCTGCGGCGACGAGTTCCCCGCTAAATACGACTTATCCTCCCTGCGCGTATTGGGGACGGTGGGCGAGCCGATCAATCCGGAGGCCTGGAGGTGGTACCACAAGAATATCGGACACGGCAATTGTCCTGTTGTCGATACCTGGTGGCAAACCGAGACCGGAGGAATACTCATCACGCCTCTGCCGGGCTGCACTCCCGCCAAACCGGGGTCCGCGACCCTGCCTTTTTTCGGCGTCAAACCGGTGGTCATCGAAGCCGACTCCGGAAAAGTGCTCGAAGGAAACGGGGTGGAGGGCGTGCTGGCCCTGGCCGAACCCTGGCCCGGCCAGATGCGCACCATTTACGGCGACCATGACCGCTTCGAGGAAACCTATTTTAAAATGTATCCCGGCTATTATTTTACCGGCGACGGATGCCGCCGCGACGAGGACGGTTATTACTGGATCACCGGGCGGGTGGACGACGTGATCAACGTCTCCGGGCACCGCATGGGCACCGCCGAGGTGGAATCCGCCCTCGTCCTTCACGAAGCCGTCGCCGAGGCGGCGGTCGTTGGCTTTCCCCACGAGATCAAGGGGCAGGGGATTTACGCTTACGTTACCCTGATGAACGGCGTGGAGTCTACCGACGACCTGAAAAAGGCACTGAAAAATCATGTCCGCAAGGAGATCGGCCCGATTGCCGCGCCGGACGTCATCCATTGGGCGCCGACGCTGCCGAAAACCCGGTCAGGGAAAATCATGCGCCGCATTCTGCGAAAGATAGCCGCCGACGAAGCCGACCAGCTGGGCGACATTTCCACCCTGGCGGACCCTGCCGTTGTGGACCATCTCAAGACAACTTACCAAAAATAAAGCCGGTATGGCTTGAAGGCCGGGCACTCTTTTTTTTTCAGGGGGTTTACGCGAGGTGGGATGAGGCAGAGAGTTAGGGAATGGAGTTGAACCGAGCAGTTCAACTCCATATTCTCTCAGCTAGGCCGGAAAAATGAAAGGTTGCCCCTTCCTCCCCAAAAATTCTATGCGCTTTTTAGAAAAATCTGCAATAAGCGTGACTGCATTTTAAGCAAATTCAGATTTATGTCAATCAGAAAAAGCCTTATTTTTCCGCCTTTTTAACGGGAAAATGCCTTTTGCGCGTATTCTCGGGGTTGTGGCGCCTTTTTTGCGGGCGCCGGGCTAAGCTGTTTTTGCAGTTTGCGGGCGGCAATCATCCGCTTGACCCGGTTCAATCCTTTATGAGCCGAATTGTTCAGCGGCAGGCTCTTGATGGCCAGATTAAAGGCCGCCCGCGATTCCGCCAGCCGGTTCATTTTAAGATAAGTCCAGCCCAGCCCATTGTTCGCGTCCGAGCCGTCCGGATGTTTTTCCAACTCCCGGCTGAACTGGGCGACGGCCCGGTCATAATTTCCTAAATAAAAGTAACTCCACCCCAGCCTGGTGCGCGCGCTGGTTTCCATTTCAAACGGTGAAATGGCGTTTTCGTTATCCACGTGTTCCATCACCGGGCTGGGATTGGGATTGGTGGAAAGACTGCGGTCAAGCCAGGTGATGGCCTCCTTGTATTTTTTTTGCTGGAACCGGTTGTAGCCGATGCCTTTCAGGGTGTCCGATTTGCCGGGCGCTTTTGCCAGCGACACCCGGAAGATGGTCAGGGACCGGGGGTACTGCTTTTTGTGGTAATAAGTCCACGCGAAACGGTTGTAGACCTGCCAGCCGAAGCGTTCCTTGTCCAACAAGTTCCGGAACTCCGGCGTCCAGGCGAAATCGGCGTCGAGCGAAATGGCTTTCAGAAAGTATTCGACGGCGAGGTCGGGTTTCTTCTTTTTATAGTGGATCCATCCCAGCCCCATGTAGGAGGAGGCGCGCAGCGGGTCTTTCTCCAGGGCCTCGTTAAAATAGTGCTCTGCCTGGTCAAGGTTGGCGCTTTGCAGAATGCTCCAATCGAGTTTGTAGGTGATTTCGTTTTCACCGGACTGTTTTTGACGCGCGATCTTCAGGTATTTGGCGGCTTTCCGGTAGTTTCCCAGGTTGTAATAGGCAAGCCCGATGCCCCGGGTGGCTTGCGGCATGAATTTTTTATATCCTCGGGCCTTGTCGAATTTTTTTATGGCGAGTGCGTACTGTTTTTTTCCGAAGTAACTCCATCCCAGGCCGTTGTAGGCTTCCGCCAGGGTGTCGGAGCGGAAGAAGAGCTTGTTTTGATTTTCGATGTAGTCGGCGTAAAGCCAGGAAGCCGTTTTGTAGTTTTTCTTTTGCCGCGCCCGGTTGGCCTGCAAGAGTTGCGGCGCCGTTTGCCGGTATACGGCTTCCAGGCCTTTTTGGGCGGCGCGGTTATCCGGGTCCATCTCCAGGGCCTTTTGATAAAATGCCTGCGCGTATTCATACTTCTTCAACGTCAAATGGATATCCCCGATTTTGACGTGAGGGTAAGCCCAGCCGGGATAGCGGGCCGCCAGCTTCTCGAATTCCAGGAGGGCGACTTGATGCTTTTTCAGGCTGAGATAATATTCGGCGAATGCCGATTTTTCTTTCTTGATTTTTTCGATTTCCCGCAGCCCTTCCACGGCACCCTTGAACCCGGCGAATTTTTTTTCCAGGCGCCGGAACAGGTGTTCCGCCTCGATGATCCGGTCGGCGCGCAGATAGCTCCAGGCCAGTCCGTTGGCGGCATCCAGCGATTCGCCGGTATCTTGTTTTTTAAACTGTCCGATGGCTTTCGGATAAAGGCCTCTTTTAAATAAGGCCCAGGCGGAATCGATTTCCGTTGTGGGCGCCGCCGGCTGGTGCGCCAGAATATCTCCCGGATACCGCGGCCGCTCCATCGGCAAGAGAAACAGCGAGGGAAATTCGGGCCGGAAAGATACGGCGTTGATTGGTGAGTCGGCGTTTCCGGCTTTCCATTGATCCCAGTCCGCCATCAGTTGCTCCCGTTCCCGGGAATTAAAAATTTTCGAGAACTCCTGCCGGGCTTTGTCGCGGTTTTGTAATTTCAAATAGGAGAGGCCCTTGCCTTTATGTATCTGGTAGGTGTCGCCGCCTAATAGCGCGGCCCGCTCAAAGTCTTCCAGGGCCATTTCATAATTTTTCAGTCCGAAATAGGACCAGGCGGACCCCATGACCGGGCCGGAGGCTTGCGGGTAGCGGGCCTGGGTTCGCAGAAAGGCGTTCAAGGCCTTGTCGTATCGTCCCTGGAAAAAGTGCGTCCAGCCCAAAAGATCAAGGGCGGTGAAATGGTCGGGAAGCGTTAGCAGCGCCTTGTGGAAATAGTACCTTGCGGTGTCGTAATGCTGCAGATTATATTGGCGTATTCCATAGACCAGATCGGCCCGGGCGTTGAGGTTGGACGGGTCCACCGCCTCCCGAAAACTTTGGGCGTCCTCCTCAAGGCCAAGAACGGCGTTATTCGCCTTTGCCTTGAGAATCCGGGTGTTGGCTTTTAACTTGACCAGCGTGGTGTCCAGGGTGCTGCAGCCCACAGTCAGCAAAACCGGCAGGCAAAGAGCCGATAAAGAAAAAAGAGCCTGGACTGTTCGTGACAAACGCTTCATGAAGTTTTATTTGCTGTTAGACTTGGTATGCTTATCGGCTTTTTGTCCGAAAAGTTTTAGGCCTATTTTTTTGCCGCCCCATGGCGGGTGGTTTGAACTGAAAGATATTCGCTAAACCGATAGTATTTTTACGCAACCCATTGTTTTAAATCGATAATATCCCGCGTTCCGGGTATTTTAGAATATCCGAAGTCAAATATTTGTTCGTGCGGCCATGCGTTATGGCGGCTTTTTCCCGGAAAACGATTTTTTAAAGAACGTAATAATGGTATCATTTCGGTTTTTACCGTACTACCGGAAATTGGCGGTTGGTTTAACAATATTTTTCCAGGTGCCATGCGCTCCGCCGGTTGAGGAATAACTTGTCCCGGACTGCGAAAGTATGAGATTTTTACTCAAAATATGTGCCGGCCTCGGGTTGGTGTTGATCATGAGTTGCGGTGACCGGGACACGCAAACGGTTTCAGAGGAAGAACTCCCGCAAGAGGAGGCGGTCCATGGAGTGGAGCCGGTAACATTATCTCCGGAAGACCAGATAAAAGCCGCGAAAACCCCGGAAGGGATGGCCTTCATCAAAGGGGGTTGTTTCATCATGGGCAGCGAGCGGACGCAAACGGATGAAGAACCCGCGCACGAAGTTTGCGTGGACGATTTCTATTTGGATAAATATGAAGTGACCCAGGCCCGCTGGCAGGAGGTGATGGGTTTCAATCCATCGAAGTTTGTCGGCGAGCAGCGGCCCGTGGAGCAGGTCAATTATTTCGATATCCAGAAGTTTATCAAGAAATCCGGCGGGCGGTGCCGCCTGCCCACCGAGGCCGAATGGGAATACGCCGCCGGCGCCGGCCGGCGCACCAATTTCTTCTGGGGCAACATCATGGATGGCGACTACGCCTGGTACAAGGACAATTCCGGGAACACGACTCATCCGGTGGGGCAGAAATTTCCTAATCAATTCGGGTTGTACGACATGATGGGCAACGTCTGGGAATGGGTGGACGACTGGTATGAGTCCCATTACACCGCGAGGGAGAAGCGCAATCCAAAAGGCCCGCCCACCGGCAAATTCAAGGTCATACGCGGCGGCTCATTTGATTCCTCGGCGGGCGGTTTAAGAATCACCAACCGCACCTGGCTGCACCCGAAAAACCGCGTGTACTCCAAGGTGTCCACCCAGGGAGGCAACGTCAATGAAATTTTCAACTATATCGGTTTTCGCTGTGCCCAATCTTTGCCCAAGGATTCCTGAACCGGTGCTTCGCTCAGGCGCGGTACCGGCCAGGGAAATGATGTTTTGAGACTTTTTCAGTAACTTATAGAGGATGAAAAAAACAAGGACAGATGACATGAAACTTACGAAAGAAGTTTTGGATACCATTTTAAAAGAAGTAAGAACTTCGGTGGGCAGAAAACTGACTGAAATATGCCAGGAGGAAATTCAATTCACGAAAGTCACACAAGATTCAAACAATGACCTTGTAGGGATTGTTTCTTTCGTGGGAGACGTAGGGTTCATTCTTCTTTTGATGCTCACCGATGCTCAGTTGAGAAAAATTTCAGTGAAGTTCTTTGGCGCGGAAATGGGGGTCGATAGCGATGAGGTTGGGGACCTGGTCAGCGAATTGGCGAATATCGTATTCGGCGATATCACCAACGATCTTAAAAACGCTAATATGAATTTAGAACGATCGTTGCCGACGATCTTGAGAGGTAAAAATATTGAGCCGGTCATGAGAAAAAAAGCGCCTTCCCTGACAATGGCGTTTGGCAAGGACAGCTTTTTGGTTAAAATCATCGGCGCCACGGATGATACCCTCCATAAAAAACCCGGGTCTTGAGAAAAATTTTGAAGATTGACCTGCCATTCTCAAAAGACCGCCGCGGCAACCTTGCTTGACAGATGCCATTGTTTGTTCTTAGCAGGTTGCTGAAAAAGTCAATTTGCTTGTCATGCTGAGCCTGTCGAAGCATCTCGCTTCTTATAAATCAACGATTGGAGATTCTTCGACAGGCTCAGAATGACGTTTTTGACACTTTTTCAGCAACCTGCTAAATACCCTTGCAAAAAACTGAGTCGGAGCCATTGAATCCCA
>Ga0114931_10008013_pt1 | contig 12837 bp, 11 predicted proteins | sample 2SBtaG_FD_89579 | JGI IMG/M metagenome (GOLD analysis project Ga0114931, IMG submission 89579) | Deep subsurface microbial communities from Kolumbo volcano to uncover new lineages of life (NeLLi) - 2SBTROV14_V59a metaG | ecosystem: Environmental > Aquatic > Marine > Volcanic | place: Kolumbo...
CAGTCGTATTGCTCGAGGATCTTCATGGCTTCCGGATCGATGGCGGGCACCGGGCGATTCATGGAGCGGGCGATGCGGGCGACCTCTTCCCGGAGTTCCTTGTTGGTGGCGGTCACCAGGCGAAAGTCGGCCTGGACGGGATGGGTCGCTCCGAGGCGGGTCACCTGTTTCTCCTCGATGACCCGGAGCAGTTCCACCTGGATCCGGGGACTGATCTCGGCCACCTCGTCCAGGAACAGGGTGCCTCCGTCGGCCAGCTCGAACTTTCCCTTGTGACGATAGTGGGCGCCGGTAAAGGCGCCCCGTTCGTGGCCGAAGAGTTCGCTCTCCAGGGTGCCCTCGGGAAGAGCCCCACAGTTGACGACGACCAGAGCCATGTAGGCGCGGGGACTCGCCGCGTGGATCGCCCGGGCGGCGAGTTCCTTCCCGGTCCCCGACTCGCCGGTGATCAAGACGGTGGTGTCGGTGGGAGCCACGGTCTCGATCAACTCCAGGGCGCGCCGGATGCCCGGACTCTTTCCGAGGATCGGCTGGGGCTGGACCACGGTCTCCAGTTGCTTTCGGAGCGTGCGGTTCTCCTCGGCCAGGGTCCGGTGCTCCGCGGTCTTGCGGATGATGTGGGTGAGATGGTCGGGATCGAAGGGCTTGGTGATGTAGTCGTGGGCGCCCTCTTTCAGGGCCTGGACCGCGGTGTCCACCGAGGCGTAGGCGGTCATGATGATGACCGTGGTGGTCGGGGAGACCTCCCGGATGCGCCGCTGGAGTTCGAGGCCGTCCATGCCCGGCATCTTGATGTCGATCAGCGCCAGGTCCCAGGGCTCCCGTTTCAGGAGGACCAGGGCCTCCTTCGCGTTCCCGGCCGAGGCGACGACGTGGCCGTCCTCCTCGAACCAGCTCGTGAGAGAATCGCGGACCACGTCCTCGTCGTCGACGATCAGGATCTTGATTCGGTTGGGCGCGGGATGGGTCATGACTGCCGTCCTTGGTGGTTGGGCACGGGCGCAGAGACGGTCTCGTCGGCTTCGTCGACAGGGGGTTCAAGAGGCAGCCGGACCCGGAGGGTCGTGCCCTCGCCGGGCCGCGAGTCCATCTCGATGCGGCCGTAGTGGCGTTGGATGATGCCGTACATCACCGCCAGGCCGAGACCGGTCCCGTTGCCCTCGGTCTTGGTGGAGAAGAAAGGCTCGAAGACGTGATCCTTCAGCTCGGGAGGGATCCCGGGTCCGGTATCGGAAATCTCGACCACGATCGCCTCCGGTCCGGCCGTTTCCCGGGTTCGGAGGGTCAGGGTTCCCCCTTCGGGCATGGCTTCGAGGGCATTGATGAGGGGGGAGAGCAGCGCCTGTTCGATCTCGGCCGCATCGCAGACGATCTGCGGCAGGCCGGGCGACAGATCCAGTTCCATCGTGACGGCGTTGAGATCCGCCTGATGACGGATCAGCTTCGTTGCCCGCCGCAGGATTTCATTGATGTCCGCCGGGCCCTGGGCGGTCTCCCGGCGTCGGGAAAAGAGGAGAAGATTGCGGACGATGTCACCGCACCGGGCGGTTTCGGTCTCGACCGTGGCCAGGGTCTCGTCCAGCTTTCCGAAGCCATCCGGGGGATCGGTTGCGATCGTCGCCAGGAGTTTCGGGAGGCGGCGTCGAACGAGTTTGACGTACACGAGGATGCCCGCCAGGGGATTGTTGATCTCGTGGGCGACGATGGCCGCGAGTTTGCCGAGAGAGGCCATCTTTTCGGTGAACACCATCTGGTCCCGGGTTTTTTCCAGTTCCCGGGTTTTTTCCTCGACCTTGATTTCCAGCCGCTCGTTCCAGTCCTCAAGCTCCTCCCGGGCGTGTTCGAGCTGGGCGGACATCTCGTTGATCGACGAGGCGAGTTCCCCCAATTCGCCGGTCGAAACGGCGCCGATCCGATGGGAAAGATCGCCGTCTCCCAGGCGGCGAACGTCGTCGAGAACCGCGTGGATCGGCCGATGGACCACACGCCAGGCCAGGAGACCGAGAGAGCTGGGGATGACGAGTACCGTGAGCAGGGCCAGGACCGCCATCTGGCGGCGAGCGTCCCCCAGAGCGGTTTCCAGGGAAGCCGTGGAGAGCTCGAGATCCATGATCCCGAGAACCTTCCGGCCCGGCGGATGGACGTGGCAGGAGGCGTCCGAACAATCGGGAGCATTGAGCACGGGGACCACCAGGCCCAGGGCCTTCTTGCCGCTCGGGAGCCTGTAGATCTGGAGCCCCTCGCGGATGTTCTTCGGGGCCTTAGGCACTCCGGCGGCATGACAGCTGCGGCAGGCCGGCGACTTGAGATCGCTGTGGGTCCCCCGTTCGGAAGGCCGGTTGGAATAGCGGACTTCACCCTGGGCGTTCACCAGGCGGAGATTGAGGACACTGCTCCGGCTCCCGATGTTCCGGATCACCTGGTCGATGTGACGTTGGTCGTTCTCCACCATGAAGGACTTGGTGCTGGAGAGGATGATGCCTCCCATGTCGACGGCGTTCTGCTCCAGAATGGAGTAGAGGTGCCGGCGGTGGAGTGTGAGGGCGAATCCGCTCGTCAGGCCGAGCAGCACCACCAGGGATCCGGTCAGGATGATGACGAGGCGCCAGCTCAGGCAGTCGTAGGCGGGGCAGAAGGGTCGGAGAAAGATGGACATCGCCCCGTTGACGCGGGTTCTCACGGAGGAACCGGTCGAGCGCGTCTCCGAGGCGTGCATTGCGGGCCTGCCTCTCTCCTCTCGGTCGGCACGGGACAGCGCGCCGGCCCGCTCGGAATCGATCGCAGAAAAAACGATCGAGCCACTCATAAATACAATGTCCTATCGAGTTGATGATCGTCCTCCCGGCGGGCCCGGTCCAGAGGGATAAAGCGATATGGGAAATCGCCGGCGCGGAACCGGTCGGGGGCCTCCTCGTGCGTCCCCTTGAAAGTTTTTCCTTGCTATCTTGTGCAAAGTACTCTAAAATTTAGAGTGAACAAGGGAGGTTGCCATGAACGACACGCGACGCATCGAGGAGGATCTGGAATACGTCCGCGGCGCGGTGGCCCGGTCCGAGCGGCCCGGCGGCCCGCGATCCATCTATTGGTTCTGGGCGGTGGTGGTGTTGGTGGGCTTTCCCCTGGCCGACCTGGCGCCGGACCTGGTGGGTTGGTACTGGGCGGTGCTGGGGCCCGTGGGGGGGCTGATCAGCGCCCGACTGGGATGGAAGCACGCCCGGGCGACGGGCCAGGCGGACCGGGATCTGGGACATCGGCACATGCTCCACTGGACCGGACTGATGGTGGTGATCTTCGCCTCGGTGGTCATGGGCATCGCCGGGAGGGTGTCCTGGGACGCCGTCGACCTCATGATCGTGTTGCTGCTCACCCTCTCGTACTTCCTGGCCGGAGTCCATCTGGACCGCCGGATGATGTGGGGGGCCGGGGCCATGCTTGCCGCGTACTTCCTGGCGCTCGCGCTTCCGGCGTGGGGATGGACCGTCTCCGGCGTGGTGGTGGCGACGGGACTGGTGATCGCGGGAACCTCGGGGGGAGGCGCCCGTGTCGCCGTCCCGCAGTGATCCGGCCTGGCGGGCGCTCGACGGGCTGGAGAAGCTGCTCGATCATCGCGTGCGCCTGGCGATCTGCGTTCTGCTCTCCCGAAACGGCTCGATCTCGTTCCAGCGGTTGAAGCAACTGCTCGACGAGACCGACGGGTCCCTGGGGGCCCACCTGCGCAAGCTGGAGGACGCCGGGTTCATTCGAGCGGAAAAGACCTATCGGGACCGCCGGCCGATCACCTGGTATTCCATGGCGCCGGCGGGACGGAAGCGCCTGCGGAGCCATCTGGGGGCTCTGGAGCGGGTCATCCGCGGTGTGGGGGCGCCGGATGGGGATGGGGGAAGATGATGCTTCCGCAAGGGGCGTCGGCGGGAGCCGGCGGGAGGCGAAATCTTCTGTTCCCGGGGCGAGATCGTTGTACTATCCTTGGGTCCGTCCCGTCTGGCGTCCTGTTTTCCACCCGGCTTCGTACCGGATAGGGGATGGCAGGTCGTCATCCCCCTGAACCCCCTATGAGGAACCCTCGATGAAAAAACTTACCCTGGCGCTCGCCGCCATGCTGACCTTCTCGATTGCTTTCGCTGCCGTCGCCCATGAGGACGAAGAGAAAGACGGTCCGAAGATCGTCACCCTGAAGGGCGAGATCGTGGACACCGGGTGCTATCTCGGTCATGGCGCCAAGGGCGCCGACCACCAGGCCTGCGCCCTGCGCTGCATCGCGAACGGGATGCCCATGGCTCTGCTCACCGACGACGACACGCTGTATCTCTTGACCATGAGCCACGAGGACGCGGACCCGTTCAACGCGGCCAAGGAGATGGCGGCGTTGCAGGTGCAGGTCACCGGCCCCCTCCACGAGCGGGACGGCATGAAGTCGATCGAGGTCACGGCGGTAGCCGAGGTCAAGGCCGACAAGAAGTAGCGACGCGACCCGGTGAAACCGAAGCGTCGACTTGTGATGATCGGGGCGGCCACCCTTGCGGTGGCCGCCCTCGTTCTTTGGTGGGCGTTCCTGCGGCCGCGGCTCCCGGCGGCGGAACGGGGCCGGCGCCTCGCCGAGCGCAGCGGGTGCTTCGCCTGTCACGGTCCCGAGGGCATGGGCGGCCGCCCCAACCCGGGACGAAAGGTTCCCACCGTCCCCGGCTTCGAAGGCGACGTGATGATGTACGCCCGGGACGGCGCGGAGATCCGCGAGTGGATCCGGGACGGCGTTCCCGCCCGCCGGGCGAAGAGCACGAGCTGGCGGAAGGACCGGGACCGCGGCGTCCTTCGCATGCCCGCCTTCGGCGATCGGTTCTCGGCGCGGGAACTCGATGATCTGGTCGCCTTCGTCCAGACCATGGCCAAGACACCGGCCCCGGAGAGTTCGGCGGCCCGCCTCGGGAGGGAGCGGGCCGAGGCCCTGGGTTGCTTCGGCTGTCACGGTCGGGGGGGGCGGCTGGCGCGGCCGAACCCCGGGTCCCTGAAGGGGTACGTTCCTTCCTGGGATGGCGCCGACTTTCCGGAGCTGGTCCGTGACCGCGAGGAGTTTCGGGAATGGATCGAGGACGGCATCTCGAAGCGGTTTGCGTCCAACCGGGGAGCGCGATTCTTTCTCGGGCGGGCGGTGCTGGCGATGCCGGCTTACGCCGGGCACCTGGAACCGGGGGACGTGGATGCGCTCTGGGCCTACGTTCGCTGGCTTCGCGTCGAGAGCGGCCCGGAGACGAGCGGTGCGGCATCTTCCGGCGAACCCTAGGCGATGCTCAAAGGCGATGAACTGTACATCCAGGCGATGAACCGTACCTCAGAGGCGATGAACTGTACATCCAGGCGATGAACCGTACGGGGGAGGCCCCGGTTCGAACCGACCAGTCGTCTCTTCCCGGAAGGAATCATGGAAGATCAGACCAAGACCGCACTCATTACCGGCGCCTCCTCCGGAATCGGCAAGGCAACCGCCCGGTTGTTCCTTGAGGCGGGCTACGCGGTCTACGGTGCGGCTCGCCGGGTGGAGGCGATGGCGGACCTGGAGGGCCTCGGCGTGGCGGTGCTTCGGATGGACGTTACCCGGGAAGAAGACCGAGTCGCCGTCGTGCAGCGGATCGCCGACGAGCACGGCGGCGTGGACGTCCTCGTGAACAACGCCGGTTTCGGTACCTACGGCGCGGTCGAAGACATCTCCCTCGACGACGCCCGCGATCAGTTCGAGGTCAATCTCTTCGGCCTCGCGCGCCTCACCCAGCTCGTTCTGCCCTCCATGCGGGAACGCCGGGCGGGAGTGATCGTCAACGTGTCTTCGGTGGGAGGGAAGGTGTACATGCCCCTCGGGGCGTGGTACCACGCCTCCAAGCACGCCCTGGAAGGGTGGTCCGACTGCCTGCGCCTGGAGCTCAAGACCTTCGGGATCGGCGTCATCATCATCGAACCGGGTATCATCCGCACCGGCTTCGGAGAGGTGATGCGCCAGCCGATGCTGATGCACTCCGGGGAGGGGGTCTACAGGGATCTGGCCCGTCGCATGGCGCGGGCCGTCGAGCGGACCTACCGCGAGGGGGAAGGTTCGGCTCCGGAGGTTGTCGCCCGGACGATCCTGCGGGCCGTGCGCTCTCCGCGTCCCCGGACCCGCTACGTCACGGGGAAGCATGCCCGGTCGCTGATGGCGGCGCGCCGGTGGCTCGGCGACCGGATGTTCGATTGGATCATCATGAAGAGGATGTCCTAGAATGACCGCCGGGTTCAGCGTGAGCCGGTCTCCGGCGGCGGCCGGGCCGGTGTCTCGGTCTGCTCGAAGCGTCCGGCCCCCGGGGGGTACTCTCGCTCCGGTTCGAAGCATTTCATTCGTTTGGGGAGAAGATATGAAGACTCGATACGTCCTGATTGCTGCGCTTGTTCTCGTCCTGGCCGCCGTTCCCGCCGCGGCCCGCCCGCTGGGGAACGCGTCCCTCCAGTTCGACGGCGTCAATGACTACGTCACCGTGGCGGATCCGATCAACCTTTCCGGCGCGATGACCCTGGAAGCCTGGGTCCTGCTCGATACGGCCGACAAGGCCGGAAGGATTCTTTCCAACCGCCAGGGTGCCGACGGCTACGAACTCGACATTCACAACGAAATCCCCGGGGGAGCCGTTCTCGGGCTCGGCGGCAACGGCAATTCCATGGGCTCCACGTCCTTCGAGGGTCACCAGGGAACCTGGACCCACGTCGCGGTCTCCTGGAATCCCGAGACCCACAATGTCATCTTCTACCTGAACGGAGAGGTGGCGGATACGGTTCAGGTCTTCTTCGACATCCTCGCAACCTCCGGACCGATGGTGTTCGGCGACATGGGAACCCGGTCGGGGATCTTCGTCTTCGACGGCTCCCTGGACGAGATCCGGATCTGGTCCGACGAACTCTCCCAGACGACGATCCAGGCGTGGATGGACCGGACGGTGACGCCGGCCCACCCGGACTACGATCACCTCGAAGGCTACTGGCCCTTCGACGAAGGCTCCGGGCAATCCGCGGCCGGTGCCGTCCACTCGCCGGCGCGCGACGGCCTTCTCGGGGGGAGTTCCGCCGCCGAGGCGACGGATCCCACCTGGCGGACCGACGGGGCGCCGATGCCGGTCGAACGGACGAGCTTCGGTCGGATCAAGGCTCGCGGGAGCCGGTTCTAGGACCCTTCCCGAAGTTTGATCCCGCCCCAGGACATGGGGTGCACCGGAACCGTTCCCGAGCAGGCGGCGGTGACGTTGTCGAAACAAGCCGACCAGCCGTTGTTCCCGGGCTCGACATTCAGACAGAGCCGGATCGTGTGGGGTCCGCACGGGACGGTGATTTCCCGATGGGTCCAGGGGATCCCCTGGAAGGTCCCGAGGGGCGACGTGAAGGATCCCGTGCTGTCGACCAGGACGGTCACGAAGGCCGTGCTATCCGAAGCGTCGACGAAGTCGAGTCGGTAGTCGAAGGTAATGGTGCAGGTCGAGCTGGTGTCGGCGCCGCCGCAGGAGAACTCCTGGAACGCGCAACCGGTGCCGGCGGAGTTGCCGAAGGGTGACATGATCCACAGGTAGCCGCCGGGATTCCCCTGGGTCGTGGGGTAATCCACGGTCCACGCGGTGGGAGCGTCGGGAGTCCAGGCCGCGCCCCCCGATTCGAAATCACCGTTCTGGATCTGGGCGGTAGCGGCGGCCGGGAAGCACAGGACAACAGCGAGCGACAGGAAGAGCAACAGTTTCATGTTTCACCTCCTAGAGGGGTTGATGTCTACAGGATGCCTCCGGCACGGGGAGTGGACAAGGAAAAACCGACGGGAAGCTGGGGAAGCAGAAACCGTTAGATAGCATGGAGTTTCGGCCGAAACTATCCTGGGAAGACGCCCTTCGGCGATCGGGTCAGCGCCGCCACATCGCGGCCCGCGGGGTCATAGACGACGCGTCGGACCCGCGATCGCGCAGGGAGAGGTCGAGCGTGGCTTCCCGATTCTCGCGCCGTTCTACTCGACGGGCAGAAGCAGGGAAAACGTTGAGCCCCGGGCCGGCTCGCTGGTGGCGCCCAGGCTCCCGCCCATCTCTTCCGCGAGTTTGCGGGCGAGGGCCAGGCCCATACCCATCCCCCCCGCATCGCGGGTGAGACCGCCGTCTCCCTGGCGGAAGGTGTCGAAGAGTCGGGTCAGGTCGGCGGGGGGGATGCCCGGGCCGTCGTCGCGGACGTCGATGCGGGCCCAGGCCGAGTCGCTATCCGCGATCCGGCTCACCGCGATCTCGATGTGGGACCCCGGGGGCGAGAACTTGACCGCGTTGTCGACCAGGGCGTCCAGGATCCGGCGGGTGTGGTTGCGGTCGAACCGGGCCGGGAGCGGGTCCTCGTCCTGGACCAGGGTCAGTTCCCGCAGGCTTTCGGCCACGCCGGGGAGGCGATCTTCGTGAAACCGCGTCACGAACTCCGCCAGGTTTCCGGTCTCGAGCCGGATCTCCAGGGAGCGCTGGGTTAGGTCGGAGAATTCCAGGAGCTTCTCCACCAGGGCCTGGAGCTTCACGCTCTCGCCGGCCACGACCTTGAGGAACTCCTCGTTCTTGCCCTCTTCCCGCATGAGGACGTCCACGTAGGCCACGATGATGGTCAGCGGGGTGCGCAGCTCGTGGTTGACGTTGCGCAGGAACTCGGACTTGAGCCGGTCCAGCTCCTTCAGACTTTCGTTGGCCCGGCGGATTTGCCGGTGTTTTTCCAGGAGCTGATTGTAGAGCCGGGTATTCTCCAGCGCCACCCCGAGCATGCCCATGGAGCCCCGGAGGGCGCCGAAATCGACGGTCTCGTAAGCGTCGCCGCTGATCTTGGGACCGAGCCCGATGATGCCGATCAGGTTCTCGCGAGCCGTGATGGGACAGAAAAGGACGAGTTCCGTCTGAGCCACCAGCCGGGCCGAGGCGGGCTCTAGAACCTGGAGGAGTTCTGCGGTGGGGACCGCCTCGTCCTGATCAAAGAGGTGGCGCGCCAGCTCCCGACCCCGGACCGTGCCCATGGCCCTGGCCACCGGCTTGCGCACTCCGTGACACCGGAGCAACACGATATCGCGGCTGTCCGGGGGCACGATCCAGATCGCGGCCTTGGATGTGCCGAGCTGCCCCATCAGGTTGTAGAGAGCGAGGTCGGCGATCCCGAACAGGTCGAGAGAGACGGTGAGCTCGCTGCTGAGTTCCATGAGGGAAAGAAGCGAATGTTCCCGCTGGGCGATGAGCCGGAGCATGGCTCCGGCGCGAAGCTCGCCCGGCGCTTCGAGAGAGGAACGGTGAGGCTCGATCGGGAGCTTTTCGGCCGGGTCGCTCATGCCGCTTTGCGCCTCGCCTCCATGGCCGCCGCTTCGGTGGCGTGGATCTGGAGAAACTTATCGAGGTTCAAGAGTCGAATCACGGAACGCACCGCGGAGCTGAGTTCGGTGAAGTGGACTTCCAACCCCGCCTCGGTGAAGTCCTCGACCAGAGCCAGCAGGCTGCCCACTCCGCTGGAAGCGATGAACGTGATGCCGTGAAGATTCAGGATCAGGTGGGAGCCCTCGCCGCTGACTGCCCGTGCCCGGCTCATGAGAGTGGGTGCGCTCTTGGCGTCCAGGATGCCTGCGGCGCGCAGGATGACGTCGCCGCCGGGATCCGTAATTCGCTCGATGGTCAGATCAGGCATGGCTCTTTGCTCCCGGGTCATCGGCTATCGCCGGTTCGAACCGCATCAACGTGAGATTCCCATCCGGCGTGCCTGGACGGTAGAGAACCTGCGACATCACCCGGTGGATGATGTCCAGACCGAAACCCCGTCCCCGACGCCAGACCTTTGGATCCTCGAAATCGGATGCCACCCAGTTATCGGCGGTGAAGGGCTTCCCCTGATCCCGGACCAGGAAGTAGCCGGCACCACCGTCGCCGGAAGGACACCACCAGACTTCCATGACCTCGGTGGGATCCTCCCCGTAACCGTGCTCGGTAATATTGGCGCAGGCCTCGTAGATCGCTGTCGAGAGCCGGTTCATGCCGTCGCCATCGATCTCGTGCAGGCGGGTGCGGGACCCCAGCCAGCCGCGGACCTCGCCCAGGCGACCGGAGTCGGCGGGGATCAAGAGGCGGTCGCCGATGGCCCTGGCTGTTTTCAACCACCCGGCCGGATCCTCGTCTTCCAGGGCCGAAACGTCCGCGGTCTCCGGATCGGCCTTCCGACCCGCCGGGGCCCGCCGTCCGGCGACGAGAATCGTCTCGTCGTCCAGACGCTCCCCCTCACGCTGCCAGGCTTCCAGGTCGTGACGCAGACCGTCCAGGACCCCCAGACATCCGGATTCGGCCGCTCCGCGGATGGCCGTCTCCATGCGCTCGAAGCCGAACTGCTCCCGACCCGCGGGATCGAAGGACTCGTTGATTCCGTCGGTGTATTGGACCAGCAGGTCGCCAGGACCCAGCAGGGTCTCGCGATCGATGAGGGTCCTGCGGATGGCGCCTCCGCGAATTGCCCCCAGGGGGATCCCGTCGGATTCGATGCGCTCCACCGTGCCCCCCACGGCGCGATAGATCATGGTGGGGGAGTGACCCGCCGAGGCGAACCGGAGACGGCCCGTGGCGGGTTCGAGGATTCCGTAGAACATGGTCACGAAACTTCCACGGCGAAGGCTTTCCCCCAGGCGTTCGTCCAGGGCGGCCAGGAGTTCGCTCGGCGAACCGTGGCGGTCCCGTTCGGCCCGCAGCCAGGCCGAGAGCATGGACATGACCAGGCAGCCCGCCAGACCCTTGCCGGCCACGTCGGCCACCGCGAGACCGACGGTTCCGTCGTCGCGCCGGAAGACGTCATAGAAGTCTCCGCCCACCTCGAAGGCCGCGCGATGGCTTCCCTGGATCACGAAGTCGTCCATCTCGATCCGGGAGGAGGGAAGCAGCGAGGACTGGATGTCCCGGGCGAGATCCATCTCGTGGGTCAACCGCTCCTTCTCGACCAGGTCGTGCTGGGCCTGCTTCACCCGTTTGGCCATGGCGTTGACGGTGTCGGCGAGCATCCCGAATTCGGTGCGGTCCCGGAGCGCCACCGGCGTGTCCAGGTCCCCGCGTCCGATCCGTTCCAGACCCGCGCGCAGAACGCCGACGGGGCGCAGGAGCACGCTCAGCAACACCAGGGCCGCGGCGAGGCCGAGGCCGAGGACGACCGCGGTCACGATCATCTGCCGACGGCGGGCCCGGGCCAGGATGGTCGCGAGGTAGTCGCGGCGGATCCCCACCGTGGCTCGGCCCATGAAGCTCCCGTTGGGATGCCGCACGGGCGCCCGGGCCACCAGCAACTCGGAGTTCTCGAGCAGGCTCTCGCCTTCGGCGAGGACGACGGTGGTGGCCGCCGGGCGCAGATTCTCGGGGGCCCGGTAGGGCGTGCCGAGGACCCGGGAATCCCGGTGGCCCTCGATGACGCCGTCGCGGTCGGTCACCACGGCCAAGGCGAGTTCTTGCCGGCCCTCCTGCAATTCCTTGACCAGGGGAAGCAGGGTGAGTTCGGGGAAATCGTTCAGGAAGGCGCCGCCGGCGGCCAGGGCGAGATTACGCGCCTCCAGCAACAAGCGCTTCTGGATCTCGGCGGTGAGCGCCCGGCGCGCGTTGCGTTCCTGGACCGTGCCCACGGAGACGACCGCCGCGCTCAAGAGAACGAGCATGGCCGCGGTCACGATGACCCGGATGCTCACCACGCGGCGCGGGCGTGGAGCCGGGGCGTCCGCGGGTCGGAGCGTCCGGCCCTCGGTCGCGCTCATCGCTCACCCCCGAAGATCTCCCGCGTGCGGGAAAGCTGCTGGCGCGCTCGGGCCAGGTAGCCCTGGGTTCTGGTGTCGTCCGGATCCACGCGCAGGGCCTTCTCCCAGAGGCCGATCGCCGCCTCCAGATCGCCGGCCGCAAAACGGTCCATGCCGCGCGTGAGGTACTCCTGTTTCAAGTATTGCCCGGCCTGGACATGGTTCGGGTCCTTGGACCGTGCCAGCTCCAGGTAGCGGACGGCGTCGTCGCTTCGGCCTGCCTCCAACGCCGCCATGCCGTTCTTGAACAGCGCTTCCACTTCCTTGCGCTCCTCGGCGCTCAGCGTCCTTCGAGGCGTCGCGGCGGCCGTCGCGGGCTCCGGAACGGCGACCGGGCGTCCGGAGGCTTCGGCTCGGGCGCGATCGGCCCGGGCACGATCGTTCCGTTCCGCCTCCCGGCGGGCGCCGGCCAGGGCGCGATCGGCGCGGTCGAGACCGGGGGCTTGCGGATTCAGGGCGCGGGCGCTCTCGAGCGCGGTTTCGGCCTCGTCGAAGAGTCCGCCCCGCAGGAATCTCTGGCACTGGTCCAGAAGATCGGCCACCCGTTCGGTGATGGCGGTATCGGTTCGCCGCAGCATGATCGAGGCTTCGGCATCGTCGGGGCTTTCCTCGAGGAGGGCCGCGAAACCCCGGCGCGCGTCGCGCAACTTGCCGGCTCCGAAGGCATCGAGGGTGGCGGCGTAGCGTTGTCGCAGCGCTTCGGTCCGCTCGGCGCGCCGATCGCTCTCCCGGCGGCAGCGTTCCCGGCCGGAGACGGCGGCGTGGTCGCCGGGCTCGATCTCCAGGATCCGGCCGTAGGCGAGGCCCGCCTCGGTGAATCGCTCGTCCCGTTCCAGGGTTTCGGCCTCGGTGCGCCAAGCCCGGATTTCCAGGGTCTGTGCTTCGGGCTGATCGGGATCGAGGGTGCGCACCACCGCCAGGACGTCGAGGGCGTCCTGGACGGCCCCGTCGTTCAAGGCGGCCCGGGCCTGATCCAGAAGACCGGCCGTGCGCTCATTCCGGCTCTTGGTGAAGGCTTCTGCGAGCCG
>Ga0114931_10008014_pt1 | contig 12837 bp, 12 predicted proteins | sample 2SBtaG_FD_89579 | JGI IMG/M metagenome (GOLD analysis project Ga0114931, IMG submission 89579) | Deep subsurface microbial communities from Kolumbo volcano to uncover new lineages of life (NeLLi) - 2SBTROV14_V59a metaG | ecosystem: Environmental > Aquatic > Marine > Volcanic | place: Kolumbo...
CACGAGCACGCTGGCAAACGAGGATACGAGGCCCAAGCCGCCGCGAATCTCCAGGTTACGCAGAACGACGATTCCTTCGCTTGCGCTGACGGCGGCGGTATCTACAAACCTACTGTCTAAGATATTTGCAACGCTATTCGAGACTCCTACCCCGACAACACTACTAAAATCGCAGTTTTCAACGCGAACGCTGGAGCTTGTTCCGCCTACGCCGCCAAATGTGCCTTGAAATTGCGAGTTCGTAATCCAGAGCACACCATCCACGACGTCCACTGCCGTAACGCTGCTGCGATTAAAGGTACAATCGGTCACGGTCATCCGGTTGCGACCGGTTCGCGCTGCGAAAATGCTGAAGCTGGAATTGTCTTGAAAAATCGTGCTCTCGATCGTGACCGTTTCTCCGTCCTTATTCAAGATCGCGGCGAAAGCATTGTTAAAACGCAATTTCGGATCGTCGCGCCGCTGTTTGGGGCGAAGATGCCGCCCAGTGGCTCAAACTCCTCTTCTCTTCGACTGCTCCAGAAAGTTCCCGAAACGACCAGCCCGTCGAAAACTGTTGAACTGTTCGTGCCGGTAGCGTCCACGATCGCAATGCTGTTTTCGCAGCTACTTCCCGGACCAAGATCGCAACACTCCTGGCGGGCTTTCAAAGCGCAGCCCAGATCCCAACTCGGAAGATATGGGCGAAATCGGCTCACCTCGCAACATTCTGGGCTAATCGAACAAACGATCTGTTCACAAGCATCGTCATCGCAGCCCGGTCTTTCGTGACCCACACAACAGTCGCTGAACGCCGCGCAGTCCGCAGGTCCGTCGTCTCCGTTGAGATCGCCGCTGAGAATCGTCTCACGGACGGTCCAGTCTCGCTGCTCGCGTAGCCACTCCCATCCACCAAAGCCGCCGTAAAGCTGCACACCGCTGGGCACTCGGAACGAAAGCTTTCGGTCTCCCGTGCCGCGATCGGGCGTGTAACGACCGGCGGCAATCCAGATTTCGTCACCGGATTGTGCAATGGCCAAAGCGTCGTGCAGGTCGTAGAACGCGGTGAACCAGCTTGTTCCATCGGGAATGGGAAACGGATTCGTATCCAATCGGGCAGAGCGGGCACGGGCCGCCGCAGATTGGCCGAACTGTTTGTCGGGCGATCCCCTACCTACATGCTGGAAAGCGGTCGATTTGTGGCCACCGTTGCCATCGCGCACACTCCCGACATGCTCAGCGGCCGCAATTTTGGTGGGGTCTGCACCACTATCGACGTAGATGATTCGCTGACCAAACGCCGGGATGGCAGTTGCTATGGCAAACAGGACCGCCGCCGGGCGAACACTCCCCATTGGAAAACGAAACACTTCGGGCGGGTGTTTCGCAGGGGTATGTTGCGTTCGTGGCGTGTGCAATGGGATGGCCTCGTCGGGGAACGTAGTCGAGCGATCATAGCGCTTCAGACCGTCGAATTCAACTCCGGCGTGAAAATGATCGACGGTCGAGCGTCGTCGGGTCCGTGACGGGATTGGCAGTCTTGTCTTGCGGTGCGACGGTGGGCGTTTTGTTCCGTCTTCCGCGTCATTCTGATTCCGCCGACGTGCCGATGAAACCGCGCGGAGGAAACCGCGCGGACGAAAGTCGGCTTGCTACACCAGGTCCCCCCTTTATGAGGGGGGATACAGGGGGGTAACCGCGTCCTTCACGAATCGCACCGGTCGGAAACGTGCTCAAGCCCGCCGCGAGATCTTTCGCTCTTTTCTCGACGTGCCATACGCGGTTGTTGTGGATGTGTGCGAACTCGCCCGCAACACCGCGTCCGCCGCGTGTGGACAGCGTGCATTTCATCCCGGCTGCCGAAATTCGATCAATGAGCAAAAGGTTGATTCGGTTGTTTGTTTGCCACGCTTCGATGAGTTCATCACACATACGTTACTCTCCGTATTTGGTGATGATTTCGTCCTTGCTTTTTCCAAGCACCCCGTATCGGCCACCGATTTTCGTGAACGCGGCGATCGCCCGGTCGACGTGCTGCGGCGTATGCGCGGCAGAAAGTTGGACACGAATTCGCGCGAGTCCTTTTTCAACCACCGGAAAGGAAAAGCCGATGACGTAGATTCCCTCTGCATAAAGATCGCGCGCGATGTCGGCGGCGAGTTTGGCGTTATAAAGCATGATCGGAACGATCGGGTGGTCACCCCGTTTGATATCAAATCCCGCCTCGGTCATTCCCTTGCGAAAACGACGCGTGTTGGCTTCCAACCGGTCGCGCAACTCGGTGGTCTCGCAGAGAAGGTCGATCACGGCGATGGATGCCTTGATGACCACCGGCGAGACGGTATTGCTGAACAGATAGGGGCGCGACCGTTGACGCAACAGTTCGATGATTTCTTTTCGACCGGAGGTGAACCCCCCGGACGATCCTCCAAGCGCCTTGCCCAACGTTGAGGTGATGATGTCCACGCGACCCATGGCTCCTGCGTGTTCAGCGGAACCCCGACCCGTTTTGCCCATAAAACCCGTGCAGTGACTATCGTCGACCATCACCAGTGCATCGTATCGCTCTGCAAGGTCGCAAATCTTGTCCACTTGCGCAACGTTTCCATCCATCGAAAACGCGCCGTCGGTGGCAATCATCCGAAAACGCGCGCCGGCGCTCTCCTTGAGCTTTGCTTCCAGACTTGCCATGTCGTTGTTGTTGTAGATCAAACGCTTGGCCTTGCAGAGTCGGATGCCGTCGATGATCGAAGCGTGGTTCAATTGGTCAGTGAGGATTGCATCGTCGGGTCCGAGCAGCGGTTCAAAGAGTCCACCATTGGCGTCGAAGCAGGAAACGTAAAGAATCGTGTCGTCCATGCCCAGAAATGTGCTGATCTTTTGTTCCAGTTCCTTGTGAATATCCTGTGTTCCACAAATGAAGCGAACGCTGCTCATCCCGTAGCCATGGTGATCGAGTGCCTCTTTGGCTGCCTCGATGACCTTTGGATGACTCGACAATCCCAGGTAGTTGTTCGCGCAAAAGTTTACAACGTCTCGCGGCGGCGATCCTTGCGGAAACTCGACCTTGATATCGGCGCTCTGGGGGGTCAGGATCCGGCGTTCTTCTTTGTAGAGTCCGGCGTCACGAATTCCACAGAGCTCCTTTTGCAAATGATCTTTCAGTTTTCCATACATTTTTGTTCTCCGGTTTTCATACGCAGCTCGTTGACCTGTCGCTCAAATCCGCATCGGGCAGCGTTTTGAATTCAACCATAATCCTTTCCCGGTTGTCAGTGTAACCTTCCGCTTCGAAAGATCGCCCACGTAAGTCCCAACCCCAAAACGCCTGCGATTAAATAACCGACGATTCCGAAGTATTGTACGGGAACGCCCAGCAGCGTCAGTTCGGTCGCGGCACTGACGACGACCGAGCTGCCGACGATGATGGCCGCGATCACAACGGAAAACGCAAGGCGATTGCTGGAACGATCAAGTTCGCGAATGACACGATCGATGTTTTCGTGCCGAACGTCGAGTCGCCATCCCCCAGCCGACAGGCGGCGCGTGACCTGGCGAAGTTGGGCGGGCGCGCGGCGCGCGATGCTCAGGAGATGCCAACCGGCAAGGGCCGTTCCGTGCGCAAAAGCACCCGGAGAAAGGCGTTCTCGAAAAGCTCGTTTGAGTCGTGGCTGAAGAAGTTCGAGCAGGTTCAAGTTGGGGTCCAGTTTGCTCGTCACGCTCCCCACGGTGCTGAACGCCTTGATGAGCATGACCATGTCGCGCGGAACGATTACGTCGTGACGCCGAATGATGTCGGAAAACTCGCCGAAAAGCGTACCCAGATCAAAACGCTTCAGGGGAAGTCCATAGTACTTATCGAGCAGTTGCGTGAGAGAGCGGTGAAGCGAGCGCCGGTCGGTGTCCGGTTTTACAGCCCCCATGTCCGCCAGCGCCTCAATGATCATGTCGACTTCGCGCGTCACTCCGGCGTAGACAATAACGATCAACTCGGTCATCCACTCGTCGGTAATCGTTCCGACCTGTCCGAAATCAATCAGCCCGATGCGCCCGGGCGCTTTGACCAGGATGTTGCCGGGATGTGGGTCTGCATGAAAGATGCCAAGCTCGAACACCTGTTTGAGGTAGGCGTCGACCAGTCTTCGCGCGACCATTGCCCGATCAATGGTCTCGAATGCCGTTTCCTGCTGCAGAATCGTTCCGAGTTTTTCTCCCTCAATCGCGCCGAGTGTCAAAACCTGCGGACTCGTTCGGTCCCAGTAAACCTTGGGGATGACGATCCCCGCATCGTCGAAAAAAGCCTTGCCAAACCGCTCGGCCGATGACGCCTCATTGACATAATCCAGCTCTCGCATCAAGGCTTGCTCAAGTTCCGCCGCGATGACTGTTGGATGATAGATGCGCGTCTCCGGAATCAGACTTTCCAGCGACTCAGCCAACCACTTGAGCAACTGCATATCCAACCGGATCGTCTCTTCGATGTCCGGACGACGCACCTTGACCACCAACCGCTCGTCGTGATGACCGATCGCTCGATAAACCTGGCCGATCGAAGCGCTGGCAAAAGGTTGCGGATCGATCGACTTAAAACATTGCGTCGCCGGTTTCCCAAGCTCCCTGGCGATGACCGCCATCGCTTCGTCCGTGTCAAACGGTGGCACGTCATCTTGAAGGGAACGAAGCTCTGCGACGACCTCCGCGGGCAAAATGTCGGGTCGCGTGCTGAGCATCTGCCCCAGTTTGATGAACGTCGGTCCCAGCTCGTTGCAGACCATCATAAGACGCCGACCGATCGAGGAAGGTGCAAGTCCGTCCCCGCGAGACGCCTTCCGCTTGGGCATCCAGACCGGAACGAAACGACCCAGGTCAATGCGCGCCACAATGTGCCCGAATCCGTGACCGGTTAAAACCTGGGCGACCCGACGAATCCGGTTCAAGCTGCGAACGCTTCTGGTGAAAGGAAGATTCCTCATCTCGACCCCAAGGGTGACGCACGAAACCCGTTGGGTCAAACCGCGACGGCAACGACGGGCTACACGTACCGATGCGGTCCTGCTCGGAGCAACCTGCCGGCCCAGGATCAACCCGGGCGTTACCGGACGTGGCCGATACCCACGCAAGGCGATCGGTCCCTGCCATCCTCCCCCGGTCAAGTCACAGCGTCCCGAACGCTTCGTTGACAGTGCAGCACAGTTCCGATATACTCACACGCCTGTCGTTTTGTATGTAAGACTTTGTAGTACAAACACTTACAGATGTTTTGACGCCGAGTGGCGAGTTGTGAGTTTGTCGCGGACGGGCGTTCGTAGAGAGATGCGCCATGGACATTATCGTTGTGATGAAAGCGGGGGCCGATGCGGACGACGTCCAGCGTGTTGTCGACCGCGTGGCGGAGTTGGGCTTGGTTCCCCACCCGTCCCACGGCGAGTTCCGCACGATCATCGGGGCCATCGGCGAGCGAACGCTCCAGGCCCAGCAGCAACTTGAACAGCTTCCCGGTGTCGACGAGGTCATGGCGATCAGTCAGCCTTACAAGCTCGCATCGCGCGAGTTTCACGAGGCAGACACGATTCTCGATATCGCCGGGATCCGTGTGGGCGGTCCCCACGTAAACATCATCGCCGGTCCGTGTGCGATTGAGAGCCGCGAGATTCTTTTTGATGTTGGCCGGGCAATCAAAGATGCCGGTGCGTCGATTCTTCGCGGCGGCGCGTTCAAACCGCGTAGCTCTCCCTACTCTTTCCAGGGAAAAGGACGCGAAGGGTTGAAAATCCTTGAGGAGGCAGGACGGGAGCTGGCCATGCCCACCATCACAGAAGTGGTGGACCCGCGCGATGTGGAAGTCGTTTACCAATACGCCGACATGTTCCAGATCGGTGCTCGCAACATGCAGAACTTCAACCTTCTACTTGAGGTTGGAAAAACCGACAAGCCCGTTTTCATCAAGCGCGGACTATCTGCCACCATCACCGAATTACTCATGTCCGCCGAGTACGTTTTGAGCCAGGGCAACCACCGCGTGATTCTTTGCGAGCGGGGGATTCGCACGTTTGGAACCGAGACGCGATTCACGCTCGATGTCTCATCCGTCCCCGTTTTACAGGAGCGATGTCACCTGCCCGTTTTTGTCGACCCTTCCCACGCGGCGGGCAAACGCGATCTTGTTCCGGCGCTGGCGTTGGCCGGAATCGCCGCCGGAGCGTCCGGCGCCATCGTCGAAGTACACAGTTGCCCGGATCGTGCCCTGTGCGACGGTCCGCAGGCAGTCTTACCGAACAACTTCATTAAGTTGATGGATCAGATCAAGCAAATCGCCGAAGTCGTGGGTCACCGTGTCACGCTTTGGGGCAGAGAAGACGTCCGCCCCCGCCGCGCCGCCGCCGGAGGCTGGGGCGGATAAAATCGCCGCAGTTTCGGCGGTCTACGAGTGCACATTCTTTCCGGTGGGCGGGCCAGCCCAAAATGCAAGAGAAAATCCGGCGGTTCCGTACGCTTGCACGAAACCGCCGGTTACCTTCCAGTTGTGGCCCGTTCCCGCGAACTTGAAATAATCGCCAAACGAGTCAGCCGGGAGTCGACTGACAGCCGCTACTGCGGAATCAGGTCCGTTGAACACGACGCGAACGTTTCCGGCTGAACCAGTTGCAACTGTAGTCCGCCGGGGACCATCGAAATCGTCAGGTCGTGACCCGTATTGCCGAATGCGGTCACGCCGGACGCAGTCGCCGTGTCATTGAGTGTCAGAGTGATGTCACCATTTTCCGGGAAGTTCTGAAGAACGAGGGTTCCATTCACTTCCACAAGATCCACGCTCGCTCCGGGTTGCGGGCAGGTGCTGTTCTGCATGATATAGGTTCCCGGTGTGTCCACCCAGATACCCAGCGGTGACGTGTCCGCCGCGCACGGATTGTCGGAACAGGTCGCGCCGGTTACCGCGGTTCCACCTTCGAGCGTGCATTCGTCCTGCGAGGGGAACGTGTCGTTGCATGTTCCACCAATGCAACAGGCGAACGGTTCGGAAGTCGGTTGCTGCAGGTTGAGGATGGCTAGGTTGCCCGACCCATCATCGCCGACGATCTGCATCGCGTCGCCGAGGTCGTTGAACGAAACCTGCATTTCCGGTGGGAGCAAAAGGTCGGGGTGCCCCGGAACGGTCAGTGCCAGATCGGTGTCGCTGCTGTTGATGATCCAAACCGCGTCTTCCGGGTTGGCGTTCGCCGGGTCCATCAGATCGATCAGGTTGGGTGTAAACATTCCGTCGGCAAAGTCGGCCACCGCCACCGGGCCCACTTCGTCGACGCTTTCAATGACCAGCGCATTGTCATCAATACTTCCCATCGACGGGCTTCCGGCGTCCGGATCGCGCGCCAACGCAATGTCGAGCTGCGGAATAAACTCGCCCAGGGACGAAAAGGCATCGCCTACAAAGACTAGGTAAAACGTAAGGGTCGCGCCAGGTGTCGGTGGATCAATCTCGATCGTATCGGTCCACTCCTCGGTTTCTTCCATGTACCGCGTTCCGTCGACCAGCGTGTCGTAGTCGGTGTTGTTCTTTCGAGAAAAGACGCGCCGAAGGCGATCGGCACGCTTGGCTGCTTTTGGATCAACACCGCCGGCTGCGTCGGCCTCGAGCTTGGCAAGCTTTCGCGCCTGCTGCGCCCAGTGGTTGCGTTTGCCGGTGTCGACAACGGCCTGTGCCTCGGGGGTGAGCTTGAAACCCGCCGCTCGTTTGAGATGGCATTTCACCGCCCGAAAACTTCCCGGATGCGGCGGGATGACGATGTTAAGACAAATGACAACGATGTTGGCCCGGTCATCGTTGGGGTCCGAGGCAAACCCGTCAAGGCGAACGAGCATGCCCGTGTCGTCCGATCCATCCGCCCCAGGAAATGTTCCGAACCCACCGTCCGGCACGTCCGCATTACTTCCATCAAGGGGGGAGTTATCGTCAAACAATCGCGAACGGGGAACGCCACATTCAACGTTGTCGGGCGACCCGTCCTTGACCGTCAGTTCGTCCGGGCATGCGCCCCCGTCGTAGGAGAAGATCGTTAGTTCATCGAGGCAGATTGCAAGGTCGCTGCAATCCGTGTTGTTCCCCCGGTAGGCACCGCCGTCCGCCACACACGCCGCTTCGGTCACGACCTCGCACGCATCCTCAGCCGTGCAACAAGCGCCCGTCGAGGCGGCGGGACATCCCGGCAGAAAGACACAACCCAAGATCACCAACCCCGTAGACGCCAAACCACATTTCGTGCTCATCGCGTTCTCCTCCCATTGTTGACAGATAGGGCTCAGAAGGGTTCCAAAGGACGGCAAGCCCGCACCACGAATTCACCATCCGCTCCAGCTACCTCGAACCGTACCGTTAATCCATTCCCGCGCCAACCTCAGCTCGCATTATGTGCGCAGTGCGGTAAACTAACGCCAGTACGAAAACACAGGGAGTTCCATAACATGCGCAAGCCACTGATCGCCGGGAATTGGAAAATGCACAAGACGCTCGCGGAGGCGCGCGAACTGGTCGGTGCAATTGTTGGGGGCCTGGGAAAACTGGGCATCACAACGGACGTTGAACTTCTTATCTGTCCGCCTTACACGCTCCTTTTTCCCATCGCCAAAGCGCTCGCTGATACGCCGGTGATGTTCGGGGCACAAAATGTTCACGAACAACCACAGGGTGCGTACACGGGTGAAATATCCGTCGCAATGCTGGCGGACACGGGGTGCACCCATGTGATCGTTGGTCACAGCGAGCGGAGGCATGTGTTCGGCGAGAAAAATGACCGTCTGGCAAAAAAGGTTCGAGCGGTTGTCGAGGCTGACCTGACCCCGATCTACTGCGTTGGTGAGACGCTGGAACAGCGCGATGCCGGGCAAACCCGACATCTGATCGAGTCGCAAATCAGCGAAGTTATCGGCCCGGACGTGCCTCCAGAGAGGCTGATACTCGCCTATGAGCCGGTTTGGGCGATCGGGACGGGCAAAACCGCAACACCTCAACAGGCCCAGGAGGTCCACGAGTGGATTCGGGCTTCGCTGGCGGGGACGTATGACCGGTCGACCGCTGATGCGGTCAGGATCCTATACGGGGGGAGTGTGAAACCGGGTAACGCGGCGGACCTGCTCCGTTGCCCGGATATCGACGGGGCGCTTGTCGGCGGGGCGTGTCTGGTCGCTTCTGATTTTCTCGCTATCATATCGGCTGCCGCGGCGACGGTCCCGGCCTAGCTAGAGCGTGTGTGAAAAGGGCGAGGGCACGGTCGATCTGCGACCCTTGGGAGTGGAAAAACATCGGAGTCGCATCATTCGTCAGGCCTCTCCTTGCGGGTGTGGCCCATTGGGATGCTTTTCGTGCATGCGTTTTGCGATGATTTCACAGGCGGATGCGGTGCAGATGCACCGGCCGTTCGTGGGTTTGGACCTGCATCCACAGCGACGCAGGCACTTTTTGATCGAGGATAGAGAAGATGAATTTCTGGCAGATCGCACTTGCATGGCTCATAATTGGCGTTTGTCTTTTGTTGATGCTGGTGATTTTGTTGCAGCGAGGGCGTGGTGGTGGATTGGCCGGCGCTTTCGGCGGCGGGGGGGGTAGCAGTGCATTCGGCGCTAAAACGGGCGATGTGTTTACCTGGATCACCGTTGCGCTCGCCGGTCTCTTCATCGTCCTGGCCGTGGTTGCGAATTTTGTCCTCGAACCCGATGCCATTGCCGCACCGACCACCGCGGAGTTGACACCGGCACCACCGTCGGAAGCGCCCGCAACATCTCCGATCACGATTCCGCCCGACGGCTCTAAGGGGATTGGAAAAATCGAGTTGTTGACCAAAGACGGCAAGGTGATTCCGGTCGACAAGGATGGGAGAATTCTTCCAGCCAAGACAGAGGGCGACGGCGAAACGGGCAGGAGCCAAACGGACCAAAACGCACAACCGAAAGAGGGGCGGGTCAAGGACGACAAGGCGACAGGAGGCGATCAGCAACCCCCAAAGACCGAAGGCGGTGATACTCCTTCCGGCGACCAAGGGGGAACTGAGGATCCGGGTCAAGAATGATCCTGTCTATGACAGGGTACGGGTCCGCGCAGCTTGTGCGCGACGGGGTGTGTTACGCGGTTGAGGTGCGCAGTGTCAACAATCGTTACTTAAAACTGGCGATCAAGCTGCCCGAGCACCTGCAATTCGCGGAAGCCTCGATCGACGAGCTGCTCCGGAAGCGGATTCTTCGCGGAACAGTAACGTTTGTACTTCGCTTGCGAAGCGACGGCGCGCTTGCGTCGCGCGTGATTAACGCTGCGGCGCTTCAATCGTACATCGACCAGCTATCGACCGCGTCAGCTCCTTGCGAGGCGGAAACGACCATTGATCTGGCAACATTGGCAACGCTTCCGGGAGTCAGTGAGCCCCCGGAATTCGATCAGGACCAGCGCGAGGCGCACCTTGCGGCACTGTGCGAAGTCGCCGACGGCGCGCTGGACGCCCTGATGGCGATGCGGCGCGATGAGGGCAGGGCGCTGCGTGCCGATCTCGATGAAAACCTGGCACAGGTACGGCGCGAACTGACCGGCGTGTCGACCCGCGCACCGCACGTTGTGGCCGAATACAACGAGCGCCTGAAGTCGCGCGTGAGTCAGTTATTGCAGACCGCCCAATTAGAGTTGGACCAGGATTCGCTTCTGCGGGAGGTTGCGGTTTTCGCCGATCGTTGCGACATCAGCGAGGAGCTAAGTCGTTTCGTATCGCATTTGGATCAGTTCGGTGATCTTTGTGACCGTGGTGACCAGGTCGGGCGGACGCTGGATTTTCTTACGCAGGAGATGCTTCGAGAGGCCAACACGATCGGGTCCAAAGCAAACGACGGGGATATCGTGCGGAGCGTCGTTTTGATTAAGGGTTGGATTGACCGGTTGAAAGAGCAGGTCCAAAACATTGAATAATCAAGCGGTTTCATGAATGATGGCCAACATGAAGCGCGGAAAACTAATTGTGATCAGCGGACCTTCGGGTGCGGGAAAGACTTCGATTTGCAAGGCTCTTCTTGCGCAGATACCGGATACAAGCTGGAGCGTTTCCGTGACGACCCGTTCGCCAAGAAGTGGGGAACGCGATGGGGAGAGTTACTCGTTCGTGTCGCCGCGGGAGTTTGCGCGGCGCAAGGATCGGGGTGAGTTTCTTGAAAGCGCCGAATACATCGGGGAGCATTACGCAACCCCCAAAGCCCCGGTCGAACAGGCGCTAAGCGCCGGACGGAACATCGTCATGGAGATCGACGTTCAGGGCGGGTTGCAGGTGGCCAGGCGGATGCCCGAATCGATCCGGATTTTCGTACTTCCTCCGGATAGTGAGTCGCTTCGTGCTCGGCTCGAAAACCGAAACACCGAGGCGAAAGAGCAGTTGCAAAAGCGGTTGGAACAGGCCGACGGTGAGATCGCCGTCGCGCGCGACAGTGGATGTTATACCCATTTTGTGGTCAACGACGTTCTCGAAGATACAATCGAGAAGGCCAAGCGTTTGATCGAACAGGAGCGAGATTGACAGGATGATCGAAGAGCTGAGGCACGACAGGTTGTTGAAAAAGATCGGGGGGCGATTCAAACTGGCTGCGCTGATTCAGCGCCGGTGGTTGGAGTTGCTCCAGGGTGCCAGACCCATGGTTGACCCATCGGGTCTGACGGAGATGGAGGTCGTTATTCAGGAGATCGCCGAAGGGAAAGTGGAAATGGAGCTTCCCGACGACAACGCCGATGGCGAGCAAAGCTGAACCGTTTTCATGCGACCTTTCCGGTCGTGAAGTGATCGTTTGCGTTTGTGGGGGAATCGCCGCATACAAGGTATGCGAGGTTGTTTCACGCCTCGTGCAAGCCGGTGCCGGGGTCACGGTTGCGATGACGCGGTCGGCCCAGCGTTTTGTCGGTCCCACGACCTTTCAGGCGCTTTCGGGTCGCTCGGTTCTGACCGACCTTTGGTCAAGCGCGCATGGGCCAAGCGTGCAGCACATTTCGTTGACCGAGCGGGCGAATCTCATTGTCGTTGCGCCCGCGACCGCAAACGTCCTGGGGAAAATCGCAGGCGGAATCGCCGATGATATAGTGACAACCCTTGTCATCTCCGCCGCATCGCCGGTGTTGATCGCTCCGGCGATGAATCCTCGCATGTGGAAAAACCCGGCCGTTGCAGACAACCTTGCCACGCTGAACAGCCGCGCCTTCGCGGTGGTCGGTCCGGGGGAGGGCTGGCTCGCCTGTCGCAGCGAAGGGGCCGGTCGGATGGCCGAACCTGACGAGATCCTCTCCAAGGCTGAAAAGCTCCTCACGGTCGAAGCGAAGGTTCAACGCGAGCGCCCTTAACGTTGTTGAAAAATCCTCGATGACGCGTGCGGCAGCGCATCTGACCGGCGAAAACGTGGTTTTTTGTGGGTTTTTCTTTTTGCGAGGCGAATTTGGATACCCCCTGGCAGATCGACCGGTCATTTTGCATCGTTGAAAAACGACCCGAATTATTCGCCATTTCCGTCGTATTCGCGCAACGTTCCCTATGTTCATAGGTTACAACGATATCGACGGAATCAATCCCGGTTCCATTCGTCAAGGGGGGGTGTTTGGGGTAGGACCAGTCGACCGAGGTGTTGTAAATGTTCAAGCTGGGGCGTTTTTCGGACCGATTAGCTTGGAACGGTACGACACGCGTGGTCCTTCCAAGGGGCTTGCGCCAAGCTCAAAAAATGAGACCGGCGTGACGGAAAAGTTTTGCGAATGGGCGTTGACGGGAAATGCCGGATTCCTACAATTCGCCCGTTAGTGCTCAGCCGGACTCGTGGTGTTGTACCCGAGGGGGTCGATGCGGTTTCAGGTTGGCG
>Ga0114931_10008015_pt1 | contig 12837 bp, 7 predicted proteins | sample 2SBtaG_FD_89579 | JGI IMG/M metagenome (GOLD analysis project Ga0114931, IMG submission 89579) | Deep subsurface microbial communities from Kolumbo volcano to uncover new lineages of life (NeLLi) - 2SBTROV14_V59a metaG | ecosystem: Environmental > Aquatic > Marine > Volcanic | place: Kolumbo...
CCAAAGCAAACCGCCTTGGCGGCAATGATGTGCATCAACGGCCCGCCCTGCATTCCAGGAAAGACCCGACTGTTGAGCGTCTTAGCGTGTTCCTTCTTCGACAGGCAGAGCCCACCGCGTGGGCCTCGCAATGTTTTGTGGGTAGTCGAGGTGACATAGTCGGCCACCGGGACCGGATTGTCATGTAAACCTGCCGCGACAAGACCTGCATAGTGTGCCATGTCGACCATTAGCTTGGCGCCCACGTCAGAGGCAATCTCAGCAAAACGTGCATGGGGAATCTCGCGCGGATAGGCGCTCGCCCCTGCGACAATTAGCTTGGGCTTGTGTTCTTTCGCCAACTTGGCAATCTGATCGAAATCGAGTCGATGGTCCTCGCGTCGAACGCCGTAGCTGATAAAGTTGTACATCATGCCCGAGAAGTTGAGCTTCATACCATGCGTCAGGTGTCCGCCATGTGCCAAATCAAGACCTAGCACCGTATCGCCAGGTTCCAAGGCAGCTAGATAAATGGCCATGTTGGCTTGGGAACCCGAGTGAGGCTGCACATTCGCCGCTTCAGCGCCAAAGAGCTGCTTGGCCCGATCGCGTGCTAAGTTTTCGACCACATCGACATATTCGCAGCCGCCGTAATACCGGCGACCCGGGTAGCCCTCGGCATATTTATTCGTCAATACGCTCCCTGCCGCCTGCATAATGGCCGGGCTGGTATAGTTTTCGCTAGCAATGAGCTCCAACCCGTCGTGCTGCCGCTCGATTTCGTCGGCAACAGCGGACCAGACTTCCGGGTCATTGGCAGCAAGAAAATTAGTCATCAAATCCTCAGTCTTTTAGGAGCTTTTTCTGTCAATCGGAGGGCAAAGCCATGGGATTACAATCCCATGGCTTTGCCATTGTCGAGGTGCTTGTCGCGAGTGTCAACCAACCCTACTGCGGCGAGTGGCTCACTTGCAGCGCGCCCCGATTATCAGACAACTGGGCCGGCGAATCGTTCACTCGTAGATAAAGCTGGCCATCGTGCTCGGGCTTGAGCGTCCGCTCAAGCCCGATGGCAAGAGGTTCAGCAAACGTACTTCCATCAGCCGATGAAATCGCTCCCAGCAACATCCCCAGCGGTCGGCCCTCGTGGTATTCGAGCGTAACTCCTCCTGGCTCACACGGCCAAGGCTGCGAATCGTAGGCAATTTGAAATCGCCCAGTGGCAGTGACCTTATACTCCTGACCAGCTCGCAACTGCCAGCCGGTCGCCTGCCAACCGCGGTCGGCAGCTATTTCGATCGCGCCTGCTTGCTCACCCGCGCTAGCAGCCGTGTGTACCATGGCCATTCGCTCGGCATCGTAGCCGTAGTCGAGCGTTGCTACAAAAGCGTTCCATTCCTGATCCACTTCTGATTCGCTAGACGTCTCGTGAAAAGCCTCTTGAAAGTGCTGATTGAACTTGGGGTCGGCAACATGCTGCTGCAACTGGCGAAATTTTGGTTGCCAGCGCGGGTCCGCATCGAGAAACTTGCATAGCCCCCAGCACCAAGCGTACTGGTCGGTCGTAAGCACTTCGCGTTGGCCAAGACCAAGCACCGCTCGCAGCCCCAACGGTTGACCCGCCCGGCTAGCATCGCGGATAAGTTTGATGCGTCCCCACATGGGCACCTCCCCGCGATCGGCCGGCATGACGCCCAACTGCAACTGGGCATCCTTCCAGCGATGGGTCCCCAGCAATTCGGCCATTCCCTCGGAGTACCAACCTGGGCCCACGCCGCCCAGATGCGCGTACATAAATCCATGGGTTCCTTCATGCAGCAACAGATGCCGTCGATAATAATCACTTGGCTGTTCTTTGAGCCAAAGCTCAAGGCCTTGGGTATAACCGCTGACGAAATCCGCCTTACTCTCGGGCAACAATTTTAGGGCGGCAAACTTGTCTCGGTCCTGCATCAAAAAACCTTGCATCTTCCACCGGACAACGCGACGATGGGGAACGTCAAAATACTCGGCCCACTGCTCCACTGCGGCATCGAACACAAGCGGTAACTCATCGACTGCATTGCTAGCCGGCAGATCGGTATAGAGCCGCAGATGTCGGCCAACGATCTGTCGTAGGCCAAGTTGCCCGGCGCGGCGTTCGTCGACTTGGCGATACGCAGGAGGCTCCGCGATTGCAATCGAAGCGGTGATGGCTAAGCAAATCGCCAGAGATAGCATCGCCAGTCGCATGATCAAACCTCTCCAAGAACCAACTGCAATCAGCCGCGATCGGACAGATCGCCGGAGTCACTGATCATTCTCCAAGCTCAACGCGAGCGAAACAGCTTGTCCAGCGCACGGTTAATCTCGCTACCGATCGCCTCTGTCGCAACGCCCTGCAACATCTGTCGGGAAAGATCTGCCACGGCACGCTGATCGATTTGCGGCCTCGAAAATGTGCCGCGTATCGGAATTTTTATCGTTTGTCCTGCCAACGATTGCAACGCCCGCTGACGCTTGATCCATTTATCTTGAATCGAGATTTCAATTTCCAGCACCAGTGTTTGATCGAATCCCACCGAACCATAAGACCGAATCGGGACGCCATCGACCATAAATTCCAAATTGCGATGATAAACACGGCCCTCGGCGACCTGAAAATCAATCTGCCGATTATCGATCGTCAGTGCCTTGCTACCCCTTGGTGCCGTGGCCGCTTGCAGCAACTGCTTGCCCTTGGTCAGCGCGTCGATCTGCTCAAGCAAAGCCACGATGTCGGCAACCATCGGCCCCGGGGCGACTCGCAGCTGGTGAACATCTAACCGACCCAAAACGCGAGCCTGCTTGGGATCGGCAAACGGTACCCGTGTCTCGTCCAAAACCACCGAAAAATTGCCTTCCGCACGCGTCGCTCCCGCAACAATCGGAGCGACATATTTGAGCATCGTTTCGCTCACCTGCGGCGAAATCTGCACGTTAGAAACCAAGGGGCCCTTCGGCAAAAACAACTGTTGCGGTTCGGGATCAAGAATCACTAGCGGACTAGCCGTCAGCCGCCCTTGCCCTACGCCAATATCAAACGGCGTAAATTGAAGTTGTCCGTCTCGCAACGTACTTTGCACCCGTCCTGCACTCAGCGGAAGACCGTAGACCGTCGCGGACGACCAGCCGGCGTCCGTCGTAAAGTTCCAACGTCGCGACCAATGGGTTGGCACGCCAGAGACTTGCGAGTCGGCCAACTGCCCTGACACTTGAAAACGCACATGGCGATCGCCCTGAAAACGAACTTCGGGGCCCAAGTAGCTTGCCAGCAATTGATCAAGAGCCTCTTCTTTGTATTCCAGTGTACCGCTAGCCTGGAGCAATTGTTCAGTAGCAACTTTTTCGAGCGTTGCCTTGCCGCTGAGACGTACCGTCTGGCCTGTGAGTTGCAAATCTTGCAAGCGGAGTTGATCGGACTCAATTGTGTAGATCGCTTTGCCAGTGGCCTTGAGTTGGGGCTCGGCCCAAACAATGTCAGATCGGCCAGCAGCGGCATCGAGGGCGGTACGAACCACTTGCAGTTGTTCAGCCGTAGCAGAAAAATCAGCCTGCAACTGCTCGGCGTTGCTCGACAGTTTCAGCGTGCCGGAAGTCGTACCGCGAGGCCAAGTCGAGTCGCGTCCGCCTGCCAAGCCAAACGCCAAGGCCAGACGTTCAAGATTGGCGCGAAATGCTACGTCGCCCATGGCGGTCGGGGCGTTTGAAGGCCCACGCGACTCAAGCTCAACGGCAACATTGCGCGAGCGAAACGCCAATGAACTGCTAACCAACTGCAACTCGCGACTGTTAAGACTACCGGCCAACGCATCCCAACGGCAGTCGCCCGAGAATTGCACACGAGGTTCGTCAATTGCCATCCTCTCGTCGCGTACTCGCAGCCCGGCAATGCTGCCTGCCGACTCGAGAACTTGCACCGCTTCTGCCGCAAACCGAACCTTGGCCTTCAATTGCGCTTCACCTGCGAGTTGCTCTGGAACGCTTTCCATCCAAGGTCGCAGCCGACCAGCCCAAGAAGCCAACGGACCGTTGCCTTGCAGCTGCACCAGCCAACTTTTTTCTGCTGCGGTCAAATCAACCGGCTCTAGCAACTCCAAATCAAATTCGTCCTGCGGTCCGTGCAACTTGACCGTTGCCGAAGCCAAACGCTGCGGCGTGAACTCGATTTCCTCTCCTGTTGCGGCCAGATCAACTTGCAACTGTGGCTCAGCCCAAATTTCTCGACGTTCGTGAGCCACCTTGAGATCAGTTAGATTTACTTTGGCCGAAGCCTCGAATTGGTTGCCTGCCATCCGCGCCAGCGAAAGGCTTCCGGCACCCGTACCACGAAATTGCCAAGCATCGAGGTCGACGAACTGACCCACCTCTTGAGAAAACTGCCCTAGGTCGAGCTTAAAGTCACCCGTAATTTCCTCGGCGTTGGTTTTGAAGTTTGTCTCAACGAAGGGAGCACTCAACAAAAACTGTTTTATTTGAGGTCCCTGGGCCGTGTCGGCTAGCTCGACGCGAGCTTCGATCGGCTGATCCCAACGAATGGCCCGACGGCCGTCAGTGCCAACGACATTTTGCACCGTCGCAGCGGCAGACCAGACCGTCCCCGCGCCGGCGGGTTTCCCAGCAGCACGAAATTCCAACTCTCCCGAGTCAATCTGAACGCCTTCGCGCAGCTGAAGCGTTCGCGGCAGCATCGCGGCAAGCTGATCGAGTTTTACGTTTCCCGCAAAGCTCACGGCCCGCTTGGGAAGATTCGTTGTGCTAATCGCAGCGAGTTCGGCGAGCGTTGCCGAGCCGCTTAAACCAAGCTGGGCCCAACCCGCATCGACCGACAACTGCCCGATCGTCACCACGTCGCCATCGGCACTCACCTCCCACGGCAACGAGAGTTTCTGCGACTGCAATCGATCGCCCGACAAGGCGTCGGCCGTCGCATCGAGCTGCACGGCTTCGAGCCGACCGCTAGTTTGCACGAAAATGTCGCCTTGGACAGTTTTCGTCCAACGAATTTGAGCGGTTGACGAAGCAGTTCCCGATAAACGGCTGCCCGGCAAAATTCGCGACAAGAAAGGTTCCAGGGGCCCCAAAGGCAAATCCTCGGCCAACAGATCGAGCTGATTCTGATTTTCTGCAATCTGTTGATATTGAATTTTAATTTGTCCTGGCAACCCATTCTCTCCCGAGCGGAGATTCATGCTGCCATCAACCGCGAAGCCCCCGGCAGTGACGCTGCCAAACTCGGCAGCCAGATTGATTTGATCAAGCAACCACTGCTGTTGCGTCGGCTCGTCGAACCCTCGCACCACGCCATCGACGATTTCAACCGAAACGCTAATTCCCTCTTCGGACGTAGAAGCAGCTTCGTCGTTTGCCGTTTTCCAGCCCGAAGCCAACGCCTCCAGAAAATCTTCGAGGTTACTCCCCTCGGCTCGCGTCACGACGCGAACGACCGGACGAACGACCGTTAGTTTACCCAGATCATTTTGATTCGCTGCTAGTGCCAAGAGCGACCGCTCGAACGTGAGTCTCTCGACCGAGACCAACGGCTTACCGGCAGAGTCGACTATCGAAACCCCACTCATCGTCTGCCGCCCTGTCCAAGACAGCGAAGTTTGCTCGCTTTCAATACGCCAATCACCGGCAGACACCGCTAGGGCTAACAGATTGCGCAAAGGCGTTTTCGCAACAATCGTCGGTGCCGCCGCAACCGCAGCCACCAAAAGCAGCAACAAGACAATCAACCGGCGTTTCGCACGGCGCGGCCGGCGCGCGGTTGCGCCATCCGCAACTGCGGCTTCCGACGGTCGTCGACGTTTACGAGGAGATCCCATAGAAACCTGTTCCATACCTTCCAACGCAGCGAAACGAACAAAGGTTCGCCAGCGTGCACAGATTCTAGAGGGCGGCGTCCATCGGTCCTAGAGCGAGTGAGGAAATGGCACTGCTAGCAGGGACACAGGAGAATTCATTTTTTTGACAGTCAAACCCCGAATAGTGTATCCTTGAAGCATGGCTACAGACATGCCTCCAGAAAACGAACAGTTCCTCGAACAAGCGATCGCTGACGGACTGTTTGGAAACCGAGGCGAGGCACTCAACGCGGGTGTCGACCTCTTGAAGCAGCGCAATAAACTGGTGAACCGGCTCCAAAAAAGCCGCCGTCAATTGGACGAAGGGGGTTTCGTAGAACTCGGTGATACAGAAATGCGTGAATTGTTCGACACGCTTCGCAGCAGTGCCCGGCAACACTCGGTAGAATGAAAGACCGAAAGGCTCGCAGCGTGTATCGCCTTTCTCGCCAAGCTCTCGATGACTTGGAATCCATTGCCGACTACCTGGGAAATCGCGATCTTGAAGCAGCCATTCGAGTACTCGATACAGGCGAACGCTAACCTTTCGTGACAGCAACTCCGCCGACCCGCTACAAATCAAAATTAAACGTCCGCCCCAAATATCGGATAAGCCGACTCGCAAGCGTTCGCGGCTCGGTTTTTATCCGCGCCTGACCAATAAGTCCATTACGAAACAGCCCCCGAGCGTTGTCCAGCCGCACGACCGCTTGATAAGAAGTGTTGAGCGGACGAACGGTTCCATCGCGTTCGGCTTGAGCTGGAATAGGCCCCCCAGAGGTACTCGCTAGACGAGGTGAAAGCGATTCGAGTTCGTCGAACGCAAAATAATCGATCTTGCTAATAAACACATGGTTGGTCGACTCGGCAAACATGAGTCGTACCTCCTGCCCCTCGGCCACCAGATCTTGCTCACGTTGATTGATCACCAGCACGGCATCCCATTGGTTCGGGTCGCCAATTTTGCAAAACAGATTGTTCTGCCCATCAGGAAGCAAGGTTGCGCCCAGGTTTTTTTTCTCCAACGGCGAACCTGACCAACTGGCTAACTCGACTTGCTGGTCCGACCTCGGGTCGCTGCGCTGCGGTGGCGAGATGATCGTACCCGACACCGGTGCCTTGATCTCCAAACGCTCTATGTCGTGCAGCTTCATCTCCAGTTGCTCTTCCAACGCCGCGAGTTGTTCTCGCACGACATTGATTTGGCTGCCTCGCCTATTATCGCGAAAACGCATCTGCTGCAAGCTATGCAACTGGACCTCGGTCGCTTTGCGCTGCCCTCGTATCCGTTGGATATCGATCTCCAACTCGATATTTCCTAAATGGGCAAGCACTGTACCCGCTTCCACTTGGTCTCCCTCTTCGACGAAGACCTCTTCCAACGTCCCCTCGACCTCGACGTAAACTGACGCGGCACCGCGTGGCTGTAACTCAAATTCGCAAAGTACGCTCGACGGAAACGGTATGAAAAAAACTCCGCCAACAAACGCACCAAGCAAAAACAGCGTCGCAAACATTCGTACTTTTTTCACCTTACTCCACCTTCCCGGGATTCGGAAAAATTTGTAGACCTTGGTTAACGGCATCACGATCAATCCGTACAACGATACCATGGCAATCATCTGGCCCAGGATCTTGAGCCCGTAAGGCTCGAATATTTTGTTTAAGAAATAGAGAATCGAAAGCAAGATAACCCAGCGATAGAAGAACGACGCCACCGTATAGAGAGCGAATAACCCCTGGTGCCGTTTTGGCAAAAAAGGATCGTCTGGTTCTTCGAGCCCGAGACACCACTTGCCTAGCTTACGGTTAAGAATCGTGCTCGCCTTCTGGCGAAGATTGGGAATCTCCAAAATGTCGCTAAGAATGTAATAGCCATCGTAACGCAACAGCGGATTCGCGTTGAACAGAATCGTGCTCACCGAGCTCACGAACATGATATTCAGGCAAACATAATTCAGAAAACCGGGTTCGCTCAGCCACCAAATAAACGTGGCAAACGAAGCGATGACAACTTCGACATACATGCCCGCGGCGCCAATCGCCGCACGATGCCAACGATTGGGCAGCATCCACGAGTCGGAGACGTTGCAATACAAACAGGGCGTCAGCACCAGAAACATGACTCCCATTTCATGGCACTCTCCCCCAAAATGTTTGCACGACAGGCCATGGCCAAACTCGTGGATCACCTTCGTCACCCCCAACACGCCCGCAATCAGCAGCCAATTTTGGGCTGCGAAGAACGATTGAAACGAAGGTAGACGCGATTGGAATACATCAAATTGCACGATCACCAGCGAAAGCGCGATCGTGGCCAAAATCACGCTAACAATTGTGGCCGGTACTGAAAAAAACCAACGAATACGCGGATAGATCGCGTTGAGAATCAGCTCCGGATCAAATCCTTTGAAGCGGAACGACAAAATATTGCTCAGCGCACCGATCGTTTCTTTACGCTTACGCTCATCACGTCGCTTTTTCAGTTGTACGCCTTGGCCCGGCACATCCGAGAGAATCAACCCGCTCTGGTAAAGCATCCCTATAAAATTTTGCAACTCCTCGACACGAATTGTCTGCGGCGGAAACTCGGCCTCGAACTGCTCGGCAATCTCTTCCAAGCTCGATTGCCCGTCGAGCATCTGCAGGATGGCGAATTCCTCTTCCTCGAACCGAAAATACTGTAAGCCCACCGGATCTTTGATGACCCAGTAAACTCGACCCTGGTAACGCTGACGACGCGCCTTCAGATCGGGCCGCACGATCACAGCCAAGCTGCGTGACGAACTCGAAACAATACTGTCGGCAAGTGTGGACATGGGAGAGGGTCGAGTGTCAAGGGTTGAGAGTCAAGTGCCAGGAGGATTGCCAGGTCAACATCTCAAGTAAGGAATGTCCAATGACCAATACTGGGGTGAAAAAACCTAAATTCAGTAGTTCCAAATTGGGAGGGTTCGCAAGAACCTTGCCCCAAAGGGGTTTTATACCGTAGCCCAGGGTAGCTCACTTCGCTCGCAACCCTGGGCTATGGTGTGTAACTCCTTCGGAGTAGTTGAGTTACAACCCCTGCCGAATTTGGAACTACTGAAATTCATTGGTCATTGGGTCATTGGTCATTGAATCCAAACAGAGGACTTTGCAATCTTCCTGAGTCAAGTGCCTGAAAGCAGACATCGCGTCACCTTTTTTCAGGCTCTGGACTCTGGGCTCTGGCCTCTTGACTCAAATGAATCGTCATCCGCGCTGCTAGCCCGGGCTGGATCAGCCAGTTGTTGCCCTCTCGCTGGTTCTGTACTTCAGCTCGTACCGCAAATTCACCGTCTCGCACCAAAGGGCTGACGTGAATTATCGTTCCCGGCACCGAGATTTCTCGGCCGCGCGCCTTCGAGACGTTCACCGTCACCGAACGACCTTGCAACTCTTCCCGATCAAAATCTTTGGCGTAGGCGTAGCCTTCGACATACAAAGCGTCGAAACGAACTAATTTCAGGATCGGATCGCCCGGATTGACCCACTCCGCTTCGTGCCGATACATGTCGACGACTTCCCCATCAAACGGAGCCAGAATCACACGCATTTCAACCGCCATCTTCGCGGAATCGACCTCTGCCTCCTTGGTTCTGAAATCGAGGATGGCAAGGTCGCGATCCTTCTGGGCTTTTTCAATCTGTAGAGTCGATCGCTCCCAACCCAGCTTTTTCTGACGCACTTCGATATCGGGAATCGCATTGGTGAGATTTTTGTTTGCTTCGAGTACTCGCTCCCAATCGACTTTGGCAAATTCCGCAGCCTTAGTGGCATACTTGACTTCAATCTTGTCTGTGGCACGTTGTCTGGCTGCTCTCAAGCCATACTCGGCAACTCGGAGTCCCATCTTCGCTTCTCGATCGTCGATCGTTGCCAGGACATCGCCTTGGGAAATTCGCGACCCCTCTTTCACGGTCATCTTGATCAGGACGCCTGCCTCTTGGGCAGGAATGCGCACCTCGTCTTGCACACTGACAAAACACCGATCGATCATCGCATCGCCGTTTTTGTCGGCGTACCGTTGCTCGCCACCACCCACTTGGGCTGCTATCGACAAGATCATTAACAAGCAAGTAGTGGCCATGCGACAGACTCCTAAATAATAAAAACGCGTTATACGCACTACAAAAACCGAAACATGATTTTCGACTGCACAAATTCAAACAGATCGCTAAACAACACATAACCGACGGCCCGTTGCCCGCACTGAACTTTAACTTTTGCATCGGCCCCCACTTTCAACTCGGTTGCCGGATCGTCAACCAACTTCTCCAAGTCTTCTTGCTTGAAGGTTACTTCCATACGGACCGTGTTGCCACTGTCGCCGTGGACTTCCGCATTCGTATCGATATGCTCAATCAGCCCCTCAAGCCGAACCTCTGAATGCGTAGCAAGAATAAAAGTTACCTTGAGCTGCGCCTCTGGATCTTCTTGATGAAGCTTCTTGCGGTACTCAAGGACATGCCCCATCTTGGCCTCGGGCACATAGATTTCCAGCTCCCAGCGACTCGACGTATCGGCGACCTCCATCAGCCGCTGCCCTTTTCGCACCGGACGATTTTCGATCAATTCTCGCACCTTAAACGTGACCACCTTGCCATCGATGGGACTATGAATCGAGAGCTTCTCTCGTTTTTCTTCGAGTAGATTGCGTTGTTTTTCCAAACTTCTAGCCGTCTCGAGTAGTTGGGCCTTTCGGCCTGTCAGTTCTTCTATTTCTACCTCGTCTGCTTGCCCATAGTCGAGCAACTGCCTACGACTCTCGGTCGAGCGAATGTCCTTCTCGGTTTCAGCAATTTGGCCCAGTAGCTGCTGAATCTGCGTTTCCAGATCGATACTCCGCTGCCGCGCAAGAACCTGATCTTTCTTCACCAAATCTCCATGATCGACTGTCACCTCCTCGACCATCCCGTCCAGGTGGGCAAACACATCACGTCGCACCTTGGGCAGCAGCTTGCCATCGGCTATCACGGTGAAATCGTATTGCACATAGACGAGAGCGAAGATCACGCCCACCAGCGCGATTGTGGCAAGCAAGGTCTTCGGTAGATTGCGCGCCGTGACCAGCACCTGGGTTTTACCCAACAATTTCCACAGCGGCATTAAAAACAGCGATTCATGTTCCTGGGCATTGGTCAGCGCGGTGGAACTGTGCCGACGTACCACATCGATCCGCTGCGACATTCCTTCAGGCTGACGGCTGTCAACAAGCTGTTCGATAATGATAGCGCCGAGAATATTTTCACGGCGTTTCGATTTTTTCTCACCCAGCTTTTCGTCTCTTTCGTGTTCCACTTCGCGAAGCGGTAGAACGGCCAGCCGTTTGGTATGCGACTCGTCGACATAGTCGTTCACCGCCTTTTCGAGTTGAGGGGCCAGATCCGAAGTGTCGCCCTCGAACCACAGATCCTCGCTCGTACGAGAAACTGTCGTGGCAAGTTTGCGCAAAAGACGGACGATATTCGAACGTTTGTCAAATGTATCTTGACCGCTGATCGCGGCGACTTGGTATTTCGTACCTTTACGCAAGGCGACCGTTACACGATCGCAACCGATTAAGCGACGACCTTCGTTCGCTATCGTGTAGGCAGTCTCACGCGAATCGAGGGCACTGTGCACCAGCCCAGTAAAAGCCTCCAATTGTTCCCATAAAGTTTGCTTCGTCGCAAAGTGGCGCAGCCGACGTGTCTTGATGTATTCGCCAGCCAATTCGCAAATCTGCGACAAGAACCGTAAATAGCCTCGCTGCGTCGTCGGCCGAGCTCCCGACCGTTGAAAAATCTCGACCAACCCATCGACCCCACGGTCGCTTTTGATCGGGGCAATCACCAACAGAAAGTCCGTTGGATTCGCAGCCTCTCCACCGCTTGCGTCTTCGCCATACCCCGAGTGAGGCGGAACCAGTGCTGGCACTCCCTTGGCAATGACTTGCTGCAGCAGTCGTCCATGCTGCATCTGGGCTTCTTCGCTCTGGGCAAGCCCGGTCTCGCGCAGATTCACTTGATATTCCAAGCCAAGAGGCGAGCCCTCTTCTTGCGTCCACACCACCCCCCCCACAGCTGCCAATGCTGCAACCGATTTGTCCAACAGGGCCGCATAAAACTCCGAGGGCTCGATCTCTGAACGAGAGAGCTCGACCACTTCCTGGACGAGGCCCTGGATCTCTTGTTTGGCGCGATGGACTGCGCCCTCATCGATAGCACCAGCAGGTTGCTCCGACTCAGACGGGTTGGAAGGGTGGGAAGTGCTCACTGAAAACCGCGTTACCTCAAGGGGCCCCTTGCTGACAAGTGGAGACTGGAGACTAACCGGGAGGGCAGCCCCCCAAGCGGAGGCGAAATTACTCACCGATAATGCCCCAACTCCTTTCATACCATTGTCTTCCTTTAATTACCTACGTCAAACTCGATCGACCTCCGAAAGGGGTGAAAATCCCTTTTTTTGTCCCGCGAACCCCCCCAACCCGAACTTCTCCTAGGCCATACCCCAGACCACCACTCCATTGAAGCCCTTTTCTAGCAGCCGCAGGCGGAAGCCAGTGGTTGAGGCAGAAAAAGCCACGGCTTCCGCCTGCGGCTGCTATCCCCCTTCAAGACTTTGCGGATTGCCTCAAACTTTGCCCTACTAAAGCATTGGTTCCTGTCGCCGCAAGTGCTATGATATGATACACTTGTAGCTTGCCTTCGGCCTATCTTCTGCTCACGGCCAAGGCACACTTCGACGAATGACGAAATACCCGATGACGAAACCGAAAAATGTTGGCAGCAGCCGGGATTTAGTGCAGGATATTCGTCATTTGCCTTATGTCACCTATTTGGAGAATTTATGGCGAAGCAAAAAGAAGAAGCCCTCGAAGTTGAGGGAGTTGTTGTCCAGGCACTAGCCAATACCCGATTTCGCGTCGAAATCGAGGGGGGCCATATTGTCAACGTTCACATCGCAGGCCGTATGCGCAGGCATTTCATTC
>Ga0114931_10008016_pt1 | contig 12836 bp, 15 predicted proteins | sample 2SBtaG_FD_89579 | JGI IMG/M metagenome (GOLD analysis project Ga0114931, IMG submission 89579) | Deep subsurface microbial communities from Kolumbo volcano to uncover new lineages of life (NeLLi) - 2SBTROV14_V59a metaG | ecosystem: Environmental > Aquatic > Marine > Volcanic | place: Kolumbo...
GCATAATCCCCAACATGCATTTGCCGGGACTAATCGTGCCAGCGCAATTAGGCCCGGTCAGAATCATGCGTTCTGATTTTGGATAACGCAGCAGAAAACGCTTGACCCGCATCATATCCTGAGTCGGAATTCCATCGGTAATGGCGACACAATACCGTATTCCGGCATCCGCTGCTTCCATGATGGAATCAGCCGCAAATGGCGGAGGCACAAAAATAATGCTGGCATTGGCTCCGGTTGCTGCTACAGCTTCACGAACTGTATTAAAAACCGGTCTTTGTAAATGTTGTTGCCCACCCTTACCTGGTGTTACTCCGCCAACAATGTTGGTCCCATACTTGATCATATCCTGGGCATGAAAACTACCAATTTTCCCGGTAAAACCCTGAACAAGAACGCGACTCTCTTGATTGATTACAATTGCCATGAATAATCCCCCTAGCGTGTATGCTGACGACTGGCTACAACAGCTTTGTCTGCGGCATCAGCCAAAGTCTCTGCTGTGATAATTGGAAGACCGCTGTTCTCGATTATTTTCTTGCCTTCCTCAACATTAGTTCCCGCCAAACGAACCACAAGGGGGACATTGAGCTCCATGTTCCGGACTGCTTGAACCACGCCTTCAGCAACCCAATCACAGCGATTAATACCCGCGAAAATATTCACCAGCATGGCTTTCACATGATTATCCGCCAGAACAAGACGAAACGCCTCTGCGACTCTTTCTGGCGATGCTCCACCACCAATATCCAGAAAATTGGCTGGCTCACCGCCTGCATGCTGAATCATGTCCATGGTTGCCATCGCCAAACCAGCTCCATTAATCATGCAGCCAATATCACCATCCAGACCAATATAGCTGAGCCCTCGATCAGAAGCAGCTGTCTCACGCGGATCTTCCTGTGTTTTATCACGCAAGGCAAGAATATCCGGATGACGAAACAAGGCATTGTCATCAAATCCCATTTTGGCATCCAGAGCCACCACCTTATTCGATTTTGTAACAATCAGCGGGTTAATTTCAACCATCACCGCGTCAAAATCACGAAACGTCCGATACGCACCATTGATGGTCTTGACAGCCTGACTCAATCCTTGAACCGGGATATCAAGCGCGAAAGCCAATGCCCTAGCTTGGAAATCCTGTAAACCGACCGCAGGCTCAATGTGCATTTTAATAATCGCTTCCGGCTTGCTTACAGCCAAAGCTTCAATATCCATTCCACCTTCAGCTGAGGCCACCATCACAACTTCTTCATGTGCCCGATCCAGTAGTAAACTGAAATACAATTCTTTTTGAATGTCACACCCGGCTTCTACATACACATGGCTGACCGTTTTCCCGGCTGGTCCGGTCTGACTGGTTACCATTGTTTTGCCAAGCATACTGTCGGCTGCCGCACGCACCTCATCTGTGGATTGACAAACCTTGACACCACCTGCCTTTCCTCGCGCTCCAGAGTGAATCTGGGCTTTCACAACCCACGCCGAACCACCGATTTCCGTGGCTTGATAAACAGCTTGCTCCGGGCTGTCCGCCAGACCTCCTGCGAGTATTTTTACACCTTCTTTGGCGAGTAATTCTTTTGCTTGATATTCGTGGATATCCACTGCATATCCTCTCTGTTAAGTTATGTAAACTTCTAACAACCTGAGTGACGAGTAATAAAATCGCTCAACTCGGTTTTCAGACGCCCCCAATGACGCTACCGGCTGGTTAAATCTCCGCAACAATACAACCTGTTTTCAACTTGCCCGTGATCGGATCGCTGCATCAACATTAACGATATTTTCAGCCATCCGGGCTGATGCCGCATCAATCATCCGGCCATCCAGCGCAGCAGCGCCTTTACCTGATCTGGCTGCGTCATCAAGCGCATCGAGAATGCGCCGGGCTTTATCAACTTCTTCAGATTGTGGTGAGAACACTTCATGCGCCAATGAAATTTGTGACGGATGAATCGCCCACTTGCCTTCAATACCTAACGCAGCGCCACGCCTGGCTGCGAGTAAATAGCCCTGCGGATCATTAAAATCACCAAACGGCCCATCAATCGCGCGCAAGCCATACGCTCTGCACGCCACTGTCATTCGCGAGATTGCATAATGCCACTGATCGCCCGGGTAATCCGGGTTCAAGCCACCGATATTTACTGTTCTGGCACGGTTACTTGCCGCATAATCAGCAACCCCGAAATGTAACGACTCAAGGCGGCCTCTGGATGCAGCAATGGATTCCACATTGGCCATTCCAATTGCTGTTTCAATCAACGCTTCCAAACCAATTCGATGTTGAATGTTTTTCGCTTGTTCAATCTGGCTAAGCAAGGCATCGACCAGATACAAATCAGCCGCCACACCCACCTTTGGTACCAAAATTGTCTGCAGATAATTTCCAGCTTGTTCGACAACATCCACAACATCACGATACATATAATGGGTGTCAATACTGTTGATGCGAACAGAAATTGTAATGCCTTTTGCTTTCCAATCGATATCATTCAGCGCCTCAATGATATTTTTGCGGGCTTGCAACTTGTCATCCGGGGCAACAGCGTCTTCCAGATCGAGAAAAACAAAATCCACTCCGCTGTTCGCGGCTTTCTCAATCATCCCCGGGTTCGAAGCGGGAACTGCCAATTCACTCCGTTGCACACGCGATTTGACTGTTTTGTATTGTGTCAGACTCATATTTTTTATTCACCGGAATTATCAATTGTTACCAAACATAAACGTTCTGTCGCCACTCTCTGCCGCGACCAGTCTCGACAATACGACGATTATTCACACACTAAATCATTCGTCGTCCAAAGCTTGCGCTTTCTCGTTGATTCCTGAGCTGGAAAACCTTGTTGAAGCGATGTCATCGCTGCAAGCCCGGAACTGTCCTCTCAGGAATTTGCAGGGAATAGCTGTACCGATGAAGACGCAGGATTGTTGTGTGTTTCTCAATGATCTCAAGAGGCGCGACTGTTAACTTACAGCGCAAATGAGGTCAATGGACCGAGCACAAAAAAACAAGTCGCAATACTCAGGTTATTTAAAATTGCATCCATGTATCTCGCCACTTCGGAAAGGTTGGCAGCATTTTAGATCCACTTCTGACTGATTTGTCGTTAAACAGTACAGTACAACCTTCGCCATCAAATGATGGAAAAAACATGAATCGTGAATGGATTACACTGAATTGCCGCAAACTCAAGTTGCCTTCGGATGTCACGCCAGGCGACTGTCCGAGTATAGAGAAGCTACTGCGGAAAAGCTGAGTTTGGCCACATTTCCCCCTTTTTTCGTTAAATAGCGCAATTAGTCGTCTCAAATAATCAAAACCTGACTCAAATCAGCTTTCCCACGCGACGTCTTCTATTCTCGGACAGCCTCTTGGCACGTAAAAATCAGGCATAGCCAGTTATTCTCAGGTTAGTGACAAAAAATGTCAACACGACAACATCCAACAGCAGCTCAACCGGTCGGTTATACACTCAAAATTTACGCTTCAGAACGCTGTGATTGTTTAGAGACTGGACTAATATATTGGTAATTCAAGCCCGTTAAACAATGCTTGCACATCCTTTCTTTCCTTTAATTTCATTGCTGTCTCAACCTGGCTTTTGGGCAAGTGGGGTGCAAATAAGGCAATAAAATCGTAAATATATCCACGCAGGAATTTATCGCGTCGTAATCCGATATATGTTGTACTTTTTCCAAACAAATGGCTTGCATCAATCGCAACCAGATCACTATCGATTGACTCATCATAAGCCATACGAGCAATGATGCCGACTCCAAGTTTCAAACGTACATATGTTTTAATGACATCTGCATCGACTGCAGTTAACACGACTTTTGGCTGTAAATTTTTTTCGGCAAATGCTTCATCAAGGTTCGACCGCCCTGTAAAACCAAAAACATAGGTAACAATCGGATGGTCAGCAACGTCTTCCAGCGATAACGTGTCAATTTTAACCAAAGGATGGTCTCTGGGAACAAGAATACATCGATTCCAGTCATAACACGGCAGCATGATCAAATTTTCAAAAGCATCAAGTCCCTCAGTCGCAATTGCCAAATCTGCAATGCCACGCGAAGCAAGATTTGAAATTTGAATTGGCGTCCCCTGATGTAAACTCAGCTTCACCTCTGGGTACATTTTAATGAATTGCTGAATGATATCAGGCAATCGATAACGCGCTTGAGTATGCGTGGTTGCAATCGACAACTCACCACGCTTGTTATCATGAAATTCATCAGCGACATTTCGAATATTTTCAACTTTACGCAAAATATCCCCTGCCAGAGCGATGATTTCACTGCCAGCAGGTGTTATCTCTGTCAAGTGTTTACCGTTGCGGATAAAAATTGGAAATCCGAGTTCGTCTTCGAGCAACCGAATCTGCTTACTAATACCTGGCTGGGATGTATACAAGCTGTCAGCAGTCGCTGTCACATTTAAATTATTTCTGGAGACTTCCCATATATATCGTAATTGTTGCAATTTCAACGTTCTTTATCTCTGATGAAGCATGAAAAACACATATTCTAAAAAGTTATAAGAGTAGGATTATCGATTACTATTTATTCTATGTACAATATTGTACAGTAGATTCTCTGACTCTGTAAGAAGTAATACAAACCCGCTCACATTAAATTCATCCTTAACCCAGCTTGCAATTTATAATTTACAGCTAATCGCAGAACAAAAATTAACTTGGTTCATAGCACTGCATGGTTTATCCAGCACGATTATTTATTTATGTTTATCAGCATGTTACACATAGGGCGAATTTTTGAAAGCATTTTCAATGGCTGGGTTAGCAGACTTGAGCATGAGCACAGGTCACGCACATAGTGAGCAAAACCCTGTCAGCGTTATGTCAGTGCAATCATGGCGACACGGAACGTCACCGATTAATAAGTAAAGTTTTCACAAAGATCTCAGCAGAATAAACATGGAATACACTTACATCGTTACTGGCGGCCTTGTTGGTTTGATTATTGGCCTTACTGGTGTTGGCGGCGGATCACTCATGACACCAATTTTAATCCTTGGATTTGAGATAAACCCAGTGATTGCAGTCGGAACTGATCTTCTTTACGCGGCAATAACAAAAAGTAGCGGTGTTATGTTCCATCATAGAAGAGAGAATGTTGATTGGAGTATCGCGCGTACGCTTGCATTGGGAAGCATTCCTGCAAGCTTGCTCACTTTATTTGCCCTGCGCTATTATAACATTAGTACTGAGAGCTATAATTCCATCATCACAAGAACTTTAAGCCTGATGTTGATCTTAACAGCGTTGGTTATCGTCTTTAGAAGCCATCTAACCAGTTCTTTGAGACTAAAAACAAGAATAAACAGTCATGATCACCACTTGACTGATCAGATTCGATTGACCTTGACAATTCTTTCAGGCGTCTTTCTCGGCATAGTAGTATCTATCTCATCTGTCGGCGCGGGTGCAATTGGCACTGCAGTTTTATTCATTCTCTACCCTAACTACCCGGCAATTAAAATCATCGGCACTGATCTTGCGCACGCAGTACCATTAACAGCAATCGCAGGACTAGGGCATATGACACAACAACATGTCAGCGCGCCTTTACTATTTGGACTACTTGTCGGAGGCATTCCAATGGTCTACCTGGGTTCCCAACTAGGAAAAAAATTATCAGACAGTCTACTAAAAAAAATCATTGCGACAATGTTATTTTCACTGGGGATAAAACTTGCGCTACAGTAAATTCAAACGCTTTGACAATGGCTTAGCACTTCCATATAAAGAGCTAACCTTTTAATTAAAAGAACAGACAGGCTTTGTTCCAGCAGCGACTTTGACCTATCCAGCATGATAAAATGGTTGCGGGATGCGCTGGGTAAATGAGGTACAAAACGCATCTGACGAGAGAACAATAACACCACAGATTTAACCTACCAACAATTGTAACAAGAAGGCTGTCAGGGAAAATATTGCCGACCAAGATCGTTAAACGTTAACAGAACAACTGGAAACCACGAATGTATGACGATATCCTCATGATTATTGATATAATAGCAGGCCAACTCTTTATTTAAACCAGAACGAACGGAATAGAAAAGACCATGACATTTGTCGTAACTGAAAATTGCATTAAATGTAAGTACACTGACTGCGTCGATGTTTGCCCTGTCGACTGCTTTCATGAATGTCCAACGATGCTGGTTATCGACCTAGATGAATGTATTGACTGTAGCCTGTGCGAACCAGAATGCCCTGCAGAAGCTATCTTTGCCGAAGATGAAGTACCTGAATCACAAACAGACTTTATCGAGTTAAATGCGGAGCTGGCGAAAAACTGGCCTGTTATTACTGAACCGGTAGATCCGCCAGAAGATGCTGATGAGTGGAAAGACAAGCCTAACAAAAGAGAACTTCTGCATGACAACTAACACAACGCCAGAGTGATAGTGATGGCTGATAAGTTAACCCAACTTACGATTTTAATATCCATAAAAAGAAACAGGATACAGTTAGCATTCTCGCACTAGAATGCTAATTCTGGGATGATTATTATTTTGTCATCAGCAATGTTACACGTTATACTCTACGGACACCATTTTAGAATAGCTGGATTAAGCCACTATAAAGATTGATCATGCAATAATCAGTAGACAAATCCTTACGTGATAAGGATATTTGGCGTTAGGTATCTCAGAAGCTAAAAAGTCGGCCTGGTGCCGACTTTTTAAAACAAAGATGATACGTTGGTTGATTTATAGCGTCAATCGCTGCGCTCGCAGCAGCACAGCATGGTATAGATAGTGACTGCTAAAGTAAATGAGACTATGAGAGAGTTTCAGCATCACGATCAACAAGCTCTACAAATGCCATTGGTGCAGCATCACCATGTCGATGTCCACACTTCATGATTCTAAGATATCCACCTGGCCTTTCCTGATAGCGCGGGCCAAGCGTTAGAAACAGCTTATTAACAATTTCCCTGTCTTTTAAACGGGAAAATACCAGCCTGCGATTGGAAACAGTATCCTGTTTAGCAAGGGTAACGATTGGCTCAGCAAAGCGGCGAAGTTCCTTAGCTTTGGGAACTGTTGTCTTTATAATTTCATGTTTGAACAAAGATGCCATCATATTGCTAAACATGGCATGACGATGGCTGCTCTTACGATTAGCTGTCTACCAGCTTTTCTATGTCGCATTGATTTTAAGTCCTAAGAAAGATAGTTTACACAGAAAATAATAATTAATGATCTGTATTAGCTGGGTGGTGGCCAGTTCTCAAGTCTCATGCCAAGTGATAACCCTTTCTGACCCAATACATCTTTAATTTCAGTTAACGATTTTTTCCCCAAATTGGGCGTTTTGAGCAATTCGAATTCTGTCTTTTGGATTAAATCACCAATATATAGAACATTCTCAGCTTTCAAGCAATTAGCGGATCGTACAGTTAGTTCAAGATCATCAACCGGTTGCAATAAAATAGGATCAATATCAGGCTCTTTAGATGTAGCGTCAGACTTGGCCTCTTCACTTTCTGTGAGATCGACAAAAACACTTAGCTGGTTAAAGATGGCTTTAGCGGCAGATTTGATGGCATTTTCCGGATCAATTGAGCCATCACCTTCTAGAATGAGTATTAGCTTATCCAAATCTGTTCGCTGATCAACTCTGGCAGATTCTACAGAATAGGAGACGCGCTTAATCGGACTGAAGCTTGCATCAATCTTCAAATCATCGACATTTGAATCATCACTGGTATTATCTTGTAGTGCAACAGGTTGATAACCGATGCCCCGTTTTATCTTGACTTGCATTTCAAGAGCACCGCCAGTTGAGAGATTTGCGATCAGCATTTCTGGATTGTATATTTCCACATCATGTGATAGCTCAAAATCTGAAGCAAGTACTGGTCCCGGAGTAGATTTATTTAATGTTATAGTCGTCTCATCGCGATCAAAGATATTCACTGAGAGACTTTTTAAATTCAGAAGAATATCGATGATATCTTCTTGTACACCCTCAAGTGTCATGTATTGATGGACAACGCCTTTTATATTAACATTTGTGGCAGCGCATCCAGGTATTGATGATAATAATGTACGCCTGAGTGCATTACCCATGGTGTGACCGAAGCCTTTTTCCATTGGTTCAATTGTTATTTTAGCTACTGTGGAGCTGATCCGCTCAATTGAACTGACTTTTGGTTTAAGCATGTTAGCTAAAAAGCTTTGCATCATTTACTCACTACTTGGTTATGATTCTCAAATTACCTGATGGTAGAGATCAGGTATAGGTTAAATCGGCTCTTTGCTATGCAAACAAGTTAAGAACATAGCCTTGGTGCTGCAGTTTACTTGACGTTTATTTATTACCCAAACAGATTAGTAGATGAATAGACTTCTTCATTCATCACTATCAAATTATTTTGAATAAAGCTCTACAACAAGTTGCTCGTTAATATCACTGCTTAGCTCAGAGCGCTCAGGAACAGACCTGTATACCCCAGACATCTTGTCAACATCTACCTCAACCCATTCAGGAAGTCCATATTGATGAGCTAGCGCTATTGACTGTTTTATACGGTCTTGTTTTTTCGATTTCTCACGAACCTCGATAACGTCGCCCGGGCTTACCTGAAATGAAGGAATATTAGTAATTTTACCGTTAACTATAATTGACTTATGACTTACTAATTGACGTGACTCTGCTCTTGTGGATCCGAACCCCATTCTATAGACAACGTTATCGAGCCTGGACTCAAGTAAAAACAATAAGTTTTCGCCTGTTGAGCCTTTCTGTTGAGCGGCATGTTTATAATAATTTCTAAACTGTTTTTCAAGTATTCCATAAGTTCGTCGAACTTGCTGCTTTGCACGCAATTGTTTTGAGTAATCAGATAATCGAACTCTTCTCTGACCTTGATTGCCTGGCAACTGATCTAATTTACATTTAGATTCAAGTGGTCTAACACGCGACTTTAGAAATAAATCTGTGCCTTCGCGACGTGATAGTTTACATTTAGGTCCTATATAACGCGCCATAGTAACTCCTTATACCCTTCTCTTTTTCGGTGGCCGACAACCATTATGCGGGATTGGCGTTGCATCCTTTATCTCACTTATTTTAAAACCCAGATTATGCAATGACCTCACTGCTGACTCACGTCCAGGTCCAGGACCTCTTATTACAACATCAAGATTAAGCACACCATACTCTTTTGCAGCTTCTCCAGCACGTTCTGCAGCTACTTGCGCGGCAAATGGTGTGCTCTTGCGAGAACCGCGGAATCCTGAGCCACCTGCCGTTGCCCAAGTCAGGGTATTACCTTTTCGGTCTGTGATGGTAATAATAGTATTATTGAATGAGGCATGAATATGCGCAATGCCATCGCCAACATCTCTTCTGATTCTTTTCTTAGATCGACTACCAACAGCCACTGTTAATTAACCTCTTGTTTAAATGCATGATTTGATTATCTACGTATAGGCTTTCTAGGGCCTTTGCGAGTACGCGCATTAGTTTTTGTGCGTTGACCACGTAAGGGCAAACCACGACGATGTCGCATACCGCGATAGCAACCCAGATCCATCAATCGTTTGATATTCATCGAAACCTGACGCCGAAGATCACCTTCAACTTCATATTCAGCAACAGCATTCCTAATTTTTTCGATCTGATCCTCAGTCAGGTTCTTAACTGCAATTCCTGAGTCAACACTACATGATTGGCAGATTTTAGAAGCTGTCGGTCGACCAATACCGTAAATAGAGGTGAGACCGATCACAACATGTTTATTTGGTGGAATATTAACTCCAGCGATTCGAGCCATTTTTTTTTCCTAATTAGTAACTACTCAGCAAGATCAAGTAACTGCTCATGATCACAATTATCCCTGACGTTGTTTATGACGACCATCTTTACAGATCACTCGCACTACACGTTTCCTTTTAATGATCTTACAATTCCTGCAGATTTTTTTTACTGATGCGCGTACTTTCATTCTATTATTTCCAATATTATCGGGTTAAGCCACCTTGACGTGAACCTTGTTTCAGATTTGCTTTTTTCAATAATCCGTCATATTGTTGAGACATCATGAGTGATTGAACTTGACCAATAAAATCCATGACGACGACGACTATGATAAGCAACGACGTGCCTCCGAAATAAAACGGGACAGTCCAGTAAAGAATAAGAAACTCAGGCAGCAGACAAACCACAGTTAAATAAATTGCACCAGCAAGTGTTAGTCTGGACATCACAGTATCAAGATAATTGACTGTTTGCTCACCAGGACGAATGCCAGGTACATAAGCTCCGGATTTTTTAAGACTCTCTGATATTTCTTTTGGATCAAAAACCATCGCAGTGTAGAAAAAAGCAAAGAAGATAATTCCTGCTGCATACAATCCGACATACAAAGGCTGGCCAGGTGAAATCATTGACGAGATTTCCTGCATCCAACGCATACCGTCAGCGTTACCAAACCAACCAGCTATTGTTGCAGGAAACAAGATAATGCTAGACGCGAAGATAGGAGGAATTACACCAGCCATATTGAATTTCAACGGCAAAAAGCTCTTCTGGCCGCCGTAGACGCGCCTCCCAACCTGGCGTTTAGGGTAAAAAATAGGGATGCGTCTTTGCGCACGCTCAACATAAACAACAAATGCTGTTACAAGTATTGTCAGAATAATGATGCCAAGTATAGTTCCAGAGCCCATTGCACCAGTTCTGACCAGTTCTAATGTGCCACCAACAGCAGAAGGTAAACCCGCAACGATACCAGCAAATATGATCATTGAAATACCATTGCCAACTCCACGTTCAGTGACTTGTTCGCCCAACCACATTAAGAACATGGTTCCAGAAACCAATGTTATTGCGGTAATCAGGACAAACTGCGGCCCTGGATTAATAACAACAGGTATGCCACCAGCAGTTTGTTTTTGAAGTGCTATACTCACACCAACAGCTTGTATTGAGGCAAGTACAACAGTCCAGTAACGAGTGTACTGATTTATTTTTCTTGTTCCCCTCTCACCTTCTTTTTTTAATTGTTTTAATTGCGGCACGGAATAGCTCATTAACTGCATGATGATCGATGCAGAAATATATGGCATGATACCGAGAGCAAATATACTGAATCGACCAAGCGCGCCACCTGAGAACATGTTGAACATGTCGAGTATCGAACCTTTTTGTTGTTCAAACAAAACACTTAAAACATTTGGGTCAATACCAGGAACTGGTATATGAGTTCCTAATCGGTAGACAAAAAGCGCGCCGACCAGAAATAAAAGACGTTGTCTTAACTCAGCTAGCCGACCCAGATTATCTGTCACATTTGGCTTCGTAGAACTCACAATCAATTAATCCTCAACTTTGCCACCAGCTGCTGTGATCGCATCGAAAGCGCCTTTAGTTGCTTTGATGCCTTTTGTAAAAACAGCAACACTAATATCTCCAGATTTAATTATTTTTATTTGTTTTACGCTGTGAGGAACGATATTTTGTTTTTTTAAAACGTCGATATCAATTACTTCTTGATCAGAGAGTTTAGCTAACTCATCAAGACGTAGTTCTACGCAAAATGGCTTTTTTCTTGAAGTAAATCCAAATTTAGGCAGACGTCTTTGGATTGGCATCTGTCCACCTTCAAAACCAACTTTGCGATAACCTCCGGAACGTGACTTCTGTCCCTTGTGACCAGTCCCACAAGTCTTTCCCAGTGTGCTGCCAATACCACGCCCAACACGTTTAGGTGCTTTTTTTGATCCAGGAGCAGGTTGTATGGTGTTTAAATACATCTTAAACCTCCTCAACTTTTAACAAATAAGCAATTTGATTGATCATTCCACGATTTTCTACAGTATCATTTACCAGGATGGTTTTATTGAGCTTAAACTTACCTAATCCTTGCAGACACTTTTTATGTTTTTCAAGTCGTCCGTTGATACTTTTTATCTGCGTGACGCGCAGTTGCTTGTTGGCCATAATAAACTCTCTTAAAGAATTTCCTCAATACGTTTGCCACGTTTAGAAGCAATATAATTTGCATCATGCATGCTTGTCAAAGCTGCAATGGTGGCTCGAACAACATTGATTGGATTATTTGTTCCAATACATTTGGCAAGTACATTGTTCACACCGACCACTTCAAACACATCACGCATAGCTCCGCCAGCAATAATACCCGTTCCCTGTGATGCAGGTTGCATGTAGACTCGGGCCGCGCCTAAAGAATATGTAAGCGGGTACTGTAAAGTGTCATCTTTAAGCGATACTGTGCGCATATTTCTACGAGCCTGTTCCATTGCTTTTTGTATGGCAATGGGAACCTCTCTTGCCTTACCAAGCCCATAACCAATCCGACCCTCACCATCACCAACAACCGTAAGCGCAGAAAAGCCAAATTGGCGTCCACCTTTGACAACTTTTGAAACACGTCTGACAGTGACTAGTTTTTCTTGCAGATCAGAGCTTTCACGTGTATTCGTATTTGTACTCATAGTTACCTACTAAAACTTTAGTCCATTCTCGCGTGCTGCATTTGCAAGTGCAGCGACACGTCCATGATATTTGAATCCAGACCTATCGAAAGCAACATCTGAAATTCCAGCAGTTACTGCTTTCTCGGCAACTAGCTTACCAACAATCGTAGCCGCTTTGATATTACTGGTTGATTCGAGTTGATCTCGAATAGCTTTTTGAACTGTTGAAACTGCAACAAATACTTTTGAGCCATCTGCGCTGGTAATCTGCGCATAAATATGACGAGGGGTACGATGTACAGTTAATCTGTTTTTGCTCTGACGAGAGATCATTGAGCGGGTTTTA
>Ga0114931_10008017_pt1 | contig 12836 bp, 12 predicted proteins | sample 2SBtaG_FD_89579 | JGI IMG/M metagenome (GOLD analysis project Ga0114931, IMG submission 89579) | Deep subsurface microbial communities from Kolumbo volcano to uncover new lineages of life (NeLLi) - 2SBTROV14_V59a metaG | ecosystem: Environmental > Aquatic > Marine > Volcanic | place: Kolumbo...
TATGGCAGCACATCCTTGTGCTGCGGACACTCTGAATTAATCAGAGCTTCCTTAATTGATACAGGAACAAACAATACAAATGAATCAGTCATCCATGGTGGCACTCTGGCAGTCCGGTATGCTGGATGCAGGCAGCGCTGCGTGGGTGGAAAGCCTGTACGAAACCTTCCTGCGCTCACCCAATGAAGTGCCCCAGCAATGGCGCGATTATTTTGAAACCCTGCCGAAGGTCGATGGTATCGCCAGAGACATTCCCCACGATGAAGTGCGTGAACGCTTTCGTGTACTCAGCCATAAGCCGTGTTATGCCCGCACCAGTATCAATGTCGAATCCGGTCTGCTCAACCTGGAGCATGAGCGTAAGCGTAAGCAGGTAAAAGTCCTGCAGCTGATCAATGCCCATCGATTCCGTGGTCATCAGGCGGCCAACATCGATCCGCTGCCCAGAAATCGCAATATCGATATCGAAGAACTGAGTCTGGAATTCCATGGCCTGACCGATATGGACCTGGATACCGTGTTCAGTACCGGCTCCCTGTGTGGTCCGGACCAGGCCAGTTTGCGCGCCATCCATGCAACCCTGAAAAAAACCTACTGTGGTTCCATCGGCGCGGAATACATGCATATTACTGAAACCGAAGAAAAGCGCTGGATCCAGCAGCGCCTGGAAACCGTTCAGGGACAGCCCAACCTGGAAACGGAAAATAAAATTCGCTTGCTGGAAAAACTCACCGCCGCCGAAGGACTGGAGCGTTACCTGCACACCCGTTATGTCGGCCAGAAACGTTTTTCACTGGAAGGCGGCGAAACCCTGATTCCGATCCTGCATGAAATTATTCGTCGCGGTGCTTCCCAGGGCATTCGCGAACTGGTCATGGGTATGGCCCATCGTGGCCGCCTGAATGTACTGGTGAATATTCTGGGTAAAACCCCGGATGAACTGTTCCAGGAATTCGAGGGTAAAAAATCCGATCCCAATCATACCGGCGATGTGAAATACCACATGGGTTTTTCATCCGATATGAAAACCGACAGCGGCGAAATTCACCTGGTACTGGCGTTCAATCCCTCCCATCTGGAAATCGTTGGACCGGTGGTGGAAGGCTCGGTCCGTGCGCGCCAGGATCGGCGCGGTGACAGTGAGGGTGACGAAGCGGTACCGATTCAGATTCATGGGGATGCTGCCTTCGCCGGCCAGGGTGTGGTGATGGAGACCCTGCAAATGTCCCAGACCCGTGGTTATTCCACCAAGGGTACGGTGCATATTGTCATCAACAACCAGATTGGTTTTACCACCAGCAACATCAAGGACAACCGCTCTACCTATTATTGCAGCGATGTGGCGAAAATGGTGAATGCACCCATTTTCCATGTTAACGGTGATGATCCGGAAGCCGCCCTGCTAGTGACCCAGATTGCCCTTGATTACCGCATGACCTTCAAGAAAGACGTGGTTATCGACATGGTGTGTTATCGCCGCCATGGGCATAACGAAGCGGACGAACCGGCAGTGACCCAACCGATGATGTACAAGGTCATCCGTTCAATGCCCACCACGCTGGAAAAATATCGCGAGCAGCTTAATCAGGAAGCCGTTATTCAGATGGAGCAGGCGGAAAAAATGAGCCTTGCCTACCGTGAAAAACTGGATGCCGGTATCGGTGTCGTGCCAGGTATTCTGGATGAAGGACGAGGCAGTTACGGTTTTCACATAGACTGGCATCCGTACCTGTCAAGCAACCAGGACGCACCGGCGGATACGACTTTCACCCTGCCGCGATTCCGGGCACTGGCTACTCGACTGGAGCAGGTGCCGGATAATTTCGAACTACATCCCCGGGTTGCGAAAATTATGGCAGACCGGCACAAGATGGCCCACGGTGGTCTGCCCATGGACTGGGGATTCGCCGAAACCATGGCATACGCGACGCTGCTGGACCAGGGCTATGCCATCCGTCTATCCGGTCAGGATTCCGGCCGCGGCACTTTCTTTCATCGCCATGCAGTGTGGCATAACCAGATTAGCGGCAACGGTTATGTGCCGTTGCGCAACCTGCATCCGGAACAGGGTAATTTTTTGGTGATCGATTCGCTGTTGTCGGAAGAAGCCGTGATGGCATTCGAGTATGGCTATGCCACCGCGGATCCCCAAACGCTGGTGATCTGGGAAGGCCAGTTCGGTGACTTCGCCAACAACGCCCAGGTGGTGATCGACCAGTTCATCAGTGCTGCGGAACAGAAATGGCGACGCCTGAACGGACTGGTGCTGTTCCTGCCTCACGGTTTCGAAGGCCAGGGTGCGGAACATTCATCTGCGCGCCTGGAACGTTACCTGCAGCTGTGTGCGCAGAACAATATCCAGGTGTGTGTGCCCAGTACGCCGGCACAGATTTTTCATTTACTGCGTCGGCAGATGATACGCATGTATCGCAAGCCGCTCATTGTGATGACCCCCAAGAGTCTGTTACGGCACAAACTGGCGGTGAGTGGCCTGGAAGAAATTACCGATGGCCAGTTCCACTCGGTGTTGCCGGAAATGGACGACTTGAACCCCATTGAAGTTACCCGGCTGGTGATGTGCAGCGGCAAGGTCTATTATGATTTGCTGGAAGCGCGCCGCCTGGCGGAGAAGACCGATGTGGCCATCATTCGTATCGAAGAGTTGTATCCTTTTCCGGACAAGGCACTCAACAACTTGCTCAAACCGTATAAATATCTGCAGGAACTTATCTGGTGCCAGGAAGAACCCAAGAACCAGGGCGCCTGGGATTACTTCGAGCCACGTATGGCTGCCAAGCTCAAGCATAGCTGTCCGGTCCTGTATGTCGGGCGTGAGCCATCCGCTGCCCCGGCAGTGGGTTCGGCGATCGTACATGCGCGCCAGCAAAAAGCCCTGGTTAACGAAGCCCTGGGTGTGGATGTATAAGGGACGAACCGGGTACAACAAAATTTCTACAGGGATAGAACCGTCGCAAACAACAAACAAGAATGAGTGAATCAATATGAGTGAGGAAGTCAGGGTACCGACCTTGCCAGAATCCGTTGCGGATGCCGTGGTTGTCAGCTGGCACAAGAAAGTCGGCGACAGTGTCAAACGGGATGAAAATCTGGTGGACATAGAAACCGATAAAGTGGTGCTGGAAGTACCGGCCACAACCGATGGCGTCATCACTGAAATCCTCGAACCAGAAGGTGCCACCGTGGTGGCTGAGCAATTACTGGCAAAACTGGAAGCCGGTGAAGTGGCGGAATTAGCACCACCGGTTAAAACCGAGGCGCCTGCCACCGACAGTCCGGGCCAGGATGAAGCCGTGATTACCCCTTCGGCACGAAAACTGATGGCGGAAAAGGGCATCGAGGCGTCAAGTATTCAAGGTAGCGGCAAGGGCGGCAGGGTGCTGAAAGAAGATGTACTGGCGTGGCTGGAGCAACAGCAAACCGCCAGCACAAACGCTGCCGCACCGGCCAGCCCGGCGGCTACCGTAGAAGCCCCCGGCAGCGAACCTGATTCAGGCGAACGCGTCGAGCAACGGGTACCCATGACGCGCCTGCGCGCCAAAGTGGCGGAACGTTTACTCGACGCCCAGCACAATGCCGCCATTCTCACTACCTTTAACGAAGTCAACATGCAACCGGTGATGGACCTGCGCAGCCGTTATAAGGAAAAGTTTGAAAAACAGTATGGTGTGAAGCTGGGCTTCATGTCGTTTTTCATCAAGGCCTGTATCGAAGCCCTCAGGGCCTTCCCCGCCGTGAATGCTTCCATCGATGGTAACGACATTGTGTATCACGGTTATTTCGATATCGGTGTGGCGGTATCATCGCCGCGCGGGCTGGTCGTACCCGTGTTACGGGATGCCGACCAGATGAACCTGGCGGAAATCGAATCCGGCATCGGCGCATACGCGGAAAAAGCCAGGGACAACAGCCTGGCCATCGAAGACATGACCGGCGGTACGTTTACTATATCCAATGGCGGTGTGTTCGGATCACTGCTGTCCACACCCATTTTAAACCCTCCCCAGAGTGGCATCCTGGGCATGCACAAGATACAGCAACGTGCGGTGGTGGAAGACGGTGAAATCGTCGCCCGGCCGATGATGTATCTGGCCCTGTCCTATGACCATCGCATCATTGATGGTAATGAAGCGGTGCAGTTTCTGGTCACTATCAAGGAATGTCTTGAAGACCCTGCCCGCATGATCATCGGCGTCTAAACGGGAGTAAACATGAGTACTAGTTACGATGTCATTATCCTGGGTGCAGGCCCTGCCGGTTATGTGGCCGCCATCCGTTGTGCCCAGCTGGGTATGAAAACGGCCTGTGTCGACGACTGGACCGATGAGAAAGGTAAGCCAGCTCTCGGTGGCACTTGCCTGAATGTCGGTTGTATCCCGTCCAAGGCGTTACTGGAATCCTCAGAACTCTACGCCCAGAGCCAGTCACAGCTGGCGGAACACGGTATTGATGCCGGCCAGGTGAAACTGGACCTGGCAGCGATGATGGCGCGGAAAAACAAAATCGTCAAAGAACTCACCGGCGGTGTCGCCAGCCTGCTGAAGTCCAACGGGGTGGAATGGATACAGGGGCGTGGCTACCTGTTACCCGACCGCAAGGTGGAAGTCACTCGATCCGATGATAGTAAACACACCCTGCAGGGGAAAAATGTCATCCTGGCGACCGGTTCACGCCCCATGGATTTACCCCATATGGCCCAGGATCACGACATGATCGTGAACTCAACCGGCGCCCTGGATTTCGATAGCGTCCCGCAACGCCTGGGCGTGATCGGTGCCGGCGTCATCGGCCTGGAACTGGGCAGTGTGTGGAAACGGCTGGGATCGGAAGTGGTCATCATCGAAGCCCAGGAGCGTTTCCTGTCGATGGCGGATGAGCAACTGGGCAGCGCCAGTCTCAAGGTATTCCGCTAGCAGGGGCTGGATATCCGCCTGGATGCGCGGGTGACCGCTACTGAAGTGGTCAAGGCCGGTAAAAAACGCAAGGTGGAAGTGGTGTTCCAGGATTCTGATGGCGAACACAAGGAACGTTTCAACAAGCTCATCGTGGCCGTAGGCCGCACCCCCAACAGCGACAACCTGGCGGACGAAGCGGTGGAGTTGATGCTGGATGAGCGAGGCGCGGTTCACGTGGATGAGTTCTGCGAAACCTCGGCTCCCTACGTGTACGCCATCGGCGACCTGGTGCGTGGCCCGATGCTGGCCCACAAGGGTTCGGAAGAAGGCATCATGGTGGCGGAGCGCCTGGTCGGCCAGGCCACCCAGCTGGATTACAACCTGATCCCGTCAGTCATCTACACCCATCCGGAAATCGCCTGGGTGGGCAAGACCGAACAACAATTCAAAACCGCCGGCGAGCCCATCAAGACCGGTAGCTTCCCGTTCGCCGCCAGCGGCCGGGCCAAGGCCCTGGGGAATACCACCGGCATGGTGAAACTGATTGCCCACGCCGAAACCGACCGCTTGCTGGCGGCCCACATCTGGGGGCCGCAGGCCTCCGAGCTGATCGGGCAGGTGGTGATGGCCATGAGCCTGGGTGCCAGTGCGGAAGATGTGGCCATGACGGTATTCGCCCATCCCACTCTGTCCGAAGCGGTGCATGAAGCGGCCCTGGCGGTGCAGGGGCATGCGATACACATGGTTCAGCGTAAGCGCTGAACCATGAATTAAGAATTCAGAATGAAGAATTATTAAAATATTATTCAAGCGTCGGATGACGCTAGCGCTAACCCGACAGGTAAAACACATTTGCGTTTATTCGCGTTCATTTGCGGACTAATGCTTTTATATTTTATGCACAGCAATACATCAGAAAAAATCACGAAGAATTTAGGAGTTGTTACATGAACCTGCATGAATACCAGGCCAAGCAGTGGTTCCGGCAATATGGCGTACCGGTACCGACCAACCAGGTGGTAAGCGCCGCCGGCGATGTGCCTGCAGCCCTGAATGCCCTGGGGGGAGAACGCTGGGCGGTGAAGGCCCAGGTGCATGCCGGTGGCCGTGGCAAGGCAGGGGGCGTGAAGCTGGCGGACAAAGCCGAGGATGTGGCCCATATCGTGGGACAGATGCTGGGCACGCGGCTGGTGACTTACCAGACCGGCGCCGATGGTCAGCCGGTGAACCAGGTGCTGATCGAGGAAACCTGCCAGATCGCCAATGAGCTGTATGTGGGAGCGGTGATCGATCGTTCCAGCCAGCGGCTGGTGATCATGGCCTCCACCGAAGGTGGGGTGGAAATCGAGAAAGTGGCGGCACAGACGCCGGACAAGATCCTGCGCACCACTGTCGATCCCATGCTGGGGCTGATGCCCTACCAATGTCGCCAGATGGCTTTCGACCTGGGACTGGCAGGCGACCAGGTGAAGGAATTCACTCGCCTGCTCAGTGGTCTGGCAAAGCTGTTCGTGGAACGGGACCTGAGCCTGGTGGAAATCAATCCACTGGTGATTACCGAACAAGGTCATCTGCTGTGCCTGGATGGCAAGATCAACGTGGACGACAACGCTCTGTACCGGCAACCGGACATGCTGACCATGCGCGACGCCAGCCAGGAAGATGCGCGGGAGAACCGCGCCAAGGAATGGGAGCTGAATTACATCTCCCTGGACGGTAGCATCGGCTGCATGGTTAACGGCGCCGGCCTGGCCATGGCGACCATGGACCTGATCAAACTGCACGGTGGTGACCCCGCCAACTTCCTCGACGTGGGTGGCGGTGCGACCAAGGAACGGGTGGCGGAAGCCTTCAAGATCATCCTGTCCGACGAGAATGTGAAAACCGTACTGGTGAACATTTTCGGCGGCATCGTCCGTTGTGACCTGATCGCTGAAGGTGTCATCGGCGCCATCGAGGAAGTGGGGGTGAAAGTACCCATCGTGGTGCGGCTGGAAGGCAATAATGCCGAGAAAGGTTTCGAGTTGCTGGAACACAGCGGCCTGAATCTCATCACCGCCCACGGTCTGACCGAAGCGGCCCAGAAAGCCGTGGCGGCAGCAGGAGGTCAGGCATGAGCGTACTGATTGATAGTGATACCAAGGTCATTTGCCAGGGCTTTACCGGCAAGCAGGGTACCTTCCATTCCGAACAGACGCTTGCTTACGGCACCCGCATGGTCGGCGGTGTTACCCCCGGCAAGGGTGGCCAGACCCACCTGGACCTGCCGGTGTTCAACACGGTGAAAGACGCCGTGGCCCATACCGCTGCCACTGCCTCGGTCATTTATGTGCCGGCACCGTTCTGCAAGGATTCCATCCTGGAAGCGGTGGATGCCGGTATCGAGCTGATCGTGTGCATCACCGAAGGCATTCCGACCCTGGATATGCTGCAGGCCAAGATCGCCGTGGACGATGCCGGCGCGCGCCTTATCGGTCCCAACTGTCCCGGCATTATCACCCCGGAGCAGTGCAAGATCGGTATCATGCCGGGCCCTATTCACATGCCCGGTAAAATCGGCATCGTGTCCCGTTCCGGTACCCTCACCTACGAGGCGGTCAAGCAGACCTCCGACCTGGGCCTGGGGCAGAGTACCTGCATCGGCATTGGTGGCGATCCCATCCCGGGCACCAATTTTATCGACTGCCTGAAGTTGTTCCAGGATGACCCGGAAACCGAAGCTATTCTCATGGTGGGTGAAATCGGCGGCACTGCGGAAGAAGAGGCGGCGGAATATATTGCCTCCAATGTGAGCAAACCGGTGGCAGCGTTCATTGCCGGCGGCACTGCCCCCAAGGGCAAGCGCATGGGTCATGCCGGGGCGATTATCGCCGGTGGCAAGGGCACGGCGGAGGAAAAATTTCAGGCGCTGGAGAAAGCCGGCGTGGTGACCACGCGCTCCCCGGCAGACCTGGGTCAGGCCATGAGCCAGGCTATGCAGGTGAAAGCCTGAATCTAGGTCCGAATTTATCCAATAACGGACTAAAAGATTGTCACAGAGTCTCAGAGACACGGAGTTGCACAGAGTTGTTTTTGACGCAAAGACGCTAAGGACGCGAAGTGACTTTTGGGAATGAGCCGATCTATAAATCTCAGTGCCTCTGAGATAAATACAGTAACTGTAGGTGCGAATTTATTCGCACAACGCTGTAAGACAGGGTGCTGTCCGAATGAATTCGCACCTACAGCAGAAAAATTCTCTGTGTCTCTGCGGCTCCGTGTCAGATCTTTTTGCCGTATAGGTCCGAAGTGAACGAAACATTCGCGTTTATTTGCGGACTCTAGCGTTTGTCTGCTTCTGGATAGTTTGGAGTTATTCAGACGAGACCCGGATCAATACAGCCTAGCTGATGATGGTGCTGGTGGGGATAAATTGTTTGAAGTTATGGAAACGAACATCTTCGCCGGCATAGCCCATGCCGATATAGCCATTCATCATATGCAGCGATGCATTCAGTAGCGGCTTGGCCGCTGTTTTACGCATGCGTTTGATTTCTTCCAGGATCTGGCCCACCTGCTCTTTGTGGATGCAGGTATGCAGCCGGGATTCCAGCGGTGCGAAATGGCGCATGAAATTGTCCGCGAATATTTCGTCAGCCTGGTATATCTGGTAGCTGTACGGGTTATCGAAAGTCCAGCACACCAGCTGGTTGTTGCCAAAATGGATGGCCAGGTGGAAAACACCTTTGCGCAGAATCAGGTCCTGGCAAATCGCCAGTAGCTGGTTCATACGGGTATCGAAATCCAGGCTGTTGTGTCCCAGGGTGGCGCTGAAATCAGAGCCGTTGTTCATGTTTGCCTGTTGTGTTTCCAGATGGTTCATAGGCATGTGTCTGTCCTGTGGTTAATCATGGGCGCTATTGTGGGCAGGCTTTGTTGCAGGAAAATGACAGTTTCAGGCGCGAAAAATGTTGATTTATGAGGTAGTTAGACGGAGTTTTCCAGTTAAGTTCGGGCGTGTTGAGTATCGGTGCGGGAGGTTGAAAAGAGGAAAGCTATAATCCGCAAATGCACGCAAATAAATGCGAATAAAAGCTAAGGAAATTCTGATTAATCCAGAGTTTCCGCAGCACAAGGATGTGCTGCCATTTTCAATGGTTGATAAGCCATTGAAAATGAAGAAAAAGGTAAAATCGCATTTTACCTTTTTCGTGCTCTGATAATTTATGGATGAATTAATCAGAGCTTCCCTAACAGTTTTTTGTTTCAATGACTGCGCCGCAGGCGCATTCAATATTTGCGTTTATTTGCGTGCATTTGCGGACTATCGTTTTTTTAATGCTTGTTATCGTATTTGATGCCCTGGCGCACTTCGCGAATCGCCTGGTTGATCAGCTTGAGGGCCTGGACCCGATGGCCGCCCTTGTCCTTGCTGGCCTGTTTCAGGTTCTGTTTGGCTTTTTGCAGATGCGCCAGTGCGGCTTTCATCTTTGGCTGGGGTTCGGCGTACACGGATGTTGTGGCTAACATGAAAGTGCCTAGGACGACAGCGATGGGCAGTTTTTTCATGGGTTGTTCCTTTCCTGGGTCAGGTGAATCGGTTATTTCACTATAGACCAGTCACACACATTATTCAGCCGGGCCAATATTGATCCCCAGTGACAGGCGCATTTCGGTGCTTTCATTGACGGTAACTTCATGGGGCAGGGCTGGTGGAAAGAACACCATTTTGCCGGCTTCCGGCTGCACGCGGATCGGCTCACCCTGCTGCACCAGGATCAGGTCGCCGCTGTCCCTGGGTACCTTCACGTAATACACCGCCGACATGAGCTCATCGTCATCATCATGGCGGTGCATCAGGGTGCGATGTCCCGGTTCCATGGCATTGAACCACAGCCCGGCCTTTAGAGGTTGCGACTCTCCCAGTAATTGCCGGGTACCGGCGATGGCGGTATTCAGCACCGGGCGGATTTCCGGGATCAGGGCTTCAGGAATATAGATATTTTCATAGCGACCCTCGAACTCATGGGAACGGCGTAAGTCAGGCTCGTCTTTATGCCGGTAATAGCCATCCAGCAGGGCCTGGTTAAGATTGTCAGGCTGCGGCAGGTACCAGCAGGCGATGCCGTCAGCGATGGGGTACAGGATAGGTTCTGATTGTTTCAAGGCTGAACTCCGAACTGGCCGGTTAATGAAATCTGTATCAGGCAAAGCGGCTTATCAAGCTGAAGGTGATGCATGAATTGCATCCATGGCAGCTGTTAGCTGCACCTGAATAGGATATGATACAGGGCTTTCCTGCAGGTTCGGGGGGAAGCGCCCTATTGTACCCTGACAGCCCCAGTAGTGTTAACCGGTAGATGTTCGCAGCGTATGAGTAATCCAACAGAAGACAGACTGTTTTCCGTTTCCCTGGAAAAAATCAGCGATTTTGTGTTCGACGAAAAAGTCGTGCGTGTGTTTCGCGACATGATCAGCCGCTCGGTGCCGGGTTACGGCACCCTGCTGTCCATGCTGCCGGTGATCGTGCGCCACTTCGTCCAGCCCGGCAGCCAGTGCTACGACCTGGGTTGTTCCCTGGGGACCGGCAGCCTGGCGGTGCGCCATAGTGTGCAAAGCCCGGATGTGCGTATCATTGCCATCGATAATTCACCGGACATGGTGGCATCTTGCCAGGCAGTGATGGCGGAAGATCATGGCCAGGTGCCGGTAGACGTGGTGTGCGGCGACGTGCGCCAGCAGCGCATCAGCAATGCCTCGCTGGTAATGATGAACTTTACCCTGCAATTCATCGAGCCGGATGTCCGGGGTGCCATGGTGCAGCAGATTTATAATGGGCTGAATCCCGGTGGCGTTTTCGTGCTGTCGGAAAAAATTCACCTGCCGGATGAATCAGCCGAACTCATGACCCGCTTACACGAAGAGTTCAAACGGGCCAATGGTTATTCGGAACTGGAAATCAGCCAGAAACGTAGCGCGCTGGAAAACGTGCTCATTACCGAAACCATGGAGCAACATTCAGCGCGTCTGCGCGCCGCCGGTTTCAGCCAGGTAATGTGCTGGTTCCAGTGTTTTAATTTTGTGTCGCTGCTGGCCGTCAAAGCGTGAATGTGGGGCATTTGCAAACGGTCTTCCGCGAGGAAGGCCTGGACGAATGGGCGGCGTTGTTACCGCAACAGATCGCTGCCGGCCTGGATACTTCCCGCTTTGGTGACCTGCCCCGCTGGCAGGCGGTACTGGATGCGCTGCCGCCAGCCAGTCGCGCTGACGTCCGGCTGAACCAGGCTGCCATCACTATCACAGCCACTGCCAATTTCACCTCGCAACAGCAACAGGCTTTACGCCAGCAACTGAAAGGCCTTATGCCATGGCGCAAGGGCCCCTATGATATCCAGGGTGTGCACATCGATACCGAGTGGCGCTCGGATATGAAATGGGAACGCATCCGCGGCCATATCCGTTCGCTGCAAAACCGGCTGGTGCTGGATATCGGTTGCGGCAATGGTTACCACTGCTGGCGCATGCTGGGTGACGGTGCGCGGCGGGTGATTGGTATCGATCCATCGCCCCTGTTCATGCAACAGTTCCAGGCAGTCAAACATTTTGCCGGCGATTACCCGGTAGACCTGCTGCCCCTGGGTGTGGAACAGTTACCGGATAACATGGCGGCATTTGACACGGTGTTTTCCATGGGGGTACTGTATCACCGGCGATCACCGCTGGATCATTTGTACCAGTTAAATGGCTGTTTACGCTCCGGTGGCGAACTGGTGCTGGAGACCCTGGTGGTTGAAGGCGATGAGCACATAGTGCTGGTGCCTCGCGACCGCTATGCGCAAATGCGTAACGTGTGGTTTATTCCTTCCCCCCAGGCCATGCTGCTGTGGCTGGAACGCTGTGGTTTTAACGATGTGCGCCTGGTGGATGTGAACCAGACCCGTATGGAGGAACAACGCGCAACGGAATGGATGGTGTATGACTCGCTCAAAGATTTTCTGCAATCCGATAATCCCGATCTCACCGCGGAAGGCTACCCGGCACCCCGACGTGCCGTGTTCCTGGCAACCCGTCCCTGATATTTGCCGATGAAATTTTTTCAATACCGCAGTGTAAAAATCACCCTGCAACTGTTGCTGGTCGTAGCCGTGTACCTGGGGATCAGTCTGTGGAAAGTCAGGGATGCCGCCCACGGCGAAGCTCCCATGATTAATGACGTGTTCATGGATGGCCAGCCGGCCTTATTGAGCGACTATCGCGGCAAGCCGGTGATGGTGCATTTCTGGGCCACCTGGTGCCCGGTGTGCAAACTGGAAAACAGCAATGTGGCCGCTATCGCAAAGCGTTACCCGGTGATCACCATCGCCAGCTGGTCGGAGTCGGCAGCCGAGGTGAAAGACTTTATGCAACAGCACCAATTGCACATGCCAGTGATCGTGGACAACGATGGTGAGTGGGCAAAGCTGTATGGCGTTAAAGGTGTGCCTACCAGTTTCTTTATCGATGCCGATGGCCGGGTGCGGCTGGTTGAATCCGGTTACACCACCTGGCTGGGAATGGCCTTGCGGCTTGAGTGGCTGGGCGGCTAATTGATACATCAGGGCGTCGATTGTTACCGGGTGGTATAAATAAATCATTATTTTGCAGGCAACTATTAAAAACGGCTGGTAAAAAGTACATAATCGAATAAACAATGAAGAAAAGGTAAAATTGCATTTTATCTTTTTCGTACTTTGATAATTCAGGAATGAATTAATCAGAGCTTTCTAATACCTGAATCCGTGACTTCAATGCGGATAACAGAGTGCAAAATATTGGTTTCACAGTGGATTTTAAAAAATCTTAGCTTCACCCTCAGGTTAAGCGGGTATCCTTTACACCGCAGTGTAATCAAGAGCTTGTGCTCTGTGCCGTAGTGAAGTCACGGATTCAGGTAATAATAATGAA
>Ga0114931_10008018_pt1 | contig 12836 bp, 10 predicted proteins | sample 2SBtaG_FD_89579 | JGI IMG/M metagenome (GOLD analysis project Ga0114931, IMG submission 89579) | Deep subsurface microbial communities from Kolumbo volcano to uncover new lineages of life (NeLLi) - 2SBTROV14_V59a metaG | ecosystem: Environmental > Aquatic > Marine > Volcanic | place: Kolumbo...
AAAGCACAGGAAAAGAGTGATGCCCGTCCCGGTGTTTTATTTCCAGCCGTCTCCATTGCCATCGCCAAACAAAAAGGGTCCAACGCCGTCAGCGTATCCAAACAGGTCAAGGCCCGCCTCGCTGAACTTTCCAAAACATATTTTCCCGCGGGCGTCCACTATCGGATTACGCGCGATTATGGTGAAACCGCTAATGACAAAGTGAATGAGCTGCTTGAGGCTCTGGCGGTTGCCATCATTATTGTGGTCGGATTGATCGCCTACAGCCTTGGATGGCGTGAGGGATGGATCGTGGCGGCGGCGGTCCCGATCACGTTCGCCTTGACGCTTCTGATCAATTATTGGGCGGGCTACACGATCAACCGGGTTACCCTGTTTGCGCTTATTCTCTCTTTGGGCCTGGTGGTCGACGATCCCATCGTCGATGTCGAAAACATCCACCGACACCTGGCCATGAAGAAACGGAACGCACTAGAAGCGGTGCGCCTGGCCGTCAACGAGGTGCGCCCGCCGATCCTGCTGGCCACATTGGCGGTCATCGTCTCGTTTCTGCCTTTGACCCTCATCACCGGCATGATGGGCCCCTATATGGCGCCGATGGCTTTTAATGTACCGGTGGCCATGATGATGTCCATGGTGGTCGCTTTTACCATCACGCCCTGGCTCGCCTATCACGCTTTGCGCCATCATACGCCGAGCGCTGACGTTGCCCGGCGGAATTCGGGCGTGCCACAAGTCTTGTATCGGTTTTATGCGCGTATTCTTGGGCCGTTGCTCGACAGTCCGGTTAAAGCCTGGTCACTCCTGGGTTTGACAGCGGCTTTATTTCTGGCGGCGGCATTGATGGCGGGGGTGCGCGCGGTTCCCCTGAAGCTTTTGCCATTCGACAATAAAAACGAATTGCAGATCTTTGTTGATTCGCCCGAAGGAACCACGCTGGAGCGCACAGACGCTATTGCCCGCCGCTTGGCGGAAGTGTTACGCCGGGCGCCTGAGGTGACTGATTTCGAGCTGACATCCGGCGCGGCATCACCAATGGACTTCAACGGTATGGTGCGCCACACATATTTACGCGACCGACCCTATGAGGCCGACATCCGCGTCAATCTGGTGCCCAAACGGCAGCGCCAGATGCAATCACACGCCATCGCCTTGCGCTTGCGCAATGATCTGGAGGCGATCGCCCGCAGTTCCGGCGTCCGTATCAAGGTGGTTGAAGTTCCCCCTGGTCCGCCCGTGCTGTCAACGATTACGGCGGAAGTTTTTGGCGGGCCGGACACGCCCTATGAATTGCTGCGCGATGCGGCCCGCGTGGTGGAAAATCGGCTGAATCGGGAACCTGGGGTGGCCGATGTGGATTTAACGGTGGCGGACGCATCCACGCGCATCACTTTCGTCACCGACCGGGAGAAAGCCGCTCTTTCCGGAATTGCGGTTGAGGATATTGCGCGTACCGTCAGCCTGGCTCTTTCGGGAAGCGACGTGACGCGCTTGCACCTGCCGAGCGAGGCCGATCCTTTATACATACGTTTGCGTCTGGCGCGCGATGCACGCTCAGGACTGATTCCTCTGCGTGGTTTGACGGTGAAGGGCCGCACGGGAATCACCAAAATACACGAAGCGGACGGCGTGCGCGATGCCCCCACGCCTATCGTGCGTCTCGGCGAGATCGGCACCTTTGTCAGTCAGCCTATCGATAAAACGATTTATCACAAGGATCTTGAACCGGTGGTCTTCGTGTACGCCGAGGCAGTTGGCCGGGCGCCGGCGGAGATCGTGACCGATGTCGCCGCTGATCTTGATCGAGAGCCCATGCAGGAGGGCGCCGTTCCGCTGCCGCTGGGGCCGCGCACCTATTTTTCCAATGGCGGCGGTCTGCCCTGGTCGCTGCCTGATGGCGCCGGCGTGCGCTGGCTGGGCGAGGGAGAGCTTCATATTACCGTCGTTGTTTTTCGTGATTTGGGGATCGCTTTTGGCCTCGCTTTGATCGGCGTCTATTTCATCCTTGTCTATCAAACCCGAAGTTATGCCATGCCTTTGATCCTCATGATTTCGATCCCCTTGACCTTGATCGGAATCATGCCTGGATTCTGGCTGCTCAACATGCTGACCGGCGCACCGGTGGATGGTTATCCCAATCCAACATTCGTCACCGCCACCGCCATGATCGGCATGATCGCGCTATCGGGCATCGCCGTGCGCAACGCCATCCTCCTGATCGAATTCTTGCATGTCACCCTGAGCGCGGGCACGCCCTTGCGGGAGGCCCTGCTCAAAGCGGGCGCTGTGCGCACACGCGCTATTCTATTGACGGCTGGAACGGCCATGCTCGCCGCTGTGCCCATCACTCTTGACCCGGTGTTCTCAGGACTCGCCTGGGCCTTGATCTTCGGACTGCTGGTTTCAACAGCCTTCACATTGCTTGTCGTACCAATCACATATGATTTGGTTTATCGCCATAGACTAGGCCACGGCGTGCCGGGACATTCAGAAAAAGAGGCGGTCTCATGAAAATCCACAGAGGTGTGCGGGGCGCCGGTGCAACCCTTGTAATCATCATTGCCATTGGCTGGCTGTCAGGCTGGTTCGAGAAAAAAATCCCCCCTGGAGAAATCGTGGCAACAGAAAACCTTTCAAGCGCTGAACCCCAGACGGTCAGTGCCGAGCGCATCCAAGAGCCTGCCTTCGAATGGGCCAGCGGCACCGTGCGCTCAGCCCGCCGTACGACCGTGGCGGCACGAATTCTTGCCCGCATTGAAACAGTAAACGTGGTTGCGGGCGATGATGTGGCGGCTGGTGATGTCCTCGTGACGCTGGATGCGCGTGATTTGAATGCGCGCGTGGCTCAGGTGCGCGAATCCCTGAAAGCGGCTGAGGCTCAGCGGGATCTGGCTCAAAGCGAACTCGACCGGGCCGATGCATTGCTGAAACGCGGCACCGGCACCCGCCAGCGTTATGACCGCGCCCACTCCACCTTAAAGGTCAGTAAAGCAGAGGTGGACCGCTTAAAGCAAAGCCTCAGTGAAACACAAACGGCTCTGTCATACACCCAGATTGTGGCGCCGGTTGCAGGCCGTGTGATTGACCGCCTGGCAGAACCCGGCGATACCGTCTCTCCTGGTCAACCGCTGCTGCGTCTCTATGACCCCGCCGCGCTGCGTGTTGAGGCCCCGGTGCGCGAATCCCTCGCGGTACACCTCTCCGTTGGTGACACACTGCGCGTTGAGGTCTCCGCCCTTGATCAAACCGTGATGGGACCCATCGACGAAATTGTGCCTTTTGCCGATTCCGGCGCCCGCACGCTTCTGATCAAGGTCCGCATGCCGAGCAATATACGGCTTTACGCGGGACTTTTTGCACGCATTGCCATTCCGGCCGGCGACCAAGAGCGCATTCTCATTCCCCAATAGGCGGTGACGCGTATCGGTCAGCTCGAATTCGTTACGGTGATGGAAGAGACGGGCCCGACGCGGCGCATGATCACCACCGGCGCGCGTACGGATGACGCCCGTGTGGATATTCTCAGCGGCCTCGCTGCAGGAGAGCGCGTGATTGTCGGCCCGCATTAGAGCTCAAGAGCGCGGCTTGCAATTACTAAGGGCCGAGCCCACATGTGTAGAGGGAAAGGAGACGAACATGACAATTGATCGCGCAGTTTTGGCCTTTGCCGGGGTGATGATTTTGCTCTCCGTCGCTCTTGTTTATTGGGTGTCGGGGTGGTGGTTGTTGCTGACCGTCTTTATCGGATTGAACATGCTGCAATCCGCCTTCACCAGCTTTTGTCCGGCGGCCAAGTTTTTCAAAAAACTGGGTATCCAGCCGGGTGCGGCTTTCGGCAAATAAGCGCTGCCCATAACAACCGGTCAGGATGAAAGGCCAAGTCAATTCATCTGCTCAAGCAGAACCTGCGCCGCCAGCCCGATGCCGAGTGTGAAGATGGAGGCGATGATCCATGTCAGCGTTACCAATGGCATTGAGGGGAGGGCAGTTTGCACTTTATCGCCGGGCTGCCGGTACATCGGTATGATGATGCGTAAGTATACTGCCAGCGAGAGCACGCTGTTCAAGATAGCCACCACCGTCAACCAAGTGAAACCAGCGTCAATCGATGCCCCGAACAACAGAAATTTACCCACAAAGCCGGCAAATGGCGGGATTCCAACCAGGGAAAGAAGGAACACCACCATCGCGATAGCCATGGCCACATTTTTGCGCCCGATGCCTTCGAACGCGCCAAGGTTACGCCCCGCACACAACACAATTGCAAAGGCGCCCAGATTCATGGCGGCGTAGGCAGCGGCAAACACGATGAGAGATTCGAATGCGAGCGGGCTCACACCGACCGCAACAATGCCGAGAAGAAAATACCCGGCCTGGGCAATGGACGAGTATGCCAGCAGCCGCACGACGTTTTCCTGTACCAGTGCGGCCAGGTAACCGTAAGTCATAGTCAGCACAGAGACCATAGCTATAACTTGTGGCCAACCAGTGGACACCGGTAAATCGCGCACGACTTGCGCGAGAGCGAATATTGCGCCGATTTTAGGAACCACCGACATATAGGCAGCTACCGATATGGGTGCGCCATCATAGGCATCGGGCGCCCAGAAATGAAATGGCACAAGAGAAGCCTTGTAGCCAAGTCCGGCGATAACAGCGATCAAGCCCACGGCAGCGATTACAGGTTTTGTCTCTAGGTGAGTCAAATCGCTAAGCAATGTCGAGCCGGTTCCGCCGAACCAGTATGTGAGGCCGAAGATCATTACGGCGCCGGTGACCGAGGCGAAAACAAAAAACTTCATGGCCGCTTCCGTGGCGGTATCGTTGCGCGGATAGGCGACCAGGGCAAAGGAGGCCAGACCTGACAGCGATATACCCAGCACCAGCAGCATAATATCGCCTGCGCCGGAAAGCAGCAGAGCGCCCAGCGTCGCCAGGTTAATCAATACGTAGACTGCCCCTTCGCGGTCACTGCCGCCAAGTTCAGAACGCGCCAGTAAAATTGATAACAGCGTTGCGGGCAACAAGATGAGCTTGGCCCAGACGCTCAGTGCATCGATGCGGTAGGTGCCACTGAAAACGCTTGTGTCTTCACCCAGCAGGGGCAGTGTCATGCCTATAGTGATCAGCAGACCAATAATCGTAACCATCAGTGCACTGCGCGGCATGCGCAGCATCTCGGCCACCAGCGCGAAGACAACCGTCAGAAGTACAATGATCTCCGGGATCAGGAAGGCAAGATCACGTTCCATCAAAAGCTCAGCAGCGCTGTCGTCTTGTGAATGACATCCAACACCAAGGCCGGCGCCACGCCCACCACGACAATCAGGATCAACAGTGGGCAAAGCGTCAGCAACTCGCGTCCGTTCAAATCCGCCACGGTTTTCCACTGTGCGCCGGGGTCGCCAAGAAATACCTGACCCAGTGCTTTGAGGTACAGACCGGCGGTAATCACGATTCCGAGTATGACGATGACCGCCGCGGGTTCGACCCGCAATGTCACCAGGAAGATCTGGAACTCGGCCGGAAAGTGCGCCAGTCCCGGCAAGCCCAGCGAGGCGAAGGCGGTCAGCACAAAGGACCAGCCGAGGACCGGCGTCAGTTTGAGCCAGCCGCCGAACTTATCCATCTCCCGCGTGTGGGCACGGTCTTGAAGCATGCCAACGAGAAAGAACAAGGCGCCGGTGACCAAGCCGTGGCTGACCATCTGCAAAACCGCGCCGTCCAGTGCGGTGGCGCGTATGGCAGGATCCAGGGTCAGGGCGGCGATGGCAACCCCGACAACGACATACCCCATGTGATTGACCGAGGTATAGGCGATGAGGCGTTTAAGATCGCTTTGCGCCAGAGCGGCGAAGGCGCCATAAAGAGCGCTGACCACGCCGCACACAAGAATGACGATCCCGGCCTCCCGAAAAGCATCTGGCGTCATTTGCAAAGCAAAACGCACCAGACCGTAAGTACCGAATTTCAGCATCACCCCGGCGAGGATGACGCTGCCGGCGGCGGGCGCCTGAACATGGGCGGCGGGCAGCCAGGTGTGGAAGGGGAACACCGGCGTCTTGACGGCGAAAGTAAACAGCATCGCGATCAACGCCAGCATGGCCGCCATGCCGCTCAACGGCGGCGTGTCGATCCAGGCGCGCATGTCGAAACTATGCGGGTCGCTGCCCAGATACATTCCGAGGATGGCAAGAAGCAGCGGCAGGCTGCCCAGCAGGGTGTAGATGAAGAACATCAGCGCCGCGCGTTGACGGTCTTCGTGCCCCCACCCGGCGATCATGAAGTACATGGAGACCAGCGACACTTCGAAGAAAACGTAAAACAGAATCGCATCCAATGCGGTGAAAGCGCCGATCGAGGCCGTCTCCAGCAGCAGCATCAGCACCACATAAGCGTGAGGCCGCTCCCGCACTTTGGCCGAATAAATAAAAGTTACGAAGAATAACAGGGCGCTCAACAACACCAGCGGCAGCGAAATGCCATCCACGCCCACCCGGTAGGCAGCGCCAATCGCCGGCATCCAGTCGAACTGTTCGATCTGGGCAAAGCCCGTCGCGTTCACACCGCGTGACCACATCCAGACCGCGCCGAGGAGCGTCAGCCCGCTGGTGATGATACCGACAGCATGCACGGCCGGAGCGGACGCTTTGCGCAAGAGCATAACGAGCAGCGCCCCGAGGAGTGGCAAGAACAAGGTGAGAGATACGATGGGAAGCACGCGGGCATCTCCTTATCAATAAGCCAGTAAAGCGATCAACAGGGCGGTGAGAATCAGCGCAGTGCCCACGGCTGTGAGCGCCATTTCGCGGTGGATCAGGCCGCTCTGCAAAGCGCGGGCGTTGTTGCCAAGTCTGATCGTGCCCCGCACCAGAGAGTAGATCAGTCCGTCAATGCCCTGGTCATCGCCTTTGCGTGTCATCCGGCCAATACTAAGGCCCAGTCGCCCCACCGCCAGCACGCCTTCATTAAGGACGCGCTCCAGACGCGCGCAAGCGCGGGCCATGGCAAATGCAGGCCGCACGATCCAGTTATCAAAGCCGCCAGCAATGGCAAAGCCCCGCTGCGCCCAAGGCAAGAGCCCCCCTAACAAGCGTTGGCCCGGAATGAACCAGCCCAGCGTCAGGCCGCCCAGCGCGGCGCTCAGTCCAAGGATTTGTGCCAAAGTGTTTTCAGGCAGACGCGCGTTCAGCACTGTTTCGATGGACGGAAAGGCCGCCCCCAAAACGGCGCCCAGTATGACCAGCCCAGCCAGTCCCGCCGCCATCCAGCCCAGTCCCGCGATGGGGCGTCCGGCGCTCTTGCCGCGCCACAGGATGCGCAACGCGCGGGCCATATAAGCGCCGGTGAGCACTGTGCCGGCCAGCGCGAACGATGCCAGCACCGGCGCGTGGGGCGCGGCCAGTGCGGCAGCAATGATGGCGTCCTTGGAAAAGAAACCGCTTAAGGGTGGGATACCAGCCAGCGCCAGCGCCGCCAGCGCAAACCCGAAAAATATGCGTGGCCGGTCGCGGCCTGCGCCTTCCAGATCGGTAAAGCCCGTGCTTTCCCGGCTGTGCTGAAACACCCCGGCGCCAAGGAACAGAGAGCTTTTGATGGCGGCGTGCGCGATCAGGTGCAGCAAGGCCGCCAGCGGCGCGCCCGCGCCCACCGCCATCAGCATCAGGCCGTATTGGATGGAGGTCGAGGCGGCAAGCAGGCGCTTGAGATCACGCTCGCCAAGCGCAATCAGACCCGTGACCACAGTGGTGACGCCGCCGACAATGCCAATCGCCAACAGCACGGGCGGCGGCAACATCGGCGCCGTGCGGATCAACAAAATCGCCCCGGCCGCCACCAAGGTGGCCGAGTGGAGCAGCGCCGAGACTGGTGTGGGTCCGGCCATGGCCCGTTGCAGCCAGTCGTGCAGCGGCGTTTGCGCCGACTTGCCCATGGCAGCGACCAGCAATAAAAGCCCCGCCACCACAGCCACATGCCCGCCCGTGTGCAGCGTGGCCGCGATATCGCTGGTGCCGGCATTGGCGATGAGAATGAACACCGCGATATAAAGGCCGAGGTCGGCACTGCGCGTCACCAGAAAGGCGCGGGTGGCGGCGGAACTGACGCCCGGCCGCCGGTACCAGAAGCCGATTAACAGATAACTGCTGAGGCCGATGAGTTCCCATGCGCCGAGCAGCAAGATCCAGTCACCGGCCAGCACCAGGGTTTGCATGGCTGAGACAAACAGCAACATGGTGGCAAAGAAGCGCACCTTCTCGCCGTCCTGCTTCATGTAGCCGACGGCATAAACCAGCACCAGAGTGCTGATCGTGGCGACCAGGGTCGAAAGCAGCGCCGATAAGGGTGTGGAGACAAGGCGTAGCGGCATGTTGGGCAGGCCGGGAAGGATCAATGCGTCGGTCAGGCCATTAAAGGCATTGGTTAGCAATGCGATGCTGGCTAACAAACCGGCGGTAGCGCCGAGCAGCGCCAGTGCAGCGGGCCATCGCCGCAGCAATAGGATCAACGCCATCGTGGAGAGGGGCGCCAGAATGGCGGCGGCGATGAGGTTCATCCTTTCAACTCCGCCGCTTCTTCCATTTCCACAGAACCTTTGGCGCGGAAGCGCGCAATGGCGACACCGAAGCCGACAGCCATCTCTATCGCCATCACGGTAATGATGATCAGGACGAACATCTGTCCAGCCGGGATGTCAGGGTGCAGGAAGCGCCAGAACGCCACCAAGTTCACCATCGCCCCGGCAAGGATCAGTTCCACACCCATCATGATCATGACGAGATTGGTTTGTGACAGGGCGCCATAGATGCCGACGCCGAACAACGCCGCGCCGGTTATGAGCGCGAGCAGAAGCTCAATGCCCATGCTCGTTGCTCCTTGTGACGGATTGTATGGCGACAGCGGTTGCAGCGATCATGGCGGTGAGAATAGTGATCCCGGCGGTTTCAAAAATCAGCATGGAGCGTCCCAGAAGTTCAAGCCCCAGATCGACCGTTTGTTGCGCGGCGTCCGGTACAACGCTCGCAGCGGGCCCCCAATCGGCAAAAACGGCGACGGCCACGGCGCCCACAAAGGAAACAAGTCCGGCTATCAGAGACAGGCGTTTCTGGTGGGTCATGTCCATTTCGCCAAGCCCGCCCGGGTCCATCATGAACATCACCATAAAAATCGCCATGATGCTCATTTCCGTGGCCATCATCATGATCTGCAAGACGCCAAGGAATTCCGCCTGCATGCTCAAAAACATGGCGCCCAGCGCGGTCTGTGAAAACAGCAGCGCCAGAGCAGAGCGCACCATCGAAAACGTGCGGAACACGACAATTCCGAACCACACCGCGGCAAGGCCAAAAAAACCGATAAAGAACATTTGTGCGGACATTTAAGGAAACACCAGTACGAGGACACCAACGAGGAAGATATTCAGCAGCGCCAGCGGTATGCCCAGCTTCCAGCACCAGGCAAGCAAGTCTGCCTCACGGATGCGCGGCATCGCGCGCCCGGCCAGCAACATGGTTGCGGTCACCGCTAGTATCTTGAGTGCGCTCCATGCCCAAGGCGGTAGCCACGGACCCTGCCAACCACCGAGGTAGAAAACCACGGTCGCTGCCGCCAGGGTAATAATCAGCACCAACCGTCCAAGCCGGAGCACGGCCAGCCGAACGCCGGAATATTCGGCTTCCACCCCGCCCGCCAGTTCGCCGGTTGCGGTTGGCAGATCAAACGGCGGCAGAAAGGCCAGCGCCATTGCCGCGACGAAAAACAACGCAAAGCCCACCGGCTGATAAACGATATTCCACAACCCCGCTTGGGAGACAACGATCTGAGTTGTCAGTAACGATTCGGCACGCATCGCTACCGCAGTGATGGGCATGACGATGAGCATGGCATAGGCGATAAGCTGTCCGAGAAAGCGCCAGCCGCCCACCATGGCGTAGGCACCGTCAGGTCCCCAGCCCGCCATCAGCAGGGCAACCAGCACATAGACCAGAGCCGCGTTGATGAAGAGTGCGCCGGTGGCCAGATCCGTGATGATTAGATTTGGCGTCAGCGGCACCACCACCGCGGCGAGGAGTGCGGAAATCAGCAGCAGAACCGGACCAACCTCAAAGAAAATCCGGTCGGGTTTACGCGGTACGATGGATTCCCGTCCCAGCAATGCGATGCCGGCAAGCATCGGAGTGGCCAGCGATAAGTGTCCGCTCGCGATCCAAGCTTCGAGCACCGCGACCAGATAGGCTCCGAGCGCCAGCAACAGTAGTATCAGCACGCTCGTCATTGCTGTATCTCCCAAGGGGACAGATCCAATGAACCGACAGCCAGCAGAGCATCGGCCAGTTCTTGTTGTTCAGTCAACTGATCGATCAGTGTGAGATGGTGTGTCGAAGGCGTGTCCAATTGCGCCGCACTGACCCGGCCGTTCTCCAGTGTCAGTTCCAGGCGGGCCATACCGCGCGGGCTCTCGACGACCGCTTCGCCTTTTCCCGACTCATTGCCGATGGTGGCCGGTACAGGCAGTGCGATGGCGCCCGCCGCTTCGATAAGCGCGAGGCTGTGAAAGATTTCCTCAAGGCGCACGTGCAAGCGGGAGAACGCATCACCTCCCTGCCCAACGGCAGACGTGAATCCAAGCATTTCATAGATTTTGTCTTTACTGCGCGCGTCTTCGCATATCCCGGAGGCGCGCGCCACGGGACCACGCAGCTTTGCATCGCTTACGAGACGGCCTATGCCGACCGTTCTGGATTTCAACAACGGTGTCCAGTGCAGTCTTTTCATCAGTACTGTGATTTCCGGCCTGAGCGCCACGACCTGTTGGAAGTCTGCGTTCTGAACTTTCAATTGCAATGATGCGGCGCGGCGCATCAGCCAATCAAAACCGGTTTGCCGCCCAAAGAGCGCCAGCCAACCCAAATGGCTGGCGATCCGTTCCCGTTCCTGCGCGCCGATGCGCGCGCGGGCGATATCGGCGAACACGTCGACCTGTGCAGCGTTCTCCAGTGCCCGGCAGGCAAGAAGCCGGTAAGAGACCGGGACCAGGGGGTCCATGCCGGTGAGGTGCTCAGCAAAGCTTGCTATATCCATGGGCTCACCGGAAGGAAAGTCATTATTTTCAATCAGCGTGTGGGCGTCCGACGCCGCAACCGTGTCGCCGTCGAGTGTCAGCATCAGCAATAGTCCACCGGGCAAGCCGGGGAAAAATGGTCCGAAGGGTACCTCGATCCATTCCATGGGCAGACCATCAATACTGCGGGGCAGGTCTTGGGTGACGTCGATCATGGACATGAACGCCATAGCCCCATGGTCCATACTGCCATGATCCATATCGGCGAGCTCATGGGTTTGTGTAGCCAGCGCCTCACGGGGCACCAGAGTCATGCCGCATTTGGGGCAGGAGCCTGGTTCGCTCTGGACGACTTCCGGGTGCATGGGGCAGGTGTATTTGGTCGGAGCATCGTGCGCCATGCTGTGGTGATGTTTATGATCATGGGATGATACGGTCTGTTCATTTGCAGTGGCGTCAACCTCTTTGTGGTTTGTATGGTTATGTCCTGTTGTGGCCTGTGCCTGACGGGGCATCAGGGTCATGCCGCATTTGGGACAGGATCCGGGTTCGCTCTGCACGACTTCCGGATGCATGGGACAGGTGTATTCGATGCGCGTTTGAAGCACCGGTGCGTCGAAATCCGACATGTCCGGACGAAAGGCGCCCTCGGCAAATAGAGTGCGAAGCTGATGCATGCCCTCAATCAAATCCTGTTGTGAGAGCCCTGTGGCAATGTCGGCGGACGGCAATGGAGAGATATCCTCTGCACCAAGAACGAATATTGCCCGTGGGCGCATCATCTGAGCGTAAACAACCACCGCCGCCTTGAGCATTGCAGGAGGAACGGCGCCGATCACTAGAAGTGCACTGGCGTGGCGCGGGCTGGCGGACAGTTGTATTCCCGCCGCTGCAATATCCAGTCCGTGGGCGCGAGCAATATCGGGGCCGGGAATAAGGAAGGTGCTGAATTCCCGCGCCATGGAGACGGAAACCAGCCGGCGCAGTCGAGTCATTGTTCCCTGACGGGCGCCAACGATCACCTATTGTCTCCTCAAAGCGCCCTGACTCCAGCCATACAATAAACCCAAGAAAAGGATGGCCAGAAAGACCCCCATATCGAGCAGCGCGACCATGCCCACCTGTTTGTACACAACCGCCCATGGATACATGTAGGCCATCTCCATATCGAAAGCCAAAAACAGTAGTGCGTAGCCGTAGTAATGCGCATGATAGCGCACCCAGACCGGATCGCGTGATAACTGGCCACCGGTCGCGGGGACATCCTTGCCCGGTTCCCGGCGCACTTTGCCCAGAGACCGGGCTATCGCATAAAGGCTCAAGACAAAACCGACGGCGCCAACAGCCAGACCCAGTAACAGCCCGTATTGATCAAGACTGCTCATTTTTGACGATCCTGTTGCCGGTTGGTTTCTGTGGTGAGTTTTTGAAGAAATGCTCCACTGCACTCATGAGAGGCTACCTAATCCTCCATAAATATACAACAGAGCTGCCATGAATTGATTGGGGGAATTCGTGTCGGGTGACGCAATATCACCGCGCTGAGCTGGCGCCCTCAGTTCCACGAATCCGGCATGGGTGAATCAGACTGTTTCAAAAGCACTGATTTGTAACGCGATGTAATGTGTACAGATGATCTACGAACGTCCGGAAAAAACTGGACGGTTGTGGCAAAGGCCCGGTTGTCAAGATCTCGTCCATCACCGATTTTATTCTTGAACCTCTAGTTACTGTAGCTTTTATAGTGTCCTGAATACGGCCCTCCGACCCGTTCTGG
>Ga0114931_10008019_pt1 | contig 12835 bp, 12 predicted proteins | sample 2SBtaG_FD_89579 | JGI IMG/M metagenome (GOLD analysis project Ga0114931, IMG submission 89579) | Deep subsurface microbial communities from Kolumbo volcano to uncover new lineages of life (NeLLi) - 2SBTROV14_V59a metaG | ecosystem: Environmental > Aquatic > Marine > Volcanic | place: Kolumbo...
CGCTCATTGTCGAACAGGCGGACAGAAAAAGAATCAACATGGAAATCGTCGCGGCGCGAGTGGTAATTGGTCTCATCTGAATACTCCCAAGGTTTGTTGGCGCATCCGGATTTTCTACAATCCGGACGGTAATCCCTGTCTTGTAGAGAGCGCTTCCTGAACCGAGGATGAATGCTCGGAGCGGTCGTAAGGCCGAGCCGGAAGGCGGCCCCTATTCGATGACAATTTTGGGGGTCGTGCGCTGCTGGCGGGCGAGTCCTTCGGTGATTTTTTCATCGACCCGGCGGGCGACGGCGAGGAAGGCTTCGGCCTCGGCGCTGTCGGGGGCGCTGGCGACGATCGGCTGGCCGGCGTCGGAGGTTTCACGGATGGCGATATGCAGGGGGATTTCGCCGAGGAAGCCGGCCCCCAGTTTTTCCGCCCATTGGCGGGCCCCGCCATGGCCGAAGATTTCCGAGCGCTGGCCGCAATGGGGGCAGGCGAAATAGCTCATATTCTCGACAAAGCCGAAGACCGGCACGTCGACCCGCTCGAACATCGCAAGGCCCTTGCGGGCATCGATCAGGGCAATGTCCTGGGGGGTCGAGACGATCACCGCGCCGAGCAGCGGCAGCCGCTGGGCGATGGTCAACTGGGCATCGCCGGTACCCGGCGGCATGTCGATGACCAGCACGTCGAGCGGCCCCCAGTCGACATCGCCGATCATCTGCTGCAACGCCCCGGCGACCATTGGCCCGCGCCAGATGGTGGCGGTATCCTCGGCCACCAGAAAGCCCATCGACATGCATTTGAGGCCGTGGGCGGTCAGCGGCTGCATGGTCTTGCCGTCGGCGGAACGGGGGCGCTCGTTAATCCCCAGCATACGCGGCACCGAAGGGCCGTAAACATCGGCGTCGAGCAGGCCGACGCGGCGCCCGGCGGCCTTGAGGCCAAGCGCCAGATTAACCGCCACTGTCGACTTGCCAACCCCGCCCTTGCCGCTGGCGACGGCGATAATGGCGCCGACACCGGGAATTCCCTGGCCCCCGGCGGTGGGTTCCGGGGTCGGGTTCTGGCGTTCTTTCGGGGCCGGTTGGGGGCGGCTGCTGGCGGTCAGTACAACGGTTGCCGAGGCCACCCCCCGCACGGCTTCGATGGCCTTTGCCGCCGCCGCCCGCAGGGGCTCCAGCGCCTCGGCCCGGGCGGCGTCGACAGCCAGCGTCGCGACCACCCGCCCGTCCTTGATCACCAGGCCCTGTAAAAGGCCGCTATCGACGATGTTTTGTCCCGAATCGGGAAGCTGAATAGTGGCCAGTGCCTGGCGCACCGTTTTTTCCGAAATACGGCTGCCGCCAAAAAAACGTCCCATATCCGAATTACCTTTGCGCTTTGCCATTGCCTTCGTTGCGATCAATACCCACCTGTCCTATAACCCGGGGACAGGGGCGTTTTTGCGCGACCGCAGCTTCTAAGTAGTCGAGCCCGGGCGCGGCGACAAGGTCAGGGAAAGGAAATCACCTCATGCCATGGCAAAATCAGAACGGTGGCGGCAACAGCCCCTGGGGTCAGCGCCCCGGTGGCGGCGGTCCACAGCCGCCCAATCTTGACGAACTTTTGCGCAAAAGTCAGGACCAGTTGAAAAGCCTTTTGCCGACCGGCGGCGGTCGCGGCGGGATCATGGTTGTCCTGCTGCTGCTGATTCTTGGCTGGGCGGCGACCGGCGTCTACCGGGTGGAGGCCGACGAACAGGGGGTTGTCCTGCGCTTCGGCAAGTGGATCACCACCACCCAGCCCGGCCTGCGCTATCACCTGCCCTATCCGATCGAAAGCGTGCAAACCCCGAAAGTGACCCGCGAACGAAAGGTCGAGATCGGCTTCCGTTCAGGGGCCGATGTCGGGCGCGCGTCCTCGACCCGGCAGGTTTCCGAGGAAAGCCTGATGCTGACCGGCGATGAAAATATTGTCGACATCAATTTTGTCGTCAACTGGGTGATCAGGGACGCCGGCAAGTATCTGTTCAATATTCAGGCCCCCGATGCTACCCTCAAGGTGGTGGCGGAAAGCGCAATGCGCGAAATCATCGGCAAGACCGATATCCAGTCGGCCCTCACCGAAGGCCGGCTGCAGGTCGAAAAGGACACCTTCGATTTGATCCAGAAGACCCTGGACGATTATGGCAGCGGTATTCAGATCACCCGGGTGAAGATGCAGAAAGTCGACCCGCCGGCTCAGGTGATCGCCTACTTCCGCGACGTGCAGGCGGCCCGTGCCGACCTTGAACGCCAGCGCAACGAGGCCGAGGCCTATTCCAACGACATTATCCCGCGGGCCCGGGGCAAGGCCGAACAGATGCTGCAACAGGCGCAAGGTTACAAGCAGCAGGTGATTGCCCATGCCGAGGGCGAGGCCTCGCGCTTTCTCGCGGTTTACCAGCAGTACAGGGTGGCCAGGGACGTGACCACCAAACGGATGTATCTGGAGACCATGGAAAAGATCATGGGCGGCATGAACAAGATTATCATCGGCAAGGGGGCCGGTCAGGGGGTTGTTCCCTATCTGCCGCTGCCCGAGCTGAAAAAGCGGGAAGGGGCCGGCAAATGAGGAACACTCTCGCCATCATCATCCTGGTCATTGCCGGGGCCTTCGGCCTGACCAGTGTTTTCGTTGTTCAGCAGACCCGCCAGGCGCTGATCATGGCATTTGGTGAGCCGCGCTACGTGGTTACCGAGCCCGGTCTCCATTTCAAACTGCCCTGGCCCTTCCAGAACGTTTATTACATGGAAAAGCGGATTCTGGCCCTTGATGCGCCGCCAGAGGAAGTTATTGCTTCCGACCAGAAGCGTCTGGTGGTCGATTCCTTCGCCCGCTTCCGGATTCTCGATCCACTGAAATTTTATCAGACAGTGGGCAACGAGACCCTGGCGCGCTCGCGCCTGGGGGCGGTTATCTCGTCAAATCTTCGCCAGGTGCTGGCGTCGGAAAAATTCTCGACCGTCCTTTCCGGCGAACGCGCCGCCCTGATGCGCCGTATCAGCGATGGCGTCAATAGAGAGGCCCAGGCCTTCGGTATCGAGATTGTCGATGTACGGATCAAGCGGGCCGATCTGCCGCAGGCCAACAGCGAAGCCATCTATCGCCGTATGCAGACCGAGCGTGAACGGGAAGCCAAGGAATTCCGTGCCCAGGGGGCCGAAGTCGCCCAGCGGATCAAAAGCCGTGCCGACCGTGAGCGCACGGTGCTGCTGGCCGAGGCCGAAAAACAGGCGCAAATCCTGCGCGGCGAGGGCGACGGCAAGGCGGTCAAGATATTTGCCGATGCCTTTGGCAAGGATATTGATTTCTTTGAATTCTATCGCTCGATGCAGGCTTATCAGGCGGCTCTCGACAAGAACGATACGACCATGGTGCTGTCGCCGGATTCGGATTCCTTCAAGTTTTTCGGCAAAGTGCGCGGCGGCAAGAAATAGGATAGGGCAAGCGGGCCGGTCGGCGGAATAGTCAATGTTGGCTGAACTGGGCACGGCGCTTGGTCTTGTTCTGGTGATTGAGGGCGTGCTTTACGCCCTCTTCCCGCGGGCCATGAAGGATATGATGAGCCTTGCCCAGGGGCAGCCGGAACGCGCCCTCAGCATCGCCGGAATCGGTGCCGTGCTGGTCGGGGTGCTGATTGTCTGGGCGCTTCGTGGCTGACCGAAGCCGCTCATTCGAAGCCGCAAGGGAGCAAAACCGACGAATGGCCACAATTATTTCACAATTGGTGTTATTATAGCGCCGGGCGCGGTGGCGTGATGCGTGGAATGGCCCTGTTGCCTGTTGCCTGTTGCCCGTGGACCGGGCGCCGGATTCCGCGTGGCTGACTTGAAACAAGCGGTCTGCCACCATATTTTACCCGCAGGGTCGGAATAATATGGTTTGGGCCCAACACCCCTTTGAAGGAGAATTTACGTGTCGTCATCTGCATATGGGATAGCATCCCGGGGCCCCCGGCAATCACAAAGGCTGGTACTGGGTGCTGTCGTAAGTGCTTTCGTGCTGATTTTTTCGTCGGCGGCCATGGCCCGTTCGACGCCCGATGGCTTTGCCGATCTGGCGGAAAAACTGCTGCCGACGGTGGTCAATATTTCCACCACCCAGGTGGCCAAGAACCGCTTCGGCTCGCGCCGCTTCCGGATCCCGCAGATTCCCCCGGGCTCGCCATTCGAGGAATTCTTCCGCGATTTCTTTAACCGCAATCGTCCTGATTCGGCCCCCAACGGCGACGGCGGCAACAAGGGCGATAACAACGATGGTGGCGATAACGACGATAACGCCCCGCGCATGACATCGCTGGGCTCGGGTTTTGTTATTGATGGCGGCTATGTCATCACCAATAACCACGTCGTCACCGATGCCGAAAAAATCACCGTCACCTTCAGCGACGGCAGCGAGCAGGAAGCTGAACTGGTCGGTCGCGACGAGCGCACCGATCTCGCGGTTCTCAGGGTAAAGCTTGAAAAAGATGCGGCATTCGCCAGGTTCGGCGATTCGACCAAGGCCCGGGTGGGTGACTGGGTGCTGGCCATCGGCAATCCTTACGGCCTTGGCGGCACCGTGACGGCGGGCATTGTTTCGGCCAAGCACCGCAATATCAATGCCGGCAGTTACGACGACTTCATTCAGGTGGACGCACCGATCAACCGGGGCAATTCCGGCGGCCCGCTGTTTAATCTGGATGGCGACGTGATCGGCATTAATTCGATGATTTTTTCACCCTCCGGCGGCAGTGTCGGGATCGGCTTTTCCATCCCCTCGTCACTGGCCAGGAAAGTGATCGGCGATCTGATCGAATATGGCGAGCCGCAGCGCGGCTGGCTGGGGGTGACCATTCAGGCGGTGACCCCGGATATCGCCGAAAGCCTGGGCCTTGAAAAAGCCGCCGGGGCGATTGTCGCCAGCACCGTCGAGGGCGACCCGGCCGACCGCGCCGGGATCAAGCCGGGCGATGTCATTGTCCGCTTCAATAACAAGGATGTGAAGGATTCGCGGGCCCTGTCGCGGATCGTCGCCGATACCCCGGCCAACAGCAAGGTGCCGGTTATCCTGTGGCGCGACGGCAAGCGCAAGCGGCTGACCGTTAATATCGTCAAGATGGACGAAGGCAAGACCAAGGTTGCCTCGGCGGTGCCCCAGAAGCCGCAACCGCAGGAGAACGAGGAAGTCGACGTTCTTGGCATGTCGGTGGTGCCGCTGACCCCCGATATGCGCCAGCGCCTGAAGCTGGAAAAAAGCCAGAACGGGGTTCTGGTGACCCGGGTTACCCGCAACAGCAAGGCGGCCGAGGTCGGTATTCAGCGCGGCGATATTATTGTCGAGGCGGCGCAGACCAGGGTAACCAGTCCCGGCGACCTGAGCGAACAGATCAAAAAGGTCAAGGACGCCGACCGCAAGGCGGTGTTGCTGGGGCTGCAGCGGAACGGCGCTTTCGTCTATATTGCCGTTCAGGTGGGCAAGGGCTAAGGCGCTGAAAAAGGAATTTATGCGCGACGGGCCGGTTTGACGCCGGCCCGTTTTTTTGGCCGGCGCCCGTTTTTTGGCAGAGGAATTGGGGGATTCTGCGATGCTGGTGGTGATTGGCGGGCCAACGGCGGGCGGCAAGACCGGCCTGGCGGTCAGGCTGGCACAGGCCATGGCCGGCAACGGCCAGACCGCCGAAATCGTCAATGCCGACAGCATGCAGGTTTACCGCGATCTCAAGATTATGACGGCGCGCCCCAACCGGGCCGAACAGCAGGGCATTGCCCATCATCTTTTTGGCGTTCTGCCGGCCACTGAAAAATGTTCGGCGGCCCGTTGGGCGGCGATGGCGGGCGAGGCTGTCGGGGCCATTCTGGGGCGCGGCAACCTGCCGATTGTGGTCGGTGGCACCGGGCTTTACCTGCGCAGCTTCCTCGACGGTCTGTCGCCGATGCCGGAAATTCCGCCCGCTGTTATCGCCGAGGGCGAGGCGCTGATCGAAACCGGGGGGGCAGAGCAGTTATATGCCCGGCTGCAAAAGGACGACCCGGTCATGGCCGCCCGCCTGGCCCCGGGTGACCGGCAGCGTGTTCTGCGGGCCTGGTCGGTGATGAAGGCGACATCCCGCTCGCTGGCTGACTGGCAGAAGACGCCGCCGACCGGCGGTATCGCCCAGGGGAAAGACGCAATACCGCTGTGCCGGGTGGTGATCGAGCCCCCGCGCCCCGTCCTTTATGCCCGCTGTAACCGGCGATTCCTCGAAATGCTGGCCCATGGCGGGCTGGAAGAAGTGGATGCCCTGCGGCGCCGGGGCCTGTCGCCGAAACTGCCGGCGATGAAGGCGCTGGGGGTGCCGGCGCTGGTCGACTATCTCGACGGTCGCCTCGATTTGCGCGCCGCCATCAGCAAGGCCCAGACCGGCACCCGCCGCTTCGCCAAGCGTCAGGTAACCTGGTTTCGCAACCAGTTCCCCGACTGGCGGTTTATCGAGGCCGAAGACGGGGCGGCGGCGCTGTCCAGCCTGCTGGCCCTGCTGCCGACCGTAACCGCTATTTAAGACGGGTGTTGATCGCTTTCCAGATTTCGTCGACACGGGCTTCGAGAGCCGGTTCCGGGACCACCCGCTCCATCACCTTGAGGCCCAGCGGCAGGGTGCAGTCAAGGCCCATGAAGGGCCGTGTATTGAGCGGAATTTCGGGATGACCATCGTGCACCCCAAGCCGTGAGCGGCTGCCGACAACCCCCTGTGCCAGCGGGTCGATATTCATCCCGATAACATTGTCGATGATCATCAGGTCGCGGTCGGCCATGAAACGGTGGGCCAGCGCCCAGTCACGTTCCACCGAATCGCGGATGTTAATATCGGCGTCGTAAACGAAGACATGCTTGCAGAAGCCGCCAAGGGCGGTATAGGCCCGCATCATCGCCATCTTGGGCTCGCCGATACGCTTTTTTTCAAGCGCGATATGGGCGGTAAAGCCGCAGCCGGCGGCGGGGTCGACAAAGACATCGACCACATTGGGCAGCACTTCCTGCATATCGCGGAGGATTTTCATCGAGCGGAAGAAGGCGGCGATATTGTTGGTTTCGTTCAGCGGTCGGCCGATATGCACATGCTGGTAGATGGCGTTCTTGCGCATGGTGATGGCGGTCACCCGGAACACCGGCCGTTTGCGGGGCTCGTCGTAAAAGCCGTTGAAGCTGGCGAACTTGCCCTGAATGCCCCAGTCGAAAGGCGCCATAACCCCCTCGATAATAATTTCGGCATTGGCCGGCACGTCGACATCGATGGTATCGCATTTGACCATTTCCACCGCTTCGCCGGTCAGTCCGCCGACAAAGGAAAAATCGTCGTAATTCCAGGGCAGGGCGGCATTGGCCCCGGCCAGGATAAAATCCGGGGTCACCCCCAGAACATAGGCCATGGGGAAGGGGCGGGCCTTTTCCCTGTCCCATTTTTCCATCGGGTCGTCGATCTTGCGGGCCCAGAATTCCTCCATGCTGCGGGCATCGCCGGTGCCGCGGAATATCCACACGGTGCCGCTGTCCTTGCCGGTGATCTCGAAGCGGTGAAAGGACAGGTTATGGGCCTTTTCGGACGGTTTGGAACAGGCCAGGCTGCCGATAAAGCGCCCTTCCAGGAAATCCTTGGTCCCCTTGCCGTCTTGCGGGTTAAGGCGCAACACCGGTATTTTCGACAGATCGACCTCGTCGCCGGTCATGATAATGTCCTTGCAGGGGGCGTCCTTTTTGTCGACATAGCGCGGCGCGATGCCGCCCGACTGCAAAACCTTGCCCATTTTCATCGCCGCACCCGGCAGGGCGTTTTCGACCGGCACGTCGAAAACCCTGGCGATACGACGGTAGCTGGGGCCGATGGTATTGGCGAAAACCGGAATCTCGAAGCCCTTCGGGTTTTCAAACAGCAGCGACTGTTCGATTCCCTCGTAATCGGCGCGGGCGATAAAGGCGCCCATTTCATCGAGAGTGTCGACCTCGGGCGTGATGCGCAGAAGCTCTCCTTGTGTGTCGAGTTTTTCGATATAGCGCCGAAAACTGTTGCTGCCCATCCTTCTGCCCTTCCGGTCTGCGCGGTTTCGCTTGAAGACACCCGATTGTATGGGTTGCTTACAAAGTTGTCGATGATTCTGTATGTTGAGGATTGGACCGCCGGGGATTAGGGTCTTGTGATATTGGGCCCGGGGGCCGGGTAAGCGAGACAAAAAACGGAGATAACATGCGGCTGATTATCGGCATGGCAGGCGCCAGCGGGCTGATTTACGGAATCAGGATGCTGGAGGTTTTGCGCAAGACCGAAGGGGTCGAGACCCATCTTGTGCTCAGCAAGGCGGCGCGGATGAATATCGGCCTGGAAACCGACTGGGCGCCGGCCGATGTCGAGGCGCTGGCCGATGTCCATCACCCCAATGCCGATATTGGCGCCACCATCGCCAGCGGCTCGTTTCGTACCGCCGGCATGATTGTTGCCCCCTGTTCGATGAAAACCCTGTCGGGGATTGTCAATTCCTATGCCGAAAACCTGCTGGTCCGGGCCGCCGACGTGGTCCTCAAGGAAGGCCGCAGGCTGGTCCTGATGCCGCGCGAGACACCGTTGCATCTGGGCCATTGCCGGATGATGGCGGCGGCCTGTGAAATGGGGGCGATTATCGCCCCGCCGATGCCGGCGATGTATATCCGCCCGACCGGCATTGACGATATCGTCAATCACAGCGTTGGCCGGGTGCTCGATCTGTTCGACATCGACGCCGGTATCCTGAAACGCTGGAAGGGCACCGGGCAATAGGCGGCGGCGCGACGGGCGATGAGCGAAAAAATTGACTGTCTGGTGGTCGGCGCCGGGGTCATCGGCCTGGCCATTGCCCGCCGGCTGGCCCGGACCGGTCGCGAGGTTCTGATCCTTGAGCGTGAGACCGATATCGGCCAGCACACCTCGTCGCGCAACAGCGAGGTGATTCACGCCGGCTTCTATAACCGGCCCGGCAGCCTGAAGGCGCGGCTTTGTGTCAGCGGGCGCCGGCTTCTTTATGACTATTGCGCCGAACATGGCATTCCCCACCGGCGGCTGGGCAAGCTGGTGGTGGCGGCCCCCGGCCAGCAAGCGGCTCTCGGGGAACTGCACCGGCAGGGGATGGCTTGCGGGGTCGATGACCTGGTGCTGATCGATGGCGCCGAAGCCCGGGCCCGTGAGCCGGCGGTCGACTGCGCGGCGGCGCTTTATTCACCGTCGACCGGGATCATCGACAGCCATCAATTTATGCTTTCCCTGCTGGGCGATGCCGAAGCGGCGGGGGCCAGCCTCTGTCGGGCCCATCTATTGCTTGGCCTGGTCCCGGGTGAGCCGGGGCTGAGAGCGAGCATCGCCGGCCCGGGCGGCCAGACCTATGAGCTGATCGCCGGAGAGGTGATCAATGCCGCCGGCCTTTTTGCCTGGGATGTGGCGCGCCAGGTAAAGGGCCTGGCCGCCCGCCACATTCCGCCCAGGGTATTGGCGCGGGGCAATTACTATCGCCTGCAAGGGGCCAATCCCTTCCATCATCTGGTTTACCCGCTACCCGTCGCTGGCGGGCTGGGCATTCATTCGGTACCCGATATGGGCGGCGGTCTGCGTTTTGGCCCCGATGTCGAATGGTGCGACGATATTGACTACCGGCTGGCCGAAGGGGACGGCGAACGGCGCCGCCAACGGGCCTTTCGCCAATCAATCGCCCGTTACTGGCCGGCGGTCGCGGGGGCGACCCTCAGCCCTGATCTGGTCGGTGTCAGGCCGAAGACCGGCGGCCCCGGGGAACCGGCCGGCGATTTTGTCATCGCCGGGCCGGTCGATCACGGGATTGGCGGGCTGGTCAACCTGTTCGGCATCGAATCGCCGGGACTTACCGCCTCGCTGGCCATTGCCGACGAAGTGGCCACCGTTATGCGGCGGCTATAAAATCTGGGCGATAATCAGGCCAATGCCGTAAAGGCTGACAAACCAGGCCAGACTGCGCAGAAAAGGAATCGCCGCCGTATGGCCGATAACCATGGCCACCCGCGACCAGAAAAAGATGGTCGCCCCCAGGGCGGTCGCCGCGTTCGCCGCACCGCTGACATGGGCGATCAGGACGACAATGGCAAAGGGGCCGATATTTTCGACAATATTGCCATGGGCCTTGCGTGAGCGGACAGCCCAGTCCGGCAGTTCCATATCGACCGGTTGCGGATAGCTCATGGCGCGGATCGGTCCGGCCCTGGCGATCAGCGCCAGGGTGTAGGGAAAGGCTTGCAGGATGGAAAGGATCGCCACCCAAAGCAGCATGGTAAGATCGGTTGTCATGACAGGCCCCCGTTGGTGTTGTTAAAAACCCTATTGTGGGCATGTATTTCAAGGGCTGCAAGGACAACCTGTTTGGGGTAGCCTTCGGGCAGCGACCTGAAAATAACAAACGGGGGACGATGAGAATGCGGTATTGGTCAATTCTTGCTGCGGCGCTGGGGGCGATGCTGGCGGCATCAGCCGGCTGGGCAGGTGACTTCAGCGTCGTCCAAACGGTTAAGGTGGGTTCCCACCCGCACGGTATCCGGATGGACGCCGGGCGGCTTTACATCGCCCATACCGACAGCGACGATATCTGGGTGCTGGACGGCAAGACCCTTGAAGTGCGCGAAAAATGGCCGCTTGAAAATTCCCCGCTGGGGCTGATCAAAGGCGGGCGCGGCTGGATTGTCGCCCCGTTTTCCGGCGATTCGCTGATCGAGCTCGATAATCACGGCATCCCCAGCGGGCGCCGCTGGCCGGTCGGCAAGGGCCCCAGCCTGTTTGTTCCTAAAAAGGTCGGCGGACGGGCCTATATTGTCAGCGAATTCGCCGACCGCTTTACGGTTTTCGATACCGGTGTCGGGGCCGAGCTACGGCATTACAAGGTCGCCCGCCAGCCCTATCCGGCGGATGTTACCGCCGACGGGGTGCTGGCCTTCGTGCCCTCGAAAGCGGAAGGCGTGGTGACGGTGATCGATCTGCTGAATGAAAAGGAACTGGCCCGGGTGGCGGTCTGTCCGCAGCCCGAAGGCGGGGCCTTTTCCGCCGACGAGGTCAGCTATCTGGTGGCCTGTAACGGCAGCAATGAGGTGGTCTGGATCAATACCGCTTCCTTCAAGGTGACCGGTCGGCTGAAGGAAGGCATCGGACCCCGGGCCTTTTCGGTCGTTACCACCGGCGACGGGCGTTTTGCCTTTGTCAATAACGTCGCCGGCGGCACCGTATCGGTGATCGATATGGCGACCCGAAGTTTCAAGGAACAAATTCCTGTCGGCGCGGCACCCATCGTCATGCGCCTGTTTGGCCAGCGGCTGTTTGTCAGCAATGAAAACAGCGGTACCCTGTCGGTCATTGGTATTCCGCCGGCGGCGAAAAAGGCGGTTGGCGACAAGAACAACGATGTGCTGGTGCTGGGCATGATTCATGGCCAGTTCAATACCAGCAAGCGCTATTCCCTCGATGTGCTGCGGCGCATGGTGCGGGCCTATGGGCCGGATTACGTGCTGGCGGAAATTCCGCCCAACCGTTTTCACCAGGCGATGGCCAGCTTTCGCCGCGACGGACGCGTCGAGGAGCCCCGGGTCGAACGCTTTCCCGAATATATCGACATGCTGTTCCCCCTGACCCGCGAGCTGGACTTCACGATTATCCCCACCGCCGGCTGGAACAGACCGATGAGCGACTATCGCAATGTGGTTCTGTCGCGGATCGAAAAGGACCCGGCGCGGGCCGCCGGCTGGCAGCGCTATGAAGCCGCTATCGCGAAAATGGACAAGGCCATGAAGGGAAGGGACGATGACCCCTATTTCATTCACAGCCCCGAATACGACGCCCTGACCAAGGCCGGGCTGGGCCCTTATGACGAACTGTTCAACGACGACATTGGACCCGGCGGCTGGACCACCATCAACCAAGCCCATTATGCCAATATAGAGCGGGCGCTGGAGCAGTTGCGGGGGCAGGGCAAGCGTATCCTGATCACCTATGGAGCGGGCCATAAATACTGGTTTCTGGAACGCCTTCGCCAGCGCACCGATATCCGTCTTGTCGATGCCAAACCCTTTATCGACAAGGCGCTTGCAGAGGGCCGGTGAGCGGGCCGGTACCCTCGCCGCTTTACCGCCGTATCTATCGCTGGGTGCGGGCGGTTCCCCGTGGCCAGGTGGTTACCTATGGCCAGGTGGGGCGGGCGGTCGGGGCGACGCCACGGATTGTCGGCTTTGCCATGGGGGCGCTTGACCGGGGCAGCGATGTGCCCTGGCACCGGGTGATCAACCGGCTTGGGCGGATCAGCCCGCGGGGCGGCGGCGAGGGGCGCCAGAAAGCGCTGCTTGAAGCCGAAGGGGTGGCCTTCGACGGCGCCGGCAGAATCGACCTTTCCCGCTTCGGCTGGGCGGGCCCCAACCCGTTCGACTGATTTCCCCGTCCGTCAGTGTCGGGGCGCGGCTGGTCTAGTCCTGCAACAGGGCGACCAGTTCGGCGATCGAACGGCAGCCGGATTTTTTCATTACATTGGCGCGGTGGATTTCCACCGTCTTGACGCTGATCCCCAGGTCCCGGGCGATCATCTTGTTGGTTTTGCCGACCGCCATCAGGCCCATCACTTCGCGTTCGCGCCCGGTCAGCTGCGAAAAGCGCCGGTCGCGAAGCTGTTGCCGGTTTCTGGCCACATAATTGTTCAGGCTTTTGTCAAGGGCATGGCGTACCAGGTCGAGCAGATCCCGATTGGCGAAGGGTTTTTCCAGAAAGTCGAAGGCGCCCAGTTTCATCGCTTCAACGGCACTGGCGACATCGCCGTAAGCGGTTAGGAAAATAATCTCAAGGATA
>Ga0114931_10008020_pt1 | contig 12835 bp, 6 predicted proteins | sample 2SBtaG_FD_89579 | JGI IMG/M metagenome (GOLD analysis project Ga0114931, IMG submission 89579) | Deep subsurface microbial communities from Kolumbo volcano to uncover new lineages of life (NeLLi) - 2SBTROV14_V59a metaG | ecosystem: Environmental > Aquatic > Marine > Volcanic | place: Kolumbo...
CCTTACCGGATTATATCAATCAGGCAAAACAAAATAGCCCGCTTGTTTTCGACAACAAAAATCAACTGCAAATAAACCAGTTAGAGGTAGAAAGATTAAAAGCATTTTATACCTAACCAAGCCCTTATTTTTTAAAATTTTTATATTTCTCCATATTTACATTATGTTAAGTAGGTAATTCCAATTCTAACACGCTCCTCTCCTGCCTAACAATTTTTATTAAACCGTATTTTCAAGAGAAAAAAGTACCAAAATCTGTTGAACTCTTTCTGTTGGAAACCATTTGAAATGTTGGAAATAAAGGTGTCTGATACTTTTCAATAATCTCAACCGTACAACCTTCAACAATAAAATGGCAACTTATAATAAAACACTGAAAACTGAACGATTAAATTTCTCTTTTTCCCCTACCCTATCACTCTAACAATTAAATCTCATTTTAAAACAATATTTACTCGAATGCTCACTTATTATTATGTATCTTTCGCTTGCATTTTCATTACTAGAAATGACCAAATCCTAATTTCTAAACCAAAATTTCAATAAAAAATGAAAAACTTTCTGACCTTTTTTTCTGCGCTTTTCTTTTGCTTTTTTTCTATAAAAACGTTTTCGCAAGACATTGGAGAACACCTGATTACAAGCCAAATCGAAATTAACTTAACTGATCCGATCCCTGTTGATCCGGCCGTTCGGCACGGTGTTTTACCAAATGGTTTGACCTATTTTATTCGCAGAAACAGCAAGCCGGTTCACCGCGCAGAACTCCGCTTAGCGGTTAATTCAGGTTCTATTCAGGAAGATGATGACCAACTCGGAGTCGCCCATTTTGTGGAACACATGTGCTTCAACGGCAGTGCCCATTTTAAAAAAAATGAGTTGGTTGATTACCTCGAATCGGTGGGCACCAAGTTCGGGGCTGATTTAAATGCCTACACCAGTTTTGATGAAACCGTTTATATGCTTCAGTCCCGAACGGAGGATTTGGAAATTCTGAAAAAGGGGCTTTTGGTTTTGGAAGATTGGGCAGGGGCTGTCCTTTTTGACCCGGAAGAAATTGACAAAGAACGAGGAGTCGTAGAGTCGGAGTGGCGAACCCGCCTAAGCCCCGAACAACGGATGCAAAAAATTTATTTTCCCATCATGTACCATAATTCCCGCTATGCGGAGCGCCTCCCAATTGGCAAGCCTGAAATCATTGAAACCGTTGATTACGAAACAGTTAAGCGCTTCTACCACGATTGGTATCGCCCGGACCTGATGGCTGTTGCCATCGTTGGAGATTTCGATTTGGATTGGATGGAGAAGGAAGTGAAAAGCCGTTTCAGCAAATTAACAAATCCCCCACATGAGCGGAAACGAGAGATTTTTAAAGTGCCAAAACACAAAGAAACCCTTATTTCCGTCGTTTCCGACAAAGAAGCCTCCTTCACGAATGTACGCTTGATGTACAAACACGACCATATCCCGGTGAAAAAACTTGCGGATTATCGGGGTCAACTGGTCAGAAGTTTATACAACCGGATGCTGAATGCCCGCTTGGGAGAATTGGGGCAAAGCGCCGACCCACCTTTTACATTCGCCTATTCCGGCTACGGAAGAGATATCGGGCTGTTGGATACTTACGAAGGCTATGCTATGGTTGCAGAGGGAGGTGCATTGCGTGGTTTGAAGGTGCTTTTGGAGGAAAACAAGCGGGTATTGCGGCATGGCTTTTTGGAAACCGAATTGGAACGGCAGAAAACCGAAATGCTTCGATTTGCGGAGCGTTCTTTCAAAGAAAAAGATAAAACAGAATCTCGCCGCTTTGTCACGGCTTATGTGTATCATTTTTTGGAGGACAACCCTATTCCTAGCGCGGAACAAAAATTGGAATTGTACAAGCAGTTTCTTCCAACTATCACCTTGGATGACGTCAATGCGCTCGCCCAAAAATGGATTACAAAGGAGAACCGGGTAATTGTGGTCACCGGGCCAGAAAAAGATGAAACGCCCCTACCCTCCCAAGATGAAATTTTGGCAACTTTGAAAGTGGTGGACTCTAAAGACATGCAGCCCTATGAAGACAAGGTGTCCGATGATCCTCTTTTGCCGACTATCCCTTCCCCCGGTGAAATTGCAGATGAAAAAAAGTTCGAAACCGTTGGCGTAACTGAGCTTACCCTCTCCAATGGCGTCCGGGTCATTTTAAAACCAACAGATTTTAAAAACGATGAAATCCTTCTGACCGCTTATAGCCCCGGAGGTCATTCTCTATACTCAGACGAAGATTATCCGAGTGCCAGCAATGCGGCAAGAATTATTGACGAATCCGGTTTGGGGTCATTCGATGTAACCCAATTGGGCAAGAAACTGACAGGGAAAACGGTGGGTGTGTCGCCCTATATTTCGGAGTTGTACGAAGGTTTTAATGGCAGCGCTTCGCCCGACGATTTGGAGACGCTTTTCCAATTGGTGCATCTCTATTTTACAGCACCGCGGAAAGACGAAAAAGCCTTTCAATCTTTTATTGCTAAACAACGCTCCATTTATGCCAATCTAATGTCCAACCCCAATTTTTGGTTTACCGACCAAAGTTTGAAAATCAAATACAACAACCACCCCCGGCGGGGTTTTCCCGGAGAGCAAAGTTTGAGTAAAATTTCCCTGGAAAAAGTTTATGAAATTTATAAAGACCGCTTTGCCGATGCGAGTGATTTCACCTTTATTTTGGTTGGAAATTTTGAAATAAATCCAATGAAGGAATATCTCAAAACCTATCTTGCCACGCTACCATCACTCCACCGCAAAGAATCGTGGAAGGACGTAAAAGCTGAGTTGGTCAAAGGCAAAGTTGAAAAAACTTTCGCTCGAGGAAAGGCGCCTAAATCATTGATTAACATGACGTTCCATGGATATTTTGAATGGAATTCGCAGAACCGTTACAACCTAAACGCCCTCGTTCAAGTGCTTCGAATCAAAATGCGGGAATCCATGCGAGAGGACAAAGGGGGGGTGTATGGCGTCCGCGTTCAGGGAAATGCGAGGCAGTTTCCAAAGCCCTCTTACAGCCTAACAATTTCTTTCAATAGCGACCCCGGCAATGTGGATGATTTGGTGAAAACAGCCTTTGAAGAAATTGCCCATGCCAAAGAGGTCGGCGCGGAAGAAAAGGATTTGGTCAAAGTGGAAGAAATGCAGCGTCAAGAACGGATTAAAAATCTAAAAGAAAACCGCTTTTGGAATCGGCAGTTGCGGAATTACTACCAACATGGCAATGACCCCAACAAGATTACTTTGGAAAACCTGGAACAATACATCGAAAGTTTGAATGCTGAGGATATAAAAAAGGCAGCTAATCAATACCTTGATGAACAAAATTTTATAAAACTGGTGCTAAATCCGGCCGCAAAAAAGGAAAACCAGTAATAAAAAGCTGAGAGTTAATAATCCGTTAGTCATGGCAAAATCCGGCTTTAAGCTACCGCCAATGTCGCCTTTGGCGGGCAGGTCTTTTTTCAATTTAGTTCAATCGGTCAGTTGGAGGGATGCAAGCTTTCGCTACTTTCCAAAATTGGTATTTACGACTTTTATCTCTCTCCTCTTTTCGCCTGTTCGGTGGTGGGAATTTTTAAAATTTAACCGCCAAGTCCGCGAATTTGAACTTAAAAAACCACCATTATTCATATTAGGGCATTGGCGAAGTGGCACTACTTTTTTGCACAACGTTTTGTGCCAAGACCCGCAAACGGCTTATGTTTCCACCTTTCAATCTGTTTTTCCCCAAGCCCTCGGCAGTCAGTTTTTTTTGAAGCCTTTTATGAAGGCCATCATGCCGGATAAACGACCTGGTGACAACATGGAATTGTCGGTAGATTTTCCACAGGAAGATGAATTTGCGCTGAGCAATTGCACGCCTTACAGCTACTACAACTTCATGTATTTCCCCAAAAATTACCGGAATTATTACCAAAAACATGTTCGCTTTAAAGTAAGTTCAGACGTTCGGAAAGATTGGCAAGAAGCCTACCTCCAACTCATAAAAAAAACGCTGATTAATTCGGGAGGAGAACGGGTGGTTTTGAAAAATCCCGTCAATACGGGCAGGATAAATATATTGTTGGAAATGTTCCCGCAAGGAAAATTCGTTTTTATTTACCGCAACCCCGTTTTGGTTTATCTTTCCGCGAAGAAATTTTTCACGCAACTTTTGCCCACCCTTCAATTGCAGGCTTTTGAAAAAGAAGAAATCGTCGATTTAATTTTAGATGTTTTTGAAAAACTGATGCGAAACTATCTCCTCGAACGGAATCAAATTCCTGCCAATCAATTGTGTGAATTGCGATTCGAATATTTTGAAAAAGAACCTTTGCAGGAAGTTAAAAGGATTTACAAATCATTGAACCTCAACAATTTGGAAGAAGCCCTACCCTACTTTGAGTCTTATTTCGAAAAAACGCGCTCGTTCAAAAAGAACCAACACCGCATCACCCAAAATGAATTGGAACGGGTACTTCAAAGGTGGGAATTTGCAATGGAACAATGGAATTACGATGTTCCTGAAAACATTCAAATAAAGCAGGCTGAACTCTCCTGAACTTACCTCCAGCACTCCAAGTGCTTGAAGCAAAACAATTAATTCCCGAATCTCCCCTAACCTATTCTTTTATTAAATTTTTCCTGCCTATTTTTGCAAAAATTTCTAACGATTGAACCCTCGCTGATGCAAACTTTTTCTGAAATAAAAGATATCTACGAATCGTATTTCAAAACCGAATCCTTTCACGAACAACCCGCCGAATTATACGATGCCGTCCAACACATAATTTCAATGAAGGGAAAACGCATTCGCCCCAGCCTTTTGCTGATGGCTTGTGAACTTTTCGGAGGCAAATTGCAATCGGCTTTAGCCCCGGCTTTCGGAATTGAATTGTTCCATAATTCCACCTTGATTCACGACGACATTATGGATGAAGCCGCCCTTCGAAGAGGTTGCCCTTCGGTTCACAAAGTTTTTGGTATCAACCGGGCGATTTTGGCAGGAGACGTAATGATGTTCTATGCCTATCAATTTTTATCAAAAGTTGCTGATGAACACCTTTTAGAAATCGTTCGCGTTTTCAATAAAACGGCCATAAATGTTTTTGAAGGGCAACAAATGGACATGATTTTTGAAAAGCAAAACCATGTAGAAGAAGAAGCGTATTTGAAAATGATAGAATGCAAAACATCGGTTTTGATAGCTGCCAGCCTGCAAATCGGGGCAATAATAGCAGGTGCTTCAACCACAGATAAAGATCTGATTTTCCAGTTCGGTCGCAACCTCGGTATTGCTTTTCAACTGAAAGATGATTATTTGGATGTATTTGGAAAGGGCGAAAAGGTCGGCAAAAGAATCGGGGGTGATATTGTTCAAAATAAAAAGACCTTCCTTCTAATTACAGCTTTGAAAAATGCAGATGACGGCTATCGAAAAAGATTGTTGAGAGAAATGAAAAACCAAGATGAATCAATTAAAATTCGAGAAGTTATCGAATTATATAAAGAATTGAATGTCAAGGAAGCAACCCAACAAAAGATGAAGGAATATTATTCACAAGGGCTCGAAAATTTGCGCGCCGTAGATGTTGGCAAGGCAAAAAAGCAGGCTCTTTTTGACCTTGCTGAGCATATTTTTTTTAGAGATTATTAAGAAGTTACGATTATTAGTTTTTTCGAAAAAAACTTCGTGCGGGAATATTAGGAACGGGGAGATAAATAAGCTACCCATTCTGACACGTGGCATCCCATCCGCTTTGCGGTAAATTCTTCGCAGAATTCATCCTTCCGAGAAACTTTAAAAAATCGCACATGGCACAGGCTATGCTTGATTTTTTAAAATTTCTCGGAAGAAAAAATTACTTCGCCAAAACGGGTAGCTTATTTATTTCCCGCTTCCTTAGATAAACTGGCTAAAACGTCGAAACCGCTACAATAAGTTAGTGAAATGGAATAAACAGTTGATGGAATGGCCTCATTTTAAACTTGAATATTAAAAAGCTACAACCGCCGTTTTACAAAGCAAAAATTTTGTGGTAATTGTCAATACACGACAAGGAGATAAAGAAAGGAAGCCAAATTCATGGAAAAGAGGTTCTCTTTTTCTAAATTTAGATTTTTAAAGTTCGTGGCAAACGATAACAAAGAATTTTAAAAAGACTTTACTCTATGATCAAAGACTTACTAAAATCTGCGTTCCATCCCACGGAAGTTGCCGCCATGTTTCAATTAAAATTTAGCGGTAAAAACTATAAATATCCAAATCTTCCACTCGAAGAACTCGCCCTAAAACTCAATGACATCGAATTTTGTTATGCCGCATTGAACAGAGTGTCCCGTTCCTTTTCCACCGTTATTCATCAACTTCCAGAAGAGTTGCGAGATGCCGTTTGCCTTTTCTATCTGATACTTCGGGGTCTGGATTCGGTGGAAGACGACATGAGTTTTCCCAATGAAGAAAAATTGCCTTTGCTACGGACGTTTTACGAAAAATGTTTTGAAGATGATTGTACCTTTTCCGGCATTGGGGAATCCCACAATTACAATGTTTTATTGCAAAATTTCGACAAAGTCACCCGTTCATTTAAAAACCTGGATAAAAAATACCAAGCCGTCATAGCAGACATTTGTAGAAAAATGGGTAATGGAATGGCTGATTTTGCAGACCAAAAAATCAATACTGTCCAAGATTACGATTTGTATTGCCACTATGCAGCCGGATTGGTAGGTCACGGGTTAAGCGCATTGTTCTCAGCCTCTGGCCTTGAAGACCCGGAATTAAAATTTCAAAAAGACCTTTCAAACTCCATGGGGCTTTTTTTACAAAAAACAAATATTATCCGCGATTATAACGAAGACCTTTTTTCTAGCCGGACTTTCTGGCCAAAAGAAATTTGGCAGAAATATGCCGGTACTTTGGAAGAATTTAAAAACCAGCCATTCTCTCAATCATCTCTGGCCTGCCTGAATCTTTTGGTAACAGATGCCCTCCAACATATACCGGATTGCCTTTCTTATTTGAAATTGCTGAAAAACAAGCAGGTTTTTCGCTTCTGTGCCATCCCCCAAGTCATGGCAATTGGAACCCTCGCAAAGGTTTACAACAATCCAAAAGTTTTTCAGGGAGTAGTGAAAATTCGCAAAGGCCTCGCTGCAAAAATGTTGCTCTATTCGAACAACATGGAAACGATTTATGAAATTTTCGAAGCCTTCGCCTGTGAAATATTGCTTAAAGCAAATCCCTCCGACCCCAATTACAAATTGACCAAAGAACGGCTTCAATTTTTAATAGAAATGATTGGCAAATGCCAGGTTGGAAAGAGCCCGGCTTGACTTAAATGCTAAATTTAGGTGTCCGTTCAAAAAACAATGGATGGAAGGCAGAGGAGAATTCATATTCTCCGTTCAGTTCCCGGAGAATATGAATTCTCCTCTGCCTCTCCTCTTGAATTTGCCAATACGTTTTGAACCGATACAAATTTCGAGGCTTTTCCAAGTAGCTCAACAACTTATAAGTTATTGACAACCAAGCTAGTATTGGATTATTAACCTTGTACTTGAATGAATTCAAAACTCTTACCTATAAGACTTCTGCTCATTTGAAAAATCTCCGATTAAAACGCATCCAAAACCTCTTTCAGTTACATTATTTTGAAAAACAAACCTGTTGGAAATATTCATTTTAGAAAAAATTTATCTATAAATGGGTTTATTACAAAATTCTGAATACCTTTGCACCGATTTTTGAGCAAATTTTATTATTAGCAGTTAAGTTTTTATTTTTAAAGTTAATTTTGCCAAGTACTAAAGTTTCTCGTTTTTTAATTTATTAAATTTTTTTTTCAAATGAACATTTTTGTAGCAAAATTAAATTTTGACACACGCGAAGATGATTTAAGAGATGCGTTCGAAGCATTTGGTGAAGTCAGTTCCGTAAAAATTATTATGGACAAATTTACCGGAAAATCAAAAGGATTTGGTTTCGTGGAAATGCCGAATGATGATGAGGGACAGGCAGCAATCGATGACTTGGACGACCAGGAATTGGATGGAAGAACCATTGTAGTCAAAAAGGCTCGACCAAGAGGTAGCAGAGATGGTGGTGGCGGAGGAAATCGTCGCTTTGGCGGCGGCGGCGGCGGTGGCGGATACAACCGCTATTAGTAGCCTGTTTTGCAGTTGATAGAAAATATTTGAATGATTTGAAATTATTTGGAGTTGTTCTGTAATATTTTGTACTGCAATCTTAAAATGCGCTGACAGCCATAATTTATTATGGCGTCAGCGCATTTCTATTTTGGCCAAAATCCAGGCATTTTTTCAAAATACCATTTTTCAGCTTTTTGGATTTATGATTATCAACAAAACAAATGCAAACCAAAACGAAACTTTCCATCGCTTCTGAATCCCTGGAATATAAAGCCGCCGATAATATCCGCATTCTCGTGGCTTCCATGGTCGAAAAAGCCAAATCGGGGCATCCAGGCGGGGCTATGGGCGGGGCAGATTTCATCCACGTCCTCTTTTCCGAATTCTTTGAATACGACCCCGCCGATATGAACTGGCCTTTTCGCGACCGCTTCTTCCTCGACCCCGGGCATATGTCCGCAATGTTATACGGCATTCAAACGCTTCTGGGGAATATCAAAATGGAGGAAATCGAAAAATTCAGGCAATGGGAAAGCCCTACCCCTGGTCATCCCGAACTGAATGTTTCCAAAGGAATTGAAAACACTTCCGGCCCACTCGGATTGGGGCATGCTTTTGGAATTGGCGCCGCCATTGCCGAACGGTTTTTAGTAGCCCGCTTTGGCGAACAAATTGCCCATAAAACCTACCTCTACATTTCGGACGGAGGCATTCAGGAAGAAATCTCGCAGGCTGCTGCAAGGATTGCGGGATTTTTGGGACTTGGAAATGTCATCATGTTTTACGACTCCAACGACATTCAACTTTCGGCGCGGGTGGAAGAAGCGATGAACGAAGACACCGCCAAAAAATATGAAGCCTTTGGCTGGCATGTTTTGAAAATTGACGGAAATAATCAGCAGGAAATCAGGCAGGCCTTATATGCAGGAATCGAGGAAACGGAACGCCCCACCCTCATCATCGGGAAAACAATTATGGGCAAGGGCGCCGTCACAGAAAATGGTGATTCTTATGAAGGGGCGGTAGAAACACACGGTATGCCGCTCAGTAAAACCCAGGCTTCCTTTGAAAAAACGATTGAAAACCTCGGCGGCGATGCTGCCAATCCATTTAAAATTTTCCCCGATGTAGCCACCTTTTATTCCGAGGTGAAAGCCAAAAAACAAGCAAGGGCGACAGAAAAAAAAGCAGCTTTTCGCAAATGGGCTGCTGCCCATTCCAAACAAGCTGAAAAACTTCATTCCTTTTTATACGACGGTCCACCAAAGATAAATTGGAGCCAAATCGAACAAAAACCGGATGTGGCCACGCGCGCTGCTTCGGGCAAGGTGTTGGCTTATTTGGCCGACCGTGTTGAAAACATGATTGTAGCTTCTGCGGATTTGAGCAATAGCGACAAAACGGATGCCTTTTTGAAAAAAACGACCTCTTTCAAAATAGGCGATTTTTCCGGCGCTTTCCTCCAAGTTGGCGTATCCGAACTTACTATGGCAGCCTTGGCGACCGGCATGGCATTGCACGGCGGCGTAATCCCGGTTTGTGCCACCTTCTTCGTTTTTTCGGACTACATGAAACCGGCAATCCGCATTGCCGCCCTCATGGAACAACCCGTTAAATTTATTTGGACGCACGACGCCTTCCGCGTAGGGGAAGACGGTCCCACCCACCAACCGGTCGAACACGAAGCCCAAATTCGTTTGCTGGAAAAATTGAAAAATCATTCTGGGAGGAGAAGTTTTCTTGCATTGCGTCCGGCTGATGCACAGGAAACCACAATTGCCTGGAAACTCGCCTTTGAAAATACCTGGACGCCAAGTGGGCTAATCCTTTCGAGGCAAGGTATTAAAGACTTGCCTGCATCCCCTTCCTCTTCCCGATTCGAAAAGGCCAAAGGCGCTGAAAAGGGTGCTTACATCTTGCAAGACACTTCCGGCAAACCGGACATTATTTTGCTTGGGAATGGCTCCGAAGTTGCCACTTTAGTTGCCGGGGCCGAAACCCTTCGCAAGGTGCATGGTTTGAAAATCCGAATCGTTTCCGCCCCTTCGGAAGGACTTTTCAGAGACCAATCCCAAGACTATCAAAAAGAAGTGCTGCCTCCGGGAATCCCCGTTTTCGGAATGACTGCCGGATTGCCGGTGACGCTGCAAGGCTTGGTTGGACCGAGTGGAAAAGTTTTTGGATTGGAGTATTTTGGTCGTTCGGCGCCCTTTCAGGTTTTGGATGAGAAATTTGGTTTTACTGCCGAAAATGTAGTCAAGCAAGTATTGGATTATTTGAAATAGGCTTCGCTAAAAAGCCCCTCCTTCTCCCTAAAATTCCTCCCTTTCTCCTCAAAATCTAATGGAGAAACTCTGTTAGCATAGATCATTAACAAATGCTAGGCACTGGCTTCCAAAAAGATTGGCAATTTTTTTTTAATTTTTTTTTATTGAATCCATTTTATTTATTATTTAAAAAAAATATTTTTAAAATGTTGATAATCAATGATTCATTTTGATAAAAAAGAAATTTCAAAATATGAACCTTTTTTCGATTAAATCAGAAATCCAGATAGTTTAATAATTATTTTATACCTAATTGTTGCATCTTTGAAATATTGTCAATAAACTTGCGGCATTATTTCACAATTTAAAAAATTCACTTTGTCATCCATCAATAATCATATCAGCGCCATTTTCGCAGCAGCATGTTGCTGTTGTTGCATGATGTCGCCTGCGGGTTTTGGCGAGGTGTTGATTTTATAAACCAGTTTGTGTTTTATAAAAAAGCCTTTCCAAAACGCGTTTTTGGAAAGGCTTTTTTTGTTTCTGAAATTTTATTTACCAGTGCAAAAATATTTTTTCAATATGAAATCGAGCATTCAGACATTAACCAATCTTCCCCCAATGATGACTTGCTGTTGTCCCGGCTGTTGCTGCTGCAACCTGCGGATTTCATGGGAAGATAGTTGATAGTTCAATAGTTTAAAAATCATCATAAGCCCTTCCATGAAATCACAATTCTGGAAGGGCTTTTTTTATCACAATAAAATGCACCTCTTATGAGTCAAAGATTGGATTTGAGAAACGTCAGCAAAGAAGCTAAAAAAGACATTCTTGAGCTTCAGCACAAAATAGATGCCTTCAAAAGTGGAGAGATGAATGAAGAACGCTTCAAGCACTACCGCCTCACGCGGGGGGTTTATGGGCAACGCCAATTAGGAGTGCAGATGTTTCGCATCAAAATTCCTTACGGCAAATTGACTTCGGAACAACTCATCCGAATCGCGGATATTTCCCAAAAATATACCAACGGCAATCTGCATCTCACCACCCGGCAGGACATTCAGTATCACTATGTGAAACTCGACGATTCGCCTGCTATTTGGACGGAATTGGCCCAAAAAGGCATCACTGCGCGGGAGGCCTGCGGTAATGTGGTTCGAAACCTCACCGCTTCGGCAGCCGCCGGAGTTGACCCCGATGAGTTGTTTGACGTCACCCCTTATGCGCACGCTTCGGCGATGTACTTCCTGCGCAACCCGATTTGTCAGGATATGGGCCGAAAAATGAAACCCGCTTTTTCTTCAAGCGATAAAGATTCAGCCTACACTTATTTCCATGATTTTGGATTCATTCCACGGTTGAAAAAAGTGGACGGAAAGGAGGTCAGGGGCTTCAAAGTGGTCATCGCAGGTGGATTGGGGGCACAGTCCATCGTGGCACAAACGGCTTTTGAATTTTTGGAAGAAAACAAAATCATCCCATTCATGGAAGCCTCGATTCGCGTGTTCGACCGCTACGGCGAACGCGAGAAGCGAATGAAAGCCAGAATGAAATTTTTGGTGCAAAAGATTGGTTTAGAAGGCTTTATGAAATTGGTTGCCGAGCAAAAAACTGCTTTGAAAAATCAAACCGTTGAAATTGATACCGGGGCCTTTCCGCAACCCGAACCGGCGCCTTTGAAAAATCCACCAACGACTGTTCCCGTTGATGAGGACAAATTCAAAACCTGGCTTGCCACGAATGTTTTTGAGCAAAAGCAAAAAGGATTTTATGCCGTGCAACTGCGGGTACAGCTTGGAAACATTCCTGCTGAAAACGCCCGTCGCTTGGCGAGGCTTGCGAGGGAATGGGCTGCCGACGACATTCGCATCACCGTGAATCAGGGGTTCCTGCTTCGATTTATTCGACCCAATGCCCTACCCTATTTATTCAACGAATTGGACAAATTGGGTCTTGGCGAACCGGGCTTCGATTCCATCGCCGACATCACCGCCTGCCCGGGGACGGATACTTGTAATTTGGGTGTAACCAACAGTACCGGCTTGGCAACGAAGTTGGAAGAAGTCATCCGAGAAGAGTATCCCGACCTGATTCTGGAGCGCGATATTAAAATCAAAATCAGTGGCTGCATGAATGCCTGCGGACAACACATGGCTGCAAACATCGGCTTTCACGGAAGTTCCATCAAAAAGCGTCCTTTAGTCATTCCCGCAATGCAGGTCGTCATCGGAGGAGGAGTAGATTCGGCGGGTCAAGGCTTTGTCGCCGAGAGGGTCATTAAATTGCCGACCAAACAGATTCCCGAAGCCCTGCGATTAATTTTGGACGATTTTGAAGAAAATAGCCGGGGAGGTGATTCCTTCAACGATTATTATTACCGCCTGGGGAAAAGATATTTTTAC
>Ga0114931_10008021_pt1 | contig 12835 bp, 13 predicted proteins | sample 2SBtaG_FD_89579 | JGI IMG/M metagenome (GOLD analysis project Ga0114931, IMG submission 89579) | Deep subsurface microbial communities from Kolumbo volcano to uncover new lineages of life (NeLLi) - 2SBTROV14_V59a metaG | ecosystem: Environmental > Aquatic > Marine > Volcanic | place: Kolumbo...
AGCGCTTCCTGGCTCATATCATGCGCCAGGTAAAATCTGGCCAGTTTGATCCAGGCAAGCACGGACACATTCCTGTCGTCCACATCCGTGACACGGGCTATTTCACTCAGCAGTCCCTGTTCCAATTCGGAAAACTTTTCAAAAGGGCCAAGCTTCCACTTGTCGAAATCCATATAGGCAGGAACCGTCTGTGAACCCAAAGGCACATGGCCATCCACGGCTGTCCTGAGTTCATGTTCTGAAAGCGACAGGCCCTTGGAGTGGCTGATTTCAATACCGCCTTCTATCGGACGCACAAAAACATTGTCGGAAAGCGGCCGCAATACAAGACCGTGGGCTGATCGAAGCGTGGTAAATTCAACGAATTTCTGCGCTGTGATCAATCCCCGGGTCGGCGCTTTGGCCGTCACGATGATCAACTCATCCCCGACTTCAGGGTCCTTAATATGGTGCACAATTCCATAATCCCGCATGGGAATATTGATCACCGGCTCAAAGCGGTAGTTGATGGCCGTTGTCAGCTCTAAAGGTATCGTAGGCTTGAGAATCTTTTCACCCAGCGTCACAACCCAGGCGCCCTCTTCAGACACTACCGTTATCAGCAAATGATCAGCAATACCCAACCGCACAACCCGCGCGCCATCGACGATTTCAGAATCGATGGAATGGATGAATTGACGAAATTCCCTATCTACAAGAGAAAAATCGAGCGTCGGCGCCGGATCGTCAAAGATCATCCACAAATATGTCCCGCGCCTGAAGAATGCGGCGGCAACGTTATGTCCCCAACGGAAGGTCAGCCGCAGATTGTCGCCCTGATCATAGCCGGCAACTTCAATGATCTGCGGTGTGTCCGGGGGGGGCGATTCTCCCACTTCATCCTGTTCGATGGCGGCATCCACACGCCTCTCTCGAGGTGTTGCCGGCTCTTTCTCCAGATCAGCCCCGCGGACCGCTCCGTCAGTTTTCCGGACCTCTGAAGAGAGTTGTTCTGACCCGGTATTGTTAGACAAATTCTCCGGCGCTTCGGACAACCTATCGGGTTCAGCTTGGGCTGGAGAGGAAGTCGTGTGTTCAGACGACGCTTCTTGCTGCACGTCGGGCTCCCGGGGGGGGTGTCTTGAGGGCGGGGTTTCTTCCCCTTGCGCCATCCGCTCCGGGGCAGGATCACTCTTGACGTCTTTAACCTGCTCATCCTGCGCGGGATGGGCATCGGTCGCGTGGGTGCTTTCGCCTTCTTCGGGCGCCGGGTGCCGGGTATCCCTTGAAGAAAGAATTACCTCAGCATCGCCGCCCAGAGGTTTTTCTTCAGGCTTCAAAACATCGATGACAACTCTGTTGCCATCCCTGAAATGCCGCAGACCCGCACCCGGAATCACGGTGATGTCGACGACCAGAGATTTATCCGTCACCGTCTTTTCCGCCGTCAGGACAAACGCAGGTGGGTCAACGCGTAATTCAACGATATCGGGATCCGCCGGCTGTTTGAAGGTGACATGAATCTTGCCATTTTTCAGCACGGCCGTGTATGCGACAGGTTCCTGCCAAGCAAAAGAAATACGGCTGTAAGCTGCGCGCTGGCCCACATTGACTTTGATTGGGCGCATCTCAATAGGCCCGCGCGCCGTTTCCCTGGCGGCCAGTTCGGCGGCTTTTTTACGGGCTTCGATCTGCTTGCGGGTTAATCTGGGTTTGATGCCTGCCGGCGTGCCCGCATAACGCGGCGGAATGATATCAATGGCAACGCGATGATCCGCCGCAGACGTATGAAGACGAAACCCTTGCGTGAGCGCCAGACGCAGCACGCGGCCGTCACTATCCTGCCGGACGAGAGCTACATACTGACCAAGGCCACGGCGCAGTTTTCTGATATCAATTTCAATGGGTCTGTCAAAGCGCGCCACGAGCACGCCGTTTTCAATGTCGGCCTTGACGGTGGGGGATGACGAAAATTTAAACAGAAGACGGGCAAACCCGCCTTGAGTGCTGGTGTTCAGTTTGACTTTTTCCGCATAGGCAGGAGAGAGGCAGAGGCCGAGCAGCAACGCGCCGATGACGCCTGCGCGTACCAGCCCGCTTGCCTTAACCCTGCGCCCCTTTCCGATTTCCATCCGCCTCTTGTGATCCTATTCATAAACGTCCGCGCTCTGTCGCGATCATCCTTTTTTGTCCAGAACGTCTTCAAGTCCGGTCATGCCGTCAAATTCCGGTATTTCACGTCGCTTCAAAAGTTTTACGGTCAAATCCTGCGCAGAATCAGGAGACATTTTGGCCATAATAGCCGCCACCTTTTGCTCCTTCATTCTCGCGGCAACTTCGAGCAGAGTGTCTGTATCCAGACGTTCGAATATCAGAGCGGCGTCTTTCGCCTTCATTGTTTCATAGACTTTGACCAGACTGGCAATCTGCGCCTTTTGTTCTTCATCGCGAGTCTTTAACATTCCGGTGATGCGCGATTCGATCGCTTTGAGTTGGTCGATTTTCTCACTGACGCGGTTTTCAGCCGCCATCAAAAGTTTCTCGCGCAAATCCAGACTCGACTCCCGCTGATTCAGCGTCTCCCGGCGCGCGGCCAGACTTTGCAAAACCTTGACTTCCGACTCATTCATAAAATCGGGAGAAGCCAGAAAAAGCGAGTCTTCCCGTTCACGTCTTTCGTCCCGCGCTTTGGGGTCCTTGTATTCAGTCAATTCCTTATCGGAGGCGGCGTCTCCAGTCGTGGCTTCTTCAGTCGTGGTTTCTTCAGTAGTGGATTGAGCCAGCTCTTGTGAAGATTCTTCCTCGGCAGCGGTTGATGCCATGGCAGCCCCCGCAAGAAAATCCTGCGCACCGAACCATATGCCCACCGACTTGATGGCGAGCAGCACGAAAGCGGAAAATATCAAGGCGGGAAGTATTTTTACTGAATCGTTCATGGGGGTACGCTTCCTTTATACTCAAAGACTCATTAGGGCTGCCACTAGCGGGCTTCCCGCAGAGCTTTCAACATTTCCCCCTCAAGCTGGTTTAAGGCGTTCTGGTGCGCTCCTCCGCCGGAGGCCTGCCCGTTTTGCGGGGCGCCCGACAAGCCAACCGTTACCTTGGGAGCGCCAGAGCCTGACGCAGCATGACCTTCCAGGCGATCTGCAATGTTATTTCCCGCTTCGATCATCAACGAAAGTTCGTCCGCCATAGCCCGTGCACGTGTGATGGATTCTTTTAACTCGTTCCCCGCGGCATCACCCGCCACTTTCAATTGAGCGATACCGGCCTGCGCTCTCTCGGTGGCTGTATTCAACCCACGGATCAGATCTTTCAAACCATCTTGCCCAGAACGCAATGCCCGCAAACGGGAATTGAGCTGGTAACAATAAATCACGGTCACCACCAGAAGAAGCGCAACCAGACCATCCAAGAGCAAACCTAAGGGAAACATCAAACCAACCCGAGAACACGCGTGCCGGTCGGTTTTGCCATCGGTTTTTCAACACGCACCGCGATGTGCGATCCCATGCGCCCCATTTTTCCCTTTACCAGATTGATAGAACCGCATTTCAAATTGATATCGCTGTCCGGAGTTGCGTTCAGCATGAGCGTTTGACCGACTTTAAAGTTCATAACCTCACTCAGACTCATTAATTGTTCATCCAGTACGGCATCAATTTTCAGCTTGGTCGACCACAATTCGGTGGCCAGATGGCCTTCCCAGATGGTGTCGCGTCCAAATTTTTCACCCATGAACATTTGCAGCAGGAGTTTGCGAATAGGTTCTAACGTTGCGTAGGGCAGAAGAAGTTCAATGCGCCCTCCGCGGTCTTCCATATCGATGCGCAATTTTACAAGAATTGCCGCATTGGCGGGTCGGGCGATGGCAGCAAAGCGCGGGTTTGTTTCCAATCTCTCCAGGGAAAAATCCACTTTTGACAAAGGCTCAAATGCGGTTTGCGTGTCGGCGAGCACGACTTCAATCATGCGCTGGATCAGCGTGCGCTCAATGGTGGTATACGGTCTGCCCTCAATCCGCATGGCGGCAGTGCCCCGCCTGCCCCCCAGCAGCACATCGACAATCGAGTAAATCAAATTGGAATCGACAGTGAACAGACCGTAATTGTCGAGTTGTTCGGCGCGAAACACCGCCAAGATGGCCGGCAATGGGATTGAGTTGAGATAATCGCCAAAACGGATCGACGAAATATTGTCGAGGCTGACCTCAACATTATCGGAAGTGAAATTGCGCAAGCTTGTGGTCATCAATCGCACGAGACGGTCGAAGACGATCTCAAGCATGGGCAGGCGTTCATAAGAGACAAGGGCCGAATTGACGATCGCTCTGATGCCTGTGCTGTCTCCACCATCCACATCAACGTCAAAACCAAGAAGGCTATCGATTTCGTCCTGGTTGAGAATGCGCTCGCTGGAATCACTCATTCCGGTAGCATCATCGCCCTCCTCATTGTCCCCTTCCGCCATAGCCTCCCATTCGGCCGCCATCGCTTCGTCATCAATGGCCTCGTCCTCTGCGGCGTTTTCTGATCCTTCCTCAGACATTCACTTCTCTCCAACCTTCATAACAATCGCTCATTGAATGATGATTTCTTTGAACAGAACATCCTTGACTTTAACGGGCACCGCCGCATTCAATCGCCGCAAGAGTTCATTTTTCAGGTGATACATTCCAGCCGATCCACTGAGATCCGCCACACGCAATTGCCGAAGATAAACCTGGAAGCGATCAACCACACGCGGGATCAGAGGATCCACGACAGCGATGGCCGCCTTGTCTTCCAATTCGATAACAACTTTCAACTTGAGAAATTTTGTCCCCTTGCCTCCGGTATTGAGATTCACAATCATGTCCGGCAGATTATAAAAAACGATGGCTTGCGGATCGAACGCCGCTTCCGCCTGCTCGCCTTCAGAAAGTTCCTCACCGTCTCCCCCGCCAAACAGGCCAAAGAAAAAAGCAGCGCCCAAGCCAAGCGCGATCACAAGGACAGGAGCGCCGACAAAAAGAACCAGTTTTTTACCACTTAGTTTTTTCTTGCCGCCTTCTTCAGATTCAGAATCTTCCTCTGCACCTTCAGCATCAATATCTTTTTCTTCTTCTTCCGCCATCTCGCCTCTGACCCTGACTCGCACTCTTGCGCAACCGCAACGGCCCACTCCACCTGCCGAAGTGGGCGCCGTAAGGCTTTGTCCGGGTTAATTTATCTGCCCTGTAGTTAATGATTGGTTGTCTTGCAGGCTAAAATGCCAACAAATGTGGCAAAGGGGAAAATTTTGCCGGGCAAGGCCTGCCATTGACGGCACGAATGCCCCCTTCAAAATTCAGATACATACACATATTCCATTGATATAACACGACTATTTATGTGGCACAGGCCATGCAGTCACGTGCTGTGAACTTCATGCTGCATGCAGATCCACACGCTGGATCCCCTGACAGAAAGGCAGACCTCCATGAGCAATACGATGTCGATCGCCCTATCTCAGCAGATGGCCCTCAAACGCAATCTGGACGTCATTGCCAACAACCTGGCCAACATGAACACCACCGCATTCAAATCGGAGAGCGTACTCTTCGAGGAATATTTGATGGATACTCAAAAACCTGATGGCTCCACCCAATCCATATCCTACGTACTCGACAAAGGCGTTAACAGGAACTTAACCGAAGGCCCCCAGGAGGTCACAGGCAATTCCCTCGATTTCTCCATCAAAGGCCCCGGTTACTTCGTCATCAAGACAGATGCCGGGGAGCGCTATACGCGTAATGGGCATTTTACGCTCAGCCCTGAAGGACAGCTTGTCACCAAAGAAGGCTATGCCGTGCTTGACAAAGGGGGGTCGCCGATAAACTTCACGCCTCAAGATGGCGAGCTCGCTGTTGCCGAAGACGGAACCATTTCGACACAACTCGGCCAGAAAGGTCAGTTGAAGGTTGTGTCTTTTGAAAATGAAAGTGCAATGTCTAAGGAAGGCAACAGTCTGCTCAGCACATCACAATCAGCAACAACGGTCGATAATCCCATGGTCATCCAGGGAATGATTGAAAATTCCAATGTCGCGCCCATCATTGAAATGACAAAAATGATTAGTGTGCTGAGAACATATCAATCCACTTCAGAGCTTATAAAGGCAAGTCAGAACATGAACACTGAAGCTATACGGACACTGAGCGGCACAAATTAGGAATTTGAATTATCCAGAATCCAACAATTTTCTGGAAAACCAAAAGGAAAAGTATCATGAGGGCACTCAGCATCGCTGCCACGGGAATGTTGGCCCAGCAACTCAATGTCGAGGTTATTTCCAACAACCTTGCCAATATGAACACCAGTGGATTTAAAAGACAACGCGCTGAATTTCAGGACCTGCTGTATCAGAATATTAAGCGGGTCGGCGCTTCCTCTTCGGATACGGGCACCGTTGACCCCAGCGGTGTGCAAATCGGCGTTGGCGTTAAGACGGGCTCTGTGTTCCGGATCACCGCACAAGGCGATCTCAAACCCACTGAGAACAGATACGATGTCGCCATTCAAGGCCGCGGATATTTTCGCGTCCAGCTTCCGTCCGGCGAGGATGCGTACACCCGTGCGGGCACATTTTCCTTAAGCCCCGACGGGCAATTGGTAACGGAGGACGGCTACACCGTTTCACCCGGAATTAACATACCTCAGGATGCCGTGGATGTATCGATCAACACGCAAGGTGAAGTGCAGGTGACGACGGCCGGCCAGGTGGCGCCACAGACCGTCGGACAGCTTGAACTGGCAAATTTTTTCAATGAATCGGGCCTTGAAGCCGTTGGCGGCAACCTCTTTCTGGAATCGGCGGCTTCGGGACCTGCAACCGTTGGAGCACCCGGCTCCATCGGCTTTGGAACGGTCCTGCAAGGGTTTCTTGAAACGTCAAATGTAAATTCGGTGGCGGAGATTTCCGCACTGATCACCGCCCAGCGCGCATATGAAATGAATGCCAAGGTCATCAGTACAGCCGATGAGATGATGTCAACGACAAGCAATTTGAGATAGCACGTTTAAATATCGGAGCCCCAAAATCATGATAGAAAATCACTTCTCCCCCTTGCGTCTGATGCGTCGAATCTTTATGCCGCTTGTCGCTTTTTTCGCTGTTACGGCGCTCGGCGTCTTGCCCGCCGGTGCAGAAATGACAAAGCCTGTCTCACTCAAATCACATATCAGCGTTGAGGGGCGGTTCATCACCCTGGGCGATCTGTTCATGCAGGCGGGAGAAGCGGCCCATGTGATCGTTGGAGATGCGCCCGCGCCTGGCCGGCGACTGGTGTTTGAAGCACGCCGCCTTGCAGCTTTTTCCGCCCAACATGGATTGACTTGGAAAAATACCGCCCGGCTTGACCGCGTATTCATTCAGCGTGCCAGTCACAAAATCACAACGTCTGTTATTCTTCAGGCCGTCACACAAGCGCTGGAAAATGAAGCGGGGCCTGGCGCGCTTGAAATTGAACTCAGTGACCGTAATGTGAAGCTCGACGTGCCCTCTCATTTTGGAGACAGAGTCGCCATCACAGACCTCTCCTATGATCCCGCATCCGGATATTTTGAAGCCGTCCTCTCAGCCGGAGGCGATGATCCAGAGAGCGTCAGTACGCATATTTCCGGACGCGCCTATCAGGCCTTCGATGTGCCGACGCTGAAACGGGCCCACCGCGCGGGAGATGTCATTGAAGCGGGCGACGTTGAATGGAAACGCCTGAGGCAAAACCGCATTGGCCGGACTGTCATTACGAATGAAGCCGATCTTGTGGGCATGTCTCTCAAACGCCGGATCGCTCAAGGACAGCCTTTGCGCAAATCGGATGTCGAACGCCCGATCATAGTGAACAGCGGCGCCCTGATCACCCTGATCTACCGTTCTCCCGGCATCATGCTGACGGCCGAGGGGCGCACCCTTTCCAAAGGCGGCACGGGTGATGTCATTCGCGTCATCAACACCCAGTCGAAAAGAACCGTCCAAGCCACAGTGACGTCCTCACATGAGGCTGTCGTTGCCGATTTTTCAAATCAAGTGTCCTTAAATCCTTAAATCATAAATCCTTCAGAACAGTCAGGAACAGCCCCAATGGCACGCATAAAATCTTCCCTTCTTTTCCCCGCCCTGCTGATCGGCGCGGCCCTACAACTCAGTGCGTGCGGCACCTTTGGCAGACTCTCGCATGTGGGAGAAGTGCCTGCACTCAAGCCGATTGAGGACCCAACGCAGAAAAAAAATTACCGTCCGGTCCGGCTCCCCATGCCCCAGCCCGAAAAACACGTCTATCAGGCCAATTCTCTTTGGAAGGCAGGCTCCCGTGCCTTTTTCAAGGATCAGAGAGCGGCCAAGGTCGGCGACATTCTCACGGTAAACATCAACGTCGCGGACAGCGCCAAGCTCGATAACACCACAACCCGCACCCGCAACAATTCAGAAGACGCCAATCTCAAAAATATTTTAGGATTTGAGACCAATCTGGCGTCGGCCATCAATCCCAATCTGGATCCGGCCTCGCTGGTAAAACTGGGCAGCGACAGCACAAGCTCAGGCGCGGGAAAAGTTGACCGGAAAGAATCCATTTCCATGACCGTTGCCGCCATCGTCACCCAGGTTCTGCCCAATGGGAATTTGGTGATTCAGGGAACGCAGGAAGTGCGGGTGAATTTTGAAGTCCGCGAATTGCTGATCACCGGCATTGTGCGGCCTGAAGATATCAGCAACACCAACACGATTGAGCACAGTCAGATTGCTGAAGCGCGCATTTCATATGGCGGCCGCGGCCAGCTCAGCGATGTGCAGCAACCGCGTTATGGCCAGCAGATCTACGACATTCTGATGCCGTTCTAATAAAAACAGAGGCTGCTGGACAGCGCAGGGTCCGCTTAATCGTCGCGATAGACTTTTTCCTGACGCTCATGCAATTCCTGCGATTCCAGCGTCAGGGTCGCGATGGGGCGCGCGCTGAGACGCTCCAGGCTAATCGGCTCTCCGGTATCCTCACAATAGCCGTAAGTGCCCTCTTCTATGCGCTGCAAGGCTGAATCGATTTTGGCGATCAGTTTGCGCTGGCGGTCACGGGTGCGCAATTCCAGTGTGCGCTCAGTCTCCGTTGACGCGCGATCAGCAATATCAGGGTGCTGTGTCGTTTCTTCCTGAAGATTAAGGATAGTCTCCCGGCTTTCCCGGTAGATCTGCTCTTTCCACTTCTCAAGCTTTTCACGAAAATAACGTTTCTGTCGCTCATTCATGAAAGGCTCATCTTCCGAGGGGCGATAGGCCTCTGATGAATCAACACTCATATGTCTTCACTCCCAAATTTACCTGACATAAAAATTGGTGCGGAATATATAGAGACAGTCTCCAGCCTTCAATAGTTGAAACGCAGGCATGCAAAATCAGATTCTTTGACGAATACATCCTAAGACATTGTTTTTATTGTGTCATTTTGTCTAGTTTGGCAATTTCAACGCGCGCACGAAGGTCAACCTCATCAATAAGCCTGGCCAGATCCGGGTCATTGAAGCTTTCGCGCCGCATTTCAACCAGATTAATGAGAGCCTTGAGCCGGGTCACAGGAAGGGAACCGCTTATCAGACCCAGGCGGATGGTCTCCAGCGTATCCAGTATATCATAGGCGCGTTTGACCGCCTTGCGCCGTCCCGCCTGGGGATCGGCAATTTCCTGTAGGGCAAGCAAGCTGTCCACAGCCGTGATGGCCGACGGGGCAGCGCCGGCGGCAATTTCCTGAGACGGCGCCTCCTCCGCCACACTAAAGGTCTGACCGCCTGCTTGAGACGCTTTGCCGGCCCGCTTGACAGTCGGCGCCCGCACGCGCCCAGCCCCATTTACCTTCATGCTTGACTCCTGATGCCCACGCGCGCGCTCCGGCCCGTTGGTCTTGAAACCAGAGCATCTCTCCTGACGGTTAATAGCGGGCTAACGCGGAACGGGTTCAACCGGCAAGATCGACCCCCTGCCGGGTAGAGTTTGCCTGGCCATACGGCACAACCCCGCGTACCATAGGGCAAGAACCCCCAAATACAGTCATTTTTTAACATACTCGATGTGGCATGAAATTCGCGATAAGGAGCAGGCCTTCACTGTTCCCGGAGGATGAACCATTAGCCCAAGAGTTGAAACTGATGATCCGTGACTTAGAAAAATCACACCGTCCCATCACCCTTTTTCTGTTTTTATTCCTCTGCATGATGCTGCCCGCACAGCCGGCCCAGGCTCTCTCGCGCATCAAGGATCTGGCCGACGTTGAAGGGGTGCGGGACAACATGCTGGTGGGCTATGGCCTGGTCGTGGGTCTGGACGGCACGGGCGACAGCCTGCGTAACGCGCCGTTCACCAAACAAAGTCTTGAGTCCATGCTAGAGCGAATGGGCGTCAACACTCGGGGCACAAATCTCAAAACCGAAAATGTGGCCGCTGTCATGGTCACCGCAAATTTACCGCCATTCTCGACCCAAGGGAGTCGGATGGATGTCATCATCAGCTCCCTGGGGGATGCGGACAGCCTGCGGGGCGGCATGCTTCTGGTCACGCCCCTGATCGGCGCTGACGGCGAAATTTACGCGGTCGCCCAGGGCCCCGTCGCCATTGGCGGATTCAGCGCCTCAGGCCAGGGCTCCAGCGTCACCAAAGGCGTCGCCACCAGCGGACGCATTGCCAACGGCGCCATCATTGAACGCGAGATCGGATTCAAACTGGCGTCCATGGACACCTTGCGCCTGTCTTTGCGCAATCCTGATTTTACCACGGCGCAGCGCATGTCCCAGACCATCAACACATATCTCGGGACCACAGCCGCAAAACCACTCAATCCGACGACGGTTTCCCTGAACATTCCACTTAAATACAAGGGCAACATCGTCTCCCTGCTGACCGAAATAGAGCAATTGCGTGTTGAGCCCGATCAGCCGGCGCGCGTGGTCATCGACGAGCAGTCAGGGATCATCGTCATTGGACAGGATGTGCGCGTGAGCCAGGTCGCTATCGCGCAGGGTAACCTCACCATCTCCGTAAGGGAAAGCCCGCAGGTCAGCCAGCCTAATGCCTTCTCAAAGACCGGTGAAACAACCACCGTTCCGCGTACGGATATCACGGTCGACGAAAGCTCGGACAGCCGTCTCATGGTTCTGAATGTTGGCGTGACGTTGCAGTCTCTGGTGGACGGCCTCAACGCTCTGGGCGTCGGTCCCCAGGACATGATTGCGATATTGCAGGCCATCAAAGCCGCCGGCGCGCTCCAGGCGGAAGTCGAGGTTATGTGATGGAGACGGCTTTGAATCCGGCACTCCAGTCTCTCGCCAGCGTGGCGGCAATGCGTCAGGAGCAGGCCAAAACTTCAGCTCTGGGCGCAGGCACCGGCCAAAATAAGGAAAACGCGTCTTCTGCCGCCCGCCAGGCGGCGCAGGATCTGGAGGCCGTCTTTTTGACCAGTCTTGTGGAGAGCATGTTTGCGGGCGTAAAAACCGACGGCCCCTTTGGCGGCGGGAACGGGGAGAGCGTCTACAGATCCATGCTGAACGAACAATACGCCACCGCCATTTCCAAAAGCGGCGGCGTGGGCATCGCCGATAACGTCTACCGGGAAATTCTGAAAATGCAGGAAGCCCCGCCGCCCGTCACGGAGGGTCCATAATGCCTTTGGCCGCAAAAAACCCCACGGACCGGGTTGAACAACTGATCGCGTTGACGGAGAGGCTGATGGGCCTCATTGAACGCGAAACCGCTTTGTTGAAAAACCGCCGCCCGCGCGAGATTGTGAAATTTCAGGATGAACGGGCAAAACTGTCCACCCTCTATGCGCAGGAAATGACCCTGATCGCCAATCAGCATACGTTGATAGAAGGGGCCAGAAAAGAATTGCTCGACGAACTCAAAAGACTCACCCGCGCTTTTCATAAGAAACTGAGAGAACATGGACGAATTCTCACCCGCGTGCGCTCAATCACCGAAGGTATGATCCGGGCCGTAGCGGAAGAGGTCGCCCGCATGAAAATTCCGCAAGCCGGTTACGGCCCCGGCATCAACAGCAAAACCACCATGGCACCGCCCCCCGCCACACTCACCTTAAACGAAGTCATCTGACGATCCCTCAGACTGTTCCGCCGGTGCACCTCAGCCCCATTCTCGCCACATCTGAGTGCTGGTATCGTTAACAGTGGCTTTTTCCTTCCTGGACATTTCGTGTTAGTCTGGGCAGGACCCTCTGACGGGTCAGTACCCTCATATGAGTAACAGGTGTTGGAATGCATATTAACCAGGCAGGACTTGATCTGATCAAATCCTTTGAAGGGCTGGAACTTGAGTCTTATGTTGATCCGGTGGGCATCTGGACCATCGGCTATGGACACACGGGGGATGTCAAGGAGGGCATGGTCATATCGCCCTCACAGGCCGAAGATCTGCTGAAAAAAGATGTTGAACGGACCGAAAAAGGCGTGAGCGACCTGATCCGGCAGAAAGTCAATGAGAATGAATTCAGCGCGCTTGTTTCTCTGGCTTACAACATCGGCAATGCCGCGCTCGCTTCCTCGACCGTCTTGAAGAGACTGAATATCGGTGATCGCCTCGGCGCGGCGCAGGCCATCGAATGGTGGAACAAAGGGCGCGTCAATGGCCGTCTTGTCGAACTTCCCGGCCTCACGCGCCGGCGCGCGGCGGAAAAAGCATTGTTTCTCACCGACCCCGAACCTAAGCCCAAACGCCAGGCCGAACTGCCTCTGATGGAAAACACGCGTTTGTTGCCCTCGCAGGAAGATTCAGGCAGACGCGAAAGTCTAGGCGAGAGCCGCACAATCCAGGGCGCGGGTGTGGCCGCCATCGCCGG
>Ga0114931_10008022_pt1 | contig 12834 bp, 9 predicted proteins | sample 2SBtaG_FD_89579 | JGI IMG/M metagenome (GOLD analysis project Ga0114931, IMG submission 89579) | Deep subsurface microbial communities from Kolumbo volcano to uncover new lineages of life (NeLLi) - 2SBTROV14_V59a metaG | ecosystem: Environmental > Aquatic > Marine > Volcanic | place: Kolumbo...
CTGATCGACGACGGCAATGCCGCCGTATCGTTGCCAGAGGTGCCGCTGCTGGCGGTATTGCCGGGTACCGGTGGACTGACGCGGGTGGTCGACAAACGCAAGGTTCGCCGCGACCTCGCCGATGTATTCTGCACGGTCGAAGAAGGCGTCAAGGGCCAGCGCGCCGTGGACTGGCGCCTGATCGACGAAACCGTGCCGCGCTCGAAATTCGAAGAACGCGTCAGCGAAAAAGCGTTGCAACTGGCGGCCGCATCGGACCGTCCTGACGATGAAAGCGGCATAGCATTGACGCCGCTCGAACGCAGTATAGAAGACGACGTCATTCGCTATCCGTACGTAACGGCGAGCCTCGATCGTCACGGCCGCAGCGTAACACTCGAGATTCAGGCGCCCGACGAAGACCCACCGGCTGATATCGAAGGCATCAAGGCGCAGGGTGTCGACTTCTGGCCGCTGGCGATGACGCGGGCACTCGACGATGCGTTGCTGCACCTGCGCTTCAACGAGCCCACGCTAGGTACGCTGATCATCAAGACCACCGGCGACGGCGACAGGGTTGCCGCCTGCGACGCGCTGCTGCGTGAGACCGCGAACGACTGGTTCGTTCGCGAAATCATGCTTTACATGCAGCGAACGTTCAAGCGCCTGGATGTTACCTCGCGCACGACCTTCGCTTTCGTCGAACCGGGCAGCTGTTTCGTCGGCATGCTGGCCGACCTGCTGTTTGCAGTCGACAGGAGCTACATGCTGGATGGCCAGCTCGACAAACGGCCGGCGCCCACGATTCGCTTGAGCGAAATGAACTTCGGCCCGTTGCGCATGGCGAACGGGCTCACCCGGCTGGAGACCCGGTTTCTCGATGACGAGCAGACGCGGGACAAGATTCATGCCCTCGTCGGCAAGGACCTCGATGCCCAGGCGGCGCTGGAGGCCGGCCTGGTAACCTATGCGCCGGACGACATCGACTGGGATGACGAGATTCGCCTGATGCTGGAAGAGCGGGCGAGTTTTTCGCCGGATGCGCTGACCGGCATGGAGGCGAATCTGCGCTTCGCCGGCCCGGAAACGCTCGAGACCAAAATATTTGGTCGATTGAGCGCCTGGCAGAACTGGATATTTCAACGCCCGAACGCCGCCGGCGAGGCGGGCGCCCTCAAGCTTTACGGTACTGGCAAACGGGCCAGGTATGACCGTGGGAGAGTTTAATCATGTCTGATGTCGACTACGCAGCACTGATTCCGAACAACGTCGATCTTTCATCCGACCTGCGCCTGCAACGTGCGCTCGAGGCCTGGTATCCGAAGTACATCAACTGGTGGAAAAGCATGGGACCGGTCGGTTTCCAGGATTCCGAGGTCTATCTGCGCACCGCTGTCGGCGTCGACAGGGAAGGCTGGGCGAAGTTCGGCTACGTGAAAATGCCGGATTATCGCTGGGGCATCTTGCTGGCGCCGCAGGAAGAAGGGCGCTCGATTGCGTTCGGACAGCACAAGGGCGAACCGGTCTGGCAGGAGGTACCTGGAGAATACCGCGCCATGCTGCGCAGGCTTGTCGTGATCCAGGGCGACACCGAGCCGGCCTCGGTCGAACAGCAGCGTTTCCTCGGATCAACCGCCCCGTCACTCTACGACATGCGCAATCTCTTCCAGGTCAACGTGGAGGAAGGCCGCCACCTTTGGGCAATGGTCTACCTGCTGCAGAAATACTTTGGCCGGGACGGTCGCGAAGAAGCCGAGGATTTGCTCAGGCGGACTTCGGGCGACGCCGACAAGCCGCGGATTCTCGGCGCATTCAACGAGGCGACGCCCGACTGGCTGTCGTTCTTCATGTTCACGACCTTCACTGACCGCGACGGCAAGATGCAGCTCGAGTCGCTGGCGACGTCCGGCTTCGATCCGCTGGCAAGGACCACCCGTTTCATGCTGACGGAGGAAGGCCACCACATGTTCGTCGGCAGGACCGGGGTCGAGCGCGTTATCCAGCGTACCTGCGACCTCATGAACGAACACGGCATCTCGGACCCGACGGACACGGCAGCTGTCCGCAGGTGCGGTGCCATCGACCTGGCGACAATGCAGAGAAAGATCAACTTCCACTACTCCGTGACGCTGGACCTGTTCGGCGCGGAGATTTCGACCAACGCCGCCAACGCCTTCAATGCCGGGCTCAAGGGCCGCTTCCGCGAGGTGCAGATCGATGACGATCACCGGCTGGAGAACGACAGCTACCCGGTCGCCCAGGTGATCGACGGCAAAGTGCAGGTGCGGGATGTACCAGCACTCAACGCCATCAATGCCCGTCTCTGTGACGACTATATCGATGATTGCGAGAAGGTCATGAAGCGCTGGAACCGCGTGTTCGAGGCAAGCGGCATCGACTGGCGGATGACGCTGCCGCATCGCGCGTTTAACCGGGCGGTCGGCGAATTCGCTGATTGCCACGTCACGGTTAGCGGAGAGGTCATCTCCGAGGACGAGTTTCAGCAGCGCAAGCATGCGTGGTTGCCTTCCGACGCTGACCTTGAGTACATCCTGTCGCTGATGCAGCAGGAGACCGCCCCGGGCAAGTACGCGAACTGGATCGCGCCACCGCGCGCGGGCATCAACGGCCAGGCGGGCGATTTCGAGTACGTCAGGCTCGCCGCCTGAAGTGCGCCTCACCAGGAATCATCGATGAGCAGCCAGCAGGCATTCACGGAAGCGGTCGAGAAGGTCACGAGCCGCATTGCGGGCAAACCACTGGATCCCAGCCTGCAGGCATTTCTCAACGAGAACTTTCCGCCCGGGGGCGAGGCATTCGACGATCTCGCCGAGCTTTGCCGGCAGGGTATCGAGGAAGGCTGGCTGTGCGATCGCGACCAGGGCGGCATTCGCTTCGGCCGAATTCTGAAGCCCGGGCCGGGAACGAGCGGATTCTCGGTCGACGTCGTGCTGATGGCCGATATTCGCGGCCCATATCATGGTCACCCGCAGGGCGAGATCGACATGATCATCCCGGAGATTGCCGGTGCCAGATTCGACGGCAGCGGCCAGGGCTGGCTGGTCTACGAAGCGGGTAGCGCGCACTACCCGACGGTCAGCGACGGCAAGGCCATTGTCCTGTACCTGCTTCCCGAAGGTGCCATCGACTTCACGCTGCAGGCGCCCTGAAGGATTGCGGCCGATGCCTGAGCAAAATGCCAAGGATTCGATCGTCGTGCACATCGCCGGTGACTCCGGCGATGGCGTCCAACTGATGGGATCGCAATTCATCGCCTCCACCGCGCTAAGCGGCAGGGACTTCTCGACCTTTCCGGACTACCCGGCCGAGATCCGGGCACCGGTCGGCACGACCTACGGCGTGTCGGCCTACCGCATCAACTTCGGCGCCGCTCCGATCACGACCGCCGGCGACCGGCCGGACGTCCTCGTCGCCTTCAACCCGGCGGCGCTGAAGGTCAGTTTGCCGGTGTTGCCCGATGGCGCACTACTGCTCATCAACGGCGGCGCTTTCTCGGCCCGCAACCTGAAAAAGGCCGGATACGCGGAGGACCCTCGCGACACCGGAGAGCTTGACCGCTACCAGCTTATTTCCGTCGACATAAGCCACCTGAACCTGCAAGCCGTGGAGCCTTATGGACTGTCGAAAAGCGATGGTGGACGTTGCAAGAACTTCTGGGCACTCGGCCTCCTGATGTGGATGTTCGATCGCGACCTGAAACCGGTCGAAGCCTGGATCGCCAACAAGTTCGTAAAAAACGAGACCGTTCGCGACGCCAACATCGCGGCGCTTCGATCCGGTAACGCCTACGGTGAAACCGCGGAACTGTCCGAGGCTGTGCCGCGGTTCAACATCCGGCCTGCTGCCCTGCCATCCGGTGAATACCGCGGCATCACCGGTGCCGAGGCTATGTCGCTGGGCCTCGCGGCCGCCGGCGAACTGGCGGGCCGGCCGATCCTGTTTTGTTCATACCCGATCACACCGGCCTCGACCCTGCTGCACCGTCTTTCCCGCCTTGGCGACCTCGGCGTCGGCACCTTCCAGGCCGAGGACGAAATCGCAGCGATTGGTGCAGCGATCGGCGCGTCCTACGGTGGCGTCATCGGCGTGACGTCGAGCTCGGGTCCGGGCATTGCGCTGAAGACCGAGGCAATCGGTCTTGCGGTCAACGCCGAACTGCCGCTGGTCATCGTCGATTCGCAACGCGGCGGCCCATCCACCGGTCTGCCGACCAAGACGGAACAGTCCGACCTTTACCAGGCCGTTTACGGCCGCAACGCGGACACGCCGATACCGGTGGTCGCCGCAAGATCGCCCGGAGATTGTTTCTTTACCGTCATTGAAGCGGTTCGCATCGCGTTGCGGCACATGACGCCGGTGATCATATTGAGCGACGGTTACCTGGCCAATGCGGCAGAGCCCTGGCGGATTCCCACGGTTGCGGACCTCGAACCCATCGCGAGCAGTGCCGCGCCGCAGCCCGATACAGCCCGTGATTCGCAATCGCTGGCATTCGATCGCAATGCCGAAACTCTGGCCAGGCCCTGGATCAGTCCGGGGATGCCGGGGCTGACGCACCGGCTCGGCGGCATCGAGAAAGACATCGTCACGGGCAATATCTCTTACGACCCCGACAACCACCAGCGCATGTCGGAGATGCGTGCCGCCAAGGTTCGTTCGGTGGCCGACTTCATTCCGCCGCAGCCGATGGAGCTCGGTCCCGAAAGCGGCGAATTGCTGGTCATCGGCTGGGGTTCGACCTACGGGCCCCTGTACCAGGCCGTGAAGGAAATTCGCGAGACGCATCCCGGCGTTGCTTACACACACCTCAGACACCTTGCGCCACTGCCGAACGATCTCCATGAGATCATCGGCCGATTCATGAAAGTGCTGGTCCCGGAAATGAACATGGGGCAGTTATCGACGCTGCTGCGCGACAAGCTTTGCGCGAACCCCGAGTCATTTTGCAAGGTCAAGGGTCAGCCGTTCCTGATTTCGGAACTGGTGGAGAAAATGCGTTCGATGTTGCCGCCAATCGCCATCGTCGGTCGCAAGCCGGCCGCGAAAGGTGATGCGCGATGAGCGCCGTCATGACCGCGAAGGATTTCGAAACCTCGCAGGAGGTGCGCTGGTGCCCGGGTTGCGGAGACTATGCCATCCTGAAAGTCATGCTGAAGACGCTGGCAGAGATCGGCGCGAAGCCGGAGACGACGGCGTTCATTTCCGGCATCGGCTGCTCATCGCGTTTTCCCTACTACGTCGAGACCTACGGCTTTCACACCATCCACGGGCGTGCGCCTGCCATCGCGACCGGCCTGAAACTCGCGAATCCGGATATCGACATCTGGGTCATCAGCGGCGACGGGGACGGCCTGTCGATCGGCGGCAATCACCTGTTGCATGCGCTTCGTCGCAACGTCGGCCTCAAGATTCTGTTGTTCAACAACGAGATTTACGGACTCACCAAGGGCCAGTATTCGCCGACATCGAGGATCGGCACGCGTTCGCCGTCGAGTCCGGGCGGCTCCATCGACACGGCGCTGTCGCCGGGCAACTTTGCGCTCGGTGCCGGCGCCAGATTCTTCGCCCGCGCGGTCGACACCGACAAGGTCGGACTCGGTGCAGTGCTCAAGGCGGCACACGGCTTCGATGGTGCGGCCATGACAGAGATCTTCCAGAATTGCATCGTCTATAACGAAGACGTATTCGCGGACTTCACGGATCGCAAGACCGCAGCGGAGACGCAGCTCAGGCTCACGCACGGCGAACCGATGTTGTTCGGTGCCGGCGGCGAGAAAGGTATTCGCTTCGATGCGGAGACATATGCGCTGGAAATCATCGACGCCAAAGCACGCCCGGACGAGGTATTGCGACACGACGAGAAGAACAAGGTACTGGCGGGCCTGCTGGTCGAACTCGAGGCGCCGGTTGCGCTCGGCGTGATCTATCGCAACCCGGCGACGAGCTTCGAGGCTTCCTGGTACGCGCCGCGCGAGAACGGACTCAAGCGGAGCCGCAGTGTTGACGACGAACTGCGCCGCACGAATACCTGGACGGTGGGCTGAGGTGAGCGGCGGCGCGGACAGGAAAGCCATTGACAGCGCGATTCCCGAGGGGATGCGCGCCGCACTCCTGAACGTCAACGGCGAGGACATGCCGGTTGTATTCCCGCTGCATCACACGCTGCTCGAGGTCCTGCGCGAGGAGTGCAAGCTGCCGGGCACCAAGCATGGCTGCGAGCTGGGTGAATGCGGCGCCTGCGCCGTGCTGGTCGACGGCGAAGCCGTGCTGTCCTGTTTGCAGATAACGAGCGATGTGGTGGGCAAGTCGATCGAGACGGTCGAGGGCTTGCAGATCGGTAATGACCTGCACCCGTTGCAGCGGGCGTTTGCCGACCTCGGCGCCGCACAATGTGGCTATTGCACGCCCGGCATCCTGATGGTTGCCAATGCACTCCTGGAAAAAGAACCGGACCCGGACGACGAACAGATCCGCGAGGCCCTGTCCGGCAATATCTGTCGCTGCACCGGCTACAACCGCATCATCGAGGCCGTCAAGTGGGCGGCGGCGATGCAGCGCGGGGATGACTGGCGGCCCGACGAGGCCCTGTTCACCGGTTTCGAGGTTCCGTGATGGTGAAGGCATACTCCGTTCCGCAGGAAGACACGCCTGGCGAATCCGACACGGAATTCAGGTTGGTCGGCAAACCGTTTCGCCGCGTCGACGGCCGCGCCAAGGTCACCGGGCAGACGCGTTTCGCGGACGACGTCGAGTTCCCGCGCACCGCCTACCTGAAGCTGGTGCGCAGCACGGTGCCGCACGCGCGCATCAGGAACATCGATTTCACGGCCGCACTGGAGATGGACGGCGTGCTCGGCACGCTGGTCGGTGAGGAGTTGCCGGACAGCTTCGGTATCATGCCGGTGTCCGAGGACGAGCATGCGCTGGCAGTCGGCAAGGTGCGTTTTGTCGGCGATCCGCTGGCGGCGATCGCGGCCGTGTCCGAAGATATCGCGCACGCTGCGGCGCTGGCGGTCAAGGTCGAATACGATGCGCTGGCGACGATCGGCAGCGTCGAAGAGGCGCTCACGACGCCGGAGCCGCGGATTCACGATTACGGCGATCACGGCAATATTCACAAGAATGTCTCGCTGAAGTTCGGTGATGTCGAGCAGGGTTTCGATGACGCGGACCTGGTGCTCGAGGACCATTTTTTCTACGAAGGCAACAATCACCTCGCGCTGGAGCAGCATTCGGCCGTTGCCATGACCGAGGACGACGATCGCGTGACGGTCTATTCGTCAACCCAGTGTCCGCATTACGTGCACCGCGCGCTGACCAGGACACTGGGCATACCGGCATCGCGCATCAGGGTCATCGCCTGCTCGAACGGTGGTGGCTTCGGCGGCAAGAGCGATCCATTCAATCACGAGATCGTCGTCGCGAAGATGGCGCTGAAGCTCGGGCGGCCGGTGAAGATCACGCTGACGCGGGAGGAAGTGTTCTATTGTCATCGCGGCCGGCACCCGGTGCAGATGCACCTCAAGACCGGCTTCAAAAAGGACGGCACCCTGACTTCGCAGCACCTCCGAACGACGCTGGATGGCGGCGCGTTCGGCAGCTACGGCGTTGCCAGTACGTTCTACACAGGCGCGCTGCAGACGACCACTTACAAGCTGCCCAATTACTGGTTCGAAGGCGCGCGTGCCTTTACCAACAAACCTCCCTGCGGGCCGAAACGCGGACATGGAACGCCGCAGCCGCGCTTCGGCTACGAGGTGCAACTCGACAAGGCGGCACATGTACTTGGCATCGACCCGGCGGAGCTGCGCCTTAAGAACCTGGTGGCGCCGGACTCGATCACCGCCAACTGGCTGCGTATCGGCACGGTCGGGCTGCAGCAATGTATCGAAGCGGTCGTCCGAGGCAGCAACTGGGGCGAGCGTTACGGCAAGCTCCCCGAGGGCCGCGGACTCGGGCTGGCGTGCAGCGCGTACATGACCGGCGCCGGGCTGCCGATCTACTGGAACCACATGCCGCAGTCCGGCGTGCAACTCAAGCTGGATCGCAGCGGCAACGTCGCCGTGTTCTGCGGCGAGACCGAAATCGGCCAGGGCTCTGACAGCGTGCTCGCGATGACGGTTGCCGAAGTGCTCGGTATCGACCTCGGCGACATCCGGCTCTGCGTCGGCGACACCGACCTGACGCCGGTCGATCTCGGCAGTTATTCCTCCCGGGTGACGTTGATGGTCGGCCATGCCGCGCGGCAGGCCGCCGGGCGCGCGCGGGACAAGATCGCCGAGGCAGTGGGCGAGCATATGGAAGTACCGAAGGCGTCTCTCGTGTTCGCGGAGCGTAGTGTCTTCCCGGCGCATGCCCCGGACAGAGCCATCGGCTTCAATGAGGCCGTCGTTATCGCGGAGTCCCGGTTCGGCACACTCGGTACGACCGGCTCCTATACACCGCCGCGCTCCCCGGGCCGTTTCCGCGGCGCCGGCGTCGGGCCGTCGCCGACCTATTCGTATTCCGCAGCCATCATCGAGGTCGAAGTCGACCCCGGGACCGGTATCTACGACGTCGACAAGGTGTGGATTGCACATGACATCGGCCGTGCCCTGAACCCCGTGCTGGCGCTCGGGCAGATCGAGGGCAGCGTCTACATGGGCCTCGGCGAGGCCATGATGGAAGAGCAGGCTTTTCGCCGCCTGCCCAGGAAACTGTCTTCATCGCTCGTGCACAAAATGCCTTCCATGCTGGAGTACAAGAGTCCCGGTTTCCATGATATGCCGGATATTGTCAGCTACATGATCGAGACGGACGACGAGCGCGGCCCGTTCGGTGCCAAGGAGGCAGGCCAGGGCCCGCTGTTGCCGATCATGCCGGCGGTGGCGAATGCGATCTTCGACGCCGTCGGTGTGCGCGTGGACCAGGTGCCAATACATCCGGAGATGGTCCTGAAGGGCCTGCTGGCGAAGAAAAAAGGCCGCGAGCCGCGCGTCGGCCCGACGAAATTCCCGGACATCGACTACGGCGAACCGCTCATCGTGCAGACGCCCGAGCAGGGCGGCGACGGGCGCGCCGCGAACGATCCGAAAGCGAGGAGGAAGGGCCTGCGTTCGGCGTCGGGCACGATGAAAGACCGCGACGAAGCCCTGAAGGAGCACAGCAGTGCTACGCTTACCACCGATTAGACTCGAGACGCCTGAGACACTCGAGGAAGCGGCGAAAGCGATTGCCGGCGGCGATGTTCGTGTGGTTGCTGGTGGCACCGACCTGTGGCCCAACATGAAACGGCGCCACCAGAAAGCCGGGACGGTCGTCAGCCTCATGTCGATTCCGCAGCTCGACACGATCGATTCGTCGGGCGCGGATATTCATATCGGCGGCACTGCGACACTCGGCAATATCATTCGCGATGACACCATCCGGGAACGCTTCCCGGCGTTCGCCAACGCCGTTGCATCGATCTCCTCACCGCCGCTCCGGAACATGGGCACGATCGGCGGCAACCTCTGCGTCGACACCCGTTGCACTTATTACAACCAGACCGAGGAATGGCGCCGCTCGATCGACTACTGCCTGAAGGAGGAAGGCGAGATCTGCTGGGTCGCGACGAAATCACCGCGCTGCTGGGCGCACACGGCCAGCGATTCTGCGCCGATACTCTGCGCGCTGGGCGCGACGGTGAAACTGGTGTCCGCCTCGGGAGCAAGGGAGATCCCGCTCGCCGCGATGTATGTCGACGACGGCATCGACTACCTGTCGAAACGGCCCGACGAGATTCTGACGGAGCTTGTCGTTCCCGGCAGCAGCGATGCCAGCCACTGCCGATCCGCTTTCTGGAAACTGCGCCGCCGCGGCTCGATCGACTTCGCAACCATGTCGGTGGCGGCCGCAGTGTGGCTCGATGATAACGAGACGGTCACCCGCGCGAGCCTGTATCTCGGCGCGGTGGGTTCGGCGCCGATGCCGGTCGCCGAGGCCGCCGCCGTGCTGGTCGGCAAGCGTATCACCGCAGAAGGCATTGAAGAAATTGCCCGTGCCGCACACCAGGTCGCCAGGCCGTTGGATAACACCGACTTCGCACCGTCCTGGCGCGGCAAGATGACGGAAAAATACGCCACGGCGGCATTGCGCGAAATCGCCGGTCTGCCGCAGGAGCGCATGCAGCCGCGGCATACCCTGCAGGTCGTCTAGCCTGTTTCGAAAACTCAGACGGGAACGGCCTCAACGATACTGACGTCAGAATCCGTCGGCACGACCCGGGTCAACTCGAAATCCGCCTGGCCGAGCATCGCCGCGTACTCGTTGCGGTTCCGTTCCTGACCGCCGGGGCCGACGAGCATCATCATGTCCAGCATCTTTCCGGCATGCGGTGTGTCTCCCTCGGGGAGCACCATCTCGACGATCAAGAGCCTGCTTTCGGACCCGACCGCCCTCCGGCAATTCCGCAGGATTGCCTGGCATTCATCTTCATCCCAGTCATGGATAATGTGAGACAGGATGTACGCATCGAGCCCGGCGGGCACCGCCTCGAAAAAGCTGCCCGCTTCAATGGAAATCCGCTCCTGCAGTCGGTGCTCTTTTATGAATGCGGGCGCGTCGCTGATGACATGCGGCAAGTCGAATAGCACGCCACGAGGCCGCTCGTGACGCTGCAAAATATTGACGAGCATATTTCCTGTAGCGCCGCCGATGTCGACGATGCTATCCAGCTCGTCGAACTCGTAAGCGGCGGCAACGGCCGGCGGTTCCGCGCTATGGAAGCCCACCATCGTTTCGCTGAACAGGGATGCTTCCTCGGGATGTTCCGCAAGATGATCGAATAGCGACTTGCCATAGGCGTCTTCAAAACCGGTTTTGCCTGTCTCGAGCGAATACAGCAAGCGATCCCAGGATTGCGAGCAGAGCGGCCCGGTCAGCGTCAGGATCGTGGCGCGGGCGGAGCCGGGCGCATCCGTTTTCAGCGCGTGGCCCAGCTCGGTCAGAGTAAAGGTTTGATCGTCGACTTCCATCAGGACGCCCATGCCTGCGAGCGTCCTCATGAAACGATAGAGCGACGGCGCGTGCAGCCCCAGCTCTTCCGCCAGGTCGCTGGCGTTCCTCGCGCCTCCGGCCAGCCGATCAGCGATATCCAGTTTGGCAGCGACCAGGAGCACTTGTGATCCCCAGTACGCGGTGCCGGTCTGGATGAGTTGGGCATACGGTGGTAAGACTTCTTCTTGCAATTGAATATCTCTTCCCAGGCGTCCGATTATTCGCTTACGGAGCGCCTCCAGAATAGTGCTGCTGCATAAAACTGCCACCCCAACAAACCGGTTATCGTGTTCGTAATTTGTCGGATTGCCAGCGCCAGAAGAATCACGCCTCCCAACACCGCGATATTCGCCAAGAAAGACATCCAGTGATTTGGCCTGTCCGTTTCCACCGTTAATACCACATTTGATTGAGTCGAGTCTGCAGGATGCCATGATCAATGACCGCTATGGAAGCAGAAGTTTGCCGGCCATCGCGCGTCTATTCCCAATAGCGGTATTCCCTCTGGCGGGAAAAAGCATCTCGTGGAAAAACAGTCCTGACCAGCCGCATTCGGAGGTTTCTGCGGTCGGGGTCGTTACGGGCATCTCGTCGAGGTGGCAGCGGCAGTCCGGGCACTTTAAATTTCCGTAACGCTCAACAATCCTCCCGCGGGAAGATTTGCTCGAATTTACTTTATGTAGTAGCTATAACTTCCCCCGCCAGGAGCCGTTGCCGGAATTCATCGGGAATGGATATCGCCTGTAGTGTGTTGTCGTCCGTCAGTCTTGCACAGATGCGAACTTCGAAGCCTTCGGCGCAGAGGTCGCCGCCGTTTCTCACTTCGTGTATGACTTTGAAGGACTTGCGTGTCCATGATTCGATGTGGGTGGTGATCTCGATCGTGTCGCCGAATCTCGACGCGGTGATAAACCGGGAATTCGCCTCGACGATGGGCAGGCCCAGCAGGCCGAATTCGCTGCGCAGCACGTCGAGCGTGAACCCGGCCTTCGCGAACAGGCGCCAGGCGCTGGCGTCGTACCAGCGAAAGTAATGCGGATAGAAGACGATCGTCGCGGGGTCTGTGTCGCCGAATTCCACGGGTACCTCGAGCTTGCTCTGCATAGGCTTAGTGCCTGCCGCGTTCATCGGGGTAATCCGGATCACCGGGAATGACGTATTTCTGCCGTCCTTTTTCGCCGATCAGCACGGGACGAATCATGGAAATACCGGCGCGGGCTCTCGCATCTGCCCATGCGAGGAGTCCCCCTACCGAGCCGTGTGCCGACATCATTTCGAGGTTCCGGGTCGTCGGAAACGGCAACTTGATATCGCCGCGTCCGGCAATCTCCAGCGTCTCGGCCGCGGTCAGCCAGCGCGCGTCGGTCAGTTCGCCACCATCGTGTGTCGCGTCCTGGCCTTCCGGCATTGCGGCGAGGAAGAAACGCGTCGACCATCGTTTCGGGCGATCGAGCGGCGTCTCCCAGTGACCGAAGTAGCGCAGCGCGTCGGCGGCCATCATCAGGTCCTGGTCGCGCAGGAACGCTGACCACGGCAATTCGCTCTTGTCGACCTTGCGGCGCAGTTCAATGATATTGGCAATGCGGCCGGGCGGATTGCCGTTGCTGTCCTCGACCAGCAGGATGCCGGTTTCCTCGAAAAGTTCGCGAATCGCGGCAACGTAGTAGACGAGGCCATCGCTGCCGACGCCGAGTATCTCGTTGGCAGCCGCTGCCGACATGCCCTGGCAAAATTCGTGTGATGCGGCCTCGTCGCGATCGACGACGCCGCCGGGGAAGGCATAGCTCTCACCGAATGCGTCTCCGGCGCGGCGCTTCA